>ERZ802822.241-NODE-241-length-40121-cov-12.204250_pt1 | contig 40121 bp, 48 predicted proteins | sample MGYA00345649_ERZ802822 | MGnify/ENA primary metagenome ERZ802822 (study PRJEB30503, sample SAMEA104212359) | marine metagenome | biome: Westerlies Biome; feature: [SRF] surface water layer (ENVO:00010504) within the epipelagic zone...; material: water...
TCAAGAATATTACCAGTACACTTAACAATATCTCCCTCAGAAATTGACTTGTAGTCACCTAAAATCACAGCACCAACAGAATCTCTCTCTAAGTTAAGAGCGAGTCCATAAATATTATTTGGGAATTCTAACATTTCACCCTGAAGTGCATCTGTGATCCCATAAATTCTAGCTATGCCGTCCGTTAGAGATACGACTGTACCTTCATTATGAGACTGCGTTTTAATATCAAGATTCTTAATCTTGTCTTTTATGATATCGCTTATTTCTGTCGGATTAATTGTCATTATTTTTACCTGTTGTTTGTGATTTGTTCTTTCATTGAATTCAATTTATATCTTACGCTGTAGTCTGTAACTTCATTATTAATGCTAATTTTAATACCAGCTAAAAGTTCTTTATTGATCACTTCATCTATTTTGATTTTTTTATCATGTTGTTTTTCAAGGTTTTTGACTAACAGGTTTTTTTGATGGTCAGTAAGTGGATAAGCAGTTTCAACTTCAGCAATTGTAGTATTCTGTTCATCAAGTATCATTTCACTAAACAAACGATAAACCTCATCTAAGAAGTAAACTTTTTTATTTTCAATCATGATACTGATAAATTTACTAAACATTTGGTTCTCTTTTGTGAGAAAACTATTTAGGAAATCTAATGTTTTGTTTGAGTCAATTTTTGGGCTTGCTATTATAGCTTTTACATCTCCGCTAATAATAGTACGAGACAGAATAGAGAGGTTGTCTGTCCACATATCAAGCTCATTAGTTTCCACTGCAATCTTGTATGCAGCTTCAGCATATGGTCTAGAATATGTAACACTATCGGTCACTTATCAAGCACCTCGCTGATAATTTGATCATGCATATTTTTATCTACTTCTTTTGTGATAATTTTTTCTGCACATAAAAGAGACAATGCTGCCACATCTGCTTTTAGTGCCTCTCTAGCTGCGTTAATTTCCTGTTCAAGCTGCTGAGAGGATGTCTTCGCTATTTTTTGTGCTTCCTCTTTGGCCGTTGCTCTTGCCTCCTCCACAATATTTTTAGATTTAGATTCTGCATTGTTAATAATGCCTGAAGCCTTAGTTTTTGCTTCATCTATACGTGTAGAAAACTCAATAGTTGCTTGTTCAATTTTCTTTTGACCTTGTTCGGCAGCAGCAAGCCCATCTGATATTTTCTTCGTGCGGCTTTCCATTGCGTCAGTAAGAGGCTCCCATAGATAAGCTTTAACAAACCAAACAAACACAATAAATGTGATCATTTGTCCGAATAGTGTTGCTGTTACATTCATTAAAGTTTCTCTCCTTAAGCGCCCAGAGCTGCCTTAGCCGCTCCAACGAATGGATTTGCAAATACAAAGAACATAGCAAAAGCTAATACAATAAATGGAAATGATTCCATTAATCCTGCTGTAATAAACATTTGTGTTCTTAGTGCGGGTAACATCTCAGGTTGTCGCGCTATGCCTTCAATATACTTCATACATATTAAGCCCCAGCCTAGTGCAGAGCCTAGTCCAGCTGCGGCTAACATTATTGACACACCCAAACTTGTTGATGAATAAATTTGTGTGATCATATCTGGTGTTAGTGTTTCCATTATTTTTCCTCTCTTTTAGTTAATGTGATTCCTCTGATGCCATGCTTATATACATTATGGTTAATACCATAAATATGAAAGCTTGCAGTGTTATGACAAGTATATGAAATATTGCCCACAAACTTCCCGGTATTGGGATGATGTACCATGGCAACAGCGCTATCAGTAGAAATACTAACTCGCCTGTGAACATATTCCCAAAAAGTCTAAGTGCTAAACTGAGTGGTTTAGCTAATTCTTCTACAAGTGTTAAAACGAAATTAATAGGTGCTAAGTAAATCCCAAAAGGATGTACCATGAATGATTTCATGTATCCACCAAACCCTTTTATTTTTACATTGTAATAAATGCACAAAATGAAAATTGATAGTGCCATAGCGAAAGTGGTGTGTGGATCAGTGGTAGGAACAACTTTAAGATAATGAATACCTGCCATATCTGCTAGCTTAGGAAGCAAGTCTACAGGAATTAAATCCATAGCATTCATGAGAAGTACCCAAACGAAAATTGTTAACCCAATTGGCCCTACAATTTTATTTGGTTTTGGAAAAGCCTCTTTTACTAGACTGTTAACAAAATCCATAAGTGACTCTAATACATTTTGCATTCCAGTTGGCGCACCTGCTGATACAGTCTTGCCTACCCTATAAGCTATAAACATCACAATGCTCGCTAAAAGGATACTAAAAAACATAGTGTCTATATTTATACGCCAAAAACCCTCACCTGAAGCTAACGGTGTTAGATGGTGTTGAATATATTCAACTGGGTTGTCTGTAGCTGGCGCTTTGTTATCCATGGTTACCTAATAAATCGTTTTATTTTTATTAAAGACATATCCAATTTGTGTGACTGCAAATGCAACTAGCATCTGTAGCGCATCTAAACCAAATGTTACAATGCCCAAATAGAAGCCTGTTAGCACAAGAGCCATTCTAGTAATTAAGCTCTTAAATAAAACTAACGTGCCGCCACTAATGTTTTGCCCAATTGCAGCATCGCCTGCTTGGTTCACACTTCTTGCAAGGAGCAGGGTATTTATCATTGATATGACTCCGCCAAATAAAGATGACTCTACTTTTTGGTAGCCCATATTCATAAATACGAGCGCTATAACCACTGCTATAATGCCTTGAAAGACAATTACTCTTCTCACTGTTGATGTTCACCATGAGCAATTAAGACCAATTTTTGGTCACGCTTAGTATAGTTTAGTATCGGTTTGTATTCAATTTATATGCTTGAAAAAAAGCCGAAATGAGAGAAATATTTAGCTTATTTACTGAGCTTGTCGATAATTCCTTGAAGCTCATCTACGCTTCCGTAACGAATATTTACCGCCCCACCTTTTTTACCATTATGGATTGTAGTTTTTGCACCTAAAATATCTGTAAGTTTTCTTTCAAGGGCCAACGTATCTACGTCCTTTATTTGGGCTGATTTATTGTTTTGTTTTGGTTTTGTAAGATTTTCCACCGCTCTAACGGATAGCTTCCTTTGAATAGCTTCTCGGATAATTTTAGACTGCTCATCATGTGGGAGTGTAATCACAGCTCTGGCATGACCCATGGATATGTGATTCTGTCTGAGCTGATCTTTGACAAATTTAGATAGATCATTGAGCCTTATTATATTGGTAACATGTGCTCTTGATTTACTAATATATTTAGCAACATCTTCATGGCTCATAGAAAATTCATTAATCAGGCGTTCTAGTGATTCAGCCTCATCCATACTATTTAAATCTTCCCTTTGAACATTCTCTACAATCGACAATACTGCAGAGGTTTTTTCATCAGCTTCAATGATAACGGCATTGATCGTATCTTTTTTTAGTAGCTGAGAAGCTCTCCATCTTCTTTCTCCAACTATGAGCTCAAAACTGTCATCCAACTTACGAACAACAATTGGTGCAATCTGACCATTTTGTCTAATTGATTCTGCAAGTTGTTGGATCTCCTCTTCATTGAAAATCTTACGAGGTTGGTGTCGATTACGTTTAATTTTATGGATTTGTATTTTTGTGGCTAGGTTACCTTCTTCATGAGACGTAGTTGTTTGTGTTTGTCTTGTACTACTTAAAAGAGAATCCAGTCCTGAGCCTAGTGCCTTGCGTTTGGTCATGATTCAAATATAACCCTACTGATCTTTTTTGTACATAACTGTCTATTCGTCTTTAATAATCTCTCCGGCGAGAGAATAGTATGAAAGCGAGCCCTTTGATAAACCATCATATTGGAGTATTGATTTTCCATGACTAGGAGCTTCAGCAACTCTAATATTTCTTGGAATCTTTGTTTTATAAAGTTCGCTTGGAAAATACTCTGCTAACTGCTCACTGACATCATTTGATAAATTATTTCTGGAGTCAAACATTGTTCGCAAAATGCCCTCTATTTTGAGACTTTCATTTGAGGAGTTTTGAATCTGATTAACTGTATTTACAAGTTCACTGAGACCTTGTAGTGCATAGAATTCACATTGAACAGGTATCAACACTCCAGTTGCAGACACCAAAGAATTAACAGTAAGAATATTCAACGAAGGAGGGCAATCCATTAAGATATAGTCATAGTCACTAGAGATAGCTTTGAGTATATTTTTTAGTATGAACTCTCTATCATTTTTAGATACCAAGCTCACTTCGCTTTCTGTCAACGCTGGGGTTGCGGGCAAAAGATCGTATCCATCGTGCTCTGATAATACGATTGTTTCTTTGATGCTGGCGCGATTGAGCAAGACATCGTTCACAGATGACTTTAATGATGCAGAATCTATACCTGACCCGCGTGTGGCATTTGACTGTGGGTCGAGGTCAATAAGCAAAACCTTTCTCTTCATTTTATGCAAGCAGGCTGATAAATTTATGCTAGTAGTTGTTTTACCTACGCCGCCTTTCTGGTTAACTATCGACAATATTTTCAAATTTGGCCTCTGCAACAAATCTATTGGTATCAAAAAAAGGTGTTTGAATTTTAGAAATTTTAAGCTCGAATTCTTTTATGCACCCTTCACTTAACTCTAACACCGGACTGCCTGTAAGCATATATGCTTTTGAGACTCTCTTGCTTTTTTTGATTATTTTCATCAAGTATATGAACTTAGTTTCAAAATTCATTTTTGATATTTTTTTATTACTAAAATTCTTCATGATAACCGTATCTGTGTTCAGACAAAAGTTAGGTTTTAAAATATCTTTTTTAAATACACTTACGTTTTTTAAATTTAGTTCTGCTTTTGCAATAGTAAGAAAATCTATAAATGTTGACTTTCTATCTATTAAGCTAACTTCAACATCAGGATTTAAAATAGCTATAATAATTCCAGGTATACCGCCTCCAGTCCCAATGTCTGAAATAGACTTTCCTGTCAACAATTTACTAAATTCATATGAATCATAAATTTCTCGTTGGATTACATACTCTTTATCTGATGATGAGATAATATTATGTGTATCATGCCATTTAAATATCAGCGTTAGATAATCCGATAGTTTTTCAAGAATACTTTGTTCTTCTTTTTGAAAAGTGCTTTTAACTATTGCTTCTATACTAGAAGGCATTTTTAGAGGTCTTTATTTTTTTTTAGAAATATTTTTATAAGTGTTAATACAGATGAGGTTATGCCAGGTATATTGGCAGCTTGGCCGATATTTTCTGGTCTAGCTTTTTCTAGACGTTCGGTAGCCTCATTAGAAAGGCCTTTTATGTTTTTATAGTTGATAGTATTTGGAATATGCATCTTATAGCTTGCTAACAACGAGTTAATTTCCTTTTCTTGTCTAGCAACATATCCTTCATATCTTATATCAGATGCTACAACATGGCCGATATCAGAATTTGCAGTAATACCAAATGATGGAAGTTGCATGAGATCAGAGTATTGGATTTTTGATGTTTTTAAAAGAGATGCTAATGACCTATTCTCTTTAAGCGTTAGATTAAATTTATTTTCTAGAAGGGTATGGCTCTCTGATTTTACTGCGATTTTAATGTTTTCTAGTCTTTCTTTTTCGTGCTTAATGCGGGTCATTTTTCCGCAGTATAATTTATATCTTGATTCACTTACTACGCCCAATGTGTATCCCTGTTCAGTGAGACGTGTATCTGCATTGTCATCCCTTAATCTCAGCCTGTATTCTGCTCTGCTCGTAAACATTCTATAAGGCTCAGTAACGCCCTGTGTTATCAAATCATCTATCAAAACCCCTATATATGACTCGTGCCTTTTTGGTGTCCAGTGTGGTTTGTGCTGAACACTAAGTGCAGCATTTATGCCAGCTATAATTCCTTGTGCAGCAGCTTCTTCATATCCTGTAGTTCCATTAATTTGTCCTGCCAGAAAAAGGCCGTCAATATTCTTAGTCTCGAGACTCTCTTTTAGATCACGGGGATCAAAGTAGCTATACTCTATAGCGTAACCTGGTTGTGTAATTTCACATTTTTCTAGACCTTTTATTGTTTTCAAAAATTCTTTCTGAATTTCAAGAGGCAAGCTTGTAGATAAGCCGTTTGGGTATATTTCTAGGTTGTCAGACGTCTCTGGTTCAAGAAAAATTTGATGACTCTCTTTGTCAGAGAACCTATAAACTTTATCTTCGATAGAAGGACAGTATCTAGGCCCAACAGAATTTATTTTACCGTTAAAAAGAGGCGAGTGTTTTTTTGAGTCCAAAATGATGTTATGCGTGCTTACGTTAGTGTGTGTTATGAAGCATGGCAGCTTTAGAATTTTGTCAAATGGCTGTCCATAATGATCATGCAAGTATGAAAGCATAGGAATCGGATTGTCACTATCTTGCTGCTCTAAATTTTCAAAATCTATTGAGGACGTTTTAATGCGCGGAGGCGTTCCTGTTTTTAGCCTTTGAACATTAAAACCATTATCTCTAAAGTAATTTTCTAGCTCTATAGATGCTTTATCTCCTGCCCTGCCAGCAGAAAAAGTTTTTTCACCCATATGAATGATGCCATCAAGAAATGTCCCTGCGGTGATAATAATTGTCTTAGCTTTCAGGACTTCATCAGTATCTAAGATAACTCCATTAACTTTTTTTAGTTTAAAATCAATAGATTTTACAGTTGATTGAAGAACAGTGAGATTTTCATGATGCATTATTTCTTTTTGAATAGCTTTTTTATACTCATCCCTACAAGTTTGTATTCTAGTTGCTCTCACGGCTGCGCCTTTACTTGAATTTAAAACTCTTGACTGAAGAGACGCTTGATCAGCGGCTTTGCATATTAACCCATCAAGAGCATCCACCTCTCGAGCTAAGTGTGATTTACCGATACCACCAACAGCAGGATTACAGCTCATCTGTCCTATGCCATCAAGTTTCATTGTTATTAGAAGAGTTTTTGTACCTAATCGTGCAGAAGCATGTGCTGCTTCACAGCCAGCATGTCCACCACCAACTACTATTACGTCATAATTTTGCATTACTTACCTATACAGAAGCTTGTAAATATCTCAGTCAAAAGTTCCTCAGTTGGATTTTGCCCTAAAATCGATGAGATTGCCAGATGAGACAAACGCAGTTCCTCTGCTAGAAAATCTAATGCTTTTTCATTGGCAGCTTTGTCAGAGTCAATGAGATGTTTGTGGCCATTTTGTAAACACTCTATATGCCGACCTCTGGCTAAATAAATATTTTCTGATGAATTATCTGATTCGAATGCTGTTTTAATTATTTGTTCAACTAGATGCATGCCCTGTCCCGTTTTAACTGAAACATAAATCTCTTGTGGTTTAGTGGTCGTAATTTTAGGTTCTTTTTTTGTTATATCTATTTTATTAAAAACTAAAAAGTAATCTTTAATGTCATATTTTTCAATTAAGTTTTTATCTTCTTCAGTTAAGCCCTGGTCGTCATCTACTAGATACAGTACTCTGTCAGATTTGGCTATAGATAAGGCAGATCTCGCAATGCCCTCTTTTTCTACTTCATCGTTAGTCTCATGTATACCGGCGGTATCTATAATATTTACGATGCTTTCGTCTATATTTAGTTGATAGCAAATAGAGTCACGAGTAGTTCCTGTTTTGCTGGTGACAATAGATGCATCCTCCCGTAAAAGAGAGTTTATCAATGATGATTTACCAGAGTTCGGTTTGCCCACAACTGCATATGTGGGCCTGTTGTTAAGCGCCAAACCTTTTTTAGATTTCTTTATTAAGCCTTCTATATCAGCTAGTATTTTCGAAAGGCTTTTCTTTATTTTGGTTATGCTTAATCCTGGTACATCATCATCTTCAGGGAAGTTGATGACAGATTCTACCTCAGCTCTAGTGGCTATAATCTTGTCACATATCATTTTAATTTCATCTGCAAACTTTCCGCTGAGTGAGTTATGTGCCGCTTTTACTGCACGACTATCTGATGCGCTTATTAAATCAGAGATTGCTTCGGCTTGGATTAAATCAACTTTATCATTATATAAAGCTCTTTCAGTAAACTCTCCTGGCTTAGCAAGTCTAACGCCTATTTTATTGAGGAGACTTAATATAGAATTCATTATAACCTGATTGCCGTGACAGATTATTTCTATCATATCTTCACCTGTATAAGAACTAGGTGTTTCATAAAAGATAGAAATGCAATTATCTAGTAAATTTTTGTCATCTAAGATACTTACAAGTATTGCTTTTCTGTTTTGTAAATCTTTTGAAAATATCTGTTTTGTTAAATTTTTAAGATCATTCCCACTTATTCTTATTATCCCTAGTGCAGAGCTACCTGGTGGAGTTGCAATTGCACAAATTGCTTGTGTTTTCATTTTCTAGCCAACAATTCTTTTATTAATCACATATTGCTGGGCTATAGATAATATATTGTTTGTGAGCCAGTACAAGACAAGTCCAGATGGGAAAGTAGCAAAAAGTGCTGTGAATATAAAAGGTAAGAATAAAAATATTTTTTGCTGGGTTGGGTCAGTTGGTGCCGGGTTGAGTTTCTGTTGAACATACATGGAAATGCCCATAGCAATAGGCAGTATAAACAATGGATCAGCAGATGATAAGTCTGATATCCACCCCACAAAAGGCGCATGTCTTATCTCTATGCTTTCAACCAACACCCAATATAGAGCGATGAAAACTGGAATTTGGATAAGTATTGGGAGGCAACCCCCTAGTGGGTTCACCTTTTCTTCTTTATACATGCGCATTAGTGCTTCACTAAATTTTTTCTTATCTTCACTGTACCTCTCCTTAAGTGCTTGCATGCGAGGATTAAGTTTTTTCATTTGCGCCATAGACCGGTAACTAGTTTCCGACAATTTAAAGAAAACAGCCTTTATCAAGATTGTTAAAATTATTATCGAGATGCCCCAGTTATTAAAGAGCATATTTATAGACTCTAATATCCAGAAAAGTGGTGCCGACAGGAACGTCAATATTCCATAATCAACTGTAAGATCAAGTCCCTCTGTTAGTGATGAAATTTCAGATTGTAATTTTGGTCCAACAAACATTAAAGAGGTGTATGTTAAAGATTGACCAGGTGATATTTGAGAATAGTCAGTTGAGCTGCCAATGGTAAATATATTCTGATCATATCCTGTATATATTGTTTTTTTACTAGCTGTAGTCGGAAGCCATGCTGAGAAAAAATAATGCTCTATCATGCTTATCCAGCTATTTTGTGTTTTAACAGCTAAATCATTATCCTTAATGTCATCAAATGAAATTTTTGAAAATTTATTTTCCTCATCATAATATGCGCTGCCAGTGTATGTCGGGAGCATAATGCTCGCTGCATTATTACCATCTCTTGATATGGTCTCATAGTTTCTAACTTCAATAATTTTATCAGAGTTGTTTTTGATAGTGTTAGTTACGGTTACTTGATGCGTATCATTCAATAGTGTTATTTCTTTTATCAAATTAACCCCATTGATATTTGTAGACTCAAGGACAACGGAATTTTTTCCAGAAGCGTTTTTCTTGTTGTAAGTTGGGGATAAGTTAGCATCTAAAAGTTGAATGTTTGAGGTTGCTGAATATTTTTTATTTGGATAATCTAAAATAATAATCTGCTCATCAGAACCAAGATCAACAGAATAGTCTTTAAGCTCAGAATATAGTAATTCGCCAGTATTTATATCAAATTCTATAATAAGCTTATTGCTTTCTAATACATCTATGTTTTTTGATATTGGTGAGGATGTGTCTGGGCTATTTGGCTTAATAGAATCAGTTTGCGGCGGTTGTTTCGAATCGCTTGAAATATTATTCTCGACATTATTAGTAGATGAAACTTGTGGTTGGTTATAGTCTCTGTCATAAGCGTCAAATATCAGTATCAATATAAATAAAAAGCCGCTATATAAAAATAATCTGTTCATTTAGATGAGTCCTTTTTAGGTAGAGGGTCGTAACCATGGCTGCCGCCAGGCCTGCATCTTAAGATTCTTTTAATACTTAAGTAAGAGCCTCTAAAAAGCCCAAATGTTCTTAAAGCCTCTATGGTATATTCTGAACATGTTGGCAGATGTCTGCAGGACGAAGGCATAAGAGGCGATATGATGGCCTGGTAAAGCTTAACTGCTCCTATAAACGTCAGCGTAATTGGTCTAATAAAGATTTCCATTCAGGCAATAGAATATCATTAATATCTTTTTTTTCAGCTTGAATTTTACTAGATATGCTTAAAAGAACTGCATATGGATTATTAATAAACGAATGTTCCCGGAATGTTTCTCTAAGCTTTCTTCTTAGGGAGTTTCTAGAAACAGCCAATGGTAGAGCCTTTTTAGATATCCTAATGCCTAACATTTGACTAGTGTGTGGATGATAATATAGTTTCATGTAAGTACCAGAAATATTTGGACTGCCATTGAAAAAAGAAATGGTGTTTTTTGATATAGTAATTAGGTCTTTTTTAAAGGTAAACAAATTATGGACAAAGAACAGCTCTGCCTTTCGCTCGTCTAGAACTCAATACTGAACGACCTGCAGCAGTTTTCATGCGTGCTCTAAAACCATGCGTTCTTTTGCGCTTTATGTTGCTTGGTTGAAATGTACGTTTCATAGAAGTGTATACTGATTCCATATTATCTTTATGTCAATATATTAATTTAGTTTTTTTCATGAGATATTGAATGTCCGACTATGATCAACAACAATAATATTTGGCAAAAATGCTTAGAAGAGCTATCGTCTACTTTGACCGAGAAAGATATGCGTGTCTGGATTAAGCCACTAAAGGTTGAACATGATACTAATGAAATAAAACTATATGCCCCTAATAAATTTGTGAAAGAAGAGGTTGAAAAAAACTTCTTTAATAAAATACTTTCAACGCTTGGGAAAATGAACGCTGATATTCTAGTTACTCTAAATATAGGTGCTAATATTAGGAGCAGGGAAGTCGCAAGGGATTTACCTATTGGTTTTAAAACTAACCTGAATAAAGAAATGACGTTTGAAACCTTTGTTGAGGGTAAGTCAAACCAGTTAGCTAAAGCAGCATGTCTGTCTGTAATAAAGGAGCCGGGGGTTTTAAACCCTCTGTACATATATGGTGGTGTTGGTCTCGGGAAGACTCACTTGCTTCATTCGATCGGCAATCAGCTAAGCAGTGAGAACAAGAAGGTTGTTTACTTGCACTCTGAAAAGTTTGTACAGAATATGGTTACAGCACTAAGAAACAACCAGATGGAAGAATTTAAAAAGTTCTATAGAAACCTAGATGTCCTGCTGCTAGATGATATGCAGTTCTTTGCAGGTAAAGAACGGTCTCAGGAAGAGTTTTTCCATACATTCAATGCTTTGTTTGAAAATAAAAAACAGGTTGTTCTAACGTGTGACAAATACCCAAAGGAGGTTAGTGGCTTTGAGGACAGAATTAAGTCTAGATTAGTCTGGGGCATGAACGTGTCAATTGATCCGCCAGATCTTGAAACAAGAGTAGCAATATTACAAACAAAAGCTGAAATGTTAGACATGCCTATCACTACAGATGTTGCGTTTTTTATAGCAAAGAATATAAATTCAAATGTTAGAGAGCTAGAGGGAAACTTACGGAGAGTTATAGCTACATCGAGATTTAAAAAATGTACTATCTCCCTAGAATTCACTAAAGAAACTCTGGCAGATCTACTTTCATTAAATCAAAGAATGATAACAATTGAACAGATACAGAAGGTCACAGCTTCATACTACAAGACAAGAGTAAGCGATATATTGTCATCAAAGAGAGACAAAAAAAATACACTACCAAGACATGTAGCAATGACACTGTGTAAGGAGCTTACGAATAACAGTCTGCCTACAATAGGAGATATGTTTGGTGGACGAGACCACACCACTGTCCTTCATGCAAACAAAAAAATTATAAAATTGAAGAAAGAAGACTCTCAACTAGCACAAGATATGAATAATATTATACATATACTAAATAATGGGTAGAAACTGTTAATAACTTTACAGCATAAAGTTTTCCACAAAATATACAGGTCTCATCAGGTGCTAAATCACATATCAATAACAGGTATGTATTTAAAACGCAGTCTAAAAATAATGAAAAAGAAGATGTAAAAATAACATATAATATATATATGAATATTACTTTTAATACTCACGATTTAATTAATAAAATTAAAAATATAGCCCCGACTGCTGAAGCTAAGCAAACTCTAGCAATACTTGGTAACATGAAAGTTGAGATTAATGCTGGCAAAGCAGTATTTACAGCATCAGACCTTGAGATAGAAGTGTCTACATCAATGGTGTGTACATCAGATAAGGACGGAAGCTTTACAATACCCGCCAAGAAGATGCTCGAGATCTGTAACGCACTATCAGCACATAACGAGATTAAAATATCTGTTACTGATACAAAAGCTGATCTTAGAGCAGGCAAAAGCAAAGTCTCACTTCAGATAATACCAGCAGCAGATTATCCAAAAATGGATAGAAACGAAACTAGTGATGCGATAAGCATAGGTAATGATGAACTTTCGAATATTATTAATAAAACTTCATTTGCCATGGCGTACCAAGATGCCAGACATTTTCTTAATGGACTACATGTTTGCAATGATGAAGGGAAGTTAATTTCTGTATGCACAGATGGACATAGACTTGCAAAATATACATCTACAGTCACGTGTAGTGAAGACTTATCTATTATAATTCCAAGAAAGTGTGTTATGGAAATTAACAGGATTTTAGGAGCAAATAGCGACAATAGAGAGATAATAACAGAACTTTATATTAATAATAACTCTATTACTCTTATTATTGATGACTATATACTGATATCAAAACTTATAGAAGGCAACTATCCTAATTTTAACAAAGTAATACCAGAATCAACAAAGTCTACGTTAATGATAGACAGATCGACACTAAAAAACTCATTAAATATTATTTCTAAAGTAGTCAACCAAGAATATAAAGGTGTTAAGTTAACACCTTCAAAGGACACGCTCCACCTAATATCAAGCAACACTGAGAGTGAAATAGGAGAAGATCAGATAGACGCTAGTTATGATGGCGATGAATTATCAATAGGCTTTAATATCTCTTATATTCAAGATGTTATTGACATTCTAGCCAGTGATAATATTCACATTTGCATAAATGATCAGAACTCAGGATGTGTTTTGCTGGGTGATTCTGAGCCAGCATCTATCTTTGTGATCATGCCTATGCGTGTATAATAGTGCGCATATCGTCTCTTTCTATTCAAGATTTTAGGTCTACATCATTAATAAATCTAAAATTTTCAAAAAACATATCAGTTCTTTATGGTCATAATAATGTTGGTAAGACAACGATCCTAGAAGCTATATACTTCTGTTCTAATTTAAAATCATTTAAACAATTGCCTAATAACGAACTTATTAAAAATTCTTCATCATTATTTAAAATCTCCCTTAAATGTATTAAAGATTCTTTAAATTCGTCTATATATATTGAAAAGTCACTAAAATCATCTAAATGTCTTTATAATAATAAAAAAATTGCCAAAAAGACGCTTGCTAACATGTTTCCTTGTTATGCTCTTGTTTTTGGATTCAATAATTTGTTGTTGAATGATTCGACATATAGAAGAGATTTTATTGATTCCGGTATGTTTCACGTGGAACCTAAATCTCATGCTTCTTTTACCTCTTACAACCAAACCTTAAAACAAAGGAATTATTTACTTAAGACTAAAAACTACAAAGACATTGATTTTTGGAATAATGAGCTTGTTAAAAATAATACCGACCTCTTCCATCATAGGAGCTCTTATTATTCAAAATTATCAGAGGAGTTCAAAAAGATTATTATAGAGCTAAAAGATGCTCTTCCAGACATATATGGAGAAATAGAATCTTTGGATATGTCCTATTATAAAGGCTGGGATAATGAAGACTATGTCATAGATCTTGAGAACACCTTTGAAAAAGACAAAAGCGTAGGGTATACAACAGTTGGCACACACAGGAGTGATATCTTAATATCATCAAATAATAAGCTCGTTAAAGAATCAGGCTCAATGTCAACTCTCGTACTCTCTTGCTTACTGATATTCTTAGCTAAGAGCAGCGTGTTCCACGTGAAACATGGCTTCAAACCAGTGTTGTTAATAGATGATCTATTCTTCGGAATAGATAATAAAAACCTTAATACTGTGATAAAATTACTTATCTATTCCAAGGGCAATATTGTGGTAACAGCCCCCAATATATACAAAGAAATTTTAGAAAAAGCTAGCTCGATGAATGATGAAATAGAGCTAATTAATTTAGGAGATTTTTAGTGGCGAAAAGCACATATACATCAGAGAGCATAAAGGTGCTCAAAGGTCTAGAAGCTGTTCAAAAAAGACCTGGCATGTACATTGGCGACACAGATGACGGAAGCGGCCTGCATCAAATGATCTATGAGGTTGTAGATAATGCAATCGATGAAGCACTAGCCGGTCATTGTTCAAATATTGATGTTGTGTTAAATGAAGATTTGTCTGTAACTGTAATTGATGATGGAAGAGGCATACCTGTAGATATACACAAAGACGAAAATAAGTCTGCAGCTGAGGTAATAATGACTACATTACATGCAGGCGGAAAGTTTGATGACAATTCTTATAAAGTTTCAGGAGGACTCCATGGTGTTGGAGTGTCAGTAGTGAATGCGCTATCAGAAAAGCTGTCACTAGAGATACATAAAGAAGGTTTTGTATATGAACAAGACTATGTGGATAGTGTACCTATAAAACCATTAAAAAGATGTGGTAAAACTGATAAATCAGGCAGTAGCATACAGTTTCTTCCTAGTAAGAAGTATTTTAAAGATATTGTCTATAAAGATGAGACCATAAAAAAGAGATTAAAGGAACTAGCCTTTCTTAACTCAGGTATAAGGATCACTTTTAAAAATGATGTTACAGGTAAAGAAATTAGTTATTTCTATGAGGGAGGACTTAAAGAGTATATTGCAGAAATACTTAATACTAAGAAAGAAATACACAGCGAACTCATTTATGTTCAACCTTTCACTAAAGGTGTGAATTCTATAGAACTGTCTATGAAGTGGACGACATCCTATAACGAGCAAATCCTATGTTTTACGAACAACATTTACCAAAAGGATGGCGGTACACACCTTAGTGGCTTCAAGTCTGCTTTGACTAGAACGTTGAATACTTATTCGAATAAAGCTTTTGGAAAACAAAAATATGAGATCACTGGAGAAGATTGTAGGGAGGGTTTAGTTGCAATAATTTCAATAAAGATGTCGGACCCTAAATTTTCATCTCAAACAAAAGACAAGCTTGTTTCCTCTGAAATCAAGTCTTTAACAGAAACAACGCTCTCATCTAAACTATCTGAATTCTTAGAAGAAAATCCAAAAGATGCTAAACTAATTGTTGGTAAGATTCAACAAGCTGCAATAGCTAGAGAAGAAGCTCGGAAAGCCAAAGATTTAATTAGGCGCAAAGATCCATTAGGTATAGCAAATCTTCCAGGTAAACTTGCCGACTGCCAAGAAAAAGATAGGGAGTTATGTGAACTTTTTATTGTCGAGGGTGACTCTGCTGGCGGTTCTGCCAAGCAAGCTCGTGATCGTAAAACTCAAGCTATACTCCCGCTTAAGGGTAAAATCCTAAATAGTGAACGATCTCAAGATTACAAAATACTATCATCATCTGAAGTTGGATCACTTATATCTGCATTAGGCTGTGGCTTCAATCATGAATCTGATGATTTTAATTTAGATAAGTTAAGATATGGAAAAATTATAATTATGACAGATGCAGATGTTGATGGCGCACACATCAGAACACTTTTACTTACTTTGCTTGCAAGAAAGCTTAAACCTCTCTTTGATGATGGCCGTGTCTTTATAGCACAACCACCATTATATAAAATCAAGAAAGGTAAAACTGAGAAATATATTTCTAATGATGATGAGCTTAATAAGTTCCTTTCTAATGGTTTCTTTGATGGAAAGCATATTGTTTTCAATGACAATAAATTAACACCTAAAGAATGTTCTGGCATACTTATGAATTATTCTAAAATAAATTCTATTATCAAACACACCTCTAAATCTAAAGATAATACTATTCTAACTTGTATGTCGTTTATAGAGCCTCTTTCTGACAATACTAATCCTGGTAGCCAGGAGTTAGATAACTATCTATCTAAATTATCTGAATTATTAAAAGATATATCCCCAATAAATATTTCATATACCCTTTCTCATGAAGAGCTAGAGCATGAGTCATTTCAAATAAATGTTATTAAAAAAGTAAACGGCATAATTGACTCTAGCATTGTGCCTATAAACAAAAAGTTTTTTTCGTCTCAAACATATACTAATCTTATCTCGTTACATTTACATGAGTACTATGATGCACATATAATTCTCAAACAAGAATCGGGCGATGTAGTTTATAAATACATTCATAAATTGTGTGAGGATGCATTTGCCTCTGCAAGAAAATCTATTTCTCTTCAACGCTATAAAGGCTTAGGGGAAATGAACCCTTCTCAGCTAGCAGAAACAACCATGAATCCTGAAACAAGATCACTGCTTAAGGTGAGTCAAATTCCTGATGACGATTACAGTATTTTTGACACACTTATGGGTGAGGACGTTGAAAAGAGAAAAGATTTTATAATTTCTACTGCTAATACAATTGATCACGTTGATATTTAATGAAAGTTGTCACTTGGAATGTCAATTCTATAAATGTTCGTCTACCAAATATCCTTAAATATTTAGGTGACTACCAGCCAGATGTTTTGTGTCTTCAGGAACTTAAATGCATGTCTGATAAGTACCCTTTTGATGCATTAAAAGAAGTAGGCTATTTTACAGAGCAGTCCTGCCAAAAAACCTATAATGGCGTATCAATTATCTCAAAAGAGCAAGGCGAGGAGGTAATTGATAATCCCGTTAATATTTCTAATGACGAAAAAAGATCTATTGCTGGGACTTATAATGGCCTTAGAATTATCAATTTTTATGTCGTTAATGGTCAAGCAATAAATTCAGATAAGTATCAGCATAAACTTAAATGGCTCTCAAAAGCCAAAAAATATATCAGTGATCAACTTAAAATATATCCTAATCTTATTGTTGTTGGTGACTTTAATATTGTTCCAAACGAGAGCGATGCTTCAAACTTTTCACCTGAAGATATCCTTTGTTCTGACAAAGAGAGAAGTGCACTACAATCTCTACTTGATTTAGGACTGATTGATTGCTATGCAAATGTCGATAATGTATCTCCATATACGTGGTGGGACTATCGAGGTGGAGCATTTCATAGAGATATTGGCTATAGAATAGACCTATTGCTGGCAAGTCGTGAAACACATAAATCACTTAAGAGATATGAGGTTCATAAAGATACTAGACATAAATCTTGGTGTCCAGAGCAACCTAAAACCTCTGATCATGCGCCTGTAATGATTGAGCTTTAAAAGATTTCTAGACTAAATACCTCAGTCTGATATATTTATGATGAGAGAAATATATGACTAGTATAATGGTTATTAACGCCAAAGGCGGTTCCGGCAAAACAACAATATCCACTAATCTAGCAGCTTATTATGCTAATGCTGACTTCAATGTAACGTTAGTTGATTTAGATCCACAAAATTCTGCTTTAAACTGGCTGTCTTCAAGACCAATAACTAAACCTAAAATTAAAGGAGTATCATCATTGCCTCCACAAAAAGTCTCACGAAAGCTCAATGATGTAACAATTTTCGATGTCCCGGCAGCTATATATGGTCCAAGGCTTGAGACTTATATTAAAAAAGCTAGAAAAATTATAATACCTGTCCTTCCGTCACCTATAGACATGGCTGCAGCAAAAGATTTTCTTAAGTCTATTAGAAACTTAGGGAGCGTTGTTAGAAATAGAACAGATATATGCTTGGTCGCAAATAGATGTAGAGCTAATACAAATATATTTGAGGAGCTAGATGACTATCTTGTAAAAGAAAAAGGCATCAGGTATGTCACAGCTTTTAGAGATAATACAAATTATATCAATTCAGCTAGAAAAGGTATTGGTATATTCGAAATGGGCGAATCAATGACTGCTCAAGACAGAGAAGAATGGAAGCCTCTTCTATCTTGGCTTAAGCCAAAGAAAAAGTAATTTTCTAATTCAAACAATCTTTAATACCTTCTTTGATATCTTTAAACTCTATGATACCTGGAAAGATTCTGTTCATTAATGACACATCTAATATTCTCGATTCATTTATAAAACTCTTGCGTTTATCATCGTATAGCTCATTAGCCTCTTCATAATCTATAAATTTTGGGTAGTTGAGTTTCAACACATCATAGATATGAAGGTAGTACTCAGTAGTTTTAATTGGAGTGCCGTCACTTACGTTCATGATTATATTCATTGTTTCTCTATGTGTTAAACATTGGATTATTATTTTTGCTAAATCTTTAGCATTTATTAAATTTGTATGTTTGCAGATATCTTGTCTAATCAATGGTAAATTACTATCCACTCTTTTCATAGGCAATCTTCCTGGTCCATATATTCCTGGTACTCTAAGAATTGTATAATCAATTTTGCTATCAATAATTTGATTCTCTGCATGAACTCTTCTTTTAGCTCTGTCGGTCATCGGCGCTAACTTTGATTTTTCGTCCACTAACTGATCTTTCTTGTCGCCGTATACCCCGCTAGTACTTATATAAACAAGTCTATTTATTTTACTTTTATCTACACTAGACAGGAAATTTTTAAGTGTATGATCTTCAACACCACTTGCTTGTGGCGCAGCTAAGTAAACGACATCACCCTTATCTCTGAATACTATATCTAGTTCATCCGTGCATATAGAGATATCTATGGAATAGTTATGTTTACAGTTATTTTTTTCAGATCTACAAACTCCAACAAACTCATAATCACATCTATACTTGTCTGTTATAAAGTCACAAACATATCCGTTGCCTATAAGATAAATTTTATTCATTTATCTGGTTTATTTTTAAAGCTAACGTTTCTATATCGTATATGTCTTCGATTTTTGTTATAGAGGCGACATCCTCATTAATAATAATCTTTTCATCAGACTTATCTAATAAAAAGAAGTGCACATTCTCTAAGTTGACATCGGGGTTTCTTATTAGTGGTTCTACACTACTTTTGCTAAATCCAATAATGATACAACCTTGATTAATCATCTGGCTTACTTTAGCTAAATTATCTTTATTAAGTATACGCTCATATACATCACATTTTTTATAATCGATTTCTTTATTAATAAGATATTCCTCAATTGTTTTCTTTCCCCCTATTCCTTTTAGAAGGAGAGTTCTTCCTATATCATAATTATCATCATCAATTTTTTTTATAAGCCCTAAACTCGAATATTCGCTTTCGGGTATCAAACAGTTTATTCCAAATTTTTTCTCAACCCACGCTTTGCAGTTAGGGCCTATTCCATAAATTCGTTCAGTACTATAAATATGGTTGTTACTTGAGTCTATTTTTTTTATTGCATTAGCACTCTGAATAATAATGGTTTTATATTCATCATCTACAGGGTATCTCTCAATATGTTGAATATCTTGTATTAACATGTCATGGAATGCATGCCCATTTTGTTCTAATATCTCTGCAAGTTCATCTTTCATTGAAAAGTTTGAGACCAGGATTACATCTAACATTTAAGCATCCTCTTAGAGCCCATCTTTATAAAAACATCTGATAGGTCTTCAGCGAGTTCTTCATAAGCATCTTTTTTCCCGGATACTTTATTTTTAATGAACTTTGTTCCATCAATGGATGCAACATAACCTGTTATTGTTAGTAAATTTTTTTCTATCACAGCATGTGCACCTATTGGCGATAGGCAATCTCCGTCCATTTTTCTAGCGAATATCCTCTCAGCAGTGCCGCATATTTCGGTATCTGCATGCACCACTTTTTTAATTCTCTTGATAATAAACTCATTTTTAGACAAACATTCTATACATAAAATTCCCTGTCCTGGCGAGGGTACAAAATCATTTACATCAAGACTTTCTGTAATGACATGATCCAGCCCCATTCTTATAAGTCCAGATTTAGCTAAAATTATTCCGTCCAACTGTTCTTTTTTTAGTTTTTCAAGCCTTGTTTGAATATTACCTCTTATTTCTTTCGATTTAATATTTGAATTCATATGTTTTATTATTGCCTGCCTTCTGGGACTGGAAGAACCAATAATACCAGTTTTAATATCAGACAAAGTTTTGTGTTTACCTGAGATAAACACATCTCTTGGATCCTCTCTTTGCAAAATACTGCTGATATTGAATCTCTCATCAAGCTTTGCAGGAACATCTTTCATAGAATGAACGGCTATATCAGCCTCTCCCTCTAGGAGTGCGTTTTCAAGTTCTTTTAAAAAAAGGCCTTTGCCGCCCTCTTGTTTGAAGATTTTATTATCCACTGTATCCCCTGTTGTACTCATGGATATTAGGTCAACTTTATCAAAAACACCGTTATCTACCAGAAAGCTTTTGACCATATTAGCTTGAGCTAAAGCAAGAGGGCTTTTACGAGTAGCTAGTTTTATATTATTAGTCATTATTGCATTACCAAAATTTCAGTTATAGTATACTGGCATTAAGACATATATTAAAACCTCAAGAGATTTATTATGAAAAACTCCACTTGGTCGGGAAGATTTAAAAAAGGGTTAGACGAAGAAGTGCTCGAGTTCTCTGAAAGCATTAGCTTTGATCATCTTCTTTTTGATTCAGACATCAGGGTGTGTATTGCGCATGCGGAGATGTTGTCAGAGTGTAAAATTATTTCAAAGAAAGAATCAAATATGTTGATTAAAGGTTTAAATGCAGTTCAAAAGAAATATGATGCTGGCAAGCTGAGGCTGTCAATCAAATTTGAAGACGTACACATGAACATAGAACAAGCTCTTACTAAAGAGATTGGAGAACTTGGTAAAAAAATTCATATGGGAAGATCTAGGAATGATTTAGTTGCAACAGACTTCAGGTTGTACTTGAGGGACTGCTCAGACTTAATTCTGGAAAAATTAAGAGACATCAGATATGCACTTGCCTTATCTGCACACGATAATTCTAGCGTAATTTTTCCAGGTTACACACATTTACAACTAGCTCAGCCAGTTACATTCGGACATCATCTGCTTGCTTGGCATGAAATGTTAGCAAGAGATGAACAGAGAATGGCTCAAACTAAAGATAGGCTTAATGTTCTCCCTTTAGGAAGCGCTGCTCTGTCTGGGACACCATATAAAATTGATCGCAAGTTTGTTGCTAAAAAACTAGGATTTAAAACTGTGTCATCTAATTCTATGGATGCAGTAAGCGATAGAGATTTCGTTTGTGATTTTGCATATACATGTTCAATGACGATGATGCATCTTTCAAGGATATCAGAGGAACTAGTTTTCTGGATGAACAGTCATATCAAGCTTGTCGATATAGATGAAGCATTTTGTACTGGATCATCAATTATGCCTCAGAAAAAAAATCCTGATGTGCCTGAATTAGTAAGAGGGAAATCAGGTGCAGTAATAGGGTCATTAACATCGTTATTTGTTTTATTAAAAGGGTTGCCATTAACATACAATAGAGATCTTCAAGAAGATAAAAGCATCATATTAGAGGCTATTGGGAGTGTGGTTTCATGCTTAGCTTTAATGCCAAGACTGATATTAACTTTAAAAGTCAACAAGGAAAGAGCTTTGATTTTTTCCAAACAAGATTATTCAAATGCCACTGATTTAGCTGACTACTTGGCAATGAAAGGTGTTCCATTTAGGACTTCTCATGAAATCGTTGGAAAAATAGTTAAATATGCTGAATCAAAAAACATAAGCCTTAATGAAATTTCACTGGATGTCTTTAAAACATTTTCTAATAAATTTAATAAGGATGTATATACATCAATTGATGTTGAAAAGTCTATTCATACAAAAAAGGCAATAGGAGCATCATCGCCAGCTAACGTTAGAAAAGAAGCAAAAAAAATATTATCAGCACTGAAGATTCATGGCTATAAATAAAATAAGCTTCAATATATGCATAATATTTTTATTAACTTTCTCTCATGTTTCACATTCTGATATTAAAACGCCAACTATTAAAGAATACATGACAGATGATTCTGGGCTATATGATTCATATATCTATGGCCTTGAGAGTGGCTTCGAGTGGGCATCAGAACATTATTATCGAAAACATGAGATAGAGCTTTATTGTAAGCCAGGAAATATAGAGCTTCCTGCGTCTGAGCTCCGCAAAATCATTAATAAAACTATAAGCGCTAAACCAGGCTTCTTTGAGCAGTATGAAAATGAACCATTGGTTGGCTTAGCCCTTAGAAATGGTCTCATTGAAGCTTTTCCTTGCCGATAACTCTTGTTAGAGAGTACCTAATTCTGTAATATAATTATTGGGTTATTTTAATTAATAGGAGAAACGAATATGCCAGATCATCCAGTACCACAAGGAGATGACATTATATTGCCTGATGGGACCAAGGTAGGTTCATGGAATGGCGATGATGTGAAGGATCTTCAAGTAGAAGTACTTAGAATAATAAAAGAACAGAAAGAGAGTGGAGCCGATAGAAACAATCTTCTGATACGTTTTGGAATACCACATATGGATCAGACACCTGATCATCTCAAAAATTTTATCGCCTACGCTCTATGGGGCGTTGACAAGAAAGGAATGTGTCTTACTCACAGAAGAGCAGACCATTTTGAAAGCTTAGATAAAATTAATGAAAAATATGGAAGCGAAACTGCAATAGCTGCAGCACAAAGATATCGCGAGTAACCCATTATTTAAAAGGGTAGTTAAATCTGCCCTTTTAAAGCCTTTTATAAAACCAGTCTGTTAGATTACTAATCATTTCTTTGCTGATTGTGTGCCCACAATCGTCTATAAATTCGTGCATATTCAAGCCTTTTTCTTTTAAGAATGACACAGATTTATGATGAGTCTCTATGGATATAGTTGTATCTTTACTACCATGAGCCACGTAGATATCAGCATCTTTATTTTTTATCTCTAAGCTTGATGAAGACGGAACATATCCTGATATAGCAACAATAGCATCACAATTTATATCCGCATTTATACCCATTGATAGCGCTAGCGCTGCTCCTTGTGAAAAACCTCCAAGATATGTTTTTTTATTTGAATCTATGTAAGTAGCAAGGGCTAATGTTATATGTTCTTTAGATTTTTTTATTCCTTCATCATCTTCAACAACTATGCCATTATCTTCTTTAGGCAACGGATACCATGACCTTTTTCCATTATCTAGTGGCGCATTAGGCATTATTACATGAAGCTTGCCGTCTAAATTTAAATTTAGTAATTTTATAAATGGTTCAAATCCCCAATTATTTGCCCCATAGCCATGAAACCAGACTAGGTTGATACCAGCAGATTCTTTATCACCGATTGTAATTATATCTTTATTCATTTTCTTAAAATCTTCATGATATGTGTTTGCGATTTAGCTTATAATATCAGAATGTACACATCTATATTACACAAATATATTTTAGTTCTTATAATGATTTCATTTTCACTGGTTTTATCTAATTGTGGTAACAAAGGACCTTTGATCCCAGCATCTAACATAGTTTTAATAAATAAATAATTTGAATTCTTTACACTACCAAAAAAATAAACTCTTTTTTGATCAGTTAGATTTAGAAGAACTATCAAAAGGGATTACTACTCCATTTTACTTATATTCTGAAAATCTTATAAAACAGAATATTAAAGAATATATCTCACAGTCTAATGACAAGACGCTTTTTTGCTACTCTGTAAAAGCTAATTCAAATTTATCAATATTAAAATTAATTGCATCTGAAGGGATGGGCTTTGATGTTGTATCTATGGGGGAGTTATATAGAGTTATTAAAGCTGGTTGTGATACTAAAAAAGTTGTTTATTCAGGTGTTGGAAAAACAAGAGCTGAGATTAGATATGCTTTAGAAAATAATATTCTTTGCTTCAATGTAGAGTCTGAAGGCGAGCTCTTTGTAATTAACGATGAAGCTTCTGCTATGGGCACAACCGCAAATATTTCTATCAGAGTCAATCCTGATGTTGCGGTGGAATCACATCCATATATATCAACTGGATTGAAAGATAATAAGTTTGGTATCACATATAAGAATGCATTATCTCTCTATATAAAGGCATCAAAACTAAGTTCACTAAATATAATAGGTATTGATTTTCATATTGGATCACAGATTACCTCAATACAGCCCTTTATAGATTCAATCAAATCAATTAGAAGCTTAGTTAGTGATTTAAAAAAAGAAAATATTAATATTACACATATAGATGTAGGTGGAGGTCTTGGAATATCTTATGAAGGTGAAGATATTGTTAGAAAAGCTGATTATATTAAAGAAATAACTGATTCCTTGAGAGATTTAAATGTGAATATCTTATTTGAACCAGGAAGATCAGTAATAGGAGACTGTGGTCTATTGGTGACACAAATTCAATATATCAAAGAGTCAGAAACTAAGAACTTTATGATAGTAGATGCAAGCATGTCAGAGTTGATAAGACCCCCTCTCTATAATGCGTTCCATAAAATTACACCAATTTTAAAACGTGATAAGAGCCATAAAAAATATGATATAGTTGGCCCTGTTTGTGAAAGCGCAGACTTTCTTGGAAAAGAAAGGTCTATGAACTCAGAGGTTTATGATCTTCTGGTTATTGAGGATGTTGGAGCCTATGGGTTTGTTTTATCATCAAATTATAATACAAGACCGAAACCGTCAGAATATATTATAACAAATGGCAGCATTAGAGAGATAAGGTCTGCAGATACTCTTGATCAGATTCTTACAAATGAACTTAAGTGAGACGCACTCCTGAACCAGAGCTAATGGAGAGTGAGGCACAAGCTGTCTCATACGCACAAGCAGACTTTTCTGAATCAAATCAAATCTTCATAAGTAATCTTCTCCAGCAGGCTTCAATTAATAGTGAAACAAAGATATTAGATGTTGGCTGTGGTGATGGGGAGATACCAATAATGCTTGCTAAAAAAACTCAATGCCAGATTACTGCAATTGATGGTTCGGAAAATATGCTCAAACAATTCACTTTAAAAAAAGAAAAGCAAAATATAAAAAATATAAAGATATATAAAAAACTAATCAACAATGAACTCTTCCCAGAAAATGTATTTGATTTAGTTATTAATAATAGTGTTTTGCATCATATATCAGATGTATATCTTTTTTGGCAAAATCTGATCAGACTGATTGGATCAAGAGGAAAAATATTTTTGATGGACTTAGTGCGTCCTGAATCAAATGCACAATTAGAAAATACTTTATCAAAATATGGAGGTTCTGACCCTATCTTACTGAAAGATTTTGAGAATTCTCTTAGAGCTGCGTATACAATTGATGAGGTTAGATCACAACTAAGTGACTTTAGTCAAGTTACATTCAATATCAAATCTGTATCAGATAGACATTTTTTTGCTACTATAATTATGAGATGACGCTTTATACAAAACTAAACAGTCAAGGTAATGATTTCATACTTATTGATACCAATCATACCAAAACAAGTATTACTGTTGATGACATAATATATTACTCTAGAAGAGATAAGATAGGGTGTGATCAATTTTTTATCATCAATCCAGAAGACAAAGATAATGTATCCTGTGAAGTTTATAATCAAGATGGATCAAAAGCATGTCAGTGTGGCAATGGACTTAGAGCTGTAATGCTTTATTTGAACAGAAAATATAATTTACTAAAGACAAACTTAATTGTCTGTGATGTGAGTTATGAAGTAGAAATACATAAGGATCAAATATCTGTAAACATGGGATCCCCAACATATGTAGATATCCCAGAAAAGAGCTATAATCAGGATTATTTGATTGCACAGCATGATCTAGTCATAACGATTGAAAGCATCAAAGATAATATAACTTTTTCATTCATACCTTTATCAATCGGAAACCTTCATTGCGTTGTGTTTTCTGCTGGCTGCGATGAGCATAAAAAAGAAATCTGTAAAGTTATAGATGAGATATATGATAGTTCTATGAATATAGGTTTTATAAAAAATGCTAAAGAATTTTTGAACAATACTGAAATAGCAGTTGACTTAACTGTCAATGAGAGAGGTGCCGGATACACTGACTCATGTGGAAGTGGAGCAACCGCAGCAGCTATATGTATGTTTAAAATATACGAACTTGAAAACGAATCTAAAGTTTTAAACTCTACTATCTCTATCAAGCAAAAAGGAGGTACTCTATGTGTAAATAAAAAATATAATCCTGATATGTTCCAACTTATAGGGCCAAGTTCATATGACGGCGAGGGGAACCTTGAGTAGTGAAAAAACTTATATTTCAGAATTTGTAAAGTATTTACAATACGAGAAACAGTACACACAAGACACTCTTGTAAATTATAAAATTGACTTAAAGCAATTTTCACAATATTTGAAAAACAATAATTTTATTATTGATGATGTTAGTAAAGATAATATTGAACAATTCTTTATGAATCTTCACAAGCTGGGAATTAGCGCTAACTCTTTGGCAAGAAAAGCATCAACGCTTAGATCATTTTACTCCTACCTTTTAAAAACTTCACAAATTAGTATCACTCCAATGTCTGGTATAAAAACACCCAAACTTTCTAAAAAATTACCAAATATTTTATCGATAAGTGACATTGATACACTTTGCAATATATCTGAGACAACTATGGTCGCCTTAAGGGACAAGGCTATTATAGAAGTCATGTATAGTTCAGCTCTTAGGTTGAGCGAACTAACTCAGCTAAACATTGATTCAATTGATATGCTGTCGAAATACGTAAAAGTAATCGGAAAAGGCAGAAAGGAGAGAATATTACCGTTAGGGGAACAAGCATTGCTTGCACTGAAAATTTGGATAGCTAAAAGAGCAGAATCTAGGGTTAGTTGTGATGCACTTTTCGTCAATAAATATGGTGATAGATTGTCGAATAGATCTATTCAGAATAGAATTAATTTCTGGGTAAAAAAACAAGGCTTGAATTGTAAGATATCACCCCATACATTAAGACATAGCTGTGCAACTCACTTGTTAGAGGCATCTGGAGATTTAAGAGCTGTTCAAGAATTCTTAGGTCATGAGGATATTAGTACAACACAAATATATACAAATATGGATTTTGAACACTTGAATAAGGTTTATAAAAATAGCCACCCGAGGGCATAAAGTTATGAAAAATGAGACATTTCATGGGACAACAATCATTGGTGTTAGAAGAAATAATCAAATAGTTGTTGGAGGCGATGGTCAGGTAACACTTGGCAATACTGTTATGAAAAACAATGCTAAAAAAGTACGTAGACTATACAAAGATAAAGTTCTTGCTGGATTTGCAGGAGCTACTGCTGACGCCTTCACATTATTTGAAAAATTTGAAAGCAAGTTGGAGAAGTACAGCGGTCATTTAACAAGATCTGCAGTTGAGCTAGCCAAAGATTGGAGGACTGATAAAATACTTCGTAATTTGGAGGCGTTACTCATAGTCGCTGACAAGGATGTTTCATTATTAATTTCTGGAAACGGCGATGTTATAGAACCTCAAGACTCAATACTAGCGATTGGTTCAGGCGGTTCGTTTGCACAATCTGCTGCAAAAGCTCTGTATGACAATACAGATTTGTCTGCCGAAGATATAGTAAAGAAGTCACTAAGCATTGCATCAGATATATGCATATATACAAATTCAAATTTAACTATAGAGAAAATAAATGTCTGAAATGACACCAAGAGAAGTTGTCGAAGAGCTTGATAAGCATATCATTGGTCAGTCTAATGCAAAAAGAGCAGTGTCTATCGCACTAAGAAATAGATGGAGAAGGTTACAGCTTCCTGACAACATTAGTAATGAAATTACACCGAAAAATATATTGATGATAGGACCAACTGGCGTAGGTAAGACAGAAATTGCACGAAGACTTGCCCATTTAGCTGGCGCGCCTTTTATAAAAGTTGAAGCCACAAAGTTTACTGAAGTGGGTTATGTTGGCAAGGAAGTTGATTCAATAATAAGAGATTTAACAGAAATTGCTATAAACCAAGCAAAGTCAAAAGCCATGTCTAGAGTTTATCGTAAATCTGAAGAGTTAGCAGAAGAAATAATATTAGATCATTTGCTACCACGAAGAACTACTGACAGCATTGAGACCGGAAGCTCTTCTGAATCATCCGACAGTAGAGAAACTAGGCAAGCGCTTCGAAAAGAGTTAAGAGAAGGGAAATTAGATGATAAGGAAATAGACATTAGTATTCAGGCAAACAATCCATCATTTGAGGTTATGGCTCCACCAGGAATGGAAGAAATGACGGATCAACTTCAAGGAATGTTCAAGAATTTATCAAATACTAAAACTAAAACACAGAAAATGAAAATAAAGGACGCTCTTTTAGTAGTTGCAGAGCAAGAAGCCAAGAAATTAGTTAACGATAATGACATAAAGCAAGATGCTATCAAGCAAGTTGAGCAAAATGGAATTGTTTTTATTGATGAAATAGATAAGGTCTCATCAAGGGCTAATGCAAGTGGAGCAGATGTCTCAAGAGAGGGAGTTCAAAGAGATCTACTTCCTTTAGTTGAAGGAAGCACAGTTAACACCAAGCATGGCCCCGTTAAAACAGATCATATTCTTTTCATTGCATCTGGAGCATTCCATTTATCAAAACCATCAGATTTAATTCCTGAGCTTCAAGGGAGATTGCCTATAAGAGTAGAGCTTAGTGCGCTATCAGTTGATGATTTTGAATTAATTTTAGAAGAACCAGATTATTCATTAACTGAACAATATATTGCTCTGATGAAAACTGAGGGAATAGATGTTAAGTTTGATAAATCAGCAATTACAAGATTATCGAAAATTGCCTGGACAGTTAATGAGAAAACTGAAAACATTGGTGCTAGAAGGCTACATACTATAATGGAGAGATTGCTTGAAAAGTTATCTTTTGAGGCTAGTGATATAAAAGACACTAAAATCACAATTGATGCAGACTATGTTGATAAGCACTTAAATGAATTAGCAGAAAACGAGGATTTGAGTAGGTACATTTTATGATAAAACCAACAGAACTAAGATATATTAAAAAAACAAATACACTGTCAATTACATTTGAAGATGGTTTCAGTAATGATATTACTTCAGAATATTTAAGATGCTTCTCTCCTTCTGCTGAAGTCAAAGGCCACGGACCAGGACAAGAGAAACTACAAATAAATAAAGAAGATGTTGTAATTGATAAATTAGAACCTGTTGGCAATTATGCTGTAAGAATTGTTTTTGACGATGGGCATGATACAGGGTTATATTCTTGGGAACACTTATATAGTTTATGCAAAAACTATCAAGAAAATTGGCATAATTATTTAGAAAGACTGAAAGAAGCAGGACATACTAGAAAAAAGCCATGAGCAAAAAAGTAATTACATGTAATACAGCACCATCTGCAATAGGCACTTACTCTCAAGCAATAACAGTAGATAAATTTACATTTATATCTGGTCAGATTCCTCTTGATTATAAGAACATGAGTATTATTGAGGGAACATTTGAAGATCAGGTAGCTGTTGTCCTTAATAATTTAAAAAATATAGCAATGGAAGCAAATTGTACGCTCGACCATTGTGTTAAATTCACTGTTTATCTAAAAGACTTAGAAAACTTCTCAATTGTTAATTCTATAATGGAGCGTCACTTAACAGAGCCATACCCTGCCAGAGCAGCAGTCGAAGTCAGTAGACTTCCTAAAGATGTTCATATAGAAATTGACGCTATATTATTTAAAGACTAGTACATGAGAAAATATTCTGACGAAATTTCTCAGAGTATAGGTTCATTGAAAGGGGTTGGTGAGAAGACTAAGTCTCTTTTATCTGAAATTGGTATTACATCATTATTTGATCTTTTATCTTACCCGCCAATTGATCTAATAGATAAGACAGAAATAGATAATATTGATGACGTAAATAATGGCGACTCGGTGGTAATTTCAGGTGAAATTATAAAAGCTATAAAAACCAGAGGGTACAAGCCAAATTATATTTTAACGATTCAATCGGTATCTGGTATTTTCTATATAAGATTCATTCATAAAATTATAGTATTCATGAACTTACAAAAAGGCATGAGTATTAGAGTTTCAGGCACTGCTATACTGAAAGGCAAAAAATTAGAATTTATACATCCAGAAGTAGAAGTTTTTAAAGATAGTTCGTCTCTCGCAAATATTATCCCAAAGTATTCACTTAGAGGAAGAGTTTCACAATCAAAAATTAGAAAATTAATAAGACAAGCTTTTTCAACCTTTTCAAAGAACTATGAATTTACCTGTTTAGATGATTACTTTAATGAGGAATTTAATAGCATGTCATTATTAAAAGCTCTTAAGAAACTACACTTTCCCGATGGAAATTATTCTGATGCTATAAATGAATATATACTTGCCAGACAAAGGTTAGCCTTTGAAGAAATCTACTTACATAAACACGAATTTCTAAAGACTATCGCAAAGTATAATGCTAAACCTTCTTTTGAACTAAAGATAAATAAAGAATCAATGAATAGCTTTTATTTATCATTACCATTCCAACTTACAGATGGTCAATTATCAGCAATTGATAGGATTAGTATATCTATAAAAGATAAGGCGCCATCAAAAGTACTCATACAAGGTGATGTTGGATGTGGCAAAACGCTAGTAGCGATAATGGCTTGTTATCAAGCCCTTTCAAATAATCATCAGTGCCTAGTTCTAGTTCCAACAGAAGTTTTATGCTCACAACATTTTATAACCTTTACGGAGTACCTTGGTAAGTATGGAAAGATAGAAATGGTTAGCGGTAAATGCACAAAAGCAGAAAAAGAAAGTATCAAAAGAGAGTTGTATGATGGGAAAATATCTATCCTGATAGGGACACATGCTCTTTTATATGGCAACTATAAATTTAAAAGCCTGGCTATAGTTATTATTGATGAGCAACATAAATTTGGTGTCAAACAAAGAGAAAAGATATCCTCAGAATATGAAAAGCAACCACATCTTATTTATATGTCAGCAACACCTATACCAAGAACATTGGCCTTAGTTCTATATGAAAATATGAATTATATTACTATTTCAGATAAACCATCAAACCGAGAAATTATAAAGACAACTGTTTATGATGATGATTCTAGAAAAAAAATTTATGATAAAGTTGCAGAGCATCTAAAAGATGGTATGCAGGTATATTGGGTATGTACAAGAATAGAAGATACCGAAGACGCTGACAAACAGTCGCTCAATGTATTTTCAAACACTATCAAAAAAATATATCCAAGTTATAAAGTAAAAATACTCCATGGAAAGTTATTATCTGAAGAAAAGATTAGAATAATTAAAGATTTTAGATCAGGAAAGATAGACATACTTGTATCCACAAGCGTTATAGAGGTTGGAATAGATTGCCCCAATGCTAACTGCTTAGTTATAGAAAATTCAGAATTATTTGGATTAGCTCAGTTACATCAGCTCAGAGGAAGAGTAGGCAGAGGTTTAGTAAAGGGCTATTGTTATTTAGTACATTCTGGAAAAGCTACATCAGAATCAATAGAAAAGCTTGTGTATCTAGAAAAACATCATTCTGGCTTTGATGTCGCAGAGTATGATTTAAAAACACGAGGAACAGGAACATATTTGGGGAGTAAACAGTCAGGCATGCCTGATAACTACCGCATTTCAACCATCAACGACATTATGGATAATATTTCATATATAAAAAACTTCAAATTTGAATTATCATCAGCAAAGATTAGGGAACTGAAAAAACGTTGGAAGATAAAAAGTATAAATGAAATACAATTATAAACAGAAATGGAGATGCGAGCGAAAAATCAAAGATTTACCAAACAATCTCAGGAGAATCTTAATTGATAATTCTTCTCTAACTAAAAGGATAGTTAGTAATAAGTCAGGTCGTGTGAAGTTTATCTCATCTCATATAAGTTTAACAAAAAGGCTTAATTGCTTATCAAAAAAATATTCATTTATCAGAAAAGTAGAGATCAAGGGCAACTTAGATAAATCGATAAAGGCTGTATCATATACACCTATAAGTAATATTAAAGGCAAGATAAAACATATAAAGCATCTTAAGGACAAATCTTTGGCAACTATATTGTTTAACAACCATAGTTTTGTGAAACATGCTATTAACTATTGTTTACAAAAAGATCATGTGACAAGAGTTACTCTTTTTAAAAAAAACAAAACTATAATTCATGTTGAAGAAACATTCCCTATAAATAATAATTATGAGACGCTTTCTTTAATTGATTGCAGAAAGAACCTGATTAATTGATGATAGCTTGAGTATTTTATCAGAAGCAGTAAAGTCTTCATCACCTAGATATATGGCACCTGATATCCCAGAAGATAGCCCTACATTAATATTATTAATTGTATCTTCAATTAGAATTGTTTTTTTATAATTTAATTTATATTTTAAACGTAACATATACCATAACTGTATATCCTCCTTGACATAATACAGCTCATGCGCACAAACCATATCATCAAAATAAGGAGCTAAATCATATTTTTCTAGCTTGATATTAAGTGTTTTCCTATGGGCATTTGTAATTAGGATTATTTTTGATTTTTTCTTAAGTTCATTTAAGGTATCAATAACTCCATCATATAAACTTATTTTACTAAAGCTTTGCTCAGATCTTTTTTGAGCCTCAATATCTATGTCTAGCATATTAGACCAGTAATCGACATCATACCAATCCTTAGTATTTTTCTTATAATTAAATATCTGTATAGCAAGTTTTTTTGCGTCATCAAATGAAATTCTTTTATTTTGTGCGATAACCTCTGGAATTTGATTTTGCCAAAAGTTATTGTCATAAGTGTTATCTAGAATGACCCCGTCCATGTCTATTAGCATGCATTCTATATCTTTAAAAATCATAACTGATAATGTATCATCCTTGATAGTCAGAGTACACAATGCCAAAAATACTTAAGCAAAAATCAATATTTAAATCAAAACTATTTGATATCAAACAAGCAGACATAGAGTTTAATGGTATAACTATGAAGTATGAAATCATATCTGGAACTGGGAGTGGCGCTGTAATGGTAGTCCCTTTCATAGAAAAAGATATTATTTTTATAAAAGAATATGCAGCTGCAATCGATGACTATATGATCACTTTTCCTAAAGGCAAGATTGACAAAGGGGAAACAATTGAGGAAGCTGCTAATCGCGAGTTACAAGAAGAAGTTGGTTATAAATCTAAGGAAATTAAACTTATAAAAAAACTTTATCTTGCGCCTGGTTATATAGATCACATGACTTATGTAATGGTTGCTAAGGAGTTATCTGTATCATCGCTTCGTGGTGACGAACCAGAAGAACTCGAGGTAATAAGAGTTCACAGAGATGACGTCATTAATTTTCTTGATAAAAATGAAATTATAGATTCAAGAGTATATGCCGCTTTGAACATTATAGAAAATCATGAGTAATCACAATTTTCAAAAACATATCCCGGATCTTCTAAAACTTTGTCAAAATATAGGACAGATTCAATTAGACGGACAAAAAAATTTAAACATTAATTTAAAATCTGATAATACCCCTGTGACTAATATAGATATACGCTCTAGTGAGTTGATAGTTAGTTATCTATCTAGAACATTTAAAGGAGATACTATTATTTCCGAAGAGAGCGATGTTACAACCAATAAAAAAACTTCCTATTGGCTGGTTGACCCAATTGACGGAACAAAGAACTATATAAAAGGAGGTGAACAATTTTGTATATGTATTTCATATATACATAATAGCTATCCTTCATTTGGAATAATTTATATACCATCAAGTAAAGAGTTTTACTATGCATCTTCTGGTGAAGGTGCATTTTTGATAAAAGAGAATATGCCTAAAGTCAAAATTACTAATAAATCTGAAATCGATAATAATATATTTGTAAGCACAGTTATAAGAGATAGTGTTGTAAAATTATTGAACAATAATTTCAAACATTCAAAGCTAATTTATATGTCGAGTGCAATTAAATTTGTTAGAGTAGCAGAGGGTAAAGGGCATTTTTCAGTAAGACTAGGGCCCACTCATGAATGGGATACAGCAGCCGGGCAATGTATAATTGAAGAATCTGGGGCTCTCTTCGTAGACAAAAACCTTGAGAGATTTAGATACGGGCAAGGGTCGAAGTTCTTAAACGGACCGTTCTTCGTAGTCAATGGTCAGATGAAAGAACATGAGGATTCAATTAACCAGTGTCTTTCTTTGATTTGACTGAGTTATTGAATGCTTTTTTATTAAGTTTTTTCATAAGTTTATATTTTCCTTGCAAACTTTTGCACCATGTAACCATAGATTTTTCATAGTCTCTTAGTTTATTTTCAGTCATAAAATTATTTGTATGCTATCATTTTTTATTAATTATGTTAAAAAAACTTTTTTCAACTATTTCACCCGAGGGTTATTATAAATTCACCGATGCAATTATACCATGGCTTTTGCTACTTGCTCTGATATTCATTAGCTATGGACTGTATGAAGGTTTATTTGTAGCACCTTCAGATTACCAACAAGGTGATGCATTCAGAATCATGTATGTTCATGTTCCCAGCGCATGGATTTCTCTTTTTGCTTATTCTGTGGTTTTCTTCTCTGCAATCATATCGTTAATTTGGCACATCAAGGTCTATGATTTAATTTTGTTAGCTTCTTGTAAACTTGGTGCTGTATTTACTTTTTTTACACTGATTACTGGCGCTATATGGGGAGAGCCAATGTGGGGAACATGGTGGGCATGGGATGCTAGGCTTACATCCGAACTAATCTTATTTTTTATTTACATATCAATATTGTTATTACATGGTTCTTTTGAAGATAAGAAAAAAGCTGCAACTTCTGTAAATATATTATCCATTGTTGGTTTTATAAATATTCCTATTATTCATTTTTCTGTAGAGTGGTGGAATACACTTCATCAGGGCCCATCTGTAATTAAGTTGAGCGCTCCTAGTATTGCAGGTGATATGTTAACGCCTCTAATAATAACAGCTCTTGGGTTTACATTTTTCTTTCTTGGCACTATGTTTAAATCATCTCAAAACATGCTTCTTGAAAATGAGAAAAACAAATCCTGGGCTAAACTAGTCTAAGCTATTTTTTAGACCCATCGCAGATGCGAATGGTGAAATTATTAAAAATAATATCAACAATAACAATAAAAATAATAATTCAGAATTATAATCAACTCCTGACATGGCATTATAGACAGAGCTCGTCCCGAAGATCAGTACAGGAATATCCATAGGCAGTACTATTGATGATAATAATAGATTGTTTCCTTTTATACTTAAAGTAAGAGAAGCAGCAATAGACCCAATTAATGAGATAGTTAAGGTCCCTAGAAGTAAACTAACCAATAGGACTATTGAAGCCCCCATGTTAGATGTAAGAAGATAGTTAGCAAGAAAACCAATGATAACCAATGGTATAATTGTAAAGAGCCAATAGGATATAACTTTGGCCAAAACATTAAATTCTAGTACATGAGAATTAATGACAATACCTTCTAGTGTTCCATCTTCAAAATCATCCTTAAACAAAGCTTCCATATTTAATAGACTTACTAGTAAACAAGCTAGCCAAATAATTTGAGGCAATACTTTGTCATAACCACCAAGGGTTGTATTTGCAATACTAATTGAAAAGAAGATCAGTATTAGTAAAAGATACACTATAGGCATGAAAACCTTTGTACCAGAGTTTAGAATTACTCTCATATCTTTGAAAATGATTGAAAAGAAAACGTTCATCATAGTTCTACATTAGTAAATTTATCTTTTTGGTTATGACTAGTAATAACAACTGTTCCACCGTCAGCTATATGCAGATCTATTTTTTTTATAAAGGTATCAATTATGTTTTGATCAAGACCAGTAAATGGCTCATCTAAAATCCAAATTTTATTTTTAAGTAGAGATAATTGCACCAGACTTACAATCTTCTTTTGCCCATGTGATAGATATTTTACTTTAGTTATAAATTTATCTTTTATGTTATATAAATCTAATTCATCAATAATATATTTTTCTTCTAAGTTCTGCTGATGGAATCCAAGAGTATACTTAATATTGTCAGCTACACTTAGTTCATTTTTTAAGCCATATTTATGGCCAATATAAAATAAATCCTCATGGATAGATGTATTTTCATCAATTGTTACTTTGCCTGATGAAGGGCATGTAATTCCAGAAATCAATTTTAGTAATGAAGTTTTTCCAGTTCCATTTCTTCCAAAAATATTAATTTTTTCTCTGTAAGATATAGCTAGTGAAAAATCATCTACTATTTTTTTCCCTTGTTTAATTAAGTTAATGTTTTCAAGATTTATAAAAATATTATTCACTTTAAGATAATCTCTGTTGACGAGATAACAATACCGTCAGGATCAGAGTAAATAAATTGATTTTCCTTGAATGTTACTCCAGCGAAGTTTAGATCTAGATTATATTTTCCAACATCCTTTTTTTCACTCTTGTTGGGAACTAAGTTAATGGCTTTTATAGATATACCAATATTATTAATCTCCAAACTATCTCTTATACAGCCATTTACTATAATTCCTGACCAGTTATTCTCTGCTCCGAGTGCAGCTAAATTATCACCTACAAGAGCACATTTTTCTGACCCTTTACCATCAACGACCATTACACAGCCTGATCCATCTTCTTGTAATAGCTTCTTTACGTATGAGTTATCTTCGATAGCTTCTACAGTTTTAATTTTTCCATAGCAATGTGTATGAGAGCCAAAAGACTTGAAGATAGGTTTTGCTATAACCAAGTTATGATCGTCACACAAGTCAGCTGTATTAAATTTGTTCATCTTTAATAATAAATTTGATTTTTTTTAATATTAACAGAGCAGGTATTGCTATTAAAGAACAAAAAATAAAGTAGATATCCCAATCTAACATTTCAACTAAGAACCCTGAGGTCCCAGATAAGAATGTTCTGGGCAAAGACATTAATGCTGTCATAAGAGCAAACTGTGTTGCTGTAAATTGCTTTGAAGTCATATTAGCTATAAAGGCTAGGTAAGCAGTATATCCCATTCCTGCAGCCAAATTTTCAAGTGTAATGACACCAATTAGCATAACTATATTATCACCGGTGTAGAATAATACGGTAAAACCCAGTGTAGCGATTAATTGAAATACACCAAAATATATTAGGGATTTGTATAAGCCAATTTTTAGTGATAGCACACCGCCTACGAAAGCTCCTATCAATGTAGCGCCTAGACCAAAAAATTTAACTACGGTACCAATTTCTGTTTTTGAAAATCCTATCTCTAGATAAAAATTTGTACTTAGTGAGTGTGCCATCGTATCACCTACTTTATACAACAATACGAATAATAAAATTAGATATGGAACATACTTTTGAATATCATTTTTTTCAACTTGATAGCGATTAAAAAATTCTTTAAAAGGTTCAATTATAGATTCTTTCAGTGTGGTTGGCTGAGCTGTAATTTTAGGTTCATTTGCAAAGAATGTTGTTACAACACCTAGTAGCATTATCAATGACATCAGCGTATAAACAAATGAGTAAGAATAAATATCCGCTAGAATAAGCCCTCCCGCTCCGGCAGCTAAAGCCCCGAATCTGTATCCTAAAACATAAGCTGATGCCCCTATGGTCTGTTCCCTTTCTAGAAGGCTTTCTCTTCTATATGCATCTATAATGATATCTTGAGAAGCTGAAAAGAACGTAACTGATAATGAGAGAACAGCAACATTATAAAGATTAATCTCTGGATTTGATTGTCCTAATGAAAATATAGATATTATTAATAGTACTTGTACGAATAAAAGCCAGCCTCTCCTTCTTCCTAGAGGAGATATTACATACCGATCAAAAATTGGTGCCCATAAAAATTTTAAAGAGTAAGGTAAGCCAATCAATGCAAATAATCCAATAGTTGATTTGGATACATTGACGTCCGTAAGCCATGCTTGTAGAAGTGTGATAGTTAATAGCAAAGGAAGGCCCGCAACAAAACCCATTATCATTGAGATAATTATTTTTTTTTCTGAATAGGGTTTAAATATCTTTTGTATAGAATCAAATATCATAATTAACTATAAGAGGCGCATGATCTGAGAATTTATTTGCTTTATATACTGAAGCACTTTTAATTTTATTACAGAAGTTATCAGTCACCATTTGGTAGTCAATTCTCCAGCCTACATTATTATTATAAGCATTACCTCTATTTGACCACCATGTATATATATCTGTTTTTTTACACTTTTCTCGAAACGCATCCTTTAATCCAATCTTATTAATTAATTTTGTCATCCACTCTCTCTCTTCAAGTAAAAAGCCAGAATTCTTCTGGTTAGATCTCCAATTCTTTATATCATCTTTAGTGTGCGCAATATTGTAATCCCCACATACAATCAATGGCTTCTTCTCTTTGATGAGCTTTTTTATAAACTTCTCAAAATGTCCCATGAACTCATATTTTAGTTTTTGTCTTTCTTCTCCAGATGACCCCGATGGGAAATACACAGATATCAAAGAAAAGTCTTTATATTCAGTGAGAATAAAGCGGCCCTCAGATTCAAATATCGATTTAGAAAAAGAGGTCTTAATATTAAGAGGCTTGTGCTTTGTATAAATAGCTACTCCACTATATCCTTTTTTTTCAGCAACATTAAGATATCTAGAATAGCCTTTCAGAGAAAAACAAGAATCCATAATTTGTTCCTCAAGAGCTCGGGTTTCTTGCATGCATATGAAATCCGCTTTAGTTTTTTTCAGCCAATCAAAAAGCCCTTTTTTTTGACTAGACCTTATTCCACAAACATTTATAGTTATAACTTTCATTTTACTTTTATCGTTATGTTATCATTAATTTATGGCTAGCCACTATGTTTAATAAGAAACGAGATTTCATAGAGTTTACAATTAATAAAAAAATTTTAAGATTTGGAGATTTCACGCTCAAATCAGGGAGAAAAAGTCCTTATTATTTTAATACTGGTTTATGTCATGATGGCCAGCTATTATCTGACCTCTCCTCATATTATGCTGACTATATAAAAAATAATAATCTCAATTATGATTTCATATTTGGACCAGCTTATAAAGGGATCACACTATGCTCATCAATTTGCCAGAGCTTATATTCTAAATATTCAATCATTTCACAATATGCATTTAACAGAAAAGAAACAAAATTGCATGGTGACAAAGGTAACTTCGTAGGCTGCGCTATAAAAGGAGAGTCCTTGATAGTAGATGATGTAATCTCATCTGGATCATCTATTATCGAATCATACAACCTAATTTTAGAATCTCATGCTACTTGCAAGAATATTCTTGTGGCATTTAACAGAATGGAAATAGGTAAAAATTCAATGGCATCAAAAGAACTTAAAAAAAATTATGATATACAAACGCATTATTTAATTAATCTTGATGACATTTATGAATATATAAAATCAAATTCAAAATATACAAAATATGTTCAAAATATGGATGTGTATATTTCTAAATATAAGGGTATTTAAAATAGAAGTTTATACGCAACTACGATTGTCACGAATTGATATGCAGCTTTGATAACTTTATTAGATTTACTAATAGCAATCATTGCTCCAACGTAACCTCCAAAAAAAGAGCCAATTATAAGTACCGGCAGGATTGTTAAATCTATTGTTGAAATAAGGTATAGAGTCACAGCTCCAATTAAGTTAAAAAACAGACCTACTACTAATAGTGTATAACCAATGGCTTCTTTAAATGACATGCCATATATTTGTGTCAACATCAAAGTGTACAGCAACCCTGTTCCAGCTGAGAGCGAGCCATTTAGAAAACCAATTATGAACAAT
>ERZ802822.244-NODE-244-length-39836-cov-14.689152_pt1 | contig 39836 bp, 40 predicted proteins | sample MGYA00345649_ERZ802822 | MGnify/ENA primary metagenome ERZ802822 (study PRJEB30503, sample SAMEA104212359) | marine metagenome | biome: Westerlies Biome; feature: [SRF] surface water layer (ENVO:00010504) within the epipelagic zone...; material: water...
ATTTTGTGATAGCACTTATATTAATTTTTATACTTGGTGGTGGCCCGGTCCCCGCCATGATTGCCATTACCTTTCATACGACAGGAGCGCTTGGAAAATTATTTTCAGAAGTCAACGAAAATGCATCACTTCAACCCCTTGATGGATTATCCTCAGTGGGTGCTAGTTGGATGCAAAAAATGCTACTTGGCATTCTCCCTCAAGTATCTCCCAACTATTTTAGTTATGCCCTATTACGATTTGAAATCAACATTCGTATTTCTGCTATTCTAGGTTTTGTTGGGGCCGGTGGAATTGGGTATGATTTAAAAAATGCTATCTCGTGGGGTAAAGGTCGGTATGACGAGGCTGGAGCTATTTTCATACTTTTATTTGTAACTATTGTTATTGTTGATCAGCTGTCTGGCATATTGCGAGATCGTTTGACACACGGCAACAAATCTGTGGGCTTGCTATGAGTATCAATGGTAGAGAGACTCTCAAAACGAATGTAAATGAGCTTTTTTACTTTAAACGTGCTTGGGCAATTGGTATTCCATTAGCTGTCTTTGCATACCTCACTTATGTTTTGGTTTCTTTCGATATCATGGGCCTGAGTGAACGAGGGTCCCTAAAAAACGCAAAAACCTTAGTTGGGGATATGTATAGCTATAAGACGCATATTACTCGTGATAACCGAAACGGTGGTATTTCTGTATCCGTTGAAGGTGAAAAAAAGGGGAGATTCCCTGATGGAACAGCGCCAAGCTGGGTAGAATTAGGAAATACTACAAAAGTAGACCTTGGCGGAGGTCATCTGATATTTTTTGGAGAAGAGGATGTTGTCTATGAGGTGCCAAATTATGGTAGAATTTGGGCCAAGCCAAGTTCACGTGGGGTTGAAGCTGAATTCCCCGATGGACCATTACCGAAATGGATCAATCAGTCAAAAAATCGAATTGCTATTACCACGGAAGCGGGTCGCCTCAGCATCACTCGAAATCGAGCCGAAGTATTTAGATACTTTAATGGCTGGGAGTTATTTTTCTTTACTCTCGACAGCCCATACTATGGGAAAAGTGTATCCGAATTAGTTTCACTTGCGCATAGTGGGGAGCTTGCTGAAATATTGGAGGAGTTCTGGTACAATAAAATGTGGAGACACAGCGATGTTGCTTGGGCGATAGGTGAAACCATACTAATGGCTTTTTTGGGAACATTTGGAGCTGCCTTGATGGCATTTCCCCTTGCGTTTTTAGCGGCAAAAAATATTACGCCCTTAGCTCCCATCAGGTCACTCTTTCGTCGTATATTCGATTTTACGAGAGGCTTAGATCATTTGCTGTGGACGATAATCTTAGCAAGAGCTTTCGGACCCGGACCACTAACAGGTGCCTTAGCCATGGTTGTTACTGACACAGGAACATTTGGGAAGCTATTCTCAGAGGCTATAGAAAACGTAGATAAAAAACAGATAGATGGAGTAGAGTCAACTGGAGCGAAAAATATTCAACGCTATCGTTTCGGAGTTATTCCCCAAATTACCCCAGTTTTGCTAAGTCAAATTTTATATTACTTCGAATCAAATATTCGTGGTGCAACTGTTATCGGTGCGATGGTCGGTGGAGGTATAGGCCTGATGCTTACTCAGGCAATTATCACCCAAAGTAATTGGGAAGAAGTGACTTATTACATTATATTAATAATATTACTGGTCACAGCTACTGACTGGCTATCAGGAAAAATCCGACAACGATTGATCAAGGGGTCCTTGGACAGTTAAGTTCATCTCATAAGCATAATGGCGAGATTAAAACCCGAAACTCCATACATTCATGAAGGTGTGGAATTTATAGACAGCACCTTTGGGCGTTACTGCGAGATTGGCAGGGGCTCGAGAATAAAAAACTCTATACTTGGTGATTACTCATATTGTGACAGATACGCAGATATCGCCAACGCATCTGTGGGAAAGTTTTCAAATATAGCAAGCTTTGTCCGAATAGGCGCTTCTGATCATCCTTTAGACCGCGCAAGTCTGCATCACTTTCAGTATCGTTCGGATGACTATTGGGATAACGCTGCTGCTGATAATGACTGGTTTGAAAAAAGAGAGAACCGCATTTCATATATTGGGCATGATACCTGGTTGGGACACAATTCACAAATTAAGCCGGGTATAACCATAGGGCATGGCGCCGTTATAGCCTCCGGTGCAGTTGTTACGAAAAATGTTTCCCCATATACCATCGTTGCAGGGGTCCCTGCCAAACCTCTTCGAGTTAGGCTTGCCCCCACATTAGCAAACAAAATGATTGAATTGGCATGGTGGGACTGGAATCATGACAAAATAGAAGAATGCTTGCCGGATTTTAGAAATTTATCTGCCGAAGCATTTATAGACAAGTACGGTTAGCAACCTTTTAAGCAGCAACAGTGCTTATGCCAATGTTTTGGAAGATAAAACTATCCATAAACTTTCCACTCACAAATGCAAACTTTCCTTTACTAACTGTAGCCTCGATAGCCATGTTAGATCGATCAACGATTACCATGTTAGCCCGTTTGCCAAAAGCTAGTTCACCCACGTCATCAAGCCTCATAATACGAGCAGGATTACGCGAGATTAAATCCCAACTTTGTTCCAAGGTAAGAACTCGTTCGCGCACAAGTTTTAATGCAGCTAAATATAGACTTGGATAATAGTAGTCCGACACTAAGACGTCACAAAGCCCATTTTTAATGAGATCTTCAGCAGCAATATTTCCAGATTGAGAGCCACCTCGCAAAACGTTTGGAGCACCCATTAATACGGGCTCATTTCTTCTTTTTGCTTCGTTTGCTGCCTCAATACTTAGTGGAAATTCGCATATTTTTGCACCAAGTTCCGAGAAATATCTCCGTGTCTTTTTATCTGGATCATCGTGAGACCCTGCAACAAGGTCATATTTTTTTACGTGCTCCATAATAGCCAGAAGATACTGATGCACTTCTGAATTTCTTATATCATTATAGCGTAAAACGGTTTCTTTTTGCTCTAAGAAGGACTTTCCCACCTGCGCAGCCCAAGCTGCAAAAGCGTCATCACTCTTGCTTAAGACTCCCATCGCATCAGCGAGATGATTATTAAACACTAAGTAATCAATGTTAAATTTTTTTATTGAATGCAAAAGGTCCCGTAAGCTATCGACAGTATGAGTTTCACATCGCAGCTGAAGTCTCAGATCGGTCAAGGATTTTAGGCGATATTTATCTAGCAACTCAGCAAACTCTTTCGCATGCTCAGGGCTCCTGCGCCCTCCTTCCCATGACCAACTTTTTGCAAGCCAGGCAGTCGTTATTCCATTCGAGGCCAGTTCTATATCTATCCGTGGGAATGCTAGAGAAATATCCAGAGGGGCACTAGGCCTTGGCGCAATATGATGGTCAAAGGCATCGCCATGCATATCTACAATGCCTGGTAGAATTAAGTAACCTGAGAGATCGATGGGTTTAAAATTACCATCAACAATCCTATCACCAGACATTGAAATAGGTTCCTGGGAGAACCCTCCAGACCATAAAACTTTTGCATTCTTAAATGTAAGTGACATACTTTTTCCGTTTACTTTGTAAATAAATCAACGATGTATCAAGAATATGACAGATCACCCGAATGGCTCAGAACAACATGTTCTGCTGAAAAGAAGGTTTTTCCATATTCGATAGGAGTACCATCTGGGGCAATATTTAAACTCGTTGTGCATAAAAGTGGTTGGCCATCATTAATTTGCAAGTGATTGGCCTTAACGGGATCTGCCAAATGAGCCGTTATTTTGGTCCATGCTCTAGTGTAATCGGTTATACCACAGTCATTTAATGATTTTGTAACTGAATTATTCACTTTTATACGCTCAATTAAACGACCGAAGCGCAGTGGGTCAAAGATGGAGTTAAACAGAGCTATCGGCTGACCGTCTGCAAAAGAAATGCCCGAATAGGCTAATACTTCTCCATTATCAATTACGTTGAGAGCGTTTCTTTCTTCTACCGAGGCTGCTCTTATCTCAAGAGTAAGAGTTTTGCGTGTAGGAAGCCTCCCATCTAGTGTTAAATTTTGTGAAAACCGAACCCTAGTTCCAATCGGATATTCCGTTGGCGGGGCCTTAAGGTAGACACCGCTTCCACGCTTTGACCAAACTATTCCTTTCTCAGCAAGGTGCTGTAGCGCTCTTCGAACCGTATGCCGATTTACCCCAAAACGCTTTGATAACATTAGTTCAGTAGGAAGTTTTTCTCCCGCTTTGAATTTTTTTTGACCTATGTCATCAAGTAACATTTCAGCAATTGATTGCCAAAGCCCTAGTTTTCTCATGTTACAAAAACTTCACTTTTCTTTTTTCTAAAAACAATTTAACGATAAATAAGATTTGTCTAGTTGTCTATGGTTAACAAAAATGCAAAAAAAAATTTTTTCTAGGAAAGAATGGTTATCAATATTGGCTAAATCTGACTTGGATTCTCTCTCCACACTTTGGAAAAAAATGCAGATCAACGCCCAGTATGAATATTTTAGAAAACCAGAGATTGGAACTGTTATGGTTCGCGGAAGATCTGGAGGCACTGGGAATTCATTTAATTTGGGTGAAATCACGGTATCTCGATGTTCAGTGGGACTACAAACAGGAGAGCAAGGATATGGCTATATACAGGGCCGATCAACCGAGGGCGCAACCATTGCCGCGTTGGTAGATGCATTTATGCAAACCTCACATAAAAAGTTAATTGAACAAAAAATCCTCAAACCTTTGGATGCAATTCATAAAAAGAATAAAAAAGATTTAGCATCTAAAGCAGAAGCTACAAAGGTTGATTTTTTCACACTAGCTAGGAAGTCTTAGTGATGGAAAAATCTGCATTACGAGGCGGTTATACTAATCTGCCCATACAAAGTTCTCTCAACTTTCGAGAGATAATGATGGCAATGGCAAAACCAGGAGAAATTAGAACTCTAACTGGAGGATTTGGGCCTGAACCATTATCAATTTCCACCTCAAATATCATTCTTACTTTGTGCGATCCAGAAACAAAAATATCTTTGTTGGGAAAATATGACAGAGAATTTGTGCGCGATTGGATAGTCTTTCACACCAATGCGACTTTTTCGTTACCCGCAGAGGCGGATTTTGTGATTGGAACTTGGAACGACATAAGACCATTATCACAGTTCAAATGTGGAACTGAGGAATACCCTGATCGATCTGCAACAATAATCTTAGAAACAGAAAAATTGGAAAATCTAGGCGTGAATTTAAGAGGCCCAGGAATAAAAACGTCAATTGAACTTACAATCCCCGACAGAGAATTACTGCACTTTAACCAGTCACTTTATCCAATGGGGTTAGACTTTTTTCTATGCTGCGATGATAAATTATCAGGGCTGCCAAGGTCAACTAGCTTGGTGGAGACATAAGATGTATGTAGCAGTCAAAGGTGGTGAAAAAGCAATTGATAATGCGCACGCGTGGCTCTCTGAACTCAGGCGGGGTGACGAAAATGTTCTCGAGCTAAGTGTAGATCAGATAAGAGAGCAACTCTCTTTGGCTGTAAACAGGGTTATGTCCGAAGGGTCTTTATTCGATCCCGATCTCGCAGCTTTAGCCATCAAGCAATCAAGGGGAGATTTAATTGAAGCTATATTCTTAATTCGAGCCTATAGAACAACTTTACCACGTTTTGGATATTCTGCGCCAATTAATACTGATTCAATGCAATGTACGCGCAGAATAAGTGCGACATTTAAGGATATACCTGGCGGTCAAATCCTCGGCCCAACATTTGATTACACACACCGTTTACTAGATTTTAAGTTGGCCGCTGAAGGAAATAGAACCAAAGCTCAATCGCAAAAAACTGATCCCAAATCTACTCCACATATAACTGAATTTTTGAATAAAGAGGGTCTCATTCAAACTGAAAAAGACGATGGTAGTGATCCGCCTGACCTAACACGAGAACCACTGGAGATTCCTGCCGATAGAACCCTTAGGCTCCAAGCACTATCTAGAAGTGACGAAGGATTTTTACTTGGATTGGCTTATTCCACACAGCGGGGCTACGCGCGAAATCATGCGTTTGTCGGCGAACTGCGAATTGGAATTTGTAGTGTTGAAATGGACATTCCTGAACTCGGCTTTTCTATTGAAATTGGTGAAATTGAAGTCACCGAATGTGAAACTGTAAACCAATTCGTAGGCTCTAAAAAGGAGCCACCACAATTTACACGAGGATATGGGCTCGTTTTTGGACAAACTGAGCGGAAAGCAATTAGCATGGCTTTAGTTGACAGAGCAATGCGTTGGAAGGAACTAGGCGAAGAAAATAAAAACGCCCCTGCCCAGGACGCTGAATTTGTCTTGTATCATTGTGACAATATTCAAGCAACTGGCTTTCTAGAGCATATAAAGTTACCGCATTACGTGGATTTTCAATCTGAAATCGAATTAGTACGTAAACTCAGGAAGGCCGCAGATCAAAACAAAAAACAGGAGGGCAAATAGTGGATTACAATTTTGCCTATCTTGATGAACAAACAAAAAGGATGATCCGACGCGCTATATTAAAGGGTCTTGCTATACCTGGTTATCAAGTACCTTTTTCAAGCCGGGAAATGCCGATGCCATACGGTTGGGGCACTGGGGGAGTTCAAGTTAGTGCCTCAATTTTAACGCCAGAAGATAGGCTTAAAGTAATTGATCAAGGAGCCGATGATACAACTAACGCTGTATCCATTCGGAAGTTTTTTGAGAAAACGGCAAATATACCAACAACCGAAAATACTGAAGAAGCTACTGTTATTCAGACACGCCATAGAATACCAGAACAACCGCTAATGGACAGCCAAATACTAGTATACCAGGTGCCAATTCCGGAACCACTACGCTTTTTGGAGCCCAGGGAAAGTGAAACCAGGAAAATGCATGCGTTGCAAGAATATGGTTTAATGCACGTTAAACTTTACGAAGACATCTCTATAAATGGAGCTATTGCAACTTCCTATGCCTACCCAGTTAAAGTTGAAGATAGGTACGTAATGGATCCATCTCCAATTCCTAAGTTTGATAATCCTAAAATGGAGATGGAAGCGGTACAACTATTTGGAGCAGGTAGGGAGCAACGCATTTACGCTCTGCCTCCCTTTACAAAAGTTCGCTCACTTGACTTTGAAGATTATCCATTCGAGCCGAGTAAAGCGGATTATAAATGTAATTTGTGCGGCAGTGACAGCTCCTATCTGGATGAAGTGATCATTGACGATAAAGGAGGGCGTATGTTTGTCTGTTCTGATACAGATTATTGTCAAAAGATGATCGCGAAGCATGGAGAAGTTAGCAAACCTGATGATCAAAGAGAGCTCCCATGACGCCCTTACTGAAAGTTGAAAATCTTAAAAAGAATTATGGCACTCAAATAGGATGCTCAGGAATATCTTTTAATCTCCACCCAGGTGAAGTTATGGGCATTGTTGGCGAAAGTGGATCAGGTAAGTCTACTTTATTAAATTGCTTAGCAGGTCACTTACAACCTGACGAAGGGTCAGTTTTCTACAATACAAAAACTGATGGTTTAGTAGATACTATTTTGATGAATGAGCCTGATAGGCGCATGTTGGGAAGAACTGATTGGGCATTTGTACATCAAAATCCACGAGACGGCCTGAGAATGAGTATAAGCGCTGGTGGAAATGTTGGAGAACGTTTGATGGCAGTCGGCGAGCGCCACTATGGGCATATAAGGGAGAATGCCCTCTCTTGGATCGACCAGGTGGAAATATCAACCGACCGGATAGACGATCGTCCATCTACCTTCAGTGGGGGCATGCAACAAAGATTACAAATAGCAAGAAATTTGGTAACCGGTCCACGCTTAGTATTCATGGATGAACCGACAGGTGGGCTGGATGTGTCAGTCCAAGCGCGGCTTTTGGATTTACTTAGAAATCTTGTAATAAAAATGAACCTGAGCGCTATCATTGTGACCCATGACCTTGCTGTAGTTCGACTACTTGCTGATCGCTTAATGGTAATGAAATCCGGACATGTTATTGAATCGGGTCTGACAGACCAAGTCCTTGATGATCCTCAGCATGCATACACGCAACTACTCGTAAGCTCTGTATTACAAGTGTGAGATAATTTTAAAAGCAAAAGTAACTTATAACAATGATCCAACTCAAAAGTGTATCGAAAAAATTTAAGCTATTTAATCAGCAGAATGCTATAATTCCAGTAATTGAAAATGCAAATTTAAACGTAAACCCCGGAGAGTGCGTAGCGCTAGTTGGAGCATCAGGTTCAGGCAAATCAACTCTGATGAGAATGATCTATGGCAACTACTTAGCAACCAGTGGTTCAATTTTGGTCGATGGGATCAACCTTACCAAGGCCGAACCGCGTGAAATATTAGAAGTTCGCAAGAGAAAATTAGGATATGTTAGTCAATTTTTAAGAGTAGTACCAAGGGTACCTACTCTTAAGGTTGTAGCTGAGCCATTACTTAGCATCGGCAAACCGGAGGCTGAAAGCTTAGAAATGGCCGAAGCATTGCTGGAAGAACTAAACATACCAAAAAAATTATGGCAGTTATCTCCAACTACATTTTCCGGAGGGGAGCAGCAAAGGGTAAATATCGCAAGAGGTTTTTGTTATGCGTTTCCGGCATTACTTCTAGACGAGCCAACTGCGAGCCTTGATAAAGAAAATAGGGATATTGTAATTTCACTTATTAATCGAGCTAAAAACAAAGGTACCGCAATAGTAGGAATTTTTCATGACCAACACGCACGTGAACTAATTTGTGATAGAGAAATAGAAGTTAAGAAATTCACTCCCGATAGAAATGGCAGCGATGCGTAAAGGCAGGTTTTTAGCAGTCGTAGGACCATCAGGCAGCGGTAAAGACACAATTATCGATGCCTGCTGTAAGCAATTACCAAATATCAAGCGAGTAAAAAGATATATAACAAGAGAACAAGAAAAAGCTGGTGGTGAAGATAGCTATAATATAAAGTTGGATGCTTTTCGAAAACTTGAGCTTGATGGAGGCTTTGCATTCAGCTGGTCCGCACACGGTCTTAAATACGGACTCCCAATTACAATTTTTGATGAAATTAATGCTGGAAAGATTTTAATAGCAAACATCTCAAGGTCAATACTGGATCAGCTATCTGATAAATTTGAATATTATGAAGTAATCTTAATCACTGCCTCAGATAAAATATTAGCGGAGCGCTTAGAAAAACGTGGAAGGGAAAGTAAGGCCCAAATTGAAGAGCGACTTGCTCGTTCTAGCTTTACGATACCTAATGGTATTTCCCCGCTAATAATAAGAAATGAAACTACCGTGGAAGATGCAGTTTCAAAAATTATCGCCTCTATTTATCCCAATAATTCAAAGCGCTTAATTAAATGAAATCTACCATTCTCATCCTCTCCAGCAAGGCAAAGCGAATTTACTTTAAAAGGTTCTTTAATAATATCTCCAAAAAGAGACCTTACCGTAGAGTATGCCATGTCAGCATCGTTTTGACAGAGTGGACCTGTAAGAGTGATATGAAACTGAAATTCACTCATAACAAACGGATATCCCCATTTTTTCATAAGTGCTTCTTGGATAGTGGTAAGCTTTGTCCTCCTTCTTTTCACAATTTCTTTCTGTGTAAGTGGAGCTCGAAAGCGATCAAAATGCTCTACTACATTTGCAACGAGAGAGTTCAGCTTTTCTTCAGAACCTACTGGCCGAAATGCCAAAAAGTCTCCCAATTTTTTAACCTCCAAACCTTCAAGGACTACCGGAGAACATATTTCGGCAAATTCATCAAAAGCACTAATCAGCTCAGTAGATCTTTTGGAACCTTTCATTATGAAGGGAGCTTTTATAGTAGCATGAAACCCATATTTTTTTGGCTGCTCAGTGAATTTTTTTATATCAAAATCGCTCAGTTCAATTTGCCTTACCTCTTTACCGGTAATTATATCCCAACCGAGCCAACTTGCGCCAAGATTTGCAAGTTCGATCTGGTCCGGAATGAAGTAAATAGCAAATCGATTGAATTTCATAAAAGTTTAACTTTCACATCTTAACTTAAACAAATACTAAGCAGGTAATAATTTTATGACTAACCAAGTAATTTTCACTAACGCAAGATTAGTTTTAGAAGATGAGGTTATATCGGGAACAATAATTTGTAGCAATGGTGAAATCTGTGAAATATCTGAAAAAAATACTAACGCTGCCGGAGCGATTGACGCTGAACAAGACTATATAATTCCTGGATTAGTAGAGCTCCATACAGACAATCTTGAGAGGCATATAGAGCCTAGACCAAAAATAAATTGGCCTTTAGAAAACGCAATAATTGCCCATGATTCAGAACTAGCTAGTGTTGGCATAACAACAGTATTTGATGCCCTCCGCACCGGAACGGTACCGTCAGGTAAGGATAGGTACTTGCAGTATGCACAACAAGTTGCTGGGTCCATAGAGGCCCTTGTAACCCAAGATAATTTAAAAATTAATCACTTAGTTCATCTACGTGCGGAAGTATGTTCAGAAACATTGGTCGAAGAATTGGAGACCTTTAAAGAAATGTCACTTGTGAGATTAGTAAGCATAATGGATCACACACCCGGTCAAAGGCAATTTTGCGACTTAGAGAAATTTAAGTCATACATTATTGGAAAAAATAACTTAAATGAGAAGCAGTATAACTTTCATTATGAAAAGTTACTTGCAGTAAAAGAAAAACATGGGCAGATAAATCTAGAAGCGGCAATAGCGTCTGCCAACTCATTTGGTGCTATCAAAGCTTCGCATGATGACACTACTGTAGAGCATGTTAGAAATTCAAAAAACCTAGGTATATCACTGGCAGAGTTTCCTACGACAAAGGAAGCTGCAGTTGAATGTAAAAATTTGGGTATTCTTACGATTATGGGTGCACCAAATTTGATGAGAGGCTTATCTCATTCCGGAAATGTATCTGCCATTGAACTGGCTGAAATGGATTTAATTGACATAATTTCCTCTGATTATATTCCATCTGCTCTGTTTTTGTCAGCATTTAAACTGGGTTCAGTCTGGGGTAATTTAGCTGCTGGTATAAAAACAGTTACACTTAATCCTGCGCACGCTCTCAACCTTTTAGATAGAGGCGCTTTGAAAGAAAAATTAAGGGCAGATCTTTGCAGAGTTACGGAATATAAGAATACGATAAAAGTAAGAGAGACATACGTAAACGGTCAACGTGTGGCCTAGTCGAAAATAAATTTAATTATCAAAAACAATTACACCTCTCCCAGGCTTTCCTTCCAGCATATCGTTTATTGCTATATTTATTTCATTAAGCTTGTAACGCCGATTTACCATTAAATTGATCGGTAAGTCACCATCAAGAAATTTTTCTCCATAGAGCAGAAAGTCCTTATCAGTGCATGCAGAGCCATATATCGAACCCGATATTGTTTTTTCAGCCCTAGTTATTGCAGTAGTTTTCAAGTTAATTGTTGCATCCTCACTGTCCAAGCCAACAAAAGTCACAGTACCACCTGAACAACAATAATCAATCGCAGCTGATTGCAATGCTCTTTTACCAACAGCCTCGAATACATGGTCAGCGCCCACACTCGTTAAAACTATTATTTTGTTATGAGCATCTTGATTATTTGCAGGAATAAAAAACTCCGTTGCACCTAACTCCATCGCAAGTTTTTTAGTATTTTTGTTTTGATCAATGCAAATAATTTGCGATGCGCCCTGCAATTTGGCACCCATAATTACCGACAAACCAACACCACCTGCGCCTATTACAACTACTGTTTCTCCCTTTTTTACTTTTGCACGGTTCAAAACAGCGCCAACACCAGTCGTTACGGCACAACCAAGAAGCGCTGCAATTTCAAAGGGAATAGATTTATCTACTGAAACACAACACTCCTCTGGAACTACTACACTTTCAGACCAACAACCCAGTGAACCTAGTTGTCTAACTGGCCCGCTTGAATTATTAAATCTACACGTGCCATCCATTAATGTTCCATTGCCAACCTGTGTTTGAAAGGTTTTGCATAAATGGGTCTTTCCGCGAACACAGTGATAACAGCTTTTACAGTAAGGCAGCCAGCTAAGAACAACATGGTCACCTACAATTACCCGGCTTACCTCTTCTCCCACAGAAGTGACCCTACCTGCACCTTCATGACCAAGAACGCATGGCATTATTTGCTTAGCCTGACCACTGATTACATGCACGTCCGAATGACAAATACCAGCGGCCCCCATTTGAACAAAAACCTCTGTTGGCCCTGGTACGGCTAAATTTAAACTCTCTACAACAAGATCTGAATTTGTTTCATAAAGAACAGCTGCTTCAGTATTTTCAGACATAATTTCTCAAGCTCAACCACTTTTACTTGTAACGTATATTGATTCATTTTGCATAACAAAGAATATGTATTTCACAAATAAATAGGGTTTATAGAGTTTGGTAGCACACCTTCAATTGCAGATAGGATATCAAATATCTTCACAGATTTATGTTCTTTCAAATATGGCTTGTAAGGTGGCATATTTGTGCATTCAAGCAAAAGAGCATTTGTGCTTTCAGTGCAAGCTTCTTTAAAAGCAACCAGCAATTCTTCTCCTACTTTTCCTGCATCAAACATGGTCATATCATCAAAGATAACTTTATGAAGATAACTAGTATTTCTAAGACCATATATGCATTCTGAGTACTTCCAAAATTTTTCCGGTAAATGTTTTGTGCATAGTTTATCAGCAGCAATTGTTAAAATTACAACTTGTTCTGGAGAATAAATTTTATTGATCGCACTTAGTTGACTGATAGAAGAAACGACTACAGGTATATTTACAGTTTCTTGGAGCTCCTTTTGAAATGGAGCCAAGAACCCGCATGAAGTTGTTAAAATATCCCCGGTTGCAGATTTTGCAGCCTCTAAAAAGGGGCGGATATCAATATTTTCAGGCTGAGATGTAACTACTTTATTTGCTGTAATACCCTCCACTATTAAATATTGAGGTTGCTCAATAAATGTTTTGTCACTTCCAATATCCCCAGGAATGCGTAAAAAGTTTGTATCGAGCTGCAATACACTAACACGACCCAAAACGTTAATTCCGCTGACGAATGTTTTCAGGTAGCCATGTAGCCAACTCTGGAAAAATGACTAGGATTACAACCATTAGTAACATCAATCCGACCATAGGAATTGCAGTCTTAGCAATATAACCAATTTCATGTTTAGTCATACCTTGGAGAACAAAAAGGTTGAATCCAATTGGGGGAGTAACCTGTGCTGTTTCAATGACAACGACTAAGAAAATACCAAACCAAATCAAATCAATTCCTGCTGTCCTAATCATTGGCTCTACAATTGCCATTGTTAGAACAACAGATGATAAGCCATCCATGAACATGCCGAGAATTAAATAAAAAACTGTGAGAACTGCAATCAGAGCTACTGGTGATAAATTATAACTCTCAATCAACTCAGCCATTGCTCTCGGCAAACCGGTAAACCCCATTGATAGAGACAGAAATGCAGCACCCATGAGTATCAGTGCTATCATCGCCGATGTCTTAGTAGCTCCCATGAGACTTACTGAAAAAGTTGACCAATTAAGAGACCCCTGGACTGCTGATAGTATTAAAGCCCCAACCACTCCTACTGCCGCAGCCTCCGTAGCTGTTGCAAAGCCCAAGTACATCGAGCCTATGACGACACAAACCAATCCCATTACCGGCACAAGAAATAGACTTTCTTTTATCATTTTAGAAAATGGCATAGAGGGTTCTTTTTGTGGTCGATCTCCCGTACCAAAAAAATGCCAGACAACTATGTAAGCCATGAAAAGTCCAGCTAGAACAAGTCCAGGGAAAACACCGGCCATGAAAAGTTTAGTTATACTTTCATTAATAGTTACGCCATAAACAATCAAAGTTAGAGAAGGCGGTATCATTAGGCCGAGTGTAGCGGCGCCTGCCAAAGTACCGATAATCATATACTCCGGATATCCACGGCTGCGGAGTTCAGGGATAGACATTTTGCCTACCATATTCAAAGTTGCTGCAGAAGATCCCGAAACCGCTGCAAAGATAGTACATCCTGCTATATTTGTGTGGAGTAAGCCACCTGGTAAAAACCGCATCCAGGGGGAAAGGCCTCTGAACATATCTTGGGATAATCTTGTTCGAAATAGTATTTCCCCCATCCAAATAAAAAGGGGTAAAGCTGTGAGGGTCCAGCTACTGGCTCCCGTCCAAATAGTAGTGATCATTGCATCCCCGGCTGGACGCGTTGTAAAAAGTTCCATACCGACCCAAGCGACACCCATTAATGCCAATCCCACCCAAACAGAACTTCCTAGAAGCAAAAACAAAGCAAACAAAAAAATGATTATTGCATAAAGCTCAGTCATTCGATTGCTTCCCGAAAAATACGAGTTTCTCTATAAGCCAGCAGACGGAAAAGATGATCCCATATCGCAATTGCTAGTAAGATTGTACCTATAGACATCGCTATCTGTGGAAGCCACACGGGCGTATAAACAAGTTCAGAAGTTGTGTTTGACCATGTTGCTCCCCATTCCCAAGGCCATTGCCCCGTCATTGCAAAGAGTGAGAGCAACCACTCAGGAACTTGGTCCAACCCTTGTGTTCTATCGTTCAAAACTTCTGATAAAAAATTTGTTTTGACGGCATATCGCGCAAAGTATGTAGCAGTCCAAGCCGACACAAGCATTGCAAATGCATCTAGCCAAAATTTCAAAAAACCGTTCATATTGAGAAATATAGAAACACGAATATGGGAACCCTGTGTTAAAGCAAATGCCAAAGCAAAAAAAGATGTACATGCCATCGCATAACCGGCAAATTCCGTTCCTCCTGGAAAGACCGTATTTGTCCAGCGAGCCACCATCTGACCAACAATCAGAAGTAGAATTATTACCATAAAAATTGCAGATAAAATGCCAAATGCTAAATAAACTCTATCCATAACGGGCCAAATTCGATGCATTAGCCGTTTTGCTTTACTGGGATAAAAAAGACAAATTAAAGCAAATAAAGTGGGTATAACAAAGAGCCAGAACCATAAAGGTAGCCCTAAAAAAGGCTGCCAATCTCTCATTTTCTGCCTCCTTTTAAAAAGCCCCGCACTTAGCGGGGCAATTTATAATATCCTAGTTCGATTTATAAGCATCCAGTATTGCTTGACCATCTGCTCCAGCTGATGCCAGCCAGTCTGCAGTCATCTTTGCTCCAATCGCTTGAAGTTCAGCCAAAAATTCTGGGCTTGCATCTTCAACAGCCATTCCATTTGCTTCAAGCTGTTCAAAGTACCAACTTGCTAATTCAGCAGATTTAGCAGAGCATGCTGCTCCAGTTTCATCTGCTGCTTTCTGGACTGCACCCTTCATGTCAGAATTTAAACCTTCCCATACGCCCTTATTAACCATTACGTAATTGCGAGGTAACCATGCATTAACTTTGTAGTAGTGCGATAGATGTTCCCAAACCTTTCGATCGTATCCAGTAGATCCAGATGAAATAAACGACTCTGCTACTCCAGTCGCTAGTGCCTGCGAAAGTTCCGCCGCCTCAACTTGCACTGGAACCATTCCTAACTCTTCGGCAAAAGTTGCCGTTGCGGAGTTGTAAGAACGAAACTTTATGCCTTGAGTGTCTTTAGAGGAATTAACCGCTTTATTAAAATAAAAACCCTGACCAGGCCATGGGCACGTATAAAGAGCAACAAGGTTTAAGTCTGCTAATTGTGCATTTACCTTATCCTTTGCAGCTGCCCAAAGCTTATTGTTGGCGTCATAAGTAGTAGCTAGAAATGGTAAATTATCCCAACCTAAAAGTGGCGCTTCATTAGCATGAGCTGACATAAAGCGTTCCCCAATAGGCGCTTGTCCTGTTTGTACGGCTCTTTTTATTTCTCCACCCTTGAATAGAGACCCACCAGGGTGAACTGTAATATTTATTTCCCCACTAGTGTAATCGCGGACTTTGTCAGCAAAAACTACACCCATTTCTGAATGAAAGTTAGTGGCCGAATACGCCATGGGCATATCCCAGTCCTCTGCCATCGAAACGCCGGCGATTAGTGTACCACAAGCAACAGCTGTAGCTAAATTCTTAATTTTCATTGGTTCCTCCCATTGTTAGTTTTGTTGCAGACACATTAAACATATCCATTCGGATCAAACCACGATAACTGAATATTTGGTTCACGTTCATCTAGCAACTCGGCTATGATACGACCCGTTTTAGCTCCACCTGTCAAGCCTACATGCTGATGGCCAAACCCAACCAAAACATTTTTGAATTTGTTAACCCTTCCTATCAAAGGAAGACTGTTAGCTGTTGTAGGGCGATGGCCCAGCCACTCAGTAATATTATCATATTTAATATCGGCAAAAAGTTTTTTTGCATTCTTTTTCAAAAGTTCTATCGGCGCCTTGGATGCTTTGGCCTTCAAACCACCAAATTCAACCACGCCAGCTAATCTAATTCGTCCATCCATCGGAGTTACGACAAATTTTCCAGAAGAAACCATTATTGGATTTAGTGGCATTCTTGAGGGGTTAATAAGTTCTATGTGGTATCCCCTTTCACTTTCAAAAGGTATATTGAGACCAAGCCGTTTCGATAAGTCTCCGGACCATGGTCCCAACGTGAAAATTACATGGTCAGCTCTATATACTCCTCTGTCTGTCTCCAAGCCTGTTATTACTGCGTCTTTTTGCTGAAAACCCTTTATATTAGCTTGAATTATTTCGCCTTTATTATCCGCAAAATGCTCGGCCAGCTTTTTTATATACTCGCCTGGATCATTTATTTTACCATGGTTTCGGTTAACTACGATTACTTTGAATGACCCATCGTAGATTGGGTCAACATTATGTAGTGCATCCCCTTTTAAAATATCAAAGTCATGCTGGTGTTTTCTACGGAGATCCCATGCAAAACGATCTTTTTCAAAAGCTTCCTCAGTGTCATAACCAAACAAATAATCATTATTTTCGATATAGCGCTCCGCCCCGGTACCCCTGGCTAAAGCTTTATGCTGGTCAACAGTGTCGTACAATAATTGGGACATTGCCGTAGCATAATTTTCAACATGCTCGATATTTGCATATCTAAGATACTTAAAAAGAAATGGCATTAACCGTGGTAAGTATGCATATTTTAGAAAAAGAGGCTTATTAGGATTCATAAGCATTCCAGGCGACTTGGAAATTAAGCCTGGGGTCGTTACCGGTATGATTGAGCCTGAGGCTAAAATACCGGCATTTCCATAAGATGTTCCAGACGCTGGGCCGCTGCGATCGATTAGTTTTACCTGGTAACCAAATCTTTGCAACCATATGGCAGTTGATACTCCAACAATACCCGCTCCAGCCACTATTGCAGTTTTCACTTACTTACCCCCAATCAACTAATCAGTCCTCATTAACTATTTGACTAAATTTCAATTCTATTCAAACTCGGTTGAAACATAAGTGTGGCTTTTTTCTATAAATAATCCAAGGTGAAATAATGATATGGTGGATGATAAAGTTAATCTTTCGTCCAGTTAGATTAATATTAATTGTAACACTAATATGGGTTGCCATAAGTATTTTAAAAAATGAAAATTCATCTACACAAGATGCTGAGGAGTTGGCTTGGTGTACAGAATATAAACCAGACTTATCTTATGAAGAATGCTCGAATGAATTTGGATATTAACTCGTATTTATAGGAATCGTTATGAGTTCTGCACCCATTCAAGATATCGATCTCGCAACCTTCAACTTTGATCCATATCCAGTCCTTGAGTTACTCCGCAATAATCTCCCAATTACCTACGTACCGCAGCTGAAGGCAACGCTATTTTCAAAGCATCAGGATATTTTTATCTGTGAGAAGAATATTGAGATATTTTCCTCTGTACAACCCAATGGGCTAATGACCAAGCTTATGGGCCAAAATATGATGCGAAAAGACGGGGCCACTCACATGGCAGAAAGAAAAGCGATTTTCCCAACAGTCTCTCCAAAAACGGTAAAAAACTTTTGGAGAGATCAATTCGTAGACAAAACGAATGAAATTTTAGGCCACCTCAGACACAAAAAAGAATTAGAGATTGTTTCTGAATTCTCCACACAAGTATCAGCTGAAGCTTTGAAACTTATTACAGGTTTGAGTGAGATGAAATGGATGGAAATGGATCGGGTGAGCCAAGGGATGATTGATGGTTGCTCCAACTACATTAGCGACCCAGTGATAGCAAAAAATTGTGAAGATTGTACTCGATCGATCGATTTGCATATCGATGCACAGTTGAAAGACCCTATCCTACATAACGCACCGTCTTTACTTTCTAGCCAACTAAAAGCAGGAATGTCTATTCAAGCAATAAAAGCGAACATAAAACTTGCCATCTCTGGGGGTCAAAATGAACCACGCGATGCAATTGCAGGAACGATTGGGACCTTACTAGAAAATCGATCTCAACTAGAAATGATCATATCGGGCACAAAAACATGGCTTCAAGCATTCGAAGAATATGCAAGGTGGATGTCGCCAATTGGTATGTCTCCTAGACGCATAGCAAAAAAATTTATTTATAAAAACGTTGAGTTTTATGAAAATGACATGATCTTTTTCATGTTCGGGTCAGCAAATCGGGACGAGGCTGTATTTGAAAACCCAGATCACTTTGATATCTCAAGAGATAACGGTCCATCCATTGCATTTGGTGCCGGCCCTCATTTCTGTGCAGGTTCGTGGATATCTAAAACTCTAATCGCAGAAGTAGCACTTCCATTATTTTTTGCACATTTCCCTAATATGTACTTAACAAAACCAATCGAATTTCAAGGTTGGGCCTTTCGAGGACCTAAGGAAGTTATTTTAGAAAATAGAGATAAATGACTTGATGAAAATAAAATTATCAAACATATTCCAAATAGAGAATATATTTTGCTCGGGAAAATACTATGATTATTAAAAGGCGTTCATTTCTAAAGGCTGCGTCCTGTCTGCCATTATCACTAACTATGCCAAGTATTGCGTCTACGCAGGTTAACTTTGGAGCTGCAAAGATTACAACAGTGAGTGATGGAAGTAATACACTTCCAGCAGGACTGACTTTCGATACAATGCCCCAAAATGAACTTGAGCCAATACTAAATGAATTCTCTCTTTCAAGAGACCAATTGATCCGGGAATGTAATGTCACCCTGGTGGAAATGGACAACCGGAAAATACTCTTTGATGTTGGTGCCGGTGTTTATTTTTTGGAAGGTATGGGTTTTATATTAGATAGCTTGGACCAGCAGGGCCTCACGGCGGAAGATATCACTGACGTTATTTTTACTCATGCACATCCAGATCATATTTGGGGGGTTCTCGACGATTTTGATGATTTATTATTTCCCAACGCAGTTTATCATATTGGCAGGATTGAGTGGGATTATTGGTGGGATCCAGAAACAGTTAATAAAGTCGATGATCGCAGGCGCACAACTGCGGTCGGGGCTAAAACACGGTTTGAAGCATTGCAAGATCAAATAGAATTTTTCGATGATGGAGATGAGCCAATACCAGGCATATCGGCATTGCTTACTCCTGGACATACTCCTGGACATATGAGTTTTGAACTAGCAGATGGCTCGACGTCTGCGCTAATTACTGGAGACGCTTTAAATAACCACCACGTTGCATTTAAAAGACCACACTGGCTTAGTGGACTGGACCAACATCCCGAAGAAGCAGCACTAACTAGGAAAATACTACTAAACCGGATGTCAAATGAAGATATTTTTATAGTTGGTTTTCATTTGCCAAACGGCGGAATAGGCCGCGTCGTTCAAACCGATGACCATTACTCATTTGTAAATATTTAGTAAGAGCTCAGAATAAAAACCATAATTTTTTGAAAGTGCGTTGATAAGTAATAGTTATCAATCTAACTGATATTAGTGCATCGTAATAACACTCTAAATATAAAGGTTTAAATATGTCAGACACATCACTTATTAGCTCCGCTCATATTGATCGCTTGGCAGAACTTGCTGTGAAAACAGGTTTGGCCTTAAACCCCGGTCAGGATTTAATGATCACGGCACCCATTGAAGCATTACCGTTAGTTAGAAAAATAACTGATTACGCCTACAAATCAGGTGCTGGTGTTGTCACTCCAATATTCTCTGATCCAGAGATGGTTTTGTCACGCTATAGAAATGCGCTCGATTCTTCTTTCGATCAGGCCGCTAATTGGCTCTATGACGGAATGGGCGCTGCTTTTGATAATAATACCGCCAGACTTGCAATTGTAGGTGATGATCCCATGTTGCTAGCAAACGAAGACCCTGAAAAAGTGGGAAGAGTTAATAAGGCAAACTCTCAGGCACTGACACCCGCCAGAGAGAGAATCACACGCTTTGACATAAACTGGAATATCGTGGCATGGCCAGGATTAGCTTGGGCAAAAAGAATGTTCCCGGATTTACCCGAGAATGAGGCGCAAGCAAAACTTGCAGAGGCAATATTTTCTGCTTCTCGTGTTAACGTGAGCAATCCTATCGAGGCGTGGAATAATCATAACAAAAACTTGCGGAAACGTTCCAACTGGCTAAACCAACAAAATTTTGCCTCCCTACACTTTTCTGGACCGGGAACCGATCTCACAGTAGGACTAGCAGATGGTCACGAGTGGATGGGTGGTGCCTCGTTAGCAAGAAACGGCATTACATGTAATCCAAATATACCATCGGAGGAAGTTTTTACCACGCCTCACTGCATGAAAGTTCAAGGTACGGTAAGCTCTACAAAGCCTCTGTCTCACCAAGGTACTTTAATCGATAATATTTGTGTAAAATTTGAAGCTGGAAGTATTACTGAAGCTCATGCATCCAAGGGTGAAGAAGTATTATTAAAAGTTTTAGATTCTGATGAAGGCGCAAGACGTTTAGGAGAAGTTGCTTTAGTTCCCCATAGCTCACCAATATCGCAAAGCGGGCTTTTATTTTACAACACGTTATTCGATGAAAATGCAGCCAGTCACATTGCTTTAGGTCAATGTTACTCAAAATGTTTTAAAGATGGCGAAAATCTAAGTAAGGATGAGATTATCAAACGGGGCGGTAATAGCAGTATGATACATATAGACTGGATGATTGGATCTGAAGAAATAAATGTGGATGGTATGAATTCGAATGGGGCTTCCATTCCAATTTTCCGAAACGGTGAGTGGGCCGGATAAGTCAAATTCAAAATATTATTCTAAAAATACACCAACAAATAAGTGAGTCAACAAATGCCCCTGGCTTGGTAATGATATCTTTATCAGCCATAGCACTTGGTGCAGCCATTGGAGGCAGTCTTCCGTTAATTTCGCTTTGGATGGAAACTTTCAATATATCTTTTCAACGAATTGGGATCGTTTGCGGGATTTCTGCGTTAGGAATTGTATGTAGCGCCTACTTTGCCCCACGCTTTGCGACTAAATATGGTTTTGTGCTAACCATAAATATAGGCTTAATCATCGCTGCCATTACGAGTGTAGCATTTCGATTCACAGATAATTATGCTTTCTGGCTCTTATTGCGGTTCGTATGTGGATTAGGATTAGGCTTACATTGGGTCCTCACAGAAGCATGGCTTGCTAGTATTGTGAAAGAAAACTATCGCACTAGGGTCATGGCAATTTATGCAATCGCTATGTCAATAGGGTTTGCCGTTGGGCCTATTGTTATTTGGGTCTTTGGAGCTCTATCAGTAATTCCCTTTCTGATAATTGGTAGTCTTTTAGTTTTATCGATACTTCCAATTGCCAAACTAAAAGGTCATGAGCCAAAAAGCTCTAATTCCCATAAAGCATCCCCACTAATACTAATTCGTAAAGCGCCGACAGTTGCTTCGGCTTGCATTGTAGTTGGAAGTGTTGATTTAGCTATGATTAGTCTTCTTCCAGCAATGATAACTCGCACTCCTGAAGCTGCACCGATTCTAGCATTTATTATCGTACCTGCCATGGCAATTGGTGCAACTATCCTTCAGTATCCTGTTGCAATTTTAGCGGACCAGTATGGCCTTCGGAAAATAGGGGTAATCACTGCTTCCGTTGGCCTATTATTCGCAAGCTTGATCCCGTTTTTTTTGAGTTCAATATTTATAACACTTCTTTTAGCATTTCTTGGCGCGGGCTTGGTTTATGCTCTTTACACAATTGGATTAGCAATGCTGTCTAAGAGGTTTTCTGGAAGTCAGATTGTTGCAGCAAATGCAGGATTTGTAATTCTCTTTGAACTATCAAATTTGATTGGACCCTGGATTGCTGGATTTTTATTAGATTTTAATATGAAACTTGGCTTACCGTTTTTCACAATAAGTGTAGGTATCTTTTTTGTTAGCATTTCATGGATTAGAAGAAATACAAACGCCAATTACTGATATTACCATAGTAAATATCATACACCCCAAGTGTCAGAAATTCGGTAACCGCCTGGCCATGGATCTGACGGGTCAAGCATATGCTGATGAGTCCCGGTAATCCAAGCGCGACCACTAATTTCTGGCAAAATAGCATCAATACTTCCAACCTTAGTTATTCCTAAAATTTGACCGGTAAATTCTGAGCCAATAATGGAAATTGCCGTTAACTTGTCCCCAATGCTAATTTTTCCATGCTTGTGTAAGATTGCCATTTTAGCCGACAAGGCCGTCCCTGTGGGTGATCTATCAATTTTCCCAGGTTTTATGGCTACCGCAGACTTAAAGTGTTTACCTTTATTACCTTCCAATAATGGGCCACAAAAATGGCAAAAGGAAAAGTGGTTCCAATCTGAATATGTCGGATGATAAAAATTTAATTGCTCATTGGCAGCTTCAGTAATCTTTTCTCCCAATTTCGCCAGATCTTTTGCTTCATCTGGAGAAAGCTTAAAACCCAATATATCTGCGTTCACCACCACAAATGAATCACCACCAAAGGCAGTATCAACATTCAAAGAACCATATCCTTCGATCTCAAGGGTTAAATCCAGAGCGTTTGAGAAACTAGGCAAATTTTGCACATAGATCCTATTTGCCTTTCCATTAGAACATTCAGCCTTTACTTTCACTAGTCCTCCCGGCGCCTCGAGCGTGAAACTAGTGATAGGCTCAACCATTTCTATTATTCCTGCATCAAGTAAAACGGTTGCAACACAAATTGAATTAGATCCTGACATCGGAGGATTAAACTCAGGTTCCATTATAATAAAAGCTGCATCTGCGTTTGGGTTTTTCGGAGGCACAAGTAAATTTATATGTCTAAAAACGCCACCGCGAGGTTCGTTTAATAGGAAATTACGCAACAAACCATTATTTAAAATCCACTTACTCTGCTCCCAAACTGTATCTCCGGGGGGCGGTGGAACTCCGCCAACGATCACATCTCCAACCTCTCCCTCAGCATGAGCTGAAATAACATGGATTGACTTACTGGTCCGCATTAAACAAGCTTAAGTATTGGTTTAAGTTCTGTAAACTGCTTTTAAGGAAAATTTTATTATGGAAAGGCCAACTGGGGTTCAAATTTCGAGGTTTTTGAAAAGCCGAGGTGTTCAATATATATTTGGAATTCCGGGTGTACATAACCAAGAGCTTTATCGTGGTATTGATGAAGCAGGGCTCACCCATATTCTTGCAAGACATGAGCAAGGCGCAGGTTTCATGGCAGATGGTTATGCCAGAGCTAGTGGAAAACCAGGCATTGTTTATGTCATTACGGGACCCGGCCTTTGTAATGTTTTAACAGCACTAGGACAATCATACTCCGACAGTATACCAATCCTAGCCATTTCTTCTTGCTTAGATGAGACCGCGTACATACGCGGGCAATTACACCAAATGCTAGATCAAGAGAGCGCTGGTCGTAGTGTTTGTGAATGGTCAGAAACAGCTCAGAATTATAAGGCTGCTTATGGATTGTTAGAGCGGGCTTTCACAGAATTTTGCGATAAGAGGCCAAGGCCAAAACATATACAAGTGCCGATTCAAGTACTTGAGGAGCAGGCACCAGATTTCGAAGTTTTTCAGCAGTCAAAAGCATTTATTTCTAATAATGAAAATGAAATTAGTAAGGTTGCAAAGCTCATAAAATGTTCAAAAAAACCGCTATTCATTGTGGGTGGTGGTGCTAAGGATACAGATGTTTTTAAGCTTATAAAAAAAACCGGTGCTGCAAGTTTTACAAGTTTTACAGGCAGGGGGCTAATACCATCAACATATCCATTATTTATGGGTTCATCTTTGGCAAGACCAGACACTGTAAACGTGTTGTCACAATCAGATTTAATAGTTGTACTAGGTTCTGAATTGGCCGAAGTGGATATTTGGCGATACAACCTGGGTCACAAATGTACCTTGGTCCGGGTCGATACCGACCCTGAGGTTCTTAGCGATCATCATAAGTCAGATATCAAGATCAATATGAAAGTAGAAGACTTTATTAATGCTTCAATGGAACATTTTGATGGACAAGATAATAAAGGTAAATGGGATCCCAAGTTTGTATCAAAAAAACGCAAAGAATGGATTTTACAAGCTACTCAAGAATTCCCAGGGGTTTCAAAAATTATCCATGCAGTGGAAGAGATAGTGCCCCAAGACACTATAATTTATTCTGATATGACACAGTTTGCATATTTAGCTAAGGAAATTTGGGATATGAAAAAACCTAATCATTGGCATCATCCTTACGGCTTTGGAACTTTGGGGTATGCATTACCAGCAGCAATAGGCGGATGTGTAGCGAGACCAGAAATGCCTACTATAGCTATCGCGGGTGACTACGGTTTTCAGTATACAATGCAGGAATTAGGTACCGCTGTTGAATTGCAACTCTCCTTGCCTATTCTCATTTGGGATAACCAAAAACTTAAGGCAATAGAGGATAGTATGATAGCTGCACAAATTGCTCCAAACTCAGTACAAGCTCTAAACCCTGATTTTTGTAAATTAGCCGAGTCCTACGGAGCAAAATCCAGAAAACCGGTAAGCCTTAAAGAATTGCAAAATGATATAACAGAAGCCTTTAAAGCTGATATTCCTACTGTCATCCATATAACCGAGATTGCTTAATGAACCTTATAACCGGACCACTAAATGAAAAAGACCCTCGCGAGAGGGCCTTTGTCTAGAACATGACCTTAGGAGGAGGTAGGTCCTGTTCTGTAAAATTTTTAAACGAAATAGGGAGGAACATTTAAAAATTTTATTTTGTAATTAATAAGATGTTATATGCTGCAATGCGGCAAGTTTGACCAATGCTATTTTTGCATACCCGCTTTGCATTCTTTTAAAGTCACAAGATACAAACAGAATTAAAATAGATATTTAATTGAAAATTATCGACTTTGATGCTGGCGATAAATTAATTTCATCAACAATTGTGCCCTTGCGGGTCTTGATAACCTCTAAGACTATTTTAGCTACATCTCTGGGCTCAATTGCATTATTCTTGGCCTCCCCAGGCTTAAAATTCAAGCTATCAAAAAATGGGCTTCGCACAAGACCAGGGTTGATTAAACAAACCCTAACGCCGTTATTACCACATTCATCACGAAGTGATTGGGTAAAACCTCTCAAACCAAATTTTGCGGCAGAATAAAGAGACGCTTTTTTCTTTCCAACTAACGCAGCCTCTGAACCCAAAACGATAATATCACCATTACCATTAGTCTTCATATTGCTTACTATATGTCTACAGAGAATTATATGTGAGATTAAATTTAAGTTGATAAAATCAGCTATCTGTTTACCTGAAAAGTTCTCTAGTGTCCTAAAATCACCGTGTCCGGCATTACAAATTAATACATCGATGTTAGAATGCTCTTGCAAAATTTTCGGAATAATACGTTCGGCCTTTTCAAGATCTGACAGGTCGACTGCAACAGGAAAGTAGTTATCAAAATCTGGCTCAAATTTTTTGTGATCTCGGGCAAGACCAATCACGCTAGCACCGCTCTTTAAAAGTAGTGACGTGATTTCTTTTCCGATACCGCTAGTACTACCAGTTACAATCGCTTTTATTTTTTTCAAACTTCTATGAGCTCCAATATTAGACTAAACAACGAAAAATTTTATTCTTTGTTGTATATTTTTCTAACTCTGATTGTAAAAACAAAGACATTTCCTCTTCTATTTCTTTACCATACGATACAATTCCATCTTTAGCCTCCATCGGAAACGAAAAAAGTTTGTCATCAGGATATAGCGATGAAATTTTTTTATACATATCTTTAGGATACCTAAGGGGACCATGACTGACAGAGTGAACTCGGGCAACGTTAATATCACTAAAAATCTGACAAAATAGTTCTGAATATATTTTTTTCCAATCAGAACAATAAATCAAGGGATCAAATCTTAGGCCCACAGGCCAACCATTTTTAGCCAACAGCTTTAATGCGTTTATTCGCCTTTCTACACTTGGCGCCTTATGATCCAAAATACTAGCTACATTACTAGGTGACAAACTATAAGCTACAATGCAGTTAGAAATTGGACTTCTTTTTAACAGCGTGTCTGAGACAATACTTTTAGTTCTAAGTTCGAGTTCAACTGAATTAAAATTAGAAAAAAATTCTACTGCTTGTTCGGCAAAACCAGTAATTTTTTCAAAAGCCAGTGAGTCACAATCATAGCCAGAAAAAAAAGTTATACTATCGTTAGTATTTTCGGCAATTACATCAGTAATCTCCTTAAAAAAGTCTTCATAATTCACAAACAAAACATAGTTCGCCGAAGAGTACATACCCTGTAAGAAACAGTAGCGGCAGTCATAAATACAATTATACATATGCGAAAAGTAATAATTCTTTTGCGCATCGATACCAAAGCCTGATGGTGCCGGTAAAACGAAATTATCATATTTTTTTGCCAGAATTAAAGCAGGATTTTGTTTTTGAATACGGAAATTTTGTTGCCTTCTGTTAAACATCTCTTGGTATCTTTCAATCTCAAATACATCAGCATTTTTTAATCGATTAATAACCTTTTGGGAAACTGGGTGATCCAAGACATCCCGCTCTACAAAAATACTATCTATCATGAAAGCTTCCAGTTTTTTGATGCTATTAAAAGCTCATTTTCAAGACTGGAAATTAATTCTGAGGCCGAATTCCCACCAGCAAGAGTACTTGTTAATTTTCTACTAGGAAATGCGGACTTCCATTTTCTATATGCTTGCAAAAATCTGTGCCTATTACTTTGAGTGAAGTGAAAAGTGTCAAAATACCAAAAAACTTCTTCCGATATAAACAGTCTTTTTTTCTCTTCTTTCACTAATTTCTCTATGACTAAAATAATTTCCTTCAACTTTTCCATATTTTGATAAATCAATTGCGAAATAGTCTCTTTTGAAACCAACCTCACGGGATGGTCTGGTGTGTCAGATACAATTTTCAAAACGAAAACCAATTCATTGCAGGAAAACGTTGGTGCCATCTCGCAAAAACCTGATGCTTCCATGTCAAAAAGAACAGTTTCTAAATACGCCATTTCTGGTTGGGAAACCGTATGTAGTGTTTGGCATTTAAGTATTTTTGATAACCGGACACCTGGGAAATAAGATTTTTTTTCTGCTGTATCATAAACCTTTATGGCTTGGTATAATTTCCCAATGGGTTGCGAATAAAAACCAGCAATTCCTAAGTTGATCCATCCTACGTAACTTTCGACATTTAACAACATTTTTAAACAGGTCGCTGCGGCTGCTGCTTTGGCTGGACCTATTCCTGATATTACAAGAGCATGCCCATTCTCTGGATTGCAATATACTGGGAAATTTAACTTGTTTGCATATCGCCGTAGATCTAATTCATCAATTATAGGCCTAGCTTCAGGTTCTAGTGCTATCACCCAGCAGACTTTGAGATCAAAGCTTGGCCTAGTGGGCAATTCAATCATCTTCGTCACCCATTAATATATTTTCCCAATACTGCTTCTTCTCAAGCATACTCTTTGCATAAGCAAATTTTTTTCGCTTTTGAGATCCATTTATCAAAATTGCCAACTTTAAGATAACTTCACGAATAGCGTCATTTTTGTAAACAAGTTCGATACCAGGTTCATTTAATAATTTCTCGATAGAGCGTATCCGAAATCTGTCCATTCCCCAATGCGCACCTGAAAGTTGATCACTGTGACCTCCGTTTTTAATAATTAGAGGTTCATCAATAAAAATTACATCCTCTTTTGCACTATATCGCAACCAATAATCATAATCTTCACATGCTGGGAGATCCTCATCAAAAAATCCAAAATCTTTAAAAATAGATCTATGCATCATTGTTGAACTTGGAGATATGCAACAAAGTTTGAGACAGCTTCGGAATACGTTGCCCCCATGTTTCTTATGTTTTTTATGTTGGTTTACGCGGACCCCATTTCTCATCCAAATTTCGTCAGTATGGCATAGCCTAGTTTTAGTGTTATCATTTTTAAAAGCGGCTACCTGGCGATCAAGCTTACTTTTTAACCAAAGATCATCAGAATCTAACAGTGCAATAAATTCACTTCTCGCCTCCCTTATACCTAAGTTTCTTGCAGCACTGACACCTCGATTCTCTTGAAAAAAATAGCGCAAGACTGTCTTCTGCGTGCTAATGGAATTAAACCCAAAATCACTCAGAATATTATAAGTTCCATCAGTTGATCCATCATCAACAACAATAATCTCACGTGCAGGCACAGTTTGAGCCAGAACTGACTGAACACATTCTGAGATGAAGTTCTCGCGATTGTATGTTGGAATTATTACTGAAACTTCTGACATTTTCTAACTATGTTTGCTCAACTCAAGCATAAGGCATTTCAGAATCAATCTACCTACCACAATCATCGAAATTTGGTTAATATCATTCTTGGGCGCAAGCTCTACAATGTTAAGGCCAATAATTTTTCCTTTTTTTGATATTCCCTCAAAACAAGAAACGGTTTGTCTCCAATCAAGACCGCCAGGGGATAGTGCTACAGTTCCCGGCAATACCGATGGGTCTAACCCATCTACATCCAAAGTTATGAAAAACTTGCCTGAATTAGGTAAGCTGCTCAAGAACCAGTCAATTCCTTTTTCATGAATATCTTTAGCAAGATAAATCTGCACTCCCCAGTTTTTTGCATCATTTATATCTTTCTCAGTAGCACTTCCATAAGAACGAATACCAACCTGATGTATCGCAGAAACATGAGCCATTTCGGAAGCTCTTCGCATGGGACTCGAGTACCCATCCCTTTCCCCAAAACGTTCATTCTTCCAATCCATATGTGCGTCGATTTGAATGATCGTTAGATCATTCAGTGAGTCCAAGCCACGTAGGACTGGATTTGTTATTCCATCATCACCTCCAATCGAAACTGGAAAAATCCCTTTTTTAACTAGATAGCGTACAGCATTTTCTATTTCAGCGTAATGCTGATCAATGTCATTATCGTTAAGTGGAATATTTCCTCCATCAGCAACTGATATTGATGCAAGAGTACTGCCTGATGCTAGATCACTATCTACAGCTTGTGGGTCCACCAGAATCCTTGGTGAAGCATCTCGCAATCTGTCTGGAGCTGTCGATTGATTATTTGGAAATTGATCAGTGTTGTAAGGTTTACCAAACGGTGCACCAAAGACTACAGCCTGATGAGTGAGGTGAGTCCAATCTGAAATGACCGGTAAATCAAGAAAACTTTTTAAAGTTGGAGGTTTTGTGATGGGTGGCTTCAATTTAGAACCTAATTTTCTATTCGAAGGTCAAGCATTTCGCGCGTCTGACGCCAGGTTGCAACAGGGCGCTCATATTTTTCACATATTTCTACTGCTCGTTGGATCAACGACGCATTTGAGGGAGCAAGCGTATTTTTGTTGAGCCTCACGTTGTCCTCGAGCCCCGCCCTAGTATGGCCACCAGCAGAAATTGCCCACTCGTTTACAGTAATTTGATTAGCACCAATTCCTGCTGCACACCATTCTGCATTTGGGGCCCTTTTACTCATTAAGTCTACATAGAAATCAAAAACTTCTTTGTCTGCTGGCATTGCATTTTTAACTCCCATAACAAACTGAACATATAGTTTTCCATATAATTCATTCCTATCATGCATCCCTATAGCATTCAGAATATGGCTTAAATCGAATGCTTCTATTTCTGGAGTAATACTATATTTTTTCATCTCGGACGCTAACCAGTTAACAAGATCAGGTGGATTTTCATAGACACGTGTGGGGAAATTATTTGAACCGACAGACAATGACGCCATGTCAGGAGCCAATGGAAGCATACTGCCTCTGTCAGTTCCCGAACCTGAGCGGCCACCAGTAGAGAATTGAATAACCATCCCAGGACAATGTACTTTTAATCCCTCAAGCAATTCTGCAAATTTTTCAGGGTCAGAAGATGGCGTCTGATCATCATTACGCACATGGCAGTGCGCAATTGTTGCTCCTGCCTCAAACGCATTTTGCGTACTTTCGATTTGCTCTTGTAAGCTAATTGGCACGGCAGGATTATCAGCCTTTGTCGGTAATGACCCAGTAATTGCAACGCATAAAATGCACGGTTTCGTCATTAATATTTAACTTTCAGTATTTTAAATTACTTTGCATCATCGTGAGTCAACTCAGGTAGAACATCAAACCCATTTCGCCAGATAACGTAGGCCAACACAGGTTTTTCATCAGTCTGCATGGCATGGGGCTGATTTGAGTTATGTTCAGATACACCCCCCTCACACAAAATCATGTCATCCTTTCCATCTGCCTTAAATGTAGCCTCTCCTGCAAGACAAAAGTATAACTCTTCTGCCGGATGCTGATGCCAAGGATAGTATAATTTAGATGGCATATAAACTATCCAAGCTCTCATACTATTGGAGTTATATGGGCCACTAACCCCAATAAGACAGTAGCAACCAAAATGACTTAAAAAATGTGACGACACTGCCGTCCCTTTATACGTTTGTCGCCAGTGTGCATATTGACCTCTTTCAATGATTTTATCACACAAATCTTGGTATTTTTCAGTATTTAAATTCTTCTCACGCTTGATCAGATTACCAGCCTCAATATGAAAGGGCTCAACTTTTTGAACAACCAAGTCATTTGGAAAGGGACAAAAGTTTTGTAAAACATAGTTACCTTCATGAAGTTTTTTAACTGAATTTATTAAGAGTTCCCATGAATTCTCCATCATAATTTTCCTATGAATTAAATCGGTTTGGATCATAAAACGACATATTTATATTTGGTGATCTGTAGTTAATAATATCAGATATTAACCTCCCAGTTTTCGGCCCAGATGTCATACCGATATGCTGATGCCCAAATGCCGTATAGACGCCACTTTCCTTAAGCTGACCAATAAGTGGCAGACTATCAGGCGCAGTTGGTCTAAACCCAAGCCATTCCTCAGTTTTGTCATACGTCATTTTTGGAAAAGCTTCAGCCACACGCCGTCTTAGCAATTTAATTGGCCCCTGGCTTGGACCAATCTTAATGCCGCCTAACTCCACAGTGCCTGCACATCTAAGATCACCTTTCATCGGTGTTACTCCAAATTTACCTACTGTCATCATCATTGGATTGCGTGGCAGTATCGACGCATTTTTATACACCACATGATAGCCTCTTTCTGCTTCTAGCGGAATTTTGAGGCCAAGCTTTTGCATTAAGTTTTTTGACCAGATACCAGCCGTTATGACTACTTTATCACATTCGAATTTACCATTATCAGTGAATACCACATGGATTTTTTCATTGTGAAAGCCAAAATCCTTAACCTTGGCATTTATAAATTTTCCACCATTATGATAAAATATTTTCATGAGTTCAGTAATATAGCCTTGTGGATTTATAATATGACCTTGACCACTAAGAACTGCTAAGCAATCTATGACAGAACCACAAATTGGCTCAATTTCTTGAACCTGCTTTCCAGTAAATATCTCAGGTACCATCCCAGCCTTTTTCTTACATTCCCAACTAAATGAATCTTTCTGAAAGTCAGCTAAAGATCTATAGGCGTAACTAAATTTACTATCAGCAATCCAATTGGCAGCAGACGTACCCTCAGTGAGCCTTTTGTGTTGCTGAACAGAGTCGGATACTAGAGGGATTAATGCTTCAATTGTTCTCTGAGAGTCTGAAGAATTTGCGTTCCTTAGAAACTTAATCAACCAAGGAGTGAGCCATGGTAAATAACGCCACTTAAGAAAAAGTGGGCTCATAGGATCAATTAAATAACGGGGTATTTGCTTCAAGATTGATGGTTCATTGACTGGAACAATTGCCCATTGGGCTAGCAACCCCGCATTCCCGTAGGATGCGCCCATTCCGGGATCAGATTTATCTACTAAAATCACCTCTAAATTAGAGCGTTGCAACCAAATAGCAGTTGAAATGCCGCAAATGCCCGCTCCAACAACAATAATTGGTTTCGCCATGATAACCTCTTATGGTTTTGTCTAATACCTAAAGATTGATTAACTCAACTCATTAAAAACTGTTTTGCCTTCTGGCTTATATAATGTGTGTTCTATAGGGTTGGACCTTGAAATTATACGGCCATTTCTAACGACTAATAATCGGTGCGCCCGTAATCTAATAGCCTCAATTTTGTCTTTCGCTTGTAGTAATACGAAGTTTGCCGGCTTTCCTTTTTCAATACCATATTCCTCTAGAGCAATAATTTTAGCAGAATTTTTGGTTACTGCATCAAAACACCATTCCATATCCTCACGGCTTGAAAGTTGACCTACATGCAAGGCCATAAAAGCAACATCTAGCATATCTGCTTTTCCAAGAGAGTACCAAGGATCCATGACGCAGTCTGAGCCAAAACCAACCGTAAGGCCTGCATCACGTAATTCTCTGACTCTAGTTTGACCACGTCTTTTTGGATAAGTATCATGCCGACCCTGAAGCATTATGTTAATGAGTGGGTTGGGTATCACGTTTATTTTTGACTCAACCATCAAAGGTATCAACTTAGAAACATAGTAATTATCCATCGAGTGCATAGAAGTGAGATGCGACCCTGAGACCCGTCCCTCTAAACCCAATCTTTTCGTTTCAAAAGCTAATGTCTCGATGTGTCGGCTCATTGGATCATCACTTTCATCACAGTGCATATCAACCATTAGCCCACGCTCTGCAGCGATTTCACATAGTAATTTTATACTACTGGCACCCTCAGACATCGTCCTTTCAAAATGGGGAATGCCTCCAACCACATCCACGCCCATATCCAAAGCCCGCTTTGTATTTATAAGTGCGGTTGAGTCTCGCAAGACACCGTCTTGGGGGAAAGCTACCAACTGCAGATCTAAATAATCTTTTACTTTTTCTCGAACTTCTACAAGAGCTTGAACACCTTTAAGCTCGTCATCACAAGTATCTACGTGACTACGTATAGCTCCGATACCCTTTGCAACTGCAAGATCACAGTATTTCATCGCACGAGCGATTATATCGTCTATTGATTGCAATGGTTTGAGTTCACCCCACAAACTAATGCCTTCCAACAAAGTGCCTGACACGTTTAGTCTTGGGGTTCCCAATGACAACGTAGCATCCATATGGAAGTGTGGATCAATAAATGGTGGTGATAAAAGGCATCCCTCAGCCTCAATAGTTTCCCTAGACTCGCCTAAAATAGATTTTGAAATTTCAACTATTTTACCACTCTGACAAGCAACGTCGACTTCGCCTTTGGCATCTGCCAGGTAAGCTCTCTTTATTATCAAATCAAACATTTTTACCCCTACCGCTGTCCCTTATACCAAGGTGTCAATAGAGCCCGAGGATAGTCTGCAGATCTCGCTACTATGACTAAGGCAACAATTGACAAAACATATGGAGCCATCAAAAAGACTTGTCCAGGAACAAAGGCTCCCATTTCTGTTTGCAATCTTACTTGTAAAGCATCAAAAGCACCAAATAAGAGTGCACCTAATAAAGCTTTCCCCGGTCTCCAGCTTGCAAAAATTACAAGGGCAATACAAACCCATCCACGACCATTTACCATTCCAAAGAAAAAGGCGTCAAAAGCGCTCATTGTTAAAAAAGCACCTCCAAGAGCCATGAGAGCTGAACCAACAACAATCGCCCATATTCGAATTGCGTAAACTGATAAACCTTGAGCATCTACACTATTAGGATTATCCCCAACTGCTTTTATAGCCAATCCAAGGTTTGTATGATTCAGTACATACCAAACCAGCAACACCATTATCAAAGCCAACCACGTCAAAGCGGTTTGCTGGAATAAAACTAATCCAAAAAATGGTAAATCAGACAGTATGGGAATATCTAGAGGTTGAAAGGGCTCAATCCTCGGGGGGGATGATACATCGGGCAAAGCTGTTCGATAAGTAAAATAACTTACAGAAGTAGCAAACAAAGTTATCCCAAGCCCACTAACATGTTGAGAAAGACCTAGTGGCACAGTAAGTATTGCATGGATTAAACCAAAAAATGCGCCACACAGAAAGGCTACTAAAATTCCTCCCCATAATCCAGCTCCTAACCATGTTGCCATCCAACCACACATCGCTCCAACTACGAAGATACCTTCTATTCCGAGGTTTAAGGTACCAGATCTTTCGCAAATTAACGCCCCAAGCACTCCAAAAATTAAAGGTGTTGCAATCCTTAAAGATGCTGCCCAAAAACTATCTGTAAGCAAAATATTTAAGATATCTATCATATTACCTTTTCCCGGTACCAGCGCGGACGAGTTTGAATTTTGAAATAAAGCTCCCAACCAGCACACACAAGAGAGATACCGATACAACTAAATCAGCCAGAAAAGATGATATCCCCATTGCCCTACTCATGCTATCAGCTCCAACGAACACAGAAGCAATAAAAACGGATGCAATCACAACACCCAATGGAGATAGTCCAGCTAACATCGCAACAACTATTCCAGCATAGCCAAACCCAGGCGAGAGGTCTGCGGTCAGATACCCTTTTAAACCTGCAACTTCACTAACTCCGGCGAGGCCAGCAAAACCGCCAGAAAGAATTGCTACCCCAAAAAGTGAACGATTTATGTTAATTCCCGCATGCTTGGCTGCAGACGAATTTTCCCCAACGGCCCTTAATTTGAATCCCCAAACAGAATACTTGATCATAAGATGTACTATGACAGCTAAAAAAACAGCCAAGATAAGGCCAGAGTGCAGGCGCATTCTATCAATTAATGGCGGAAACATCCCCTGATCCAGAATTGGAGCCGACTGTGGCCAACCCAAACCCATCGGATCCTGCAAAGGCCCCTCTAATAACATCTGTAAAAAGATGATTATGATAAAGTTCAGCAAAAGCGTTGTTACCACTTCATCAGCACCAAAACGTACCTTTAGATAAGCCGGACCAACCATTCCGACTGCTCCGGCGCAAGCGCCCAGCACTATTATTAGAGGTAGTAATAAAAGAGCAGGTAAGTCAAAAAGACCAGACCCTATTGTTACAGCAGCTATTGCGCCAAGGTAGAGCTGACCTTCAGCCCCAATATTCCAAAGTTTTGCTCGAAATGCGATTGCTGCTGCGAGACCAGTAAAGATAAGTGGCGTTGCGCGGGTTAGCATCTCTGAAATGGCGAAAATAGATCCAAAAACACCTTTAGCCATTTCTACATAAGCAATCAAAGGGTTAGCGCCTGCTGCAATTAGAGGTATGGCTGCAAATAATAAAGAAACTACGGCTGAGAGAATTGGTATTAATACCGTACTACTGTGTGAAATTTTTTCTCTTGGTTCAATGCGGATCATGTGGCCTCTCCCGCCATCATTAAGCCTATGTCCTCTCGGTTACTGGAGCTAACATCATGTAAGTTACCATCCCTCATAACTACTATTCTATCGGCCAACCCTAAAATCTCATCTAAATCTTCTGAAATAAGAATAACTCCGCCCCCTCTATCTCTAGCTTCAATGAGACGCTTCTGAACATCAGAGGCCGCCCCCATATCAAGCCCTCGAGTTGGTTGATTAGCTAGTATTATCTCCGGTTGTTGTTCAAAGACACGAGCTAAAATTAGTTTTTGAATATTCCCACCAGATAACAAACGAGACGCATGATCTAATCCTGGGCCTCTCACATCATATTTTTTTGAAAGTATATCTGCATTTTTATTAATTACGGAGGATCTTAGAAAGCCAAAGCTTTGAATTTCAGGATCATCCAAGCGCTCTATAATCAAATTTTCTGATACACTTAATCCTCCAACTATACCCTGCCTATGCCTGTCCTCAGGTATCCTTCCAACACCAGATTTTATCATGTGCAATGGGTTAATGTTATCAATAGCTGTGCCTTTTAAAAGTATTGACCCCTTATCAGGAGATACGAGACCAGAAATAAGATCAGCTAATACATTTTGACCATTTCCTGAAATTCCAGCAATACCCAAGATTTCATGTGATTTAAGGTTTAAATTGACATCATTGAGAGAGTCTCTTTTTGATCGACCTACAACAGAGACTCCGTTAAAAGATAAAATTGATTTTCCAGGACTAATTTTTTTTGGAGATACTTTTTTCGTTTCGCTTCCTACCATTAAGCTTGCTATTTTCTTTTCACTAGCATCTGCAGTTTTCATACTCCCAACATTTTCACCATGGCGCAAAACAATCAGCCTATCTGAAAAGGATAAAACTTCACGCATTTTATGAGTTATGAAAATCACAGACAGACCTTGATTTGTCATACGCCTTAAATTGTCAAATAAAGCGTCAGCTTCTTGCGGCGTAAGAACTGCTGTTGGCTCATCCAATACTAGAATATGTGCATCGCGATAAAGAGCTTTTAAGATTTCGACGCGCTGTTTTTCACCAACAGAAAGTCTTCCTACCAGAGTATCGAGCGGTGCATCCAAACCACTATTAGACATTATTTTACCAATTTTTTTTCGAGCTATTTTTTGGTTACGGTTAAAAGAAAATAGCGGTTCAGCGCCCAGAGTTATATTTTCGAAGGCCGTAATATTTTCCGCCAGTGTAAAATGCTGATGCACCATACCAATTCCTACCGCCAAAGCAGCACTAGGGTTGCCGAGTTCTAATGGCACCAGATCGCTATTAGAGCTCATAATCTCAACATTTCCAGAGTCAGGTAAATAATGACCAAACAACATATTCATGAGAGTTGTTTTACCCGCTCCGTTCTCACCAAGAAGCGCTAGAACTTCTCCTTTTTGAAGTTCAATTGTTACATCATTATTTGCTAGAACTGATCCAAAGCGCTTTGTAAGCCCATTGAGCCTTAATACAGTCGATGCTTCCATTTTTGAAATGCGCTGCCTACTTTCGCAGCCAGCGCTATTACTTTCTAATTATCAGAAGTTGGGCGAGCGTCGTTAACATTAACTCTGAATAGACCGTCCAAAAGTTCTGCTTCTCTTGCCTTAACGGCTGCTGCCGTTTCTGAGGACATGAGGCTTTCATCCATAATTAATGATCCCCCACCATAAGCCATGAAACTGTACTGGCCATAGTCCGCAGCTTCGAATGATCCGCTTGCAACACGCGATACGGCTTTATCTATTGTGGCTTCCATATGCCAGATAGCAGATGCCATTATCGTTCCCGGATAATCCCCTGATGTATCAATAACATTTCCTATGGCTTTAACTCCTCGCTCCACAGCAGCATCAGAAACCCCAAATCGTTCAGCGTACATGACGTCAGCACCAGCATCCATCATAGCGAAAGCACTTTCCTTAGCTTTTGGGGGATCGTACCAACTGTCTATGAAGTTGACCAAGAACTTTACATCAGGATTTACTTCTCGCGCACCATCCATGAAAGCATGCATTAATCGATTTACTTCCGGAATGGCATACCCACCAACCATACCAATTAGGTTGGATTTTGTAGCAGCACCTGCAACCATACCAGAGAGATATGACGGTTCATGAATCCAGTTGTCAAAAACAGAAAAGTTTGGTGCAACTGGTGTGAAAGATGAGCCCATCAAAAAAGCCGTATCAGGATAATCTTTGGCAACTTTTCTTGAAGCACGCTCTAAACCAAAAACTTCTCCAACGATTAAATGCATGCCTTGCTCGGCATATTCCCGCATTACTCTCTCATAGTCAGTATTTGCTATGTTCTCTGAATAAACGTACTCGATGTCACCGCGTGAGGCAGCGGTATTTAGAGCTTTGTGTATTCTACTTATCCATTGCTGCTCCACTGGAAGCGTATATATCGCGGCAACCTTGACCTTATCAGCATATGATGCACCAGCCATCAGTACACCTGAGCAAGCGATTGTGACGGCTAATAAAAATCTACGTGTAATTGAAATCATTTTTTCTCTCCTTCATTTATATAGGTGACCACTTTTTTATCAATCAGTCAAATTATTGTTGCCAAAAATCAAAAGTGTTTTTATCCTAGCGTATCTTTTATGCAGTGTGCTTTCTATTGTTTAATTGATAACAATAATAAAGAGTTTATACTTTTATAAAGAGGTGTTTTCATTGGGAAAAGAACATACTGAGATACCTAATGATTGGGATCGCTCAGGCCTTCCAGCCTGGAGCTTCTTCAACAACGAAATGTTTGAAGCTGAAAAAGATTTACTTTTTAGACGCCATTGGCAGCTTATCTGTCACAGCAACGATATACCGAACGCAGGAGATTTCGTAACCTGGAATTTAATTGGTGAACGTGCACTAGTTATAAGAGGCAAAGATGGAAAAATCAGAGCTTTTCATAATTTGTGCAAACATCGTGGTTCACGGGTAATAGCCGATGACGCGGGCACGTGTAAGTCAACAATAACTTGTCCATTTCATGGCTGGACTTATAATCTTGATGGTACATTAAGAGGTGCTTCACGACCATCATCTCTTCCCAAACTGGACCCAATTGAATATGGCCTACCTCCTCTGGAAATGGACATATGGAATGGATTTATTTTTGTAAGATTTCAGCCTGGCCCTCAACCCGCACTTTCAGATATTTTAAAAAAATTCGATAACGAAGTTTCACAATACGAACTCTTTGATCTCGAACCTACTGGAGATGGCTTCTGGACAGAAGAAATTGATGCAAATTGGAAGTGTGTACGCGATGTTGATAACGAAGGTTACCATGTACCTATGGCTCATCCGGGTCTACATGATCTATTTGGTCAAAATTATTACGATGAACCAATAGCGGGAGGACTATCTAGATCCGTTGGATCTTTTGACTCCGGGGATGGGCGCCTTTGGAGCGTTAGAAACTATAAAAAATTATTGCATGCCAAAGATAGTTTGGACGAAACTCATCAGAAATGTTGGTTATACATTGGCGTTTTTCCAAATCTTGTGTTTGGCTTGTACCCAGATTCAGTAATCTTCTACCAAGAGTATCCAGTGGAAAATGGGAAAACCATACAACGCGGTGGTAATTACAAATATGCAGAAGAAAATCGGGAGATGAAAGTTTCAAGATATCTAAGCATGAGAATTGATCGGTTAACTAGCAAAGAAGACGAACAGTTGATCAAATGGTCATGGGAGGCGGCATTCTCAAGCGCTTACGACGGTGTTTTATTATCTGATTTGGAATATGGGGTGAAAGCATACCACGATACTTTAAGAGAATATTTTCCAGTTCTTTCGGGCTCGGAACCAGAGCGCGGTAGATTACTTCAGGCAAACGACAAACTGCTTGCCAAGAGAGAATAAAGATCAATTAAACAACCATTACTACCACTTTATGAGCTGAAACGACGTAATCGTAAAATCTATCAAATCTAATTAGCTTTAGA
>ERZ802822.246-NODE-246-length-39424-cov-7.711541_pt1 | contig 39424 bp, 34 predicted proteins | sample MGYA00345649_ERZ802822 | MGnify/ENA primary metagenome ERZ802822 (study PRJEB30503, sample SAMEA104212359) | marine metagenome | biome: Westerlies Biome; feature: [SRF] surface water layer (ENVO:00010504) within the epipelagic zone...; material: water...
GTACCCGCCGGCATCAACGACAGCGAGGCCGGCTCTTCGACTGTCCAGCGTCAGCGTTGTTAGGTCAAATGCATCGTTGTTGGTTTCAGCGATGTATTTGGCCTGCTTGTCGCGGCCAAGGCTTGGATCGATCAGGAACGAGCCGTCAACATCCAAGTCTTGTGACGTGTGCTGAACGAGAGCACTCCAGTCATCGTTGATATCCCACTTGAAACCTGCTCTGTAGCCCGCATAGATGGCTTCGTTCTGATCTGCGCCAGCAACATCATTGTTACTCGTGCTGCGTATCTCGGTCAGCGGGAAGTCGCCAAAGTAGGGGCCGTAACCGATCGAGTTTCGATCTACTACTTCGCCCGCGGGGGTGAAAGTTGATTGAACGTTATCGATCCAGCCGCCCTGCGTGTTGCTGTAACCGACAAAGCGTAAGGCCATGTTGTCACCGATAGGCAGGTTGACCATGCCCTCGATGTTGTTACTGCCGGCACCACCGGTTGTGTTTGCAAAACCAGCATCAATGCGCGCTTCGGTCTCACCGATAATGGGCTTGTTCGTGATCATGCGGATCGTACCCGCTTGTGAGCTTGCGCCGAACAGTGTGCCCTGTGGCCCTGACAGCGTTTCGAGCCGCTCAATATCGGTGGCGTAGACATCAAGGTTTCTAGCACCCAGTGATACTGGTATCTCGTCGACATAGAGGGCAACGCCATCTGCATCTGTCGCCTGAACCAGATTGAAAATCTCTGGAACAGTTCCAACACCCAAGGGCACCTCATCCAGACCAAGACGGGCGGCGCCCTTCACCTTGATCGTTGAGGTTTCGCCTGTGGTTCCAGATGAGAAAGTGAAATTATTGCTCTCACTACTGTAGGAAACGGTCACACCACCGATCGCAACACCAGTTGCCGGATCGACAATCTGGTTAATGCGCGTTTGCAGTGCTTCTGCCAGCGTCGTACCAACATAGGATGTTGCCGGCACCTCGATGATACCGCTGATGCCGTTCACCGAGACGTTGAAAATATTGTCTCCCGCCTGATTTGACAGTTTGAACACATTTGTCAACGGCTCATTCGCACTGGCACCAACCGCTGTTGCCGAAGTCGCCTTTAGACCCTTACCAGCGGTGAACAGGAAGCCATTCTTCGAGGCGCCCACACCAAACAGTGAGTTGTCACCATTACCAATGACCGTGGCGTCCACATCATAGGGCTGGGCCACGCGCACGCCGGTTGTGGCGCTGATCGCATAGCGGCCAACCTGAATGTTCGATGCCTTCTGATCTGTGGTCACGCCATTGGCACCATTGGCAGCAATTTGCTCACCTGTTGTACCGCTTGAAATGGTGAAATTCTGCAACTCACTGTTATAGGCAACTTTGACCCCATAACGCTTGTCGTTTGGCTGGATTTCCTCACCTGTCGCGGTGAAGGAAGAACCGAAATAGACCTCGCCACCCCGGATCGCAACGCGCTGGGCGTTGTCCGCATTGGTCAGACCAAGATTGTTGGTTCCCGTCTGCGTGGCTGAGCCATAGGCAGAGAAGGAGTTGAAGTTACTGTCGGTACCTGAACCCAGAACCGTCCGGTCAACCTCAAACTTCAGGCGCTGATTGATTGCGTCATAGCCAACCTTCACTGGCGGGTTCTTTTCATCAACCCAATCAACAGAGCTTTTGGCACCAACCGTGCTGGTGATTGCTGTCCCGCTTGCAGTCGCAGTGGTCACCCCGCCATCGATACTCACAGAGAATACATCATTGGCATCATCAACAAGGTCAGTTGTTGTGACAGCCACCTCAGCGTTATCGTCTCGAGTGACAAACATTTGTGTGATCACATTACCAGCGGCCGGCCCATCAATAACAGATGCCCCTACATTCCGCCAATTGGTCGCAGACGTCGTCGCAACAACACCGCCATTGGCATCGACAAATGTGAATGAGAATCCCTTTAGATCTGCTTCAGCTTTTAAATCTGTCACCAATGCCGCCATTGCTGTCCCTGCATTGCCATTTGCCAGCGCATCCGTTTCAATGGTCAGGGTGTTTGTGCCGCTAGTTAGGACCAAATTCAGATCATCATTTTGCACAAGGTTGTTGGCTGCTGGTTCGGTGATCACCAGCTGACGGTGAAAGTTTTGCAATCCAAGTGACGTCAGTTTGGTAGCCAGCGCCGTAGCATTGTTCTGTTCAAGGGCTGTGTTGTCGATTTTCCAGGCACTGGCTACGAATGCACCCTTGTCGGTGGTGTTTGAAGTGGCACTCTGGATCTCGCGCATTATGATTTTCTGGCTCGAGTAAATCTCGCGCGCGCCGTCATATACTGGTGATGTTCCCTCAAAAAACGCTTCCATTGTGGGTTCACTGCCAGTTGCACTCGTAAGCACAAAAAGATCGGTAACTGTACCATTGGTGATATTGAAGTTCTCATCGGCAACTGCAAGGCCTGATGTGCTGACGTCAATGTAACCAGCATTTGCTCCAGCCCCATTACCAGTTGCAGGGGTTACAGAAGAAATGACAAGGCTTCGTCCATTCAAATCTCCCCGTAATGCGTTGTCGCCAGCAAGCATGACGCTCCGACCTTGCTCAAAATTGGTTGTGTCGGCCACATAAATACGAAGCCGATTTTCAGTCGCTGCGTACTCGATCAAATTTGTTGCGTTACCACTGACCGCCTCTGCTTCCGTGAAAACAGATAAACTTGGCCTTTTATTGTAAAAAGAGTGCACCACGAAGTGCTTTTCTGTTGGATCGTCAGCACGTTCCACTTCAACAACAGTCGTATATTCGTAAGGCGCATTGATTGTCTCACCTTTTGTTTTGACGAATTGGAGTCCTCCTACACCTAGCGGATCATCCGCATAAGTCCTTCCGTACTGATTGAGTGTATCATTGATGCGAATCTGCGAATGGGCAAGGAACTGTTCCTTGGTAAAGTCTGGTGATGTGCCAGAAATCGAGAAGTCAGTTCCCATTGCCGCGGTAACAAAACTGTCTGTGCCCAAAAGCTCAACTGACACCTTGTTTGTCAGGTTTGAGACGGTTCCGTCAGCGCCAACACGCTGGAAGTCAAATGTGATGGTATCATCAACATTCTGCTCAACCTGAAATTTGCGATCATCACCATAGGCGGCGTTGATGGCACGCTCGACCTCAGCCGCCAGCTGCGTGGCGTTATAAAGGCCCGGGTTGATATCGATGCTCACCGGCTGGTCGGAATCATCAACATTGACCAGCAGGAAATCCTTGCCCCAATAGACGTCGCTACCGGTATTGCCAGCTTCGCGTGTCGCCTTGAACTGCAGTGGATCAGTGACAATCTCAACGAGCTTGTCGCCCTCCTCACCAAAGTCAAAGCTGGTTGACTCGCCAGTAACGGAGGCGGGCTGTGAGGGCACCTTTATCTGCAGATCATCAAGTTTGTAGAGCGGCGAGCCCTTGCCCTCGATGAAATAGTTGTCATCAGGAATGGTCGTTGTCTGCTGGCCAAACCGGTCGACGAAGATTTGGTTGCCCGCATCATCAACCGCGCTCACCAGATCGGGATCGATGATCGTGTCATTGATCACCAGACGGGTGTCATATTTGTTTGTTGGGTCACCGGCTGATGCTGCCTGTGTCTTGATGAAATAGACGGTGGCAATCGTTGGGTTACCCAAATCATCAAAGATCGTAATCGATGTTGAGTTCGAAAAAGTGTTTGGATCATTCGGGTTGAACTCATAGCCATCAGCAAAAGCGGCCCGATCAGTTACCACATCAGATGCCGCATTGACGTTCACACCAAGGGTGATGTTGGACGTTGCCTGGGGATCACCAGACGTAACCGGCAGCTGGAGAGGAACTGCACTGTCAAGGTCCTTGGCGGTCACCGATCCGTCGGTGTTGACCGGATATGTCAGAAGATACTGGCCAGCAGAATCGACCACATAACGGTCATTATTGACGCTGAGTGAACCATTTCGCGTATAAACTGTCTGGCTGGCAGTCAAAGATGGTTTTAGGGCAAAATAACCCTGACCGGAGATCGCAAGGTCAAGCGCGTTCAGTGAGGAGGCAATATTACCTTGGGTAAACTGTTGCTTCACACCTTTAATGATTGTGCCGGAACCAATCGACGAAGATGAGTTCTGCAAAGGCGAGGTGGCGAAGATATCGCCAAACTCGGCCCGACTGCGTTTGAACCCCGTGGTGCCAACGTTGGCAATGTTGTTTGAGCTGGCTGAAATATCTGCCTGTGAGCCATTAAGGCCGGTCAAAGCTGTATAGAATGACATGTGTAGTTCTCCGTCAGTTTATTATTGTCTCTTAGATTTTAAGATTGATCAGATACGGAAGCGCAGGACTTCTTCTGCACTTACCTGCCCATTATCCGGCAATTCATACATGACGCCCCCGTCCGGGCCGTCCATCGAAGCACCAATCACTTGCGAGAAGATGCTGGGCTGAAGGTTTTCTGGACCCTCGCCTTTATTCACGCTAACCTCGACCTTCACTGCCTTGGAGCCATCTTTGTAGGCGTCCGGCAGGTCGGTCCAAGCAAATCCTACCAATCCACTGGCCTGTGCACCCATATCGACTGTTTTCAACATCGCACCCGTCTCGGCGTCGGAATAGGTCACTTGTGTAGCAATCGATGTACCATCGAGATCCATTACACCATGAATTTCGCCATTTTCATCCGCACGTGCAGTATCACCTGGCACAAGAACTGAGTGCCCCATCATGCTGGATGCGGTTGCAATGCGGAACTGTTCAATTTGGCCGGCCATGGCGCCGATCGTATCGTTCAGTTGGTTAATACCCGAAACAGACGAGAACTGCGCCATCTGTGCAATGAAATCACCGTTGTCCATTGGAGCAAAGGGATCTTGGTTCTGCAATTGAGTGGTCATGAGCTTCAAAAACTCGTCCTGTCCCAATTCATCCTTTGTTTCAGCCTTGGCAGTGGAGGCGTTCGAAATACCCAACTTATCAAGAAGCGCGTTCTGGGCTTTAATACTGGCTGCGTTATTGTTGATATCCATCATCGTGCTCCTGACTTACTTACCCATGTTCACGGTGCGCATCATGAGCGCCCGCAACGTCGTTACGACTTCCAAATTATTCTGATATTGGCGGCTGGCTTCCATCATTTCCACCATCTCTTCATCCACATCGACCGGCGCGCCATAAACATAGCCATCACCATCCGCTTGGGGATTGTTGGGCTCGAACAGTTTTATCGGTTCGCGCTCCAACTCGATGATCTCGCTGACATCCACCGTGGCATGACCGTTTGAGGTATCGGCACTAAAGCCTGTCTCATAGACCGTTTCAAAAACCGTGCGCAGAGGCTTATAGGCCGTCTGTGGTGAACCAGTTTTTGTCTGGGCGTTGGCAAGGTTCGACGCAATTGTATTCAATCGCACCATCTGCGCGCCCATAGACCGACCGGCAACGTCAAAAATATTCTTAATTTCAGCCATTATTCGCCCCTAATCGCACTCATCAAACCGGTAATGCGGTTATTAAGAAACGTCAGTGACGTTGCATAACGGACCGTATTTTCGGAGAATTCCATTTGCTCGACCGACAGTTCAACCGTGTTACCATCAACCGAGGGGTTCAATGGATCACGAAATAAAACACGTTCTGACGGACCATCGGGATCCAAGTGAACTTTATTGGTTGTCTTGATAGAAGACCCTTGGATTTGTGCTTCCAGCTCCGATTCAAAGTCGATATCGCGCGCTTTATAGCCAGGCGTGCCAGCATTCGCTATGTTAGAGCCCAGAAGCGTGTTCCGGCGTTCACGAATATCAAGCGCACTTGCTTGAAAGTCCAGATACTGCCTTAATGCGTTCATGTTGAAGTTTCCTAGTTTAAGCCTTCTGTTTGGAATGAACTTTGCAAGTAGGATGCCAAAACGCATCAAAGGAATTTTGTTATGAACAAACTAAAACTAAAAATGTCTTCGGGCCGAAATACAGCACCGGAAAAATTGGACCCCTCTATAATAGCGGTTCGCGAAAAAGTTTTAGCGCTGCTAGCAAATGAATCTATGGGATCAGCAATGGCCACAATATCGGATATTTTAAGCGAAACTAAGGACTCTGAAATGAGGATGGGGCTTTTGTCGGCGCGCATCAAAATATTGCGTCGCAGAACAGAAGCCTCGCGAAGAAATGAAACTCCTGATAAAATGGACGCTATTGATAATATACCCGAACCTTCAGAGAGACGGGACTTGCCTGAAAGTTTACGAATAGACTTAGATGTATTAAAACCAGTGGAGACAGAACCGGTATTTCTAAAAATATTACAAGATTGTGATGTGAATGGTTTGCACTTGCCAAAAGGTTTTGAAGTTGAAGTTGAACCGAAGGAAGCAGAGAGTTTAATCGCCTCCAATCTTGCGGAACCCATGGAAGAAAAAGAAACAGAAGCCACCGAGGAAACCTAGCGCTATTCCAATGCTTGAAATAAGGGCAAGGTGATTTAATAATAGCCGCGCTAACCTAAATATACTGCCGATTAAGACGTTAACCTTACTAGACAACCGGGGTGTAAAATGGCCGAAACAGAGCTTTCAACGACTTCAACAGCAAAACCAAACGTTTTATCAAGTGTGAACAAAAACGGATCAGGCATGGACCTGGCCGCGGTGGTAACAGCGCTGGTTGATGCAGAAACGGTACCCCAAAGGGTTCTTACGGAAAGAGCGAAGGAAACGACAGAAACATCGATCTCGGCTTATGGTACGCTGAAAGGCAAGGTGTCAGATCTTAATACAAATCTCACATCACTCGAAGCATCCAGCGGTCGTCTGCCCTTTTCCGACAATTCTAAAGTTTTCATTTCCGTGATAGATGAGACTTTGGCAGATGACTTTGTTGCAGATATTACCATCTCACAAATGGCAACCGGTCAGGTCCTCAGTTATGATCTAAACACTGCGCTGAGTACCACTGCTAAAGCGAGTTCCACCATAGATCAGGGTACTTATAGAATCGCAACAACGGCTTGGAGTTCCCTCACGCCTTCATCATATGACGTTGTGATCAACTCAACAAACAATACCGTCGAAGGTCTGAAAGACGCCTTGAATGAGGTGACTGGCGTTGGAGCCGAGATCATTGATACGGGCGCTGGTGGCGTTAAATTACTGATTAAATCCGAAACTGGGGTAGATAATGCCCTAACGATCACGTCTACCACTGGCGATACTCAATTTATCTCAGCCACGACCACAGCAAACACTGCATTCACCCTCTCCAATCTGACGAGAGTAAAAAGTGGCAGCAGTGACATGACCGCATTTGGAGTGGCGTTATCCAGCAATGTTTTGACCGTGACCGAAGATGGTCCTGGGGGCGCAGGAACACTGGCTTTCGACTTGACCACTACTCTGGGTGAGAAATTGGAAATCTCAGTCGATGTCACCTCAGATGATACCCGCGTGACTTTGGCGACCAAGATTGAAGCAGCTATTGATACGGTGCTAGCTGCTAACACTATGGTTGCTTCAGCCACTACAACATTGGCGGCCGGCACAATCGCTAGTGGCGGAACCTCGGCGGTTGACTCCACAGTGACATTTAGTTCAGTGACTGAACAAGACCTGCGAGTGTTGCAGCCACGCGCGGCACAAAATGCAAAGTTTACGATCGACGGTGTCACCGTATCAAGATCCTCAAATGTCATTGAAGATTTATACCCCGGTCACCAAATAGTTTTAACCGGAACAACAGCACATGAGAATGGCCAACCAACGGAATCTTTTTCTTTTGGGTCTGCCAATACCAATTCCGCGGCAAAAACCCGCTTTCAGGATTTTATATCACACATAAATGATTTAAAAATACACCTGAACGAAGTGACAGAAAAAGGTATATTGGGCGGCGAGGCTGGTGCATTGGCTGGCGATACTGCAGCACAAACAATACTACGAAGATTAAGCGGTTTTACGACACAGCCGATTGCCGGATACGGCGACGATCCCATTTATCTTGCAGAGATGGGCGTCAGAACAATGATTGATGGCACCTTAGAACTTTATGACGAAGACAGGTTTGATGCCGCATTGGCCGAAAACCCAAATGTTTTAGATCCAATCTTCAATACAAAATTCAGTAGTTCTTCTTCAGCATTTTCCATGTCGGGCTTTGACTGGGATCCGCCAGATGTCGGATCATATGATTTCTCATATACGCACGATAGCGCAGGCGGAACAGCCACCCTTACAAATGGGGATCAAAGCCCTATCGCGATGGTAAAGTCCGAAAAAGACGGAGTTTATACATTTCAAAGCGCAGCCACCGACACCTCAGACCCAACCTATGGCATTCGGGTAACGGTGCTGGACCCTACCGGGACCACGGCAAAAGTCCGCTATGGTGTGAGTTTACTCGACACTATCAAAGCCTATACAACAGATCTTTTGGGCTTTGCGAATGCCCTTGACAACAAAGTGACGTTAGCAGACCGAGAAGTTGAACTGCAGGCAGATATTACCGAAGCGGATGCAACGCTTGCGGAGATTGAAGCAAAGGTAACAGAACTGACCGACCGTTATAATACACAGTTCTCTGCGATGGAAGCGGCAGTGACAGGTTTAAATGCTACCGGAGAGTATATGGAAACATTATTCGACTCATGGAATAATCAAAATAATTAGTGACAATTAATCCAAAACATCTGAGGGTATTCTAAGAAATTAAAATAGGATAGCGATATGTCGACCGACACACCCGCAGTGCCGACCAGACCAGCCGCGGCAATGGCCAAGCGGGCGATTACAGTTTTGCTGGTCGGTCTGATCATTGGAACGGTCACAGCCTTTATTGCTATTGCCTTTGTAGAAACCGTTCTTTGGCTCAACGATGTCCTGATGATCAGTGCCTATGCAAAAGTGCAATCAGGGTTCGCGTTTTGGCAAATTGCCTTGATCACCATCTCAGTGCCGGCTCTTGGCGGATTGATCGTTGCTTGGATGATTTCAAGAGCAGCGCCAACCAAGCGCCCAACCGGCCCGCCAGATGTTATTCAGGCGGTGCAGTTACAATCGGGCATGCCAGATAACAAGTCAGGCGTGGTCACCTCGCTTGCCGCCTTGATATCGCTCGGTGCCGGGGCCTCGGTCGGGCAATACGGACCAATGGTCTATATTGGAGCACTGATCGGCAACCAGACAAAACGTCTCAACTTGGCAATCCCCAACCTATCCACAGTGTCGATTGCCTGTGGTGTTGCCGCAGCGATTGCGGCAGCGTTCAATGCACCAATTGCAGGTCTGATTTTTGCCCATGAGGCCATCGTGCGGCATTATTCAATGCAATCTTTTGCCCCTGCAACTGTAGCCGCAACCAGTGGATATGTGGTGGCAAATGTCATATTTGACCGCCCGCCGTTGTTTTTGATCCAACCCGGAGAGATTTTGCAAGGAAGTGAGTTCCTTCTTTTTGCTCTGCTTGGATTGTGCGCGGCAGCAATTTCAATTTTATATATGCGTACGATATTGCGCACCGCAAAATTTGCACGCGAACTCAATATCTCCCCACTGCCACGCGGATTGATCGCAGGGGTCGGCTTAGGTCTTGTAACCTTATGGTTGCCCGAAATCACTGGCGTTGGCCAATTTACCATGCGCTTTGCCACAATAGACGGTGCATTTTCCGCGTTTGAATTGGGAGGCTTAATGCTTGGCAAAATTGCCCTCACAGCATTTTGCCTCGGCTTTGGTTTTGTGGGAGGGGTCTTCAGCCCGGCTCTGGTGGTTGGCGCTCTATTTGGCGGTTTGTTTTGGACCCTATTGTCGATCACTATGCCAGACACATTATCTTCATATTCGATCTATGTAATCTGCGGCATGATGGCCGTGACCAGCCCTGTGATCGGCGCACCCCTGACGACGATTCTGATCGTTTTCGAACTGACCCGCAGTTATGATTTAGCTATTGCTTCAATGATCGCTGTGGTATTTTCAAATCTGGTCACCTACCGATTTTTCGGCCGGTCTTTGTTCGACCATCAACTCTTGATGAAGGGAGTAGACCTCTCTCAGGGCCGTGACCAAGCCCGTTTGTCAGACATGCGCGTATGTGATTACGCGGCCGAGGACGCACCTATATTTTCCGAAACAACGTCACAGCAAGAGGTTCTGCAATATCTGCGGAAAACTGGCTGGAACGAAGCCTATGCGGTTGATAGTGAAACGCAGAAATTTATCGGGTTTTTGCGGGCCGTTGACCTTGAGGCTGGTTCGGAGACGCCAATAGCCGGTAAGCTGCAAATCAGCGACTTGAGCTTTGACGAAACCACCAGCGTCCGACAGGCGATGGAAAAGCTTTCAAGCTTTGTGGGCGATGCGATCCCGATCATCAAATCCTCAGACGGCAGCCTAGTCGGAGTTGTCACAGAGGGCGCGATCATTCAATCGTATCTGAACTTAGCCGCAGATTTAAGACGTGAAGAAAACGCAGGACTGTAAAATGTATGGAAAAAAATCACTGGTCTTCGGCTTGATACTAAGCGGTCTGCCGGTTGTGGCAGCTGCTGAGCAATTGGTACTTGGCATCATTGGTGACACCACGCGCATCGCTTACCTTGACAAGACATTTCTGCAGCCTTTCACAAAATCAACGGGGATTTCGGTTAAGATAGCGTCTATCTCAGAGAATGACGGGGGCGACGAGGTTGAACTTTTTAAGCGAGCAAGCCGCGAAAAATGGGATTTCCTGACATTGGACGAGGCTCAGGCCCTGCGTCTGTGCGCGGCAGGTGATTTGGCACCGACCGGCACTATGCGACAGCGTCAAAACAGTCTGCTGCCCGAAATATCTAAGGCTGTGACATGTCACAGTTTTAAAGAACCCCGCACCGAAACCATCGTATATAATCTGAACGCCTATCAGCGCGACATCCCCGACCATATTTCGGCATTTTTTGATTTGGAACGATTTCCCGGCAAGCGCGCGGTTGCACTCCAAGCGCCCGGATTGCTTGAGATGGCACTGATGGCCCAAGGCGTGCCAGCCAGTCAGGTCTATCACCTTCTCAGCACAACGCGGGGCGTGGAATTGGCAATTGGTGTATTCGCACAGGTTAAATCACAGATAATTTGGACAGACGATCACGCCGAAGCAGAAAGTTTATTGGCAGACGGCAGCGCCACAATGGGCCTAATCGAGACAGGAGCTAAGACAGATGGCGACGCAACTGCTCCACCAGAGTCAGTTCAACCCCTCAACAGACTGGGCGCCACTTCAAGCATCGCTCACCATACCTCTTGGATACCGACAGCTGCAGGTGAAGGGTCTGTGACAGCAATTGGGCAGTTTATTGAATATGCCGAACAAGCTAACATTTCCACTGTACAACTTGGCGCCGGCATTCATCGAGATGCGAGATGGTTCGCCACTGTCTCACCGAACATAAAAACCCGCCTCGACGGTTGGAGCGCGACGTTACAATAATCTGACCTAATCGTTGATAAAGACGTTCAATCCGCGCGAAGATTGCGGATCATATCGAGTGATGCATCAAGCCTGGCCTGATAATTTTTAATCAACTCATTGACGGGGATTTCATCATCGTCATCTTCAGGCACTTCCTCATCATCATGCGACACAGAAGACATCTCTGTGATAGGCGATTTCTTGTGCTGTTTTTTATGCTTTTCAGCGGTATTCTCAGCCTCGGCCTCAGCCTTGGGCTTGGGCTTGGGATCTTCCGCCAGAACGGATGACAGTACAGGAACATGATCTACTTCTGGAGTATTTGTGGTGGTATTACTGACAGGCGCAAGCTCTGCAGACATATTGCCGGACGCAGTCTCAGCCGCTGACGTTACATTCTCACTCACCTCAGAGTTTGTGCCCGGCGTCATCGAAGCATCAGTGTCTTTGGTTTCTGGAATTGAGTGATGTGGCGGTCCACTAGGACGCATATGCGGCTCCAACGTCAAAGGTGGCATACTGGTATTGCCGCGCGCAACCTGTCCACTTAGCAACCGCTCGATGCGTTTGACAGCATCGGTCAACTGTTTTTGAATAATCCGGTTGTTGCGCACCTCGCGGGCCAAGGCCGCACGCAGAATATCCGGCTCATCCTCAAGGATTTCATCTTCACCCTGTTGTCCGCCCAGAACGGACCTATCCTCAGGGACTGCCGGTTGAGGCAAACCACCGGTCACATCAGGTCCTGCGTCACCTTGAGGTCCAGACATCTGTGCACCGTCGCCGCTTGGTTGGGGCTCAAAGGAGGTCGAGTAGGTTTTGCGCAAATCTTTATATTCAATTCTGTAAGCGCTGTTGGGCTTATCTCCCAGTCGCGATGCCTCCAGCTTTCCCTGCCGGATATCCAGCTTTATTTTCCGTGGGTTTTTGCCCACCAGTTTTGCAGCTTCATTTACCGAATAAGACATTTCAGGGGCTCCTGATAAACATTATAAAGTGTCCGTGACTTTGACGCGCTGTTTGAAGATATCAGCCAACCAATCGAGATCTTGTACATCTGAAGGATCCCAAGATTTCGGTGCAAGCAAGCTTGGCTCCGACCGCAAGCGAAATACAAACGTCCGGAACGATTTCACAACGGCGTCCCCGCCCACTTGTTTTTTTTGAGGTGAAAGAGCAGATCGGAACATAGTTTTCATCTTGCGAGGTGCCCCACTGCTCTCAAAGCAGACACGGTTATGTAAAAAAGCGTCACAGACCAAAAGGACATTCTCACCTTTGATCGTCGTCATAAAGTTCATCATACCTTCCACAGACTCAAGCAACTTATCTCCCGAAGTGTCGCTGTACCGCTCCAGTAAAGACTTCGAAAACCGATTTGTATAAGCCTCCAAAGGCATATCGCCCATTATGTAACGCTTTGCTATCATAGCGGACGAAGCATCTAAAACCCACGCAGGTGCGAACGCCATATGCGTACTCCTAATTCACGACCAGACATTAAATCGACATCCCCGGCAGTTTAGTAAAATGCGCCTTGCATATATCGCTATAGGCAACGCGGCCCGTGATCCAGCATGTTTTCTTGACCGATACAGAGTAAAATTTACGCCACCAAACCACCAATGAATTGTAGCATCAGCCGTATTGGATTCGAACGAAAGTTGATAACCTGCGTGATCACATGGAAAGTTTAATTTGCCACAGGTAAAAATCAACTCACATAATTTGTTTTTGACCGTCTCCAGCCTGAATGACAACCTTGCAAATTTATCATTTTCTTTGATACGCAACGTAGCAAGGTCACTGCCAATTTGAACGCTATGATTACCACGGCAGCCGCCGTCGTGATGTAAAAGGTTTGGCATGGATGTCCTGAAGAGCTCTTTGCAAGAATCTACCGCTTGCTCATTATAACCGGGGACCTCGTTCCTGAAATCACCCAGTGCGAAAGACCCTGTACTATTACAACGTGGGTTAGCCATTTCACTCTTAGGGTTGTGACTTTTTGAGGAAAAAGCGTTGTCGGCACACACCGGACGCCCAAACCCCAAAAACCATCTGCAGAGAGTGTGATACAAGACGCACCAATTTTGAACAGACTTTTCGCTGAGACTGTCTAGCCAATGCATTTCTGACACCTTTTTTCCATGCATCTAATTAATGCAGGTAGCGTGCCAGATTACAATCCACGCCGATAACCGACCAGCGCGCGCTTGTGACGACCTGTATCCACACCCAAGTTTTGCATACGCTCCTTGAGGATACTGATACTGCAATCCAACCGGGCCTGTAACGCGGCCAACCTAGTGATGTCCGAGTCACAAGACGCTTTAAAATTACTGGCCACCCCCGACGCAAGTATAGAAATTCGAGTCTCGTTTAAATCAATGACAGCTGAGAACTCAGACCGGGAAAGAGCAGCATCCATTTCGTCTTGACATGCCTCTAGCTGTGCCAAAAATTCTTGGGTATCCTCATGATTATTTGATCCGCTTCCAAGCATCTAACAGCTCCGTGATGATGGTCAGTGAAGTTGAGATGTCTGCCGACTCGTCTCTGGTGCTCAGTGCGACCAGTTGTGTCCGGCAATATTCATAAAGTTTAAAAAGATTCGTCGCGATTTCACCACCACGATCAAAATCAAGGCTAACCTGAAGTACATACAATGCAGTCAGAGCCCGCGAAGAATGGTTATTGTGAACATCGGAGCCAAAGGTAGGGTTCTCATTTAAAACCGCCAAACTGCGATGCAACTCCTTAAGCGTCACATAAATAAGATCGTGAACATCGTTGAGTTCAGGCACAGCAGTTGCCTGAGTCCGTTTATAAATCATCTGCGGGCTTAACTCATTCATAGGCTTATCTCTCATGTTGTCCGTTTACCTTCCCTATCTAAAACGACCCAGCCGCGTGAACATTTAGCCAATGAGCCCATAAAATAACTTGGAGGCTGCACTGCCTTTAAATTAAAATCTGTGTCAGAAAACCCTTTCATTATGCGCTATTCAAATTGTGTCAGATCGCTGAGATAGTGATAAAGCAATTCTTCATGAGACGCTTTAATCGTGTTGACCACGGCGTTCGTGCCGCTCAACAGGGAAATATGAACACCACGGTCATACAAATTACAAAACTCTTCTATACCCACCCCCCCGATATCCATTTGGGTCATGACCAAGATAGGATCGAGATGGGCATAGGTATCCACCAAAAGCATCAGCGCGTTTAAAGACCATGTCGCAGGGAGTGCAAGGGCGACCTTAAGAGGCTCTCCAGGTGCCATGTCATTCAGGTCTGACAGGCGAGAAATCGTATTCTTGTACCCAATATTGTCAAAGTCGACGATAAACGGCACATGTTTTTCCGGCATCGTTGGAACAAGAGTGCGAATTTCCGTATGCGGCATGTTCATCATACGCGCCATGTCGCGCAGCTTATTGTCGTTTATGCTGCCCGGTGCACGAAGACTGATCAACATGCTGGCCGAAGAACTTCTACTGTGTCTCTCACAGGCTAATTTTGCCGCAAGCGTCGTCTTACCTGATCCGGGTGGGCCGATAATCGCCAACTGAGGCATCGTCAACGGGTCTGTGGAAAACAGCGGCGGCACCAGCCCCTTAGACAACCTCCGAACCGCCTCTTCCATAAGTTCATTAACCGATTGCGAGGCGCGCTCTAAGGGCAATGTCGCAATAAAACTGTCTGTGAACCCGCGGCTGGCCAGCACCTCAGCCTTCTCTACCGACATTGGCATCAAAGACCCCAGAGACTCGTTGGCGTTTGGCGCGAGAATATCTGCCCCGGTCGCCGGCACCTCGGCAATATCGCCTTCAGCCTCTGAGCCAGACTGAAAGGCCTCCATTAATTCTGCCTCTGACTGCGCATTTTCGACGGTATCCGAATGTTGGGCCTGCGCGGTCCCGTCTCCCGTTGTGGGGCCATCTGCAGTGTCGGTTTGGGATACTGCCTCCTCATCACTTGGTATCGCGCCCATGTGCGGATCGGTAAGGTCCGTATCCTTAGACGCTGCAATTCCAGACTGCTGGCCAGTGGTCAAATCTTCTGCAAGGCTTTCCTCAGCAATCCTATCACCAGAGGCGACGAAACCTTTAGGGGCCTTACTATCCTGTGATGTCTCAGTGGACAGTTCAAAACCCTCAAGGGACGCCACAAGAGGCACAACCCCTTCGAGATAGCCATCATAGCCCCATTTTGCGATCTGATCCGGATCGGTACTGTCTGTATTCAGCGCCGGCACTGGATCCAAGGACGCGGCAAAAGCTGTATCACCATCGTTAAAAACAGGGGTATTTGGATCAGAAGCGTTGCCATGATATTCTGCGGTAGTATGCTTATCTCCCTCCGCGTTTTCGGACGAGTCCTCAGGCAAGGCAACGTTGCCCTGACCCTCTTGCACGGTGGCATCAGCTGCCACTTCATCGCCTTTATCGTCAAAGACAAAGCCAGACGCAGTGTTGTCCGTAACCAGTGCTGATTTTTTATATTTTGCGTTCTGATTACGCCGAAATCCACCGACCGCATAAATCGGTTCTTTGATCGCTTTTATCTCGACCATACCATCTACGTTCTGGATCGACAGTATATAGGCGTCATCCCCAAGTTCACGCTGCACACGATCCATTGCAGTTGCGGTATCGGGTGATCTAAAAGTGTGTTCCGTCATTTTCAGCCCTCCCAAATAAAGATATGTCGGTGTGTTTCAACGTATCTCTCCTTATTGCGGCAGCAAACCGTCATTGCCAGATATTGTCGCAACCACTTCTACTTTGCGAGCCTCAGGCAATTCGGCAAACGACAGGACGACGAGCTCTGGCAAATACTGTCGCAAGAACATCGAAAGCTTGCGGCGGATGACAGGTGCAACGACAAGATGCGGTTTCTGCCCTTTCGCAATCTGCTCTTCGTTTGTGGTGGTCAAGCTTTTGACAAGCCGCTGGGCGAGCGCACCATCCAACATTAATTGCTCTGAATCGCTTTGCCGTGCCGTGTTGATCAGCAGATGCTCAAAATCTGAATCGATGGTGATAACCGGGATCGGTTGGCTCAACGGTACTGACTGTTGAATCAGCAATTCTACCAGATAAGGACGCAGCGCCTCGGAAAGTTCGGCTACACCAAGATTGCGGCCGGCCATTTCGGATAAAACCTCTAAAATACGACGCATATCACTGATCGGAATGCGCTCTTTCAGCAAGTTGCGCACAATTGCAGTGATGTTATGCAGAGGCATCAATTTAGGCACAACAGACTGTACGAGGGATGGAGCAGTTTTGGCCAAATTATCCAGCAGTTCCTGCACCTCGTCCTGACCTATTAATTCTCCGGCATGCTTATAAAGAACTTGGCTCAGGTGGGTCGCTAGCACGGCTTCAGGCTCAATCACCACATAGCCTTGCGCCTCAGCTTCCGCTTGACGGTCCTGATATATCCATGTTGCATCGATGCCAAAGGATGGCTCTTTTACGTCCAGTCCATCAATTTTCACATTTGAGCTGTCAGAGGGGATCGCCAGTTTGCGATCAGGATAGATGATATCTTCCGCAACAACAGTCTGGCCAATCTTAATCCGGTACAGGTTTGGACCCAGCGCCAAATCATCTCGGACGCGCACGCTTGGTACAACAAATCCAAGCCCTTGTGATACCTCTTTACGGATCGCAGTAATACGTCTCACCAACGGACCGCCTGAATCATCATCAACAAGGTTAAGCAACGGGTAGCTAAGCAGAACAGAAATTGCTGCAAGATCCGCGACATCTGTGACATCCAGAGAATTTGGATCCTTCTCATCATCATCAATCATCTGGCCCAATGCGGGGTCTCCGCCCGCAACAGCACCGCCAGCGGCCTCCGTCAGCTCTTCGCGCTCTGAAATCAAGCAGGCAACCCCGATACCCAAAGCGATAAAGGCCACCAACAAAAACAATAGATTGGGCATGCCAGGGACCATGCCGATTAACGCCAAAACTCCGGCGACCGGGAACCAAGCGCGCGAAAGGCTGACCTCAGAAGCAATGTGTTGCGCCATATCCTGACTGGACGACACCCTAGTCACAATAATCGCGGTGGCGATTGACAGTAACAGCGATGGTATCTGCGCGACGAGGCCGTCACCAACTGACAGAATGACATAGTATTCAGCCGCAATATCGAGTGGTAGATCATGTTGGGTAAGGCCGATTGCCAAACCACCAATCACGTTGATCGCAAGAATCAAAACACCGGCGATCGCATCACCTTTTACAAACTTAGATGCACCATCCATGGCCCCATGAAAATCAGCCTCACGCCCGACGTCGTCGCGTTTCGCGGTGGCCTCTTCTGGCGTTAAGATGCCTGCGTTCAAATCCGCATCAATAGCCATTTGTTTTCCGGGCATCGCATCCAAAGTAAAACGAGCGGACACTTCAGAGACCCTGCCTGCACCTTTGGTGATCACAACGAGGTTGATAATCACCAGGATGATAAAGACGAAAATACCAACAACAAAATTGCCCCCAATGACAAAAGCACCAAAGGCTTCGATGACCTTGCCTGCGGCGCCCGTACCGTTATGACCTTCGCTAAGAACGATGCGCGTCGATGCCACATTCAACGCCAATCGCAAAACCGTCGCCACCAAAAGCAAACTCGGAAACGAGGAAAAATCCAGTGGTCGGTAAGTATGCAGCGCAATCATCAGTATGAGTAGCGAAATAAGGATATTAAAGGTAAAGAAAATGTCCAACAGCATGATGGGTAATGGCAGCACCATCATTGCAACGAGCATGAGAATGCCAAGAGGCAGTACCATACCCCCAAGGGCTGACTGCAATGTGCGCAACTGCGGCGGCATCGTTACGAAACTCATTGCAATTAGTCCCCTTTTCACTTTCTTAGTCTGGCACTATCGGTCAAGCAAGACAGATTTCCAGTTTGAAAAAAGAAGCAAATACCGTGCCAATAATCGCAAAAATACAAGTAAAGCCGCATTCTAAGTATTGGCACGGTTTCTGCAGTATCGGGTCGTAACTATAGCAGCCTCTGGAGACAGTCCGTTGAAAACGCCGCACCATAATCGACCCTTTTTTAGAAATAAATCCGCTGCGCCGCGCGCAGCAGTAATTCTCGCATGCTGCACAGCCCTGGTTGGCTGTGAGGTGTCCCTTAAAAATACGTTGCAAGAACTGACCCCTGCAGCTGCAGCGTCAAACGATGTCAAACAAATCGAGGCTGCTCTGAACGTTACAGGCGCCTCAGCTGCCGCCGCAGCACAGATTCCAACCATTTCGGGCATGGGCTACGCAGTAATCTCATCGCAGCCATCGAAAAACGTTAATCAAAAGCGTCTTATGGCTATCAGAGCTGCCCGCCTCGAAGCAACTCGTGACCTGACTGAGCAAATTCACGGCTTGAAAGTGAATTCCCGTACAACCATGATCGACGCGATCATCCAAAATGATACCCTGCGTGCCACGGTAGAAGGCACCATCAGAGGCGCTCGTACGGTCAGAATAAACCCAGTTGGGTCCGACACCTATGAAGTCGTGCTTGAATTGGATCGAGATATGATTGCCCACATAATGAAAGCCGCCCGCGCTAAATAACATGCGCAGTTTTCAAATCGGTGTGAGATAAAATATGGCAATGACCTTTCAAATGCGCTGGCTCGTGCTGCCTTTGATCTTAATGCAGTCGCTCTGGCTTCCAACCATTGTTGCGGCGACAGAAATGATACGTGTCACTGGACGGGCAGCAATTGAACCCAGAGGTCAGGATGCCGCAGAGCGACTGGCTTTGGAGGATGCGCTTTACATGGCGGCTATGGCCGGCGGCGCTGAGTTGAACGGTTTCAGCATGGTGGAAAACGGAATTTTGGTGGGTGAAACTGTCCTGCTGCGTCCTTCAAGCCGTATTTTAGATTTTAACATCGTCAAAAAGGCCGCCAAGGGCGCCTACGTCGAAGTAGAGGTGGACGCGTACGTCGGCCCCGCCCCATTGGTAATGTGCAATCGCCAGCGCGAGCTGCGATTGGTCGCTCTGGCGTCGCATATATCGGTCTCACAAAGCCTGCCAGCAGCTCTTTCAGCAACATTCAATCAAGCCTATGAGGATGTAATATCCTCTGTTGCGCTACCGGGGAACATTGTGTTGGAACGCCGCCCCAACCAAACAGTCACCCAAGCGCGCAAAGCCGGCAACGTATCAACTTTTGATTACAACGCACTGATGGGAGGCGGCGGAAAGGCTGTCGCTGCTGATGACCATGCACTGCAGATGTCTTGGCGCATTGTACCGGCTGAACGCAAAGGCAAGGTCGCGTTGCAGGGTGAGTTGCTGCTACTGGCCGGAACAGCGCTTAAACCAGTGAAGAAAATTCAGTTTAATCAGAGCATTAGGCTTTTAGAGGCAAATCCAATACGCGCAATTGAAGTCTTGTCGCGCGCCTCAAACTCAAAAATTATCGAGGCTGTCACCTCAGCGCTGACACCACAAATCTCAACGCTCCTTAACGATTTTTCATGTCGACCGCTTATTACAAGACTTGCGAAAGGCACTGGCCGGCACTTGCATGTTGAATTAGGCCAACGCGACGGATTAGATCAAGCATCCTTAGGGTTTGTTGAAGGCGCACAAAACCCGTGGGCAGTGCTCAAAATCGTGCAACTCTCAAACAACAGTGCCATCCTTGAGCCGATCAACATGGATCGCACCGCAGCAGAATTTGACGGACTTCAAGTTCGCTTTGAAAACGGAGCAAAATAACGATGACCTGTCGTACACAACGCAGCTTACTATCCACCCTTCTACTTGGCCTATGCCTCAGCCTTAGCTCTGGCAGCACCAGTTTGGCACAAGAAGGATTTGTTGTTCTAGAATACAGAGGCAATACCAGCCAGACCCAGAGCCTTGGCGCATCTGGCGACCATTATACCGTTAAAAGAGGCGATACATTATATTCTATCCTGCGCGGTAAATTCGGACAGGGCGCTGATATCAAGGCATTGATGAGCGAAACTGTTGAGACAAACCCTCATGCCTTCGTGCGCGGCAATGCCAATGCGCTTATGGCCGGAAAAAAACTAGCGCTTCCAGGATCGCAGGCCGCTGGTGGGAACAAGCAAGATGATATTTACTTTTTCTAATCGCATCCATCAAAGCGTGCTGACGCTGACAGCATTCTTTTGCTTCACCCTGATCGCTTTTACCGATCAGGTCCATGCATCACGGGCAATAACCGGCGCAGATATCGCGGATGCAATCGTTCAGACACTTGAACTGGAGGGCGAAGAAGCTGGGCCAAAAATCCTTGGAACAAAAAAATATTTCCCTTGCGATGCTCCTCTTGAAATTTTGCCAATGTTTGGCAGCTGGAAAACAGTGCGGGTAAACTGTGTCTCTCCTATTCCTTGGAAACTAATCGTACGCGCGCAGTGGCCACCAAAGCCGGAAACACAGCCAAAGCAGAAGGTAGAGCCGGCCGAGCCGGTCCCCTCGAAGGCACCAACCAAGCGACCAAGAAGCAAACCGCCGGTAGAGATGTTCAACGTGGTGATGTTAACCCGCTCTGTCAGCAAGGGCGATATTTTGACAGAAGAAGACGTATTGGTAAAATCCGTTCGCGAAGCAAAGGCCCGCGGTATGATCGAGGACCCTGCCCGCGCAATTGGACGGAAAATGCGTCAGTCTGTATCCTCGAGAAGATTTCTCAAACCTCGGCATTTGGAAAAAAACTGGATGATTGAGAAAGACGACATCATAACGATGCGCGTGAATACCAAAGGAATAGAAGTCTTAGGCGTCGGAATCGCACAAGAACCGGGGCAATTAGGCGAAATTATACGAATGCGTAACGCATCTAGCGGTGTGTTATTGCGTGTTAAGGTAACTGGTGATAAAAATGTTGATGTTATCTCTAAAACGACGCGGTGACATGTCGTTAATACTACCAAAGGAGATTTGTTATGGTTGATGCAACCCAAGGCCTAACCGGAACAACAACCACAGTTCAGGTTCCAGAAAATACATCTGCACCGCAAGTGCAGGTCTCGCAGGCTGGTGTCAGCGTCGGTCACAGTGCGCCTGTGAACCCGCCCGTCGACATCACTTCGGTGACCAAAGACGTGCTGGCAGCGATGAAAGACGCGCCACCGCCGATCGATATTGAGGCCGTCGCGCAGATCAAGAGCGCTATTGCTTCGAACACTTACCCGGTCGATTTAGACAAGATTTCGCAAGAATTGGTCAAAGCATACGACGCCTTGCAGTGAAATTGAGTTGACGGAAAAATATATGGCGGATCCAGGACACATGGCTGAAACCCTGGCTGAACTTGGCGACCTTATTGAGTCGCTTAAGGCAGTGCGCGCAGACGCAGATGAATTTCATCTGCGTGCTCGCAAAGTTGAAGGCTGTTTGCAAAAATTAATCCAGTCAGAAGCTCTCTCACGTGAAGAATTTTTCAATCATCCAGAGTATTCAGCAATCTCCGAAAAATTGATGAAAGAAGTTTGGTTTGCCAAAGAAAGCTCAGAGCTGCGTTTGGCCGGTAACTTGCATGCCTATTTGTGATTAAGCAAATGGGACCAAAATTATGGCAATTCTTACCTTCCTAGAAACACATTCCGCCGCCCTTATTCTGTTGACGGCAACGACTATGTTTGCCTTGATCATTATCATGAAAATCCACTCTGTTCGAACTGATCTTGATCGGGCAATAAAAGCTTTACCAAAAAATTCTGGCAATAACAGCGGCGCAAGTTTTGACGGATTAAACGATCAGATCGAACAAATGGCTGTTGAAATTGTTGCACTGAAAAACGAAGGGGTTTCAAAGTCTTTTGTCGATGATGCCAATGCGCTGGCGCAACCAACCGGACGCACCGGCTACACCGAGATTACAGCCGACTCCGATAAAATTGAACAGGCGATTAAACTTTTAAGACAAGGCCTTGCTGTGGATGCAGTATCACAACGCCTGAACATGCATTATGATCACATCGACCTGATGTCGCGATTTCACGGATCAGAAGCTGGCTGAATCGCAAAGCGGGTCGCAAGATCATCAGTCTGAAACAAAGTTGTTGTCTCTTTTTGAACCTCTAAGATAACGTCTTGACCCAATTCTGAAGCGGTTTCATCCCGCGCTTCAGCCGCACCCTCTATGTCCAGCGCCGCTCCTATCAATTGCCATTTCAATGCTGTTTCCAAGTTTGGTTCTGGCAGAATTTCCAGATTGAAAAGGGCATATTGTAAAATCACGTTCCGGTCACCTTCGTCCAAGAACCGTAACAACTGCGCCTCGACATCATCCCATATGGCGTCTTGATCGCCCTCGGGGACAAATTCGGCAAGGGTCTCGCTCAACTGCAGAGCGCGGGTGATGCCACCTATGCGCGCCAAAGTTGCCCATTTCAGCGCCTCAGTATAGTTTTGCGGCTTGCCACGCCCAGATTTCAACAAAGTCGCCAAGTTGAATTGTGCTCGGTGATCGCCAGCAAGTGCCAAAGGCTCAAAACTCTCGAACGCTTTATAAATTTCACCCGCCCTGACCGCTTCAACACCGATGTCAAAGGCGTTTTTTTCAGCGGTTTGGCTTTGCACATCTCCGCCAAAGGCCAACAAAAAAAGCGCGCCGCTCAAACTACCCGCTAAGACTGTTTTCTTCATTTTAGTTCTCCGCTATTACAAATGGGATATGAGGCGCCTTTGTTTTGGGTCTTCGCCAGACAGGTTTTCAAAAATAATCAGCCACGCCCCCTCATAGATGCGCACCCCTATCACTCTACCTAGGCATTTTTTAAAGCCCCACATAATTATCTAGCATCAAGGCCCGAACTTTTCAATTAGATGCGGATACCTTGAAACGAGCGGGAGCCCCGCCGGTAATTCGAGCGCATTCCCATCATGAGACCAGGTTAAGCCAACGAAATCTAGCATATCCCGTTTAACGGATTGAATAGCCACCGAAAATACAACCCTGAAAGTTAAAAAACGCTTTAGGCAAAGGATGCGGCTTATGTGACCGTTTTGAGCCGAAGCCGTGCCTACTCGTCATCGTTCGCGCCTTTTTCGTTCTTCAGTCGTATCAGACACTGCGCGGTATTATTCCAGATTGCGGAAAAGCTTGTAGATCTCAAAATGAATGAATCAGAGCTATTTTAAAGGATAAATTAGAATGCTCCAATTTCGTCAATCACAACACAGCTGGCATTTTCAGATTACTTTAACTAGTAATAATTTATGGTATTTTTTTAAGTAAACTATAAAAAGTAATTTTTTCAGACGTTTCTTACATTGAGCCGAGAACAGAACACCCTCTGATCTTGGCGCTCAATCTCGACCTATCAGTCGATATCGCCGCGGCAGCGGCACTTGTAAGGAGAAATCTAAATGGCACTAGCAATTGCAACCAACAATGCCGCGCTCAACGCTGCGGCGTCTGCGTCCAGCGTAAACCGCGACATGGAAACATCCATGGCACGCCTGTCCTCGGGCAAGCGCATCAACTCAGCCTCTGACGATGCCGCCGGCGTCGCCATCAGCTCGCGTCTGTCAGCAGAAATTCGCGGCACAGACCAAGCGATCCGCAACTCACTCGACGGTCAAGCCCTGATCGACACCGCCGAGGGCGCCCATAAAGAAATCGAAAACATTTTGCAGCGGATGCGTGAGGTTGGCATACAAGCGGCGAACGACACCAACAATGACCAAGACAGAACCAACCTTCAGGCCGAAATGGACGCAATGCTTACGGAAATTGACCGGATTGCGGGCACGACCACTTGGGCGGGTGCATCTCTTATGGCTGATGATACTACTGCTACAGTATTCTCATTCCAAGTTGGCGCAGCTACTGGCACACAAAACCAAATATCGGTGAGTATTAGTGGTATGAATGGCGATGCACTTGGGCTCTCGACTGCCGATGTCAGTGATCTCAAAGTCAAAGACACCGTCGCTGGTGATGGATCTGGTGATGCCAATGCCCTAGCTGCCGTCGATGATATCGATGACGCCATCAAGTTAGTCAATGATCAACGTTCCGCATTGGGTGCGGTGTCCAACCGGTTAAACCACACTGTGAACAACCTGACCAACATCTCGTCCAACCTGTCGGCTGCCAAAGGCGGCATCGAGGATGCAGACTTTGCTCTGGAAACCACAAACCTGGCCAAAAACCAGATCCTGCAGCAAGCGTCCACCGCGATGCTGGCCCAAGCTAACGCCTCCAAGCAGAACGTTCTCAGCCTGCTGCAAGGCTAAGCGTAACGCAAAGCTTCGTTGCAAAACGATCAAAAAAGACAGGTCCGCAGCACGCGGGCCTGTTTGGTTTTCCGGTATTTTCTTGGAAATTTGTAAACTTTTCAGGTCTTTTCATCATTCTGACTTTTTAGAGCCGGTGTCCAAGACTGAATAAATGTCAGTATGCAGCGATAAAATCTGCTTTCAAACCGTCAAAGAAAGCGATGTTCAAATCCTGAATATCAGCGGCAAAAATAATATCGGGAACGATACCACGGGCGCTCAAACCCTGTGCAGATCGGGCAATGCCAAAGATAATAAATTCATTCTGATAGGTGGCGATATCGTCCAGTTGGGTTTCAAGGGACGGACAAGATGAGGCAAAGATAACATTTTTATCGTTTGAATAATCACTATTTTGCGGGTCAGCACGCGGGTTAGTTTTTGTCCCACATTTTGGATAAAGGTCTGCGCCTCACTCTGGGTAAAATACTGTTCTGCATTGGTGTTGAATTGCTCTTGATTCATCACATCTTCCACGCGTTGAATATCTTATGGTTGTAAACTGTCGCCGATGCGGATCGATGCTGTCTCCTGCGCATTGCCAACAATATGATTTGGCGGGTTCTGCTCAAATGCGTCAAGCGTAAACAAGGTCTCTTCAGAGCGCTGCAAGCTGTCCATGTCAAAGCTGTTCTCGACAAGAATTTGGAACTTTTTGGTTCTTGCGCCGTAGAATCCCCGCAATCATTGGATTGAAGCCATAAATAATCACTGCGTTATGCTAAAAATCCCATGCAACAGGCAAAGCATTGTCGATAAAAGCATCTGTTAGATCAGGGTCGCAAAAATAGCGCGTCAACTTGTGGAAACTGACTAATGCGACCGATCCAGCCACTGGCCAGCGACCGAAAAGCTTCATATTTTATTTCACTATCACTATAGCGACGGACATAGCAGGTCAAACTACGCAGGTTGCGCATCGACGGTTTTTATTTCTCTCGACGCGCAGCAAATATGACTTGATTACCCGCCAATACCCAATGGCCTCAGCCATACCCGAGGTGTCATCCCGTTCCATACAGTGATAAGCGATTAGAAGTGCTTGATACCTTGCTTAAGAAGGTGCGCATCGCTGTTTTTGGTCATGTCACACTTTTGGTTGCCAGAGCTTTGAGGGTGCAGAGGGCCGGGCCAAGCCTGTCGCCAACGCTTGGATCATTAAAAGTGCCGGTTTGGCCACTCAAAGTCGCTTTACTGCGCCTTCGTCATTGCGAAACGCCCACATGGCGACCGCTCAGCTAATCTCTAAGAGACTGGCTTTGCGCGCGTGTCCTACGGGTGTGATTACTGCGGCTTAATGTTGACCTTCCGGCATAACTAAGAGTAGTCTTATGCTGAGGAGCAGATCAAATGTGTCAGATGTTTGCGGGTCAAGACCAAGAGCGCTACGAGTCAGTAACGCGGAGTTTGCGCTTAAACGGTCAAAGTACATCAATTCGACTGGAGCGTTCTTTTTGGCATATTGTGGATCAAATTGCAGCTGAAGAGCAACTCAGCACCCCCGCTTTCATTTCAAAATTACATGCGGAAGTTCTTGAAATTCATGGAGAAGCACTGAATTTCACTTCCCTGCTGCGCTGCGCGTGTACGATTCATCTTGGGGAATACGAAAAAAGCGCCCCAGCCAGTAAAACCGCGGCCGAATAAAATAGCATCGTAGTATAACAGTACTACCAAAGGTACCAAGCACCGACATACGCTCTTTATAACCGCTAGTTATAGGAGGGATATTTTGGCAAAATTGATACACTCGATGATTCGGGTACTGGACGAGGCCCGCTCCGTCGCCTTCTACCAAAGCGCCTTCGGGTTAGAGGTCGCTGACAGACTGGATTTTGATAGCTTTACTCTGATTTACTTAAGCAATAGCGAAACCGGCTTTGAACTTGAGTTGACCGTTAACAAAAGCCAAGAAGAGGCCTACGATCTGGGCAATGGCTACGGCCATATTGCGGTTGTGGTGGACGATGTCACTGCAGAACATGCCCGGTTTGAAGCCGAAGGCCTCGCACCTCGCAAACTGGTAGATTTTAAAAACAACGGCGTCACAATCGCCAAATTTTTCTTCGTAGCCGACCCCGATGGGTACGAAATTGAAGTTTTGCAGCGCCAAGGACGCTTCAAATAATTAAGGGGACAAACCCACATGTTTCGATAGGGAGGGATTTATGACCAAGGAAACAAACCCAACAACCTTAACCCGCAGGGCCCTTTTGGGCCGAGCTGCCTCTGCCGGATCTCTGGCAGTGATTGGTGGTGGCTTCATGGCCGCGCCAAACGCGTCATGGGCACTGACGGTTAATGTTATCTCCAGTCACCAGATGGCCACTGTCTTTCAAATGGCCCGGGATATTTATCCCCACGATCAGATTGGTGATGAATATTATGTCATTGCAGTCAAAGGCTATGACAGTGATGGCGCAAAAGACATGATCGCCGAGGGCGTCGCCGCATTGGATACCTCTGCTCAAGCGGCGGGCTTTGCCGATTATCTCAGCGTCGGCTGGGAGTCCGACCGCGTCAAACTGTTGACGGCAATGGAAGAGACTGGATTTTTCCAAACCATCCGAGGTGGGTTGGTAACAGGGCTTTACAACCAAAAAGCAGTTTGGCCGATTTTTGGTTATGAGGGCGAGTCCTTTTCTCAGGGCGGTTATATCGACCGCGGTTTTGATGACATCAACTGGTTGTAAGGGAGGATAATCCAATGGTCGCAAAATTTGATTTAAACGACGACAACGTCGTAGTGGTTATCGGCACTGGCGCCGGTGGCGGTGTTCTGTCTAATGAGCTGGCGCAAAAGGGCGTCAAAGTTGTGGCACTAGAGGCCGGTGGTCGTTATCTGCCAGAAGATTACGTCAATGATGAATGGGAAAGTTTTGGTCAGTTGGCCTGGACAGACCCGCGTACCACTTCAGGCGACTGGCGGGTCTCACGGGACTTCTCAGGTCTGCCAGCATGGATCGTTAAGGCCGTCGGTGGGGCAACGACACACTGGGCGGGCGCATCCCTGCGCTTTCAAGAGCATGAGTTCAAGACACAGACCCATTACGGCAATGTTGAGGGCGCGAGCCTTTTGGATTGGCCGATTACTCTTGCAGACTTGGCCCCTTATTATGATAAGGCCGAAAAAAAGCTTGGGGTAACCCGCACCAACGGCATTCCCGGCCTGCCTGGGAACAACAATTTTAAGGTGTTCGAAGCTGGGGCCAAAAAGCTGGGCTATAAAGAGGTTCACACTGGCCGGATGGCGATCAATCCAGTCGATCATGACGATCGTATGGCTTGCCAACAGACCGGATTTTGTTTTCAGGGCTGTAAATGGGGTGCGAAATGGTCGGCTGCCTATACCGATATTCCCCGCGGTGAGGCCACTGGAAATCTAGAAGTGCGCGAGCACGCTCATGTGGCGCGCATTCTTCACAACGACCAAGGTAAAGTCACCGGCGTCGAATATTTCGACAAAGACGGGGCCCTTCAGATGCAAAAGGCGCGCGTGGTCTGCGTGGCAGGTAATTCACTTGAGAGCCCACGCATGTTGCTGAATTCGGCCACTTCGATGTTCCCAGACGGTTTGGCGAACTCATCGGGTATGGTGGGCAAGAACTATATGCGGCATATGACAGGATCGGTCTATGCTTCGTTTGACAAACCTGTCCGAATGTGGCGCGGCACGACAATGGCCGGCATCATCCAAGATGAGGCCCGTCATGATCCAAGCCGTGGCTTTGTTGGCGGGTATGAGCTGGAAACGCTAGGATTGGGCGTGCCGTTCATGGCAGCCTTCTTGGATCCCGGCGCATGGGGCCGATCATTTACTTCTGCAATGGACAGCTATGAAAACATGGCCGGCATGTGGATTGTTGGCGAAGACATGCCGCAAGAAAGTAACTGCGTGACCTTGAACGATGCCGTGAAGGATAAATGGGGTATGCCAGTGGCCAACGTACATTTCACAGATCATCCTAACGACATTGCAATGCGCAATCACGCCTATAAGCAGGGCAAGGCGGTCTATGAAGCAGTCGGTGCAACCCGTACCTTCCCAACACCGCCCTATCCATCCACCCATAACCTGGGTACCAACCGCATGTCCGCAAAAGCACAGGATGGCGTTGTGAACAAATGGGGTCAAACTCACGATATTGACAATCTGTTTATCTCTGATGGATCCCAGTTCACGACCGGTGCGGCCGAAAACCCCACCTTGACCATTGTCTCGCTGGCCATTCGACAAGCAGACCGAATTGCAAGTGAAATGACCCGGAAAGCGCTGTAAGCACCGGCGTTTTTAAAAGTCTAAAAAGGGGGCCGCTTTCGGTGGCCCCCTTTCCTTTTCTCGTTTGGTCATTTTTGACGTCGCAGATAAAATTTAAGCCGTTCAAAAAGAGCCCCTCATTGAGAATTCCACAAATATTCTCTGAATGCCGTCCTAAGGCAGGATAAGATTGTTTCCTGTCTTAAGACGGGTGAGCTGCATGTTAAGTTGAGTTAAAGTTTGTTAATTAAATTTGCGATCATCAGCGCAGATCAGGTTTTGAATCGGAATATTCAAACCTAAAGTTTACCATCAAAAGCCATCTGGCAGGGTCATAGTGCTGGCATGTTTGAATCAATTTCAATCGATAAACCAGTAACCTCTGTTGATCTGTCCGCTGTGAAACAGATGTATTATGCGTAAAAATCACATCAAATTCTGTTTTGCCTCTCAATTTCGACGCCTGACTGTGTCGCAGTGTGGAAATGTTGAGAAACAGGTTGACCGGCCGATAAGCAACGATCACAGCCGTTTCACAGGCCAGTCGTTTCATCATGTCAGGTTTACAAGATCGTAAAGCCGTGATTGGCAGCACCAAAGACAGCAGCCCAGCCTGACAAGTATCAAGCGTTTAATTCGCCTGACATATTTATTAAAATAATTGCAACTGTGGAAAATTATTGTGAACCAGTAGAATTAAAATTTACAGATAAGCGAAATTAATTCTATACTTTAGTTTTAAATTACTAGTATAAAGATATATTTTTCGCCTTATCAAACATAGATACAATCATCATTTAACTCTTCCTAAGGATGTAAGTAATAATTTTCATCTATTCTAAGAGTATCGCCTATCTGTGGGATAATATTCTTAGGGGGTGCCGTCATGACGGCTTTAATAGATCAGTTTTCTGGTCGCAAAAAGTTTCTTCACTACATTTTTAATAATAATTACATAGATCTTAAGATAATCAAATGCCCGAAGGGAGCACTGTTAAAATTCACCTTGCAAATATTTGGGGCCTGTATCGCCTTTTCAGGCTGTTCTGAAAGTGGTCCGGTGATTGCAAACGTACCAGAAATCCCGTCTATACCCAACGACAGCCCGACCAATACAATTGCCGACGTCTACAGTGACGAATATGCCACGCAATATGGGCTCGTATTAATCAATGCCGCAACATTAAATAACCAAGGACACACAGGGCAAGGCGTCCGAGTGGCAGTGGTTGATACAGGGATCGACAGCAGCCACGCTGAATTTAGAGGCCGTCCTATTCTGGGCAGTAACTTTGGCGGTGACGCCCGTGGCATTGGTTACGACAGCGACGGGCACGGCACACATGTGGCCTCTATTATTGGCGCCAACCGCAACGCGTTTGGTATGCGTGGCGTCGCATATGACGCCAGCCTGTACGATTATCGAGTCGGGCCAAATAACAGTGAGGGTTATCTTCCGGGACTGGCCTCTGACCGACAGGTTGCCACCGTATTTCGCCAAGCTATCACTGACAACATTGACATTATCAATAACAGCTGGGGCAGCGAAACATCGGTGACAAGCCTCACCGCTAATCAGGTCAACCTCTACTATAAAAACAGCATCGCAGCGGCCAGAGCGGCACAAAAAAACGGCACACTATTTGTCTTTGCAGCAGGAAACGAACACCGAGATCAGGTAGATATTTGGGGGGGGGGCTTGCCCTATCATGCCTCCGAACTTGCAGACAGTTGGCTCACGGTTGTCGCGATTAACGACACCAACAAAGAAGCATATTACACTAACCGATGCGGGGTCGCTCAAGCATTCTGTGTCACCGCACCCGGCAGTTCGGTAAAAGCCGCAATGGCCAACACCAGCAACAGGCACATCACCTATAGCGGAACCTCAATGGCGGCACCGCATGTCTCTGGGATAGCAGCTGTTTTGATGCAAAAATTCCCAAGCTTGAGTGCCAGCGCCATCACCGCAAGAATAAAGCGAACCGCATCTGTTGCAGGTTTGAAGGGTAAAAATGGAGAAACCGTCGAAACCCATGGAATGCAAGTCATGCGAGCGATCTTTGGCCACGGTTTGATAAATCAAACCAAAGCCAGTTCCCAAATCGGCACACTCACCCTCGCCACTGGGCAAAATTTCTTCGACGAAGGCTCTGGAATTGATATCACCCAGCAAAGGCTCCGGTTGCCTCTGGGACTTCCGTCCGCCGTAACGCATCAGATATTAACAGACAGCTTTATCGCCTTTGATAGGTTTGACGGGGCCAATTTTGAAGTCCTCGGCGATGAAATCTTTCCACAATCACCTGTATCAGAACCACGCCGGGTACTAGGATATGCCACCCCCAAAAGCCAAAGTGGAAACCCGGGCCACCAAGATTATACCATTGGCTCACTCACCTTCAGCCAGAACAGCGACGCTCGGCTGAGCCTGACACAAGAGGGATTGAGCAGCACGTTGATTGGGCGCGGGTTCTGGGATGAAAAGGTTGGATTGATTGGGCAGCCAGACTTGTTCGACAAGACCAGCTCCCATCAATTCAAACTTAACGCACAGGTTTCTGGGCAATTGTCTTTCGAGACCTTTTTTCAACTGACCAACCAGACGGATGGCTCCGATTCAGGCCATGGCGCAACCCTTTCCATGCAAGCAACTCCGCATCTCAAATTGCACGCAACCATTTCCCGATGGGCGCTACCGCTCAAATTGATCACCACGGGTTCGGGCAATGTCACCGCTCCCGGTCTCAGCACCACCGTCAGTTTTGGATTGCGGCATCAGTACAGAGAAAATATCGAGATTTTCGCCAATATGGCACGGTATAATCTTGCTGATATAAATCCTACGCCTCAGTCTTTTGGTCTCACATCCGCAGTCTATAGAAGCCACACACTGGGTGTGGAACTCTTAGCCCATAATGGACACCGCCTGAGCATAGGTGTTTCTGACCCTGGATCAATGGTCGCAGGGGAGCTTACCTTAATGGCCGCAACGGGTCGCAGTCCTGACGGTACGATGCATTATGCCAAGAAACGCTATAGTGGTTTTAAAACCTCAGATTATTTGGAAAATATGGTTTTTTTCGCAAGTGCCAGCCTGCCCATTGAGCGCACCGGACGCAGCCAGTTATCGCTTGATATCAGCCTTCAATCCGGTTTTGATCAACAAGACGCACCAACGCAATTGGGCTTTAAAATGTCGTATGTATTTTGACAGAAAATTGCTGCTCCACATCATCTGTTATCAGGGCATTTCACATTAAGTGACCAACGAATTGAACAGTGCGAGGGCTGATGCCTTTTTTAACAAAGTCGGCATCAGCTTGCATCTTTCGACCGCGCACTCGGTTCCAAGGTCGCAGTCCACCATTATCTAGCCGGTTCAAACCAAGTCAGAGTTGCACTCTTGAAAAAGGCTGTCATGGTCGCCCAACATGCGACTGATTAAAAAGATTTTTGAAATGCTGGAGTGACAGATCCTATGCTAAAACACGAACGCGCCAGTTTTGTAATGCAACGGCTCGAACAGCTTTACCCCGAAACACCGGTGCCTTTGGATCACAATAATATTTTTGAGCTGTTGGTGGCAGTCTTGCTCAGCGCACAATGCACAGATGAGCGCGTCAATCAGGTCACACCCGCCTTGTTTGCCCTCGCAGATAACGCCGCTGAGATGCAGCACGTGCCGCGAGAGGCTATTTATAGAATAGTCCGCCCCTGCGGTCTTGCGCCTCAGAAATCCAAGGCCATCTCTATGCTTTCAACGATATTGGTCGAACAATACGACGGCGAGGTGCCCAATAATCTTGCCGCTTTGGAAACGCTGCCTGGTGTGGGCCATAAAACTGCCAGTGTGGTGATGTCTCAGGGCTTTGGCCAGCCAGCTTTTCCGGTGGATACGCATATTCATCGCCTCGCGCAACGCTGGGGGTTGACCAAGGGCAAGAACGTTACCCAGACCGAGCGCGATCTAAAAAAAGTCTTCCCAAGAGACGCGTGGAATAAACTGCATTTACAGATTATTTTCTATGGTCGCGAATTCTGCTCGGCACGGGGTTGTGACGGTCGTGTCTGCGAAATTTGCACCACCTGCTATCCCAATCGGAAAACCCCTTTCAAAGCCCACAAACCTTAAACAGGCCGCCTGCCCTCAGCCACCTCTGTTTATTTGGCTGTCAGACGGCCTCTGTCAAAATGTCATCCAGAACCATGAGGATCATGTCGACGTCATCTGCACCAATCGTCAGCGGAGGGCGGATTTTCAAAATATTGTCTTTTGGGCCTTCACTGCCCAACAAAATGCGGTGGGCCCGCATGCGATTTTTAACATAGCTGGCGAGGTTTGTCGCCTCAGTTTTGCTGACCTTATCGGTCACAAGTTCCAATCCGATAAACAACCCCATACCGCGCACATCGCCGATAAACGCATGTTTGTCTTGCAGACGGTACAGGCCAGCCAGCAACCGCTCACCCATGACCTGTGCGTTGTTTTGCAGCTCTTCATCATCGACAATATCCAAAACTTCTTTGCCAATCCGGCACGAAAGCACAGAACCCCCAAACGTTGAGAAAAATTCCGGTCCCTTGGCAAAGCTATCGGCTATGGCCCGTGTGGTAACAACAACACCGATGGGATGCCCATTGCCGATCGGTTTGCCCAGAACCACCACGTCAGGCACCACATCTTGATGTTCAAAGCCAAAGTAATAATCGCCCAGACGCCCAAGACCGGTTTGCACCTCATCGGCGATACACAGCCCACCCGCCGCACGAATTTTCCCGTAAACAGCGCGCAAATAGCCCTTAGGCGGAATAATCTGCCCGCCTACAGAAGGAAAAGTTTCAGCAATGAAGCCCCCCAGTGGGATATTTTTGGCGCCAAGCCGCGCGATGGCATGATCAACCTGATCTGCATAGTTTTGCGCCCGCTGTGCATCGTCACGTCCAAATCGGCCACGATAGTCATCAGCCACATCGACCAGTTCTACCCAATCGACCTGTCCAATGCCACCAGCCGCATTGAACTTGTAAGCTGATATCTCAACCGCTCCGGTGGTATTGCCGTGATACCCATGATCCGGTGTGACAATACCTTTGGCAGATGTATGCGCCCGTGCAAGCCTCAAGGCCAATTCGTTGGCCTCACTGCCCGAGTTGACAAAGTAACACACCTCAAAAGATGGCGGAAATTTCGACAAGATTTTCTCTGCAAACGCCGTGCGCGCAGGGTGCAGATATCGGGTATTGGAATTCATCCGCTTTAACTGATCTGCCGCGACCGCCTGAACGCGTGGGTGGGCGTGACCGACATGAGGAACATTGTTATAAGCGTCGAGATAGGGCCGCCCCCATTCATCAAACAAATGATGTTTCCAGCCGCGCAGAAACATCACCGGTTCCGCGTAACTGAGCGCCAGATTATCGCCAAATTGCGCCCGCCTGTCAGCCAGTACCTGCGCCTTATCGGTTGGCACATAGGCGGTTTTATCGTCTGGCAAATTAAGCAGCGCGGCTGGATTTGGGCAAAGCTGGGTCCAGAAGTGCCGCGCATCGGGATCCGCAACACCCGGCCAATCCTCACCAATGCCATCAATTGTCAGGGCCAGTTGAAAATGCAGGTGCGGCGCCCAGCCACCATTTTGGGTGATATCCCCCAGACGACAAAAGGCCTCGCCGGTTTGCACCAATTGTCCGATTGCCAGTTTTTCGCAAACCTCGGGATTGAGATGACCGTAAAGCGTATAAAACGTCTGATCATCCGGCGTGTCATGCGCCAGAATAACCACTCCGCCATAATCCAGCGGCGCGGTACGGTTTTCAACAACATGCACCCGTCCCGTGAGGGGCGCATGCACCCAACCGCCCTGCGCCGCGAATATATCAATGCCAAGATGTACGGTGCGGCGATCCGAGGCCAGCCACCTGCCTTTGCGAAACGCCGGCGCAGTATAGATCAGGCGCGGCTCGTTATAATATCCCAGCCAGACCGGAGTGTTATCCGCAAACTCTTGACCGACACGGGCGGCCTCTGCGGCAGGCAAATCAAAAGGATTTTGCGGCCAGCAAGAGGCCTCGACCGAAAGTGATCCCATTGGCGCGTGATCTAAGTCCACCCCCATCAGCGGCGCAAAATGGCCCCGCATCTGATCTAAATATTTCTCTATAGCAGGTGCAGAAGAGGTCACCGGCAGACCACAGGCCACGCGCAGACGCGCGTTTAACAGGCCCGGATGCAGATTGTTATTTTCAAGAAACTGCCAAGCGGGCGCTTGCGAAATAACCACATATGGGTCATCGGGATGAGCCTGAGCCATCAGCGTTGAATTAACCACACTGACGGCGAGACGCATCTGCAACAAAGGCCACAGCACATCAAGTTCCACCGACAAAAGCGGGTTTTCTGCGTGATATCCCGCGACAAGTGCTTCAAGCGCCTCTTCAGGATCTGACCGTTCCAGCACCACATAAGCCGCAGCAATTGCCAGATCACAAATCCGCGGTGCGATGCACATATCGCCCAGATCAATCAAACCGGTAATACGGCGCGGGGCGCAGAACTCATCCGAGACCAATATATTGTAGTCATTGATATCATTGTGCACTGCCTGGGTTGGCAGGTTTTGCAACTGCCCCAAGACCCCGCTAAAATCCGCCACGATGTCTTGTAATAGCCGCCGTCTGTCAGGGTCAGAAATAACCCCTAACTCTGGCTTTATCCACAGCGCCTGCATCAGGTGCCATTTAAAATCCCGCTCCAGCGCCGGGTGACGAAAAGTTTCAAACACTCGGTCCGTTGCGCCAACGGCCCGGCCAAGATCACCAGCCAATGCGCGGGTTTTTGGCGCGCTTTGGGCATAACTCCGCCCTGGTAGTCGACTTAACAGCCACAGCAGACGTGGTTTGCCATCCGTATCAAGACAGCTTACACATGCCACCCCTTGCAGTGTCGCAATCACCTCCGGGTATAAATCCGCCAGCGGCTGATCGCGCACATGGGCCAGTGCCGACACCTGCATTTCGATAAGTTCACGATTACAGCCGGGGCGCATCACTTTTAGAATGTATCCCTCTCCGGCAAGGGTTTCAGCGAGAAAATTCAAATCATACTCGCCCGCCAACTGCGTCAGCCTGGCCTGTATCCCCCAATGTTGGGCAAGCGCATCTGTCCAATGCAATGTCATTGACCCGTCTCCGACTGACGTGTTCGCTCGATGTTACAAAGCAGCCACAGCTTGCACTTCAGCAGAAATACAGCCGGCTCGGGATCAAAACCATCAAACTTGGTTGTCATAAAAACGCACTTTGTCAAACTCAACAGCCTTCCAAAACAACATGGCGCCGTATCGATAGCAAATAGACCTGAAATAACAAGTTCATTCATAGCCCATCCATACACCCAACCCATAGCTTTGGACGGCACAAACAGATACAAGTCGGTCAGGTTCCCTGGGCTGCACCAAATCAGACAAGAGTGTTCAAGCCCTCCCCTGAACGCCAAGCCCGTCATTTTAGCAACATCTTCGGTTACCCCTGAGGGTTATCTACCTTAACCTGCCCCAAGAAAAGCAACATGTCTGTCTCAACTCTGCGTCTTGACCAAATGCCAAACGACTTCTTGCGCAGGGCATTTGCCTTTCAACCCACCCGCAACATCACGATTGGCGATTGGCTCTATCTGATACTGCATCCCGTACACGTCATGCACCTTGTGACGATCAATGGAAAAGGGCGGACCTTTCATCACAGCCTGATCATATTCAAAGCAAATCAGGAATTGTGGGGCCATTTGCGTGATAGCCGCCACATGCGCCCCATAGCGCCCTCGCAGTTCTGTCGGAAGCGCCACCAGAGCCGCACGATCATAAATCGCGTCAACACCACCGAGCAAATCGCCCGACAACTCAAAGATATCACCCACAAAAATCTCAAGGTCCGGCGCGCTATAACGCAACAACTCTCCCTGATTTGAGATTTCAGGGGCAACGCCGAGATCGGCAAACAACTGTTCGACCGCAAGTTTACTCAGTTCGACGCCAACAACACGGTAACCTTGCGAAAGCAGCCAAGCGATATCGCGGGTCTTGCCGCACAAGGGGACAAAAATACGGCTGGTTCGCGGCAATGACAGCCCAAGGAAATGATCGCTTAGCAGAGCGTTCACCTCGCTTTGATGAAAGCCAATTTCGTTTTTTTCCCAACGCTTATGCCAAAAATTCGGGTCCATAGTATCTCCTTATTACATGGCGGAAAGATAAGGTATTATGCAAACCGAACCCTATAACTATCATCGTTAAACAGCCCGACAATAGCAAATTGTTGTCTGATGGATTTTCAAATCCGAAAACCCCCACACAAAGAGCCGCCGCCCCTATGCGCGTAGTTGACCATCCGGCCCTGTTAGGACATCCGACCGACCACTTGTGGCCAGGGCACCCGATGTAACGCGTATGTTGTGGTTGTCTTCGGGGTCGCTAAAGCCGGCAGCCTGTTTGACCTCTCATTTTTGTTCCGCCGCCTCGATCAAATCCGTTATTGCAAATTTGGTGACGTCGACCAAACCCAAGTCGGAAATACGCAGCTCAGGAATGACAACAAGCGCCAACAGCGAATGTTGCATAAAGGCGTTGTTCAACGAACAGCCACAGGCCTGCATCGCCTGTAAGATCGTCTGCGCCGCCGCCGCGACTTCTGCAGCAGGGCGGTCCGACATCAACCCGGCAATTGGCAACTCAACCACCCCTATTTCGTGGCCATCTTTCCAAACGGTAACACCGCCTCCTATAGCACCAAGACGATTTGCCGCCGCCGCCATCATCACCCGATCTGTCCCGACCACGATCATATGATGGCTGTCATGCGCGACCGTGGAGGCAATAGCCATAGTGCCTTGATACCCAAAGCCCGACACAAACGCATTGGTCACCGCCCCGGTGCCCCGGTGCCGTTCGACCAGCGCAATCTGACAAATGTCTTTATTGGGTTCCACCAGCCCGTTGACCACAGGCAAATCGGCGTTCAGCGCTTTTGTCGGGGCCTGATTCTCCACAACACCAATAACTTTTGCAGTTACTGTCTGCGCCTGTTTAGGCGCGGGGATTTCAAAATCGGTTTGTGCCAAAACCTTACCGAGGTGCACGGTATTTTTAGACGCTTTCGGCCACTTATAATGCGGACAATCTGTGGTCAGCCTACCGTTTTCGGCAACCTTGTTGCCACGGGCATAGACCACTTCGATAGGTAATGAGACAAGATCACCGGTCAAAATCATATCCGCGCGCCGGCCCGGGGCAATACTGCCCAATTCACGCTCCAATCCGAAATGACTGGCCGTATTGATCGTGGCCATCTGCAGGGCAATCAATGGATCACAGCCACAGTCGATCGCGTGACGCACTACGCGGTCCATATGGCCCTCATGTACCAGCGTGACCGAATGGCAATCATCAGTGCATAAAATAAAATTACGTGGATCAAGGCCTTTTTGCGTGATCGCGGTAATCTGGCTTTGCACATCATACCAAGCCGAGCCGAGCCGCATCATTGACCGCATACCCATACGGGCGCGCAATATTGCATCTGCTTCGGCGGTGCCCTCATGGTCATCTGCGGGACCACCTGCTGCATAGGCGTGAAATGCTACCCCCCTGTCGGACGCGGCATAATGGCCGCCAACGACCTTGCCAGCCTCCATCGTAGCCGCAATCTCAGCCAACATTTTGGTATCGCCTTCTATCACACCGGGATAGTTCATCATTTCACCCAGACCAATAACGCCGGGCCAACCCATCGCTTCTGTTACATGCGCGGGCGTAATTTCAAATCCGGTGGTTTCCAAACCAGGGGCAGACGGCGCACAAGACGGCATTTGAGTATAAATATTAATCGGTTGCAGCAACGCCTCGTCATGCATCATGCGCACGCCATCCAAACCCAGCACATTTGCGATTTCATGGGGATCGGTAAACATTGTGGTGGTGCCATGCGGAATGACCGCTGCGGCAAATTCTGCCGGGATCAGCATGCCACTTTCGATATGCATATGCCCGTCGCACAGACCGGGGATCAGGTACCGCCCCCCGCCATCCACGCGCTGAGTAGCAGGCCCAATGCAGTGAGACGCATCCGGCCCGACATAGGCAAAGCGTCCTTCGGTGACCGCAACCTGCCAACCCGACAATATCTCACGGGTCTGGACATTAACCAGCTCGCACTCTTGGATAACCAAATCCGCAGCCTCTTTGCCAGTGGCCACCGCCACAAGGCGCGACGCGACTTCGGCCCAGGATTTAAGTTTGCGTCGTTCCAAATTTCTGCTCGCATTAATCGTGTTAAGACCCAACCTAGGTGTTTGATCCCACGGTTTGATGGTGCGATCTTTTCTTTGGAATGGAAGGAAGCATTATGGGACAAGTACTT
>ERZ802822.247-NODE-247-length-39418-cov-11.094380_pt1 | contig 39418 bp, 37 predicted proteins | sample MGYA00345649_ERZ802822 | MGnify/ENA primary metagenome ERZ802822 (study PRJEB30503, sample SAMEA104212359) | marine metagenome | biome: Westerlies Biome; feature: [SRF] surface water layer (ENVO:00010504) within the epipelagic zone...; material: water...
GGGCGGCCGGTGCGCCGCGTTGATCTGGATAGCGCTGCCAGCGACCGGGCTTGGCAGTTTTCTGATCTCAACCGACACGCCGTTGCTGGCATTATGGTCGGCCGGGCTTTTGGCGATGTGCGGCATCGCCAGCGGGCGGCTGTCTGCCGGCATTGGCATGACCCTTGCCGGGCTGGCTTTTGGCCTGGCCATGCTGGCCAAATTTGCTGCCATTTACGCCGTGGCTGGGGTGCTTTTGATCATGCTGCATGGCTATCTGCGCCGGCAGCATCTGCTGCGCTGGCGGCATTTTGTTCTGGCGATTATCGCATTTGGCGTTGCTGCCAGCCCCAATATCATTTGGAATTTTGCCAATGAGTTTGCCACCGTCCGGCATCTTGGTGACAATGCCAATATAAGCCAACATCCGGCCTCGCTTGCCGGTGTCTGGCCATTTATTGGCAGCCAGTTTGCGGTCGCCGGGCCGTTGATGTTGGTGTTTATGCTGGTGGCGGCGGGCAGCCTCCAACGTCACCAGAAGACAGGCTGGCTGGTCTGGATGTGGGCGCCGGTTTTTGCCCTGATGACTGTTCAATCCTATCTCAGCGAGGCCAACGCCAATTGGGCGATGACGGCTTTTCCGGCGCTGACACTGGTGGCGGCTGGCTGGCTGAGCGGCCATAAAAAACGTTTCCTCAGAATCACCGCGATCGGGATCAATCTCGGCCTAAGCCTGTTTGTTTTGCTGGTGACGATGGCTGGCAGTATGGGGCCCTTGACGCCGCAGTCAGATCCGTTGCGGCGGCTGCGTGGTTGGCAACAGCTTGCCACCGACATCCGGCCACAGATCGCGGCGCATGATGCCAGCGCCATTATCGCCGACCGCCGCGCCACCGCCGCATTATTGAACTGGCATTTCTATGATAACGGCCTCACCATTATGGTGCATGACACGGATGGTGTGCCAAGCAATCATTTTGAAGCTAATCACTATTGGTCAGCACAGCCCGGACGGCGGCTGATTGCGCTGACCGGTGACAGCGCGCCACCATCGATTCCTGGCGTCAAATGGATCGCACCAACAGCGACCAGCCATATGACGAGTCAGGTGACAATCAGTCACAACAGGCAACGTCAATTGAACATTTATCGCGGCATTGAGTGACGATGCGCCGACCGCGCGACAGTTCAGCCAAGCCTTGATTGGGTGATGCTCTCAAAAACCGCTAATGTTTCCGGGCTGACATGATGTTCGACACCTTCGGAATCTTCCTCGGCAATTTGCGCAGGCACGCCGATCGAAACCAGAAAATCATAGACAATCTTATGCCGCTTGCGGCTGGCCTCGGCCAAGGCACGCCCGGCATCGGTCAGGAAAATAGACCGGTAGGGGCGCGTTTCAACAAGATCCTCACGCTGCAGACGCTGAAGGATGGCATTGACCGTCGGACTGGTCACACCAAATCTGGCAGCCAGATCAACCGTCCGCGCTTCGCCGGTCTCTTCAATCAGCTCGGCGATCATTTCAACATAATCTTCGGCAACTTCGGATTGATGCGCCCGCCGGATACGGTCAAATTTGGCAGCGCTATTATCTATTTTTGGGCTTGTCATAAACAGCCGTTCCTTTTGTCTGTGCTGGCAGCATAACCCCTAGTTTAAGATTCTCCAAAAAATTTAGCCACAACAAAGTTTTTATAATGCCTTTTATTTTGGCAAAGGCTTATTTTGGCAAAGGCTGATCACACACCACGCCATTTCGGTTGCGTGACAAGCTGCCGATGCGCTAGAGTGCGCCCATTCAGAATATCATCAAAACGCTTTCGTGAAGGAGCTTCCTGCAGCGATGGATAAGACCACCACGACCGAACTTGAAGCCGCCGCTTTTCGCCGTCTTATGACGCATCTTCAAAACCGAACTGATGTGCAGAATATTGACATGATGAATCTGGCCGGATTTTGCCGGAATTGCATGTCGCGCTGGTATCGTGAAGCGGCGAATGAGGCCGGACATGATCTGGATGAAAACGCGGCACGCGCGATTGTTTACGGCATGGAATATGCCGACTGGAAAGCCAAATTCCAAACCGAAGCGACGGCCGAACAAAAGGCTAAATATAACAAACTGCATCCGCAGAAATCGTAAGGCAGCATTATGAGCATTGTCCCAGGAAGTGGCGCCGGCGCCGAACAGCTGACCCAACTCATCGAACGTGTTGAGCGTCTGGAAGAAGAAAAGCGCGCCCTCATGGCCGATATTAAAGACGTCTATGCCGAAGCAAAGGCGACTGGTTTTGAGCCGAAAATTATGCGGCAGGTTATCCGGTTGCGGGCCATGGATCGTGATTTGCTTAGCGAACAGGACGCGCTTCTGGATACCTATCGCGATGCGCTTGGGCTCCGCTAGCCATCGTCCCCCTGCATGCAACAACGAGGCTAATATGAAGCTGACTTTTGGCGATCGGCTGACCGAGGCAAACCGGCAAACCGGCACCGTGCTCTGTATGGGCATTGATCCGCATTGCAACATGATACCAGCGTTATTCGGCAATGCCATGGCCGAGGCCGGCAGCCCGCAAGCCATCAGTGCCATTGGCGATTTTGTGTCGGCCTGTCTCGACAGCGCCATTGGCAAGGTCGCTGCGATCAAACCGCAAGCCGCATTTTTTGAGCAACAAGGGCCCGACGGCATGCGGCTGTTGCAGCATCTGGGACGGGCGGCGATCGATGCCGGCATGTTGGTGATTATGGATGCAAAGCGCGGCGATATTGGCAGCACATCGACCGCCTATGCCAATGCCTGGATCGGCCATGATGCCGCGTTTCCAAGCGATGCCCTGACCATCAATCCGTGGCTTGGCATTGACACAATTGAGCCCTTTCTGAACCGCGCCGATGCCACAGCAAGCGGCTTATTTGTGCTGAACCGTACCAGCAATCCCGGTGCCGGCGATCTGCAGGAGCAGATTGTCGACGGGGCACCACTCTATACGCATCTTGCTGCCATGCTCGCACCATTGGCGGCGGCGCGTGTTGGTGAAAGCGGCATATCATCGCTTGGCATCGTTGCCGGTGCCACTTGGCCGGAAGACGCTAAATTGCTGCGGACAGCTCTGCCAAATGCGCCATTTTTGGTGCCGGGATTTGGGGCGCAAGGCGCCGGTGCTGAAAACGCCACAAGCGGCCTGCGCCGCGGCGTCGCCGGCTGGGAAGGCGGTATTGTCAACAGCACCCGCGGCTTGATCTTTCCACAGGCCGCAGCCGATGCCGCCAGCATAGCCGATTGGCATGCGGCGATCGACGCAACAATCACCGAAAACAATGCCGTTTTGAACGCCGTATTTTAAACCGCCGTATTTTAACCCACACCAAGCCACTCGGCAGAGGCCGCAGGCCACAGATAAAACCTGCATTGCGGCGCATATTCCATCCCTGCCTCACGCAATCTTGATCAAAAACCAGCGGCAAAGCCGACAATTATCGCTGTTTTGACCTTGGCGTATTTTATTAACCATCACCATCCTCAGCAATCTTTAATTCGACTCCAAAACAAGGCGTTAACGATTGTTTAAGGATTTTAACGGTGACAGATATCAATGTAAGCGAGGGCGAACTTGTTTGGTATAATGAGCGCAAAGGATACGGGTTTGTCAGAATTGGTGACACAGAGGTATTTTTGCACCGATCGACGCTTGACCGGTTTGGCCTTGTACGCTTATTGACCGGCGATAAAGTGACGGTGTCACTAACCGTCAATGAGCATGGTGAGGTGATTCAGGATTTGTTGCGCGTTGACAGGCCGATCAACCCAGCGCCACCGGCCGCATCCGAACCGGAAGATGGTGAGTTGCGTGCTGTGGTGAAATTTTTCAATGATATTCGCGGGTATGGATTTGTCACCGCCGAGGATATTGCCGAGGATGTGTTTGTCCATTCGCGTGTGCTGAATGACTGTGGTGTGCATTCCTTGATGCAGGGCCAAAAACTTCTGATCAAAGTTGATGATGCGGGCAAGGGGCCACAGGTTCAGGCTGTACGGCTATTGAATGAATAGCTTGCTTTGCCGTTGAGCCGGGATTAGCATGACACCATTCGGCGGCGGCACCGCCTGCCGACATTGCCCGGTTTTTCACGGTGAGTTTTTCGAGGTGCGTTTTTCACCGTGAGTTTTCAAGGTTTAGCCCGATTATGATTCTATCGACGCTGCGGCAGCGCTGGTTTATTATTATGCTTGCCGGCGCCACACTGGTATCGGCAACATTGGGCATCAGACAAGTTTTTGGTCTGTTCCTCGCGCCCATATCCGTCGAGCTTGATACTGGCTTTCAGCTATTTTCACTTGCCATAGCCGTGCAGAATCTTGTCTGGGGGCTATCTTCACCATTTTTTGGCGCGGCGGCAGACCGGTATGGGCCATGGCGGGTGGCTGCTGTTGGTGCCTTGCTATATGCTGGCGGATTGTTTTTGATGGCATCCTTTGTCACCGAAACCGGCGTATTTATTGGCCAGATCCTCGTCGGGCTTGGGCTTGGCAGTGCCGGCATTTCAATTGCGATTGGCGCGGTGGCGCGGGCAGCACCGCCCGAAAAACGCTCGCTTGCTATGGGGCTTGTCACCAGTTTTGGATCATTCGGCCAGTTCGCGCTGGTACCAATCACGCAGATTTTGATGGTGAATGGTGGCTGGCAATTTGCGCTGGTGATGCTATCGGCGATTATGGCGTCGATGGTGGCGGTGGCGATTGGCTTGCGCACCCCGGCTGGCAGTGCCCGCCCGGTCGAAGGCCCGGTGCTGACGATTGGCGCGACCTTGCATCAGGCGGTGAACAGCCGAGACTATATTTTGCTGACAATCGGGTTTTTTGTATGCGGGCTGCAGCTGGTCTTCATAACCACGCATCTGCCGACCTATTTACATGACGCCGGTCTGTCAACCAAGATTTCCAGCTGGGCGTTAGCGCTGATCGGCTTGTTCAACATCATTGGTGCGTTTGTATGTGGGTGGCTTGGCGGAATTGTGTCGAAAAAGAAAACGCTGGCGACCGTCTATTTGCTTCGCGGCATCATTATTGCGGCATTTATTGTGATCCCGCCAACCCCGGTAACGGCACTTCTGTTTGGCGCGGCTATGGGGCTGTTGTGGCTCGGCACCATTCCATTGACCAGCGGCCTGATTGTGGTGTTTTTTGGCCCACGTTATCTCAGCATGCTGTATGGCATGGTGTTTTTGTCGCATCAGATCGGGTCGTTTGTTGGCGCCTGGCTTGGCGGCATTTGGTATGACTGGTTTGGCAATTATGAAGCCATGTGGTGGCTGAACGCAGCGGCTGGTGTTTTTGCATTTTTGGTCAATTGGGCTATTCGCGAACCACGCCCAGCTGTCGCTGCCGCCTAGCGCCGCGCTTACCCCTGCTGCTCGCCAAGCCAGCGTTCGGTGTCAAGTGCCGCCATGCAGCCCATACCGGCAGCGGTCACGGCTTGCCGATAAATTTTATCAACGCAGTCACCTGCCGCAAAAATACCATTAACAGATGTATGCGTGCTGCCCGGATGCGCAATGATATAGCCCTCATCATCAAGCGTCACCGCGCCGGCAAAGGCCGCTGTCGCCGGATCATGCCCAATGGCGACAAACATGCCATGCACGGCAATCATTTTATCGTCACCGCCATTCGATGCGGCAAGTCGCAATCCGGTGACACCCGACTCATCACCAAGAACCTCTGCCACTTGCCGGTTCCATTCGACGGTAATATTGGCTTTTTTAAGCAACCGCTCCTGCATGATCTGCTCGGCTCTTAAGCTGTCACGGCGGTGCACCAAGGTGACATGGTTGCAGATATTGGCAAGATACAGCGCCTCTTCAACAGCGGTATTGCCACCACCAATCACCGCCACATCACGGCCTTTATAAAAGAACCCGTCACATGTTGCACAGGCCGACACACCACGGCCATTAAACTGCATTTCTGAATCCAGCCCAAGCCAGCGTGCCTGCGCACCCGTTGCCAGAATCACCGCATCGGCGGTAATCTCATTGCCTGAGTCAAGCGTCAGCCGGAATGGCCGCGATGCCGAATCAAGCGCAGTGACAATATCATACATCACCCGCGCACCGACATTTTCGGCCTGTCCCTGCATTTCAGTCATCAGCCAGGGGCCCTGAATCACCTCGGCAAACCCCGGGTAATTTTCGACATCTGTGGTGATGGTCATCTGGCCGCCGGGCTGCAATCCGGCAATAATCAGCGGCGCTAAATTTGCCCGCGCCGTATAGATGCCAGCCGTCAGTCCGGCAGCGCCCGCACCAATGATAACGACCTGTTCGTGAGTTGACGGTTTTGTATTTACAGCAGCGGAATCAGACATTTTTTAAACACTCGTTTTACAGCAGGCATGACAGACAGGTGACAAGCAATCAATGGCTCTCGGCATAACACTCTACAGGCAGTGTTTTCAAGTGTCATTTACACAACATCATGTTACCTTGCCCAAATGCCGATGATAACACTCAAACGCCGCATTCTACACGGCTTTGCCATCTGTGCCGGTCTGTTGCTCTGTACAGTCGCTGCGCATGCTGAAACAGTGATTAACGGTGCCACGCTTTTGCGCGGCGGCGCCGTTGAAGGCGGCCTGATGATTGCCCGCACCGCCCCTGACAACCGGGTCACGCTGGATGATGCAGCGATTCCGGTCGCCCCGGACGGGCTGTTCATTGTCGGGTTTCACCGCGATTCTGATTTGCCGGTGACCATCGGTATTACCAAAACTGACGGCACCAGCCAGCTGACAGTGCTGACACCGCAGCAACGCAGCTACCAAATTCAGCGCATTGACGGTCTGCAGAAAAATATGGTGACACCGCCAGAAAACGTCATCGCACGCATCAAATCTGATCAGGCGGCTGTTGCCGCGGCGCGTCAAACACCCGCCGCAGCCGGTGATTTCTGGCGCGGCATTGATTGGCCGGTCACCGGTCGCATTTCCGGCGTGTTTGGCAGCCAGCGCATTTTAAATGGCCAGCCGCGCCAACCGCATTATGGGATTGATATCGCGGTTCCCAAAGGCACCCCGGTGCGGGCCCCGGCAAGTGGTCTGGTAACGCTGGTGAAGGATTTGTATTTTTCCGGCTGGACAATCATTATCAATCACGGGTTGGGGTTGAATTCAACATTTTTGCATTTAGACAGTACCGCTATCAGCGTCGGCGATACTGTTCAGCGCGGCAGCATCATCGGCACCGTTGGCTCAACCGGTCGGTCTACCGGGCCACATCTTGATTGGCGGCTCGACTGGCAGGGTCGGCGCATTGACGCCAGCCTTGCCGCCGGCCCGATGCCAGAGACAGGATAGATGACGGCAGCACCGGTTGTTTTTATTTTTGGTCTTGGCTTTGTCGGGCGCGCCCTTGGACATATGATGGCGGCTGCCGGCTGGTCGATCCGCGGCACCACCAGACAGCCGGAAAAATTTGCTGCCGAAGCGGCGGCCGGCTGGGAGATCATCGGCTTTAGCGACCAGCAGAAAATGCCTGTGCCGGCGCGTGCTGTCGACGGGGTGAGTGCGATCCTGTCGACAATCACCGCTATTTCCGGCAGCGATCCGGTGCTCGATCTGCATCAAAATGACCTTGCCGGTTTTGCTGGCTGGGTGGGCTATGTTTCGGCAACGTCGGTGTATCCGGACAAGCCGGATGGCATCTGCTATGAACACACCCGGCCAGACCCGGCCACCGCCCGCGGCAAAGCCCGTTTGCTGGCAGAGCAAAGATGGCAGCAGCTGTTTAACGCGGAAATTTTTCGCGCCGCCGGTATTTATGGCCCCGGGCGCAGCCCGTTCGACAGCCTGCGGGATGGCACGGCGCGCATCATCGAACGCGAAGGACAGGTGTTTAACCGCATCCACCGCGACGATATCTGCCGGGTTATAATGGCGGCACAGGCGCAGCCCCGGGCTGGCCGTATTATAAATCTGGCTGATCATAAACCAGCCCCGCAAGGCGATGTGGTGCGTCATGCCGCGGCATTGCTTGGCGTTGAGCCGCCCGCCCCACAGCGACTGGAAGACGCCAATTTATCGCCAATGGCGCAGAGCTTTTATGTGTCGCGCCGCCGCGTTGGATCACAGGTGATTAAACCAGAGCTTGGCATTGATCTGTTATATCCGGATTATGAAACCGGGCTGGCGGCTATTTTACAGGCCGAAACGCAGCAGATTAGCTGATCGACGGATCCAGCCCGCCAGTTGCATAACGATTGGCCATTGCCGCCAATGCCAGCGGCTTGATTCTGGCCGCATTGCCAGCCGTGCCAAATCGTTCAAACCGGTCAGCACAAAGATGTTCCATCGCATCCATCGCCGGTTTCAGAAATTTGCGCGGATCGAATTCGGACTTGTTTTCATCAGCAATCTTGCGGATGACACCCAGCATCGCCAGACGACAATCTGTGTCGATATTGACCTTGCGCACACCGTGTTTGATGCCGCGTTCAATCTCTTCAAGCGGCACACCCCAAGTTTGCGGCATCTCGCCACCATGCGCGTTAAATATATCCTGCAATTCCTGCGGCACGCTCGACGAGCCATGCATCACAAGATGAATATTCGGCAAGCGGCGATTGATTTCTTCAACCACATTCATTGCCAGAATTTCACCATCCGGCTTGCGGGTAAATTTATAGGCGCCATGGCTGGTGCCCATGGCAATGGCCAGCGCGTCGACCTTCGTCTGTTTGACAAAATCCACCGCCTGATCCGGGTCGGTCAGCAGCTGGTCTTCGGATAATTTGCCGGTTGCCCCATGCCCGTCTTCCTGTTCACCTTCACCGGTTTCAAGCGAACCAAGAACACCAAGTTCACCCTCAACAGACACACCGGCATGATGCGCCATTTCTGTCACGCGCCGGGTAATATCCAGATTATATTCATAAGAGGCCGGGGTTTTCGCGTCGGCTTCTAATGACCCATCCATCATCACCGAGGTAAATCCATATTGGATGGCCGTCATGCAAGTGGCTTCGTTATTGCCGTGATCCTGATGCATACATACCGGAATATGCGGATACATTTCAGCCAACGCCTTGACCATTGCCTGTAACATCACATCGCCAGCGTAATTGCGGGCGCCGCGGCTGGCCTGAATGATGACCGGCGCATCGACCCGATCGGCGGCTTTCAATATGGCCAGCCCCTGTTCCATATTGTTAATGTTAAAAGCCGGCACACCGTAGCCATGCTCGGCGGCGTCATCAAGAAGTTGGCGAAGCGAAATCAGCATAAGTTACCCTGTCTTTATTCAGTGTCTTTAAATTCAGTGTCTGTATTCGGTCACATTCACCGGTCAGTTATGACCCATATTTCACAAACTCGTCAACTTCATTAGCCGACCCGAAAACAAGCGGAACCCGCTGATGCAATGCGTCTGGCACGATATCCAGAATATCCTGTTGCCCATCGCTGGCACGACCACCGGCCTGGGTCACCAGAAACGCCATCGGGCTGGCCTCGTAAACCAGTCGCAAGCGTCCATTGTGATAGCCATCACGGGCGTCAGCCGGATACAGAAAGATGCCGCCACGCCGAAAGATGCGCCAGCCATCAGCCACCAATGAGCCAACCCAGCGCATGTTGAAATTACGCTGGCGCGGCCCGGCGCTGCCAGCAAGGCAATCGGCAATATAGCGTGACACCGGCGCTGCCCAATGCCGGCTGTTTGACGCATTTATGGCAAATTCGCTGGTCTCAGCCGGCATACGCACCTGCCAGCCCATATCGTGAAACTGGCCATCGGTGCCAAGCTGAAAGGCAAACACACCATCGCCACATGTCACAAGCAAAGTGGTCTGCGGGCCATAGACAAAAATGCCGCTCGCCAATTGATTACGGCCCGGCTGCAAGCTGCCGCCACTGGCCGGCAGGATCGAAAAAATAGTGCCAATCGATACATTCGTATCAATATTTGAAGACCCATCAAGCGGGTCACTGGCGACAATCACGTCGCCGCCATCATGCAGCTGAATTGCCGCATCGCGTTCTTCCGACAGATAGGCGGCAACATGGTCAACCGCAGCCAGCGCGGTGGCAATCATCTCATCAGCCAGAACATCGAGCTTTTTCTGGTCATCGCCATCGGCATTGGCGCTGCCGCGGACGGCGCCAAGCTGGGCTGTCGAATCCGGCCGGGCGATGGTCGCCGACAGTTCAACCGCAACCCCGGCCAGAGCGCGAACCGACGCCGCCACGGCTGGTTGGTCTGCTGCGATTTGTGTCAAAAATTTTGTCAGAGTCAGAGCTGTCATCCTGTTACCCATATCTGCATATGCGGCGCTGTCAAAGCCGCAGAGCAGACCTCATTCTAAACAAAGAAACGCCCGCCGCTGCGACAGCGACGGGCGTTTTTAATCTGTAATGGCATCAATGCCAGCCCTATTCGCGGTTGCCAAACAGCCGCAGGATGAACAGGAACATATTGATGAAATCAAGATACAGCGTTAACGCGCCAAAAATTGACTTTTTGGTCGCCACATCGCTGCTGTCACCCGCCATATACATTGATTTGATGCGCTGTGTATCCCATGCGGTAAGCCCGGCAAAAATCAGCACACCGCCAATCGAGATCACAAACTCAAGCTGTGTCGACGCCATGAAAATATTCACAATTGACGCCAGAATCAGACCGAATAGGCCGATAACCATAAACGACCCCATGGCTGACAGGCTGCGCTTTGTGGTGTAGCCATAGAGGCTCAAACCGGCAAACGCACCAGCGGTGATGAAAAATGCCCGCGCCACACTGGCACCGGTATAGACCATTAACACTGACGACAGCGCCACGCCCATCATCGCCCCATACAGATAGAACATGTTACGGGCTTTGCTGGCTGACATGGCCTGAATGCGGGCTGACAGCCAGAACACCATGCCAAGCGGCGCCAGCATCACAACCCACTGCAATGGCGTGTTGAACAACAACGAGCCAAGGGGCGTCAGATACATCTGTCCGTCAGGGCCAGTCGTTGTCGCCAGCATTTTTGTGGCATAAGCAAAAAAACCGGTGAGCAACAACGCAGTGGTCATATGGTTGTATACACCCAGCATATAGGCGCGCAGCCCAACGTCAATTTGTGACGATGTTGCCGCAGCGGTATTCATAAAACGATTATCCTGCATTTTGTAACCCCCAAAATGGCGTTGAACGTGAGATAAATGTAAGCAATATAGGTGCATTATTCAAGACTAATGCGCCGATTTTGCTGCTGAAGTTGGCTGCCGCCTAAAGCTATGACGCCGGCTGGCTTGCCACCCCGGTTTTTTGCCGCCGGTCACGTTCCGAGGCTGATTTCAATTGCCCGCAAGCGGCCAGAATATCCCGCCCGCGCGGGGTGCGCACCGGCGACGCATATCCGGCTTTCAAAACCCGCTTGGCAAATGCTTCGATACGCTCATCCGACGAGCAAATATACGGGCTGCCCGGCCAGGGATTAAACGGGATCAGATTCAGTTTTGACGGAATCCCCTTGATCAGGCTCAGCAGAGCCCGGCAATCTTCATCACTGTCATTCACCCCGTCCAGCATGACATATTCCCATGTGATGCGCCGCGCATTTGACAGTCCCGGATAGTTCCGACAGGCATCAATCAGCGCGGCAAGCGGATATTTCCGATTGATTGGCACCAGCTCATCACGCAGTTTATCACGCACCGCATGCAGCGAGATGGCCAGATTGACGCCGAGCTCTTCACCACAGCGCTTGATTTCCGGCACCACCCCGGATGTTGATAATGTGATGCGCCGTTTCGACAGGGCTACGCCCTCGCCAGACATGATAATCCGCATCGCCTCGGCCACATTTTCATAATTGAAAAGCGGCTCGCCCATGCCCATCAGAACAATATTTGTCAGCCGACGATTGGGCTTGCCGGCTGGCCAGTCGCCAAGCTCGTCCATCGCCAGCAGCACCTGCCCACAGATCTCATCAACTGTCAGATTACGCACCAGCTTTTGCGTGCCGGTGTGACAAAAACTGCAGGTCAATGTACAGCCAACCTGCGATGAAATACATAGCGTGCCACGTTCCTTGTCCGGGATATAAACCGCCTCGGCCTCATTGCCATCGGCAAATCGCAGCAGCCATTTAATGGTGCCGTCAACCGATTGCAGACGACGCGAAACGGCCGGCCGGTCGGCGCTGAACAATTCCGTCAATTGCTCACGCACCGGTTTGCCAAGGTCGCTCATCTCGGCAAAATTTGTCAGACCATGCCGCCATACCCAGCGCCACAGCTGTCCCGCCCGAAATTTTGGCAGACCAAGGGCGGTGATCTCAGCTTCCAAAGCCGCCTGTGACAAGCCCAGCAGATTGACTTTGCCGTGATCCGGCGTTGCCGCCATTTTCGGGGCGCATAGGGTCACTTGCAGGTCTTGTCGATCACAGATTTGGTTTTGGTAAAACCAGACAGTGAATAGCGATCGGTGGTTTTTGTGCCGCGGCTTGATGTGCCGATAATGGTCATTTTTGACCCGCGTTTCATCGCCGCGATCATCCGCTGATCATCTTCTTCACTGCTGGCATAGGCGCGATCCTCGATGGTAAATAGGGTGAATTTTTTACCATCGATATTCATCGTGACATCAGATTGCGGCTTATAACGATAGCCGGCAACGACCTGCACAACATTACGCTCGGATTTATCCGGGCCATGCGACACAAATACCCGCGTTTCACCCCGGTTATTCGGGTCATATTTACCCTTGCTTTCCTTTGGCACGCTGCTGACAAAACACATGCGCCCGGCAGTATCGTCATAGCGATAGGCACCCCAATCTTTCTCAATCAACATTTCGTTAGGGGCTGCAATCGCTGGCAAAGCGCCAAAAGCAGCTGTGAACAAACCGAATAAAAGACCCACTATTTTGATGGTTTTCAACATCGTAAGTCATCGTCTCCTTGATATTTTCTAAAGACCGGCTATCGCCATCGCATTGCATTTTTTTGGTTGGCTAATCAAATACCGCTGGTTTATGGCAGTATTATGAACATCATGACCCGCCTGCTAGGCTGATTCATTTTTTTGTTTTAGGACAGCCGGCCAATGGATGCAAAGATTTTCCGCCCAAATCCGGTCTTTCTTAATGACAAGTTTCACAACAGGCTTATCGCGCAAGCTGCGCCAGTAGCTGTTTTGCCAGCGGCAGAATTTTGCCGGCAATCACATCGACCCCGGCTTCATTCGGATGCATACCATCCGCTTGATTCAAATCAACCATGAGCGCAACCCCGTCGAGAAAAAACGGATAGAGCAGAATATCATGCTGTGTCGCCAGACGCGGATAGATCCGGTCAAATTCATCGGCATAATCCGCCCCAAGATTGCGCGGCGCCTGCATCCCGGCAAGCAGCACCTTAATATCGCGATCCTGCAGCCGGGTGATAATGGCCTGCAGATTGTCATAGCTTGCCTGCGGATCAAGGCCACGCAGTAAATCATTGCCACCAAGCACAATAATGGCGGCATCCGGGTTTGCCGCCAGCGACCAATCGAGCCGCGCCCGGCCGCCTGCGGTGGTGTCACCCGACACACCGGCATTGATCATCGTCACATCGATGCCATCACGCATCAGCTTTTGACGTAAAATATCGGGAAATGCCCGGCCTTGCGGCAGACCATGCCCGGCGACCAGCGAGTCACCCAAAACCAGCACAACAGGCGGTGCCGCCATCGCCCGCGCCAGCGGCATTGTGACGATCAGCAGCCCAACCAGCGCACATAGCCACAGACGCTGCATCAGTTGCAAAGTTTTTTTGTCAAATACATTGACCTGCATGTTTAAGACCACCATATCGCGTAGGGAGGTTTATCGGCGCCGGGGTTTTGCTTTTGACATTTTGGCCTGTTGTCACCCGCCATGATACGGATGTAGGAACAATCTGACAAAACATCCAGACCCGTGATCCAAATTCGTTCCAGCAACGCATATTTGTAAAAGCTAGAGATTCGATGCCCAACGCTTCTTCACCATCATCCAAGCCCGCCGTCATTCATCTGGAGGACGCGCATTTATCACTCGGCAACACCGCCGCCAGCGTGCATATTTTAAAAGGTATTTCACTGACCATTGACGCCGGTGAAACCGTTGGCATTTTGGGGCCAAGCGGTGCCGGCAAGACCAGCCTGCTAATGATTCTGGCCGGTCTGGAAACGCTGAGTAGCGGGCGCATCACGCTTGATGGCACCGACATAACCGGGCTTGATGAAGACCGTCTGGCTGCGCTGCGGCGTGACCTTGTCGGCATCGTATTTCAGGCATTTCGCCTGATACCCTCGCTGACAGCCTTGCAAAATGTGGCGATCCCGCTAGAGCTTGCGGGGCGCGACAATGCCGCCGATATGGCGGCGGCGGCCTTGCGGTCAGTCGGGCTGGAGCATCGGCTGTCACATCTTCCTGATCAAATGTCTGGCGGTGAACAGCAACGTGTTGCCATTGCCCGCGCCATGGTCGCCAAGCCGCGCATTCTGCTTGCCGATGAACCGACCGGCAATCTTGACAGTGTCACCAGCGAAAAAGTGATTGCCAGCCTGTTTAAAAGCGCCGCCGACGCCAATGCCGCGCTGGTGCTGGTAACGCATGACGCCGATCTCGCCGCGCAATGTTCGCGGGTGTTGCATATCGAAGATGGTGTCATTGTACGTGACAGCAAGCCATCATCATGACGCAATCTACACACACCACCGCGCCGCGCCCTAGCCTGTCAAGTTGGGCCTTGGCCTGGCAGTTTGCGCGCCGTGAAATCCGCGGCAGCATTGGTCGCTTTCGGGTATTTTTGGGCGCCTTGCTGTTGGGCGTTGCCGCCATTGGAACGGTTGGGTCGGTTGCCGAATCGATGCGCAGTGGCATTGGCGACAATGCCCGCATCCTGCTTGGTGGCGATATTGAATTTAGCAGCCTGCATACCCCGCCAGATGACAGCATCGTCGATCTCGCCAGAAATTTTGGTGCGGTCTCGCAAGTGGTGCAGATGCGTGCCATGCTGCAGACCGCAACTGCCCGCAAGCTGGTTGAACTCAAGGCTGTTGACAGCCAATGGCCACTTGTTGGCAAAAGCATCATCTCGCCGGACATCGGGCTGACCGACGCGCTTGCCGATAATGCGGTCATTGCAGACCCCTCTTTGCTGCGCAGTCTGGGTCTGGCACCCGGCGATAGCGCCAGACTTGGCGATCTCGATATCAGGGTCAGCGCAGAATTATTGAGCGAGCCAGACCGCTCCATCAGCTTTGTCAGCTTTGGGCCGCGGGTGCTGATATCACAGGCCACCTTACAGGCCACCGGCTTGCAGCAGCCGGGGTCATTTATCACCTACCGATATCGCCTCATCCTGAACAATGAAACCGACCGGCAAGCCGCCCTAACCACCTTGCGCGATGCCACCAGCGACACCCATGTCAGGGTGCGTGATCTGGCTGATGCGGCGCCCGGATTTGATCGCTTTATCAATCAGGCAGAGGTGTTTTTGGTGCTGGTTGGATTAACCGCGCTGTTGATTGGTGGGCTTGGGGTTGCCGGCGCGGTGCGGGCCTGGCTGGCCAGCCGCATCGATATCATCGCAACGCTAAAATGTGTTGGCGCGCCGGCGCGGCTGATTTTTCGGATCTATCTGTTACAGGTGATGTGCATCGCCGGCTTTGGCGTAAGCGCCGGGGTTGTGGTGGCGGCCATCGCCCCGTTATTCGCCATCCAGATTCTGGCCGGTTATGTCACTGTGCCATTGGATTTGACAATCTATCCGGTGCCATTGCTGGTCGCCGCCGGCTTTGGCCTTGGCACCGCCTATCTGTTTGCCGTCTGGCCGCTTGCCAAAGCCGAAGAGGTGCGCGCCGCTGATTTATTCAGACGGCTTGTCGCGATCCCGGAAGGCAGGCCAAAACCAGCCTATCTATTGAGCATGCTGGCCGCTGCCGGCGGGCTGGCGTTGCTGGCACTGATCGCAACGCGCGACATCAAGATCACCAGTGGCTTTATTGGCGGATCATTGGCGGCTTTGTTGTTATTATCAATTTTAGGCCATGTTCTGGTGATGCTGTTGCGGCGCATGCCGCGGCCGGGATTTGTACCGGTCAGGCTGGCAATTTCCAATATTATCCGCCCCGGCTCTCCGGTGCGTTCGGTGATCATCGCCTTTGGCCTTGGCTTGTCAGTGCTGGTCACGGTATCGCTGAGCGAGGCCAATCTGGGGCGGCAAATCGATTCGCGGCTGGCCGATGATGCGCCCGACTGGTTCTTTATTGATATTCAACCGCACCAGATTGATGAATTTGAACAAACCGTTGCGACGATCGATGGCATTTCAGAAATGAACAAAACGCCGATGTTGCGCGGCCGGGTCGTCAGGCTTGATGATGTGCCGGTGTCACAAATCACCCCGGATGAGGGATCTGCATGGATTTTGCGCGGTGATCGCGCTTTGACCTGGTCGGCCACCCCGCCAAAGGGGTCAGAGATTGTCGCTGGCAATTGGTGGGACACGGATTATAGCGGCCCGCCTCTGGTATCTATGTCCTATGAAGCTGCCAATGATTTCGGCCTGACAATTGGCGATACCGTCAGCATCAATGTGCTTGGCCGGGAAATCACCGCCACCATTACAAATCTGCGTGCCGTCGATTGGGAAAGTTTTAGCATCAATTTTGTGTTTGTCCTGAATCCCGGGGTTTTGGACGCCGCCCCACACAGCTGGATCGCCACCACCCATGCCGATGATGACGCCGCCGCAGACGCTGTTGAACGCACCATTACCAGCCAGTTTTCCAATGTCTCGGCGGTTTCGGTCAAAGAGGCTGTTGCCACCGCCCAACAGGTCATTGCGCTGCTTGGTGGTGCCATCCGCCTGACCGCGCTGGTCACATTGGTCGCCGGCATAGCGGTGTTGGCTGGCACGGTTGCCAGCAGCGAAGCGCAACGTCTGGCGGACTCGGTCATCTTAAAAGTGTTAGGGGCAACCCGCCTGTCGATCGGGCTGGCCTGGTTTTTTGAATATGCCCTGCTGGGGTTGCTCACCGCCATCGCTGCCGCCTGTATCGGCACGATTGCCAGTTGGGCACTGGTCGCCCAGTTGTTAGAGGCTGATTTTGAATTTAAAGGCTGGCTGGTTCTGGCAACGACACTTGGCGGCGCATTATTGACCGCTGTGCTGGGGCTGATCAGCGCCATGCAAACGCTGGGCCGCAAGCCCGCCCCGGTGTTGCGCGAGTTATAATCACCGTTGCGAGAGTGCGGCTGATCGGATATGAACGGACGAACACAAGCAACAGGCTGGTTTCGCATGAACACAAAAGATATCAAAAAAGTCGTGCTTGCCTATTCAGGCGGGCTTGATACGTCAGTTATCCTGCGCTGGCTGCAGGACCATTACAGCGCCGAAGTTGTCACCTTCACCGCTGATATTGGACAGGGCGAGGATATTGAGCCAGCCCGTGCGAAAGCTGAACTTTTGGGCATCAAAGAAATTTTCATTGAAGATCTACGCGAAGAATTTGTCCGCGATTATGTCTTCCCGATGTTTCGGGCCAACCCGCTCTATGAGGGAGCCTACCTGCTTGGCACCTCGATTGCCCGGCCATTAATTGCCAAGCGGCAGATCGAAATCGCCAAGGCGGTTGGTGCCGAGGCTGTGTCGCATGGCGCCACCGGCAAAGGCAATGATCAGGTTCGGTTTGAATTGGCTTATTATGCGTTGCAGCCAGACATTAAAGTGATCGCGCCGTGGCGTGAATGGGATCTGGGGTCGCGCACCAAGCTGATCAGCTATGCCGAACAAAATCAAATCCCCATCCCAAAGGATAAACGCGGCGAGGCACCTTTCAGCGTCGATGCGAATCTGCTGCATATTTCGGCTGAGGGCAAAGTGCTTGAAGACCCATGGGTGGCACCGGAAGAATATGTGTTTTCCCGCACCGTCGCGCCGGAAGATGCGCCTGACAAGCCAACCGAGATTGCTATTCGGTTTGAAGCTGGCGATCCGGTTGCCATTGACGACAAGGCCTTTACACCAGCCCGCCTTTTAGAAGAGCTGAACCGGCTTGGCGGTGCCAACGGCATCGGTCGGTTAGATCTTGTCGAAAACCGCTTTGTCGGGATGAAGTCGCGCGGTGTGTATGAAACCCCGGGCGGCACCATTCTGCTGGCCGCACGACGTGCAATGGAATCGATTACCCTTGATCGCGGCGCTCAACATACCAAAGACGAACTGATGCCGCGCTATGCCGAGCTTGTCTATAACGGATTTTGGTTTTCGCCGGAACGCGAAATGCTGCAGGCAGCCATCGATAGCTGCCGTGACGCGGTGAATGGCGTGGTGCGGGTCAAGCTCTATAAAGGCAATGTGATTATCACCGGCCGGCAATCGCCAAATTCACTTTATAATGCTGATTTGGTGACGTTTGAGGAAGGCGCGGTCGATTATGACCACAGCGATGCGCATGGGTTTATCCGGCTCAACGCCTTGCGCTTGCGTGTTCAGCAGATGATGCGCACCAAAGGATCGTAACATTAATTCTGGGCATTAATCCTGTGCATTTATCCGGGGCTCGGCGAACCGCAGCAGCCTGTCGGCTGTCATGCTACTCGCTGCAGACCACCCCAACGCTGCCATCCTTATTGACTTGTTTCAGAAACAGCCTGCCTGTTGGCGCCACACTATAGCCAGATGATTTCAGCCCGGTTTCGCAGGGAACAGCCCGCACAAATCTATATTCCGGGTTGTTATTGCTGTGCTTGCTGAATGACTGCATCGCTTCTGTATTGTACAAGCCAGCGACACCGAAAACGAGAATTAAAACCCACATGGCAACATACCTCTATTCCACCCAAAGCGACCATCGCTTTTTTCATCATGGGTGTTAGCCTTTGATTATGGCGCCATTCGGCCCAAAACTTGGCGCAAACGTGAAAACGCCACCCCGTTTAGGGATGACGTTTTTATATTAGAGGTATTAACCAGTGCGACAAACATTGGTCAGATATTTTATCGCTGCCGCTAGAGCTGCGCCGCGACATAATCCCAATTCACCAGATTATCCAGAAAATTGGCCAGATAATCAGGCCGCTTATTGCGGAAATCGATGTAGTAGGAATGTTCCCAAACGTCACAGCCGAGCAAAGCTGTCTGGCCGAAACAAAGCGGGTTAACGCCATTTTCTGTCTTTGTCACTTGCAAGCTGCCATCAGCTGTTTTCACCAGCCAGCACCAGCCTGAACCAAATTGCCCGGCACCAGCCGCTTTAAACGCATCTTTGAAGGCATCAACAGAGCCAAAATTTTCGATCAATGCCGCTTCCAGCTCTGATGGCATGGCCGATGCGCCAGGCCCCATCATTTCCCAAAACTGCATATGGTTCCAATGTTGTGACGCATTGTTGAAAATACCATTTTGCGCCACCGCTTTCGCATCATAGGTGCCGGTGATGATATCTTCGAGTGACTTGCTTTCCCACTCGGTGCCAGCGATCAGCTTATTGCCATTCACAACATAGGCATTATGGTGGAGATCATGATGATATTCTAGGGTTTCAGCGCTCATGCCGAATTCAGCGAGCGCATCATGTGAATAGGGCAGGTCAGGTAGGGTAAATGCCATGTCAGTCTCCAAAATGTAGTGTGCCGTTGCAGCTATAGTTTGTGATATAAGCGTTTATAGCCGATTTCCAAGGGAATAAACATGTCTTGGCGGTGATTTTTTGAAAAAATACATGGCGGCGGATGACTGGACAGCGGTTGCCGGATCCCCTTATAAATCAGCCAATCACCTCAAATCATCCAGTCACCATAAATCATCCAGCCACAGCGAGGCATTGTCATGCACCCCCGGAATCCACCGCATATCGCCGCATTTCTCAATCACCAGCCAGAGATTGACGAAACTGCCTTTATCGCACCAACAGCGGCGGTGATCGGGGCGGTGCGGATTGGCGCCGGCAGCAGCATCTGGTATCAGGTAACACTGCGCGGCGATAACAACTTCATCACCATTGGCACCGGCACAAATATCCAGGATAACAGCTGTGTCCATATCAGCAGCCGTGATTTTCCGACAATCATCGGCGATTATGTGTCGATTGGTCATTCAGCGCTGGTGCATGCCTGCCGGCTGGAAGATCACAGCTTTGTCGGCATGGGGGCCATTGTTATGGATGGCGCCGTCATCGAGACCGATGCGATGTTAGCGGCTGGCGCGATGTTGACCCCGGGCAAACGCATCCCGACAGGCGAGTTATGGGCCGGGCGTCCCGCCAGAAAAATGCGCCAGCTGACCGCCGAAGACATCGCTGAAAACCGCAGGATTGCGATGCATTATATTGAGGTTGGCCGGGCGCATAAACACGGCCCGGACGGCGCGCCCTTTGATCAGATGCACAGCCACCCGCTGCCACCAAAGTGACCGCATGAGACCGGTTATACGCACATAAAAAATGTCAAAATTGGTGGCACTATGCCGGCGTTTGATGCTAAGGCTAACCCATGCCGTTTGAGCTGCCGGCCGAGATAATGCGCCGGCATTGAAAATACAATCATATAGCCGCCTGTGATTTCCGGGAGAATATCAAATGCAGTTAAAAGACCCTTCGTTATTACGTACGCAATCCTATATCAATGGTGAATGGGTAAGTGCCGCCAATGGGGCCAGCTTTGCCGTGCATAACCCGGCCGACGGCGCGGTGATTGCCGAGGTTGCCGATTTGGGCGCGGCTGATGTCACCCGTGCCATCGATATGGCGGTGCCGGCGCAAAAAGCCTGGGCGGCTACGCCTGCCAAAACCCGCGCCATGATTCTGCGCCGCTGGTATGATTTGATTGTCGAAAACACCGATGATCTGGCACTTATACTGACAACCGAAATGGGCAAGCCGCTGGCCGAAGCTAAAGGTGAAATCGCCTATGGTGCCAGCTTTGTTGACTGGTTTGGCGAAGAAGCACGGCGTGTGTGCGGCGATGTTCTGGAGAGCCCGCAGGCTGACAAGCGGCTGTTGACATTCAAACAGCCAATCGGCGTGTTTGGTGCCATTACCCCATGGAATTTCCCGATTGCGATGATCACGCGCAAGGTAGCCCCCGGTATTGCCGCTGGCTGTGCCTGCGTGTTGAAACCAGCTGAACAGACGCCGCTATCGGCGCTGGCACTGGCCGAACTTGCCACCCGTGCAGGCATTCCGGCCGGGGTGATGAATATTGTCACTGGCATGGACGCACCCGCCATCGGTCAGGTGTTATGTGCAGATAGCCGAATCCGCAAAATGACCTTTACCGGATCAACCGAGGTTGGCCGGATTTTGATGCGCCAAAGCGCTGACACAGTAAAGAAGATGAGCCTCGAATTGGGTGGCAACGCACCGTTGCTGGTGTTTGATGACGCCGATCTGGATGTCGCTGTCGAAGGTGCGATGTTGTCAAAATTCCGCAATGCTGGCCAGACATGTGTCTGTGCAAACCGAATTTTTGTTCAGGACGGCATTTATGATGCCTTTGCCAAACGGCTCGCTGAAAAGGCGGCCAGCATGACCGTTGGGTCTGGCACCAGCGATGGTGTTGAACAAGGGCCGCTGATTGACCAGCAGGGATTTGAAAAAGTCTGCAGTCATGTCGAAGATGCCATTGCCAACGGCGCCAATGTTCTGGCAGGCGGCAAGGCGCACAGTCTCGGTGGCACCTTTTTTGAACCCACAGTGCTAACCGATATGACGTCAGATATGCGGATGTTCCGTGAGGAAACTTTTGGGCCGGTAGCCGGTCTGTTCCGTTTTACCGACGAGGCCGAAGCGATCGCAGCGGCGAATGATACAGAATTTGGTCTGGCCGCCTATTTATTCACCGAAAATGCCAGCCGGTTGTTCCGCGTCAGTGAGGCCCTTGAATATGGCATCGTTGCCGCCAATACGGGTATTTTTTCATCGGAAGTCGGGCCATTTGGTGGCGTGAAAAACTCCGGTCTTGGTCGTGAAGGATCAAAATACGGGATTGATGAATTTCTGGAAATTAAATTTGTCTGTATCGGCATGTAGCCGGCATCGCAGATGTTTCAGCACCATCCGGAATAAAATAGCGGGGCAAATCGACCCCGCTATTTTTTTGCGTTCCTGGTTTTTGTCGGCGCTGGGGTTATTTCGCCAGCCGCCGGATCAGGCTGGATGTATCATTACGGCCATGCCCGTCGGCGCTTAATTCAGCGTAATAACCAGCCACAATTTCGGTCACCGGCAGCGGCGCACCGTTGCGTTTTGCCTCTTCAATACAAATCCGCAGATCCTTGCGCATCCAATCGACAGCAAAGCCAAAATCAAATTCGCCTTTAACCATGGTGTGACCGCGATTCACCATTTGCCAGGATTGCGCCGCACCACCTGAAATCGCCTCCAATAGTTTTTCCGTATCCAGCCCGGCCTCGATGGCAAAATTCAGCCCTTCAGACAGGCTTTGCACCAGACCGGCGATACAGATCTGATTGACCATCTTGGCCTGCTGACCTTGTCCGGCAGCCCCCATATGGACAACCCGCGCACCATAGCATTGCATCACCGGCAATGCCGCGTCAAAGCCAGCCGCATCACCGCCAACCATGACCGTCAATTGACCATTTTCAGCACCCGCCTGACCGCCTGACACCGGCGCATCAAGCGTCATCACGCCAGCCGCAGATCCAGCCGCATAGAGCTGTCGTGCCACATCAGCTGACACCGTGCTGTTATCGATAAAGACAGCACCCTGTTGCATTGCCGGAATCGCCCCGTCATCGCCAAGCGCGACCGACAATACATCCGGATCATCACCGACACAGCAAAATACGAAATCAGCCCCGCTTGCTGCGGCCGCCGGGGTTGCGGCATGCCGACCCCCATGCTGTGCTGCCCATGCTTCGGCTTTGGCTGTTGTCCGGTTATATACAGTGACATCATGGCCAGCCGCGGCAATATGCCCGGCCATCGGATACCCCATCACGCCCATTCCTAAAAAAGCAATTTTTGCCATTTGACCCTCTTATCTGGCTGGCTATCACGACCCGAGACCAAACCCGGCAATTATCATATTTTTGTGCCATTTGCACCGATTGCGCCTAGCCATTTAGCGCCGCCTGTTTATACTGAACCAGCCGTTACCGGTCTATGATCAATTTCTTGCCCGAGCAGAGAGCATCGAGAGCCAATGACCGTATTATCGAACCAGCAAGATATCGACATTCTGATTACTGATGCTGAAATTTCCGCCCGCACGAACCAGCTGGCGCGTATCATCACCGATCATTTTAAAGGCACTGAACAGCTTGTGGTTGTCGGTCTGCTGCGGGGATCGTTTATTTTTATTGCCGATCTTGTGCGCCGTCTGGCATTGCCAGTAGAGGTCGATTTTATGACGGTGTCTTCCTATGGCAATAATATGCAATCATCGCGGCAGGTACGGATCATTCAGGATCTTGAAACCACAATCAAAGACCGTGACGTATTGCTTGTCGAAGATATTGTCGATACCGGCCATACCTTGTCGCAGGTGCAAAAAATTCTGCTTACCCGCGCGCCGAAAAGTCTGTCCGTTTGCACCTTATTGAACAAGCCATCACGCCGTGAAGTTGATGTTGCGGTCGACTGGATCGGTTTTGACATCCCGGATGATTTTGTCATTGGCTATGGCATCGATTATGCCCAGCAGGGGCGTAACCTGCCGCATATTGGCGTGGTCAAATCCCCCGGCTAGGCCAGCATGTCAGCTTCATAACGATAGCTCGATAATGGCACCACGCCATTATCTGTGACCACAACCTGTTCTTCAAGCTTGACCCCCTCATGCCCATCGACAGCGCCGACATAGGCCTCGACAGATAAGGTCATGCCAACCTCAAAAACCCCGCCATAGCCATGCGCCTCGACATCTTCGGGATAGCGCACACTTGGATATTCGTCACACAGCCCGATACCATGTGCCAGCACGCCATAGCGCAAAGCCCGATACGCCTCGGGCAGGCGATGCGCGATGTTTGTCATCTCGGCAAAACTCATACCAGCTTCGATCAGCCCCATATTGGTGATGATATGTTCATAGGCAATCTGATAGAGCTGTTTTTGATTGGCGGTTGGCGGCGCATCGCCGACAATCCAGCTGCGTGAGATATCACAACAATAGCCATAAGTGCCGACAAGATCGGTGTCGAATGCCAGCATATCGCCAGCCGCCATGATGCGCGGCCCACATTCCTGAAACCACGGATTGGTGCGTGGCCCGGATGCCAGAAGACGCGTTTCAATCCATTCGCCGCCACGTTTGATATTGCCGGCATGCAACGCCGCCCACATTTCATTCTCGCTGATGCCGGGCCGCATGACCGCGCGCATTTCCTCAATCGCCGCCTCACAGGCGGTGATGGCGCATTGCATAGCTTTGAGTTCATTATCGTTTTTCACCGCTCGTGCATGTTCTGTCAGCACCTGGCCAGAGATGACATCAACACCGTTTTGGGTCAGCGCCCGAAAGCCCGGAATTTCGATTTTATCAACCGCCAGTCGCCGGTTGCAGCCGGCATGTTGTTGCAGAACATCAACAATTTGTGCGGCAAATTTATCGGCGGCAAACTGCGTTTGATCGCCTGTCTCGAAGTAAAAAAAACTGGCGCCGCCGCGCCATTCACCAATCAGCGGCAAATGCGCCGACAGATGATCGCAATTATGAAAATCCCACAACACCATCTTGCCTTCGGGTGGCACATAAACAGCGCGAGCCATGTTATGCGCAATCCAGAGCTGCATATTCGTGCAGTCAGTTGCATAGCGAATATTTAACGGATCAAACAATAATAATCCGGCGCAATCATGTTTGCGAATCTGCTCTTGCAGGCGCTGTAAACGATAGGCGCGCAGGGCTGGCAAATCCGGCGGAACAATCCCAGCCGCCTGCCATTCATCAAAGGCCAATTGGGTCGGGCCAATTTCAACGCGGTCATTATCATCAGGCGTCAAATCAGCTTTTAAATGCGCCCGCCGCGTTGGATCAATTTTACGATTCGACCCGACAATTCTATGCTCGTAAGAAAGTTCACTCACAATGTCTCTCCCACCAGTGCCAACACATCCAGCAGGTTCAAATTAGCCGCTAAAAAAGGCTTATTTGCAAGTATTTGTTCGCTTTATCACGCGGCATGCCTACCGGTTCACATCGACAACAACACGCCCACGCACCCCGCCCGCCAGAATATCCTTGCCAGCCGCCGCAACATCGGCCAGCCCAATCACCGAGGTTGCTGATTCCAATGCCGGTTTGGGCAGGTCACGTGCTAGTCGCTTCCATGCTTCAATTCTTGTATCAAAGGCGCAACTGGCAGAGTCTACCCCAATCATTCCAATTCCTCGGAGCATGAAAGGTATAATATTCAAAGAAAGGTCATTTCCACCAGCATTGCCAACAACTGTAACTGCAGAGAGCGGCTTCATTTGGGTTAGAACTCTCGCCAACATATCCCCGCCGACTGAGTCTACGCATCCTGCCCATTTTGCTGACTGAATCGGCTTTTTTTCACCGTCCATAATATCACCACGCGCGATTATCTGGGTTGCCCCCAGAGACCTCAAATACTCAGCTTGCTCGGGTTTTCCTGTTATTGCAGATACGCTGTATCCCATCTCAGACAACAATACGACTGCAATTGAACCAACACCTCCAGAAGCTCCAGTAACCAAAACTTCAGCACCATCTTTCCTTATGCCAAATTTTTCCAAGCTCATGACTGATAGCATAGCAGTCAACCCAGCAGTCCCAATCGCCATGGCGTCAAAACAACTCATCCCATCAACTAATGGCACCAACCAATCAGCTTTCACCCGGGCAAATTGCGCAAAACCACCCCACCAGATCTCGCCAACACGCCAGCCAGTCAACACCACTTTATCACCTGGGGCATAACGCTGGTCAGCACTCTCGACCACCTCACCAGCAAAATCAATGCCCGGAATGTGAGGGTATTCCCTTACAAGGCCGCCAATTCCTTGAAGACACATTCCATCCTTATAATTGAGAGTGGAATATTTTACCGAAATTAAAACGTCACCATCAGCTGGCAAATCATCAATATTTAATTTTTCAATTTTACGGTTGATAGATTTGTCTTCTGCTCGTGTTACCATTAAGGCGTTGAATTTTGACATCTGCATCAATTCCTGTTTCTACCTTTTTTATTACTATCACTTTTGAGCCTCCCAATCAGCTCTTTTTTGCAGACTTCAACCAACACGCGTTCTAAAGTTTGTTTGGCCAGTAATATATCTGAGAAAGGCTCTTGCACCATACTCTGTCTGCCACGTAGGATTAAGTATGAGCAAATTTGCAGCCAAGCTTATTTTTTGTGCAACATTGGTCGCCGGCCATCCTCTGGTGGCCTGCGCCGATCAGAACGACCCGCGGCTTGACCAGCTATTTGGCGATCTGCAAACACCGCTATCAACCACCGCGGTTGAGGAGACAGAGGCCAAAATCTGGGCCTATTGGACAAGCTTTCCGGATGATGAAATCGTCGAAAACACCATGGCGAAGGCAACACAGCTGATGCAGTCAGGACGGCTGCAATCGGCTGAACGCATTTTAACCCGTATCATTGACCGCGCGCCAGATTATGCCGAGGCGTGGAATAAACGCGCAACTGTGCGCTTTATGATTGGCAATCATGACGGGTCAGCCAATGATATTGCCAAGGTCCTGCAACTCGAGCCACGGCATTTTGGCGCCTTGTCGGGGCTGGGGATGATCCATATGCGTGCCGGCAACTGGGAAAGCGCTCTGAAAAGCTATGAAGCGGCGTTTGCCATTCACCCCTATCTGAGCAATATCGAAACGCTGATTGATGATCTGACACAGCGCCTTAAAGGCCAGGCATTATAGCCCTGCGGGCAGTTCACGACCAGATTATGCGGCCTTTATTTTTGGCCTCTATGTGCTACCCTGTCGCCACTTGACTGATCGCAAACAAAGCGGATGCGCGCCACATGACACTCGCCATAACAACTTCCGCAGACGGGCTGATCGTCAATAAATGTGCGCATTGTGCAACCTATTGCGTGATTGCGCTGGATGATCTGCATCCGGTTCTGGCGGCGGGAAAACGCCCGCAAATTCTGTGTCACCACTGTCAGAAATTATTTGCCCCCGGGCCTGATATAAATGTGCCAGATGAAGAATTGTCGCGGCCGGCAGACAGCCCGCCGGCATTAAAACATGATGGCCAGCCAGCGGTTGCGGCGGATCACGCAGCGCATCAATCTGGCCAGACCGCAACGGAAAATAAGCCGGCGGCATCATCTGCACGCCGCACAGCATTCTATATTTTCCTGATCGCCTGTGCGGTGGCCGGGCTCTATTGGCTGGCTGATGCCCGACAGCTCAATCTGTCTGATATGATCAGGATTTTGGAATAATCTCGTAGCCTGCTTCTTCTGGCTCATCATCAAGCATTTCAGCCGGAAAGCCGTTGGCCAGAATATCCACACCGCAAGTCTCTTCAAGCCGCCTGATAATATTTGGCGACCATTCGCGCGGGCCAAAACGTGTCTGACCATCTTCAAAAATTTTGATCAGCATGGGGGAGATTTCCAGCGGCACATTATGCCGGTCGGCCACTTCCTGAAACAAACTCACATCCTTTAGCACCAGATCCATGGTGAAACTGATATCCCGGCTGCCGTTCAAAATCACCTGACTTTCAGTTTCATGAACAAAAGAATTGCCGGATGAAATGCGGATGGCTTCATAGGCCACATTTAAATCCATCCCGGCCATTTTTGACGTGACCAGCGCCTCGCACAACGTCACAAGATTGGCGGTTGCCAGATAATTCGTCACCACTTTTAGCACCGATGCCGTACCAAGCGCGCCGGTATGCAAAACGCGGCGTCCCAAAATTGTCAAAAACGGCAGCAGTTTGTCAAATACCGGTCGGTCACATCCAGCAAAAATGGCAATATTTCCGGTCGCCGCCCGATGGCATCCGCCCGACACCGGACAATCCACCGGATCAGCGCCACGTGCCCTGACCAAAGCGCCAAGCCGGGTCACCTCGGCAGCGTCAGTGGTGCTCATCTCGGCCCAGATTTTGCCAGCTGATAAACCCGCCAGAATACCGTCATCAGCTTCCATAACCGCCGCGCTCACCGCTGGCGATGGCAAACAGGTGATGACGATATCACAAGCTTCTGCCATTTGTTTTGGACTATCGGCCCAGCTTGCGCCGGCATCCAGAAACGGCTGGGCTATGGTTTTATCAAGATCACGCACCATGACCTGACATTTGTTACGCAGCAGACTTCCAGCCAGCTTGCCGCCAACATTGCCAAGCCCAATAAACCCAACTGATTGCATCGAATTGCCCTCCCCAAAAAAACCCGACATATCAGGCATCAGCTTATCGTTTTTCGCGAGCGAGGATAGTGATAAATTTTTGGCAATTGCAACTGATTCTGCCGCCGGATATGGCCTAAAGATTACGCGGGGTTTGCCGGGCAGATTATTCGGGCAGATTATTCGGGCAGATTATTCGGGAAAATTGCCTCGGCAGATTATAGGGTCACGACGCGCATCGAATTGGTTGTGCCCTCAATACCAAATGGCATGCCGGCGACGACGACAATTTGCTGGCCACGCCCGGCAAGGTCACGATTTTTGATTTCTTCAATAGCTTCGGTAATGGCCGATTCAAAATCTTCGCTAAAGGCGCTGGCGGCCGTTCGTGTTCCCCACAGCAATCCCAGACGGCGCTGCACGTGAAGATTTGGCGTCATCACTAAAAAAGGAATCGATGGCCGCTCACGGGCAATGCGTAACGCGGTGTTACCAGAACTGGAAAACGCCACCATGACGGTGGCTTCGACGGTTTCGGCAAGCACCACACTTGTGCGGGCCACGGCATGATAGACGCTATGTTCGACCGGCAGTTTGCCCGGGCCTGAATCGGGATGCCGACAAATGTGGCTTTCGGCCTCAGCGACAATCCGCGACATAAACTGCACCGACTCGATCGGATAATGACCGGCGGCGGTTTCAGCCGACAACATCACCGCATCTGCCCCATCGAACACCGCCCCGGCGACATCTGATGCTTCGGCCCGCGTCGGCGTTGGCGCGTCAATCATCGATTCCAGCATCTGTGTTGCGACGACGACGGGTTTGCCAATCATCCGGCATTTGGAAATGATGGTTTTTTGCCAGCCCGGTACCTGTTCTGGCGGCAATTCAACGCCAAGATCGCCACGCGCCACCATCACACCATCGACCGCGCCAATGATATTATCGAGATCATCAAGCGCCGCCGGTTTTTCAATTTTGGCCATAATGCCAGCTTTTTTGCCAATAAGTGTCCGCGCCGCGATGATATCGCTGACCCGCTGAACAAACGACAATGCCACCCAGTCAACACCCTTGCTCAGGGCAAATTCCAGATCATCAAGATCTTTTTTGGTTAATGGGTTGGTGTCCAGAACAATATCCGGCAAATTGACGCCTTTATTGCTTTTGAGCGGGCCGCCAACAAGCACCTCGGCGGTAAAGCTGGCGTCGTCAATCTCCACCACCTGAAACACCAGCTTGCCGTCATCCATCAATAGCCGCGCCCCAGGATACATGGATTTAAAGATTTCCGGGTGCGGCAGGCCAACCCGTGTTGCATTACCAATATCGGGTTTCATATCAAATGAAATCTGGCTGCCAGCGGCGACGACAACATCATCATCGACCTTGCCAACACGAAATTTCGGGCCTTGCAAATCCGCCAGAATACAACTTGGCTTACCGGTTTGTTTTTCCATGGCACGAATCGCATCAATACGCGCACCCTGATCAGCCTGGGTGCCATGTGAAAAATTCAGCCGGAAAACATTAACCCCGGCATCCAATAATGCGCGCAGACTGTCCGGGCTGGATGACACATTGCCAATAGTCGCGACAATTTTAGTTGAACGTTGTTCAATGGCATGGCGCGGTGACGCAGACATAATAATCTCTCTTTAAGGCAGTGGATAATCGCGCGCTTATAGTTGCACATTGATTTTGCAGTTTTATAACATCCTAAGAGGAAAGTCAGACAAAGCAAAGCGGGATCTTTATTACAGGGCAATGTAGGGCAATACAGGGCAGCACCGCCATAGAACCAATCGCATCAGCGACCTCAATTGAAAAACTTGAGCCATGCCAAGAATCACGCCATATTTGGCGGAAGAATTTAGTTTCATATTTTTTCATCATAACGAGACATGCCATGATAACCGGTTTGATTGCCCCTCTTTTGACCCCATTTGATGACAAGCTGGCACTTGATCAGCAGAAATTTAATGCGCTTGCCAAACGCCTGCTCGACACCGGTTGTTCCGGGCTGGCGCCGTTCGGCACCACCGGCGAGGCCTTGTCTGTCAGCCATAGCGAACGCAAGGCAGCTCTTCAAGGTTTGGTCGAGGCGGGGATTGACCCTGCGGTGATGATACCGGGAACCGGCTTATGTAACCTGCCAGACACGGTTGATTTATGCCAGCATGCCATTGGGCTCGGATGCGCTGGCGTAATGACGCTGCCACCCTTCTATTTCAAAGGCATGAGCGATGAAGGGCTGTTTGCGTATTTTGCGCGGTTGATTGATCTGGTCAATGATGACCGGCTGAAAATCTATCTCTACCACATCCCACAGGTCAGCGGCGTCGGCCTGTCTATCCCCCTTGTCACACGGCTGCACGCGGCATTCCCCGAGATCATTGTTGGCATTAAAGACAGTTCCGGCGATTGGGAAAACACCAAGGCATTGCTCAGCATTGATCGGCTGATTGTTTATCCGGGCGCTGAACTGCCGGTGATTGATGCCATCCGTTTAGGCGCACCGGGCTGTATTTCAGCGACGGCTAATCTAAATGGCAGTGATATCGCCGAGGTTATTGCACTCTGTCATGCCGGCAACTGGGACGCCGCCGAAGAGAAACATAAAAAAGTCTGTGCGGTGCGGATGTTGTTTCAGGATTATGCGCCAATCCCGGCACAAAAGGCTTTGCTGGCGAGACAGCTTGACCAGCCAACATGGAACAATTTGCGCCCTCCGATGCAGCCAATGGCGGCTGACAAGCTGAACGCTTTGGCCGATGCTCTTGATACAGAATTTGGCATGAAATTCTGAGTTGTGGTGCAATATTTTAAGTCTTTAACATGATGTAACAAAGGCAGATGAGCGAGGCGCATATGACAATCATCAATTATTCCGCTGGCCCTGACGGGCTGAATGTCGAATGGCAGTCTGGTGAAACCAGTGAGTTTTCCTATTTCTGGTTACGCGACAATGCGCGCGATCCGGTGAGTTTTGACAGCCAAAGCCATCAGCGTGAATTATTCACCGCAATGGTGCCTGCCGATATTCGCCCGGAGCATCTGCAACTAAGCGCTGATGGTGACAGCTTTCATATAAAATGGCCTGATCTCAACACCATTGCCGAATATGCTAGCGGCTTTTTATCGATGTACCGCCAACCCGCAACGGTCACTGTGGTTCCGGCACCGACACTTTGGGATGCCAACAGCCTAACGGATGATGCCATACGTATTGAGTTTGCAGAGGCAACGCGCGATGACGGCAATGCGGTGCTGCTGAAAATTCTGGCGGCTTATGGTTTTGCGCTGATCACCGACTGTCCTTGTGAACAGCAGTCGGTGGCCAAAATCGCCAATAATATTGGTTATATCCGTGAAACAATTTTTGGTGGGCTTTGGGAATTTGAAGCCAATGCCAGCATGGCTGACAGCGCTTATACGCCAAAGGAATTGAGACCACATACCGATTCGACTTACAGTCTGGATGCGCCGGGTTTGCAATTGCTGTTATGCCTGTCTTATGACGCCATTGGCGGCGAGTCAGTGATGGTTGATGGCTTTGCTGTGGCGGATCAGTTACGCCAATATGACGCCGCGCTTTATGACGCCATCAGCCGCATTGATGTCACCGGCATCTATAAAGGTGACGGCACGATTTTAGAAGCCAGTCGGCCAATTTTACGCCACGATAACGATGGCCAATTGGTTCAGGTCACATTTAATAATTATGACCGTAAAACAGTAAGGCTTGCTGAACCTGATATGCGCCATCTTTACTCAGGTATCCGCTACTTGGATCGTTTATATAATGATCCAGCATATCAATGGCGTCATCAGTTAAAGCCCGGCCAAATGCTCATTTTTGATAACTGGCGCATTTTGCACGGGCGTGGTGTCTTCCAAGGAAAACGAAAAATGGCTGGCGCTTATTTGAATCGCGAAGATTATCTAGGTGCGCTGAGAATGCAAAAAATATAAAAATTGCATTTTGCAATTAACCCAAGGATTTAAAAATTTACAACAGATTATGACCCATAAATCTGTATCGCTAAATTCTAGAATTGCACGTAACCCGATTTTTTACGAATTTACGCTACTTTATTTTGGCGTGACTACCTCAGAATAATTGGCGCTTGCTTTGGCTTTTGATTGGAATACCTCTTTTCCCTAAGGAAAATAAGAATCCCGGCCCCAATTATCAGCAAAGCACCTGGGAATAATGTTGAGATAGGCGCCTCTCTAAAGACAAGCCAACCAAATATAAAGGAGATGGGAATACCAAAATACTCAAAAATAGATAGGCTTGACGGATCCGCCAACCGATAGGCAATTATCAGACAAAGCAACCCAACACCTCCACATACACCCATCAAACAAAAATACATCAGGTGATCCAATGAAACGATCGGAACAAACTCGCCCGTGGTAAAGAGCAGGCAAACACCCATCAAAAAAGTAGTAAATTGTTGAGTGATCTGGATTGCAGAAGAATCGATCTCATCTGGGATGCGTTTAACCAAAACACTTGATAACCCGTATCCAAAACCAGCAAGGATTGGCAACGTCATCCAAACGGTAAAATCATCATTAAAAGGTCTGAAAATCGCTACCACTCCAGCAAAGCCAAAAATAATGGCAAGAAATCGGACGAAACCAATATGATGTCCGAGCAAAGGAATAGAGAGCAAAGTAATGAAAAACGGGCTCGAATAACTAAGTGTAGCTGCGGTTGCAAATTCTATTTTTGTTAGTGCCGTGTAGAAACTCAACTGAGCCAATAAAACAGCGGCACTCCTAATAAGAACTATTTTCAGAAGAAATGAGTTATTTAGTTTTTTCAGAGCAACAAAACCGGGTCCAGCTGCAAGCAGAATCAACGCAGGGACCATCCCAAAAATATTCCGAAATACAGAAATCTGCAAAATTGGAAATGTATCACCCAAAAATCGGACAAAAACGCTCATCACATCAAATGCTGCAATACCAAATAACAGTATACCGACCGCTTTTATAAGTGAGGATTGTTGCAAAAAACGTTTTCCATCTGGTCAATAGCTATCAACAGATCACAATCCCATGCGATCTGCGATTGCAACAATCCTATACATCTCACGGAGCGCAGGCTTTTCGATTAATTTTCCATCGATAACAACCAATCCCGTATCAGCGGCTTCAAATTCAGCAATTACACGTCGTGCCCGGGCGATTTTTTCTGGTGACGGCGTGAAAACCTCGTTCAAAATTGGAATTTGCTTGGGGTGTATCGAGCCCTTGCCAGCAAAACCCAACGCGCGAGCTTGTTCCGCAGCAATTCTCATCCCCTCCATGTCATCAAGGTCCAAGTGTGGCACATCAATAACATCCAACCCAGCACTGGCGGCGGCGTGAACAACACGCGATCTGGCGTAGAGCAAATTTTCCCAAGACAGATCACACCGTAATTCTGGGGCCATGTCGATAGCCCCAAAAAACAAGGCATCAATCCGAGTGCTCGCGCGCGCGATTTCATGGGCAGCTTCCAACCCTTCGTTTGTCTCAATAATTACATGAATTCTCGTTAAGTGTTGGGCTTCACCTAATAGCTGATCAACTAATACAACTTCGTCAGCTGTACGAACTTTTGGCATCATTATGGCCGGGGGAGGCGATTTACTATTCAATATTGCACTCAAATCCTCAATGCCAAATCGCTCCCTGACCGAATTTATGCGGAGAATTCTCTCAACATTATCGTCGGCTTGAGGTGTTTCAAACAGAGCTAGCGCCGTACGCCGCGCTTCTGACTTATCTTTTGGCGCAATTCCGTCTTCAAGCTCGACACATACCATATCCACACCGCTTTTAAGTGCTTTTGGGTACATATCCGGTCTTAAACCAGGTACAAAGATAAAACTTCTGCGTGAACGCGCGTCAGGCTTATTTGTCATTACTGTCTCCAATGTCTTCTGTTTTTATGATTTCTGGTGGTTCATAAGCAGTAACTGTCACTGGCGGACCGTTGTAAAGCTCCACCTCTACCAGACAGGAGTGTGCCGCAGGTCCTTGTGAAAGTTTTGATGTGCCAATATCGGGTGACAGCATGTTTGGATTGCCATGTTTGCACATGCTGCTCGGGTCAGTCGGATCATCGGGGTCATACCATGAGCCGGTGCTGATGATCACCACGCCTGGCATAACATCCTCTGTGATAAATGCGCCACATATGCAGGCACCGCGGTCATTAAAAACCCGCACTATATCGCCATTTTTTATACTGCGAGCCGTCGCGTCCTCAGGATTGATCTCAACAGGTTCGTGGCCCTTAATTTTTATGCTCAGACTGTACTCCCCATGATCCATCTGTGAATGCAATTTGTTTCTCGGTTGATTTGACAAAAGATGCAGATGATATCGCTTATCAGGGGTGCCCAGCCACTCGCTTGGCTCTAACCAGATGGGATGACCACGGCAATCATCATAATTGAAACTATCGATAGTTTGCGAAAATATCTCAATTTTGCCACTTGGTGTTCCTAGCGGATTTGCTTGAGGATCCGAAAAAAATTCTGAGAGGAAAACACGATCTTCGGCTAAATCTGGCGATTTGTAAAAACAAGCTTCACGGAAACTCTCATAACTTGGCATATTAATATTAAGTTCAGCAGCTTTTTCACTGGATTTTTCCCAAATCCAACGTTGCCAATCTTCAGCTGAGCGACCATCAGTGAAAGCATCCTCGACGTCCATCCTGCGCGCAATTGCAGAAAAGATATCGTAATCGTCTCTCGCCTTTCCGATAGGTTCAATAGCCTTTTCCATCGATATGACGTACGGATCTCGTGGATTCATTCCAAGATCTCGCCGCTCGAGCGGCGTCGTACAAGGCAAAACTATATCAGCATGACGCGCCATCGCATTCCAGCACCATTCATTCACTATTATGGTCGATGGCTTTTCCCATGCTTTACGCATCCGTGAAAGGTCTTGGTGATGATGAAACGGATTGCCGCCCGCCCAATAAACCAAATCAATATCTGGGTATGCGTATTGTTGTCCGTCATATTCGAATGTCTGGCCCGGGTTAAGCAGCATGTCACTCACGCGGGCAACAGGTATAAAATCATCAACACTGTTCTTGCCCTGTGGCAAGGCTGCATATGGCATATTAAATACATTATTTCCTAGATAATTTGTCACGGTGTATCCAAAGGCAACACCGCCTCCTGGCTTGCCCATCTGCCCTAGGATTGCCGCCAAAGCGACAACTGCCCAGTAAGGCTGCTCGCCAAATTGCTGTCGGGTTAATGACCAACTCACAGAGAGCATAGTACGTTTTTTTGCCATTTCGTTGGCGAGCGATATGATATCAGCCGCAGCGATACCACTAATAGCAGCAGCCCACTCTGCAGTTTTAGGAATTCCGTCTATATTCCCCAATAAATAAGCCTGAAACTCGTCAAATCCAACCGTGTAACGCTCCAGAAAGGAAACGTCATGTAATCGTTTAACAATTAGAGTATGTGCCATGGCTAGCATAACAGAGACATCTGTATTCGGTCGCATATGAAGCCAATCTTCCGGAACATCATTCTTGAGGTCAGATCGCCGGGGTGACATGTTTACAAAACGAGTTCCTGCAGCCGCAGCTTTTCGCGCACCAAGACGCTGGATATGGGCACCGGTGCCTCCATTGCTTATTTGACTGTTAAACGCTGGCAATCCGCCAAAAGCTATCAGTAATTCTGTGTTTTTATAGACCGACTGCCAGCTTGTCTGCCTGGTCAATAATTCCATGAGGCCACTTCCCAATACGTGCGGAATAACAACCTCTGCAGCAGCAAAACTGTAGGTGTTTTTCGATTTTGTGTAACCGCCGATAGTGTTCAAAAACCTGTGGATTTGGCTTTGGGCGTGATGAAATCGTCCGGCACTGGCCCAGCCATAAGATCCAGCATAAATGGCTTGATTGCCTTTATGCTTGATAACCCTGTCAAGCTCTGCCGCTACTATTGTCTCAGCCTCATCCCAATTTAATGCTACAAAGCGATCACTACCGCGCCGTTCTCTGGCTGATCCGGGTCCACCAGTTAACCAGCTTTCCCTGACAACTGGCGTTTTGATCCGAGTTTTATTATCGAGCAAATCAATGATCGAATGACCGATTGGTGAGGGATCAAGGTCCTCGACAAACGGCTTGAGTGCCGATAGCCGTCCCTTTTCAACCTCAAATTCATAAACTCCCCAATGTGAACTCGTAAGCTTCATGTTAAACTCTAAAATAATGACTTTGAGCTGGCAACCGGCTCTCAAGCTCAGAGTTAGGTGCCGCCGACTTCAAACCTGAAGTCATCGCTGGCAGGTTTCGAAATCTTTATTCTGCCAGACAGGTACTTCAAGCCGCTGCAAGGGCGATTTATCAAGAATAAAGTCACTTATTTTCTCGGCAATCATGATCGTTGGGCTATTTGTATTGCCATTGGTCGCGAACGGCATAACAGATGCATCGACCACCCTTAATTTATTGAGCCCATGAACTCTGCCCTGCGGGTCGACTACCGAGCCGCAATCGTCTTTTGAACCCATCCTCGCCGTACCCGACAGATGCCATTGCGTTGTCAGCTTTTCTGCAAGGCAATCATCAAGCGCCTGATCAGACTGAGCGGAGATGCCGGGATATATCTCTTCACCACACAATTCTCTAAAAGCCTCCTGACCAGTAATTTCTCTAACTAATCTGATTCCCTTTCGTAACAAATCGCGATCACGCGGATCACTTAGGTAATTAGCCAGAATACGTGGGGCTGTAGATGGATTATCATCTCGCAAGGTAACGCTGCCACGACTGAGCGCACGCATCAACCCAACATGTATTTGAAATGCATGCTCGGACAATGGTTTCCAAGTCTCATCATCCACCGCTACCGGTGAGATTGTCAGCTGAATATCAGGATATTCAACACCAGCGGACGAACGCAAGCAGGCCACAACCTCAAATTGATTTGAAGCGCAGATGCCATCATTTCTCAACAACCAACGTATGCCTGCTCGCGCTCTGCCTAAAAGGCGCGTTTGTGGCCAAATCGAGACCGGCTTAAGGCATTTATATTTCATAACAAAATCTGGATGATCAATTAGGTTTTGGCCTACCCCGGGCAAATTTTTGACGATAGAAATGCCAAGTTTTTTAAGGTCAAGTTCAGGGCCAATACCAGACAACATAAGCAACTGTGGGCTCCCAACAGCACCAGCGCTTAAAATAACCTCCCGGCGTGCAGTTGCCACAACAACTTTACCGTCAGCCGACTTATATTGGACACCGGTCGCAGTAATACCATCCAGCACAATTTTTTGAACCTGAGCTTTGGTTATGACTTTAAGGTTCTTCCGGTTCTTCGCCGGATCCAGATAAGCCGTAGCTGTGCTGCTTCGTTGCCCATTATGAATGCTCATGTCTAGAACACCAAAGCCCTCTTGACAGTAACCACAAATATCATCGGTCAGAGGATAACCGGCTTCTTGGCCTGCTTCTAAAAACGCCTGATAGATAGGGTTTGACGGCGTTGGTCTATGAACATTCAGGGGACCTTCGCCTCCTCGGTATTCATCGTCACCACCGGAATAATTTTCCATGCGCTTGAAATATGGCAAGACATCGGCATACCCCCAACCCTCGCATCCTGACTGGCGCCATCCCTCAAAATCCAGTGCATGACCACGGATGAAAACCATTCCATTTATTGATGAAGACCCCCCGAGAGTTTTACCTCGATCGTGCGTTATAACGCGTTGCCTAAGCTCAGGCTCTGGTTCGCCTTTAAACGCCCAATTATGACGCGTGCTTTGCAAATTTTGCAGCACAGCCGCTGGAATTTTCAATGAGAGAGCACCGTTTTTTGGCCCTGCCTCAATGAGCAGCACGCGATACTTGCTATTATCTGTTAATCTGTTGGCAAGAACACAGCCTGCTGAACCAGCGCCAACAATTATAAAATCATAGTGCATAAATGTGTCCCACATGGTCTATCGTTCAGCAAACTTTCCCAATAGAGTTCAAAAAACTATATTGAGTTAAATCGACTTAAAAGCACGTCGAAACTTACTCTTTGACAGTAAACTTACCAATAGTTAGCCTGCCAAGCAAATTAGTTATAAAAAGTATCGCAAATGGCCATTTATCCTACTCAAGCCCTCGCCAAATTGGCTTGTTTGTATGCAGGCGCAATCTGGGGAATCTTCTGGATTCCTCTTAGAGCCATAAATGAAGCTGGTATCGACGGTTTATGGAGTGCAGCAATTTGGTTTACAGTGCCTGCTGTCACTCTTTTGCCAATAGCCGTGTACCGTTGGCGATCTATAAAGTCTGGTGGTCTTCAACTCCAAATCACTACATTTTTGGCAGCAATTGCTTTGATATTTTATACCTTGGCATTTCTCTACACCGATGTGATTCGTGCGATGTTGCTATATTACTTGACACCAATCTGGAGCACACTATTAGCTGCCGTTATCCTTGGCGAAAAAATCTCTATCCAACGCATTATTGCTATTTGTTTTGCAGTGCTCGGTATGTTGATAATTTTTGGATTGGGTTTAAATTTTCCCATTCCGCGCAATCTTGGTGATTGGTTAGGTATTTGCTCGGGAATCATCTGGGCAATCGCTATTGTTCGGATTCGCAAATATCAAGACAACTCAGCAATTGATATGACTGTCGGTTTTTTCTTTTGGAGCGCAATTGTTGCCTTAACGACATGTCTAATTCTTGCCTTTGATGAGACCCCATCGCTTGTATATCTGCAACCAACCCTTATGTGGCTAGTTCCATTTATGGCGCTTGTTGTGATACCGGGCGCATTTGCCTCACTATGGGGGCCAAAATTTCTAAGCCCTGGTTTAGCGAGTTTATTAATGATGACTGAAATTGTTTTCGGTTCCATAACCGCCGCGCTTTTTGCAAATGAGCCTTTCGGAGCCAGAGAGATTGTCGGGGTTTTTCTGATTTCTGCCGCAAGCTTGATTGAGCCTTTGCATGATGCAATAAAAAGAAATGCGCAAAAAAATCGCTCACATCCCTAATTGGTCAAATTGAATTGATTTTCCG
>ERZ802822.248-NODE-248-length-39260-cov-7.173902_pt1 | contig 39260 bp, 37 predicted proteins | sample MGYA00345649_ERZ802822 | MGnify/ENA primary metagenome ERZ802822 (study PRJEB30503, sample SAMEA104212359) | marine metagenome | biome: Westerlies Biome; feature: [SRF] surface water layer (ENVO:00010504) within the epipelagic zone...; material: water...
GGTACCTATAAAGAAATTAAAAAACTAAAATTTAGTTGTGTTGAGGTCTCAGAATTTACCAATTCACCAGAAATTTTAGAAGGAAGAGTAAAAACTCTTCACCCTAAAATTCACGCAGGAATTTTAAACAAAAGAGATAGTAAATTACATTTAAACGAATTAATGGTTAATAATTTTGAAAATATAGATTTAGTTATTGTTAATTTTTATCCATTCGAAAAAATACTAAAAAATACCACCAATCATAGCAAAATAATTGAAAATATTGATGTCGGAGGGCCCACCATGGTCAGGTCTGCTGCAAAAAATTACAAGGATGTAACAGTAATTACATCCTCAGAACAGTATGCTGAATTAATAAATGAACTTAATAAGTATAAAGGATCTACATCCATACACTTTAGGGAAAAGCTATCAAGAATAGCTTTTACTGAAACTGCTTATTACGACTCTGTAATTTCAGATTATTTTAATAAAATAACTCATACAAATTTTCCAAAAAAAAAAGTTTTACATGGAAACTTAATTGATACACTTAGGTATGGTGAAAATCCTCATCAAGAAAGTGGAATTTATTCAAGAAAACCAGAACTAGATATCAAGCAAATCCATGGAAAACAGCTTAGTTATAATAATTATAATGATATTTTTGCAGCATTAGCAATTTCAAAATCACTTCCAAAAAATGTTGGAACAGTAATTGTTAAGCATGCAAATCCTTGTGGTGTTTCGATTAAGAAGAACTACCTTGAAAGCTATAAATCTGCTCTAGCTTGTGACCCTGTTAGTGCTTTTGGAGGCATAGTTTCCTGTAACTTTAAAATAAACAAAATTTTAGCTATTGAATTGAGCAAGCTATTTCTTGAAGTAATTATTGCTAATAAGTTTGATTTTAGTGCTTTAAAAATATTAAAGAAGAAGAAAAATTTAAGATTAATAGATGCTTACGATTATTCAATTAATGATAATTTAAAATATATATCAACAAATAATGAAATTTTAATCCAATCTGAAGACCTTAAAAAATTCAAAACTAAGAATTTCAAAATTGTCTCGAAACGAAAACCAAGCACAAAAGAAATGAAAAATTTAGTTTTTGCATTTAATGTTTGCAGATATGTGAAATCGAATGCAATAGTTCTTGCTGCAAATGAGACAACTGCCGGTATTGGCTCTGGACAACCCAGTCGATTAGATAGCTGTAAAATTGCTATCGATAAAATGAGAAAATTTTCAAATAGAAATGAAAATTTGGTTGCAGCTTCAGATGCTTTTTTTCCATTTGTTGATGGTATAGAAAAATTGGTGCAATCTGGGGTTCAAGCAGTGATCCAGCCTTCAGGATCAATAAGAGATAAAGAAATTATTAAGTTTGCAAACGAGACTGATACTGTCTTAGTTTTTTCTAATACAAGACATTTTAGGCACTAATAATTTTATCTATTTTCGCAGCCAGAATAAAATCATTTTCGGAAAGTCCTTTTATGGCATGAGTAGTTACTTTAATTTCAGCATATCCCCATCCAAAAGAAATATCAGGGTGATGTCCCTCTTTCTCTGAAACCTTACCAACCTCATTTACAAAATCTTGACTTTTTAAGAAATTTTCGAATTCAAATTTTTTAGATAGGAAAAATATTTCTTCTTTGTTTTTTGTGATTTCCCAACCATCAACCTTTTTTTGATATTTATGAATTTCTGATATATCAAAAGGTATTACACCTCCCTCACAAGGAGCACATTTTTTATCTAAAAGATCACTCATAAATCAATCAATATTTAAATTCTTTTTTACGAAATTCAATCTGATTTATCATCTTTTCACTAATATATTGAGAATTAAATGTCTCAAAACCAATCTGTTTATATGATTGATCACCTATTTCTTTTGCATAGTTTAACCATTGATTTATTACTAAAAAGTCTGAAATTGACATACCAGAAACTGTATTATTAATTTTTATAGTGTTGTAATTTTTTTTTATTTTTATTTTTTGCTCAATTTTTTCCCATTTTTTTGGGTAATCCATAAAATTAATATCTTTTTTATCAATAATATTAAAGTTTGAGAATGATTTATAAAACTCAGAACATCCTCTTTTAATAGAAACCTTATATTTTAAATTCAAATTTAATAATGGTGTTATATCTTCTAAAATATTTTTGGCCTCTTCAACATTTGAGCAGTAAATAATCCCTTTATATAAACCAGATACTTCTTTTCGCAATTCAACCATACATTTTCTCTGATTATTTTTTGATAATTCTAACCGATCAAAAACAAAAAATAATTTTATAAGATCTATTACATTTGAAGGTTCAATCTGTATTTTAAAACAATTAAAACAAAATTTTGCAATTATATTTGAATTATTGAAAACTTCATGATGTCTTATGCAATTCAGATCCAGAGAATTTCTCCTATAAGACTGCGTTTCTGTAAATTCTAAATTCTCAAAATTATGGTCGTAATTTTTCATAATTTTATAAGACTCTTTTAAGATATAGCTTAAGTTTTTTATCTTAAGTAAGTCTTCAAATATAAATTTTTTTGTTATTTGTTTTAAATTATTATTTGCAATAATTAGGGGATGATTATTGTTTGTAGAATAATAAGTAAGTAAATAAATTAAGCTTTTTTTTGCTAGAGAGTTATTTTTTTCTAATTCAAGCGTTTTAATAAAACTGTTTACTGCTTCTTTGTAATGACCTAGGCTAGAATAAACTAAACCTAAATTATTATAAGCGTTTATGTATCTGGAGTTAATTTCAATTACCTTCTTAAAATTATCGATTGCTTTTTCTTTTTCACCTTGTTTTTGGAATAAAATTCCAAGATTATTATATGAATGAAAAAATAATGGATCCACTTTAACAGACTTTTTATAATTTTTTTTGGCTACTTCAGTTTCTTCAAGCTGTTCATATATTAAACCAAGATTATAATATACAAGTGCTAAATTGGGATTTATATCGATAAGCTTTTTATATTGGCTAATTGCAATTTTAAAATTTTTTTTTTTTTGATTTTGAAAAGCTGAATTAAATAGCTTTTTAACATTTAATTGATTATTTTCTTTCATTTTAATTTAACCATTAAGAAACAAAGCATAAATCAGTTATCTAAATCTAGCTAAATGGAGCGGGCAAAGGGGGTCGAACCCTCGACCTTCTCGTTGGCAACGAGACGCTCTACCACTGAGCTATGCCCGCTTGTTAGAAACTATTATAGATAGCGGTTTTTAGAAATGCAAGTAATAAGAAAATTAGTAAAATCTATCACTAACTGTTTAGTAAGTGTGTCGAGATTTTTTAAAACTTTACATGAAAGTTTATGGAAGGGTAAGGTTTTTTTTGGTAGAAAGTTATTTTTTTAAAAAGTGATTTATTTCTACCTATGAAAACAGAAACAGATCTACTCTATTAATTCCATTTTCATCTTTAAAAGGACCATAGTGACATTCATAGTCTTTTGCTAAAGACTTTGACCCAAAAAATACAAAAAAAACAAACTAAAAAACCACGAAACTTAAAAGTTTTTTCATCTATCCTTTTTTCTAGTTTCTTCGTTTATGCTTTCTCCATACTCTTTAATTTTTTGATGTTCTTCTTGTTGAGCTATAGCTTTTCGATCATGAAATGCCAGTGCCATGAGTTTGGAGTATCATGTTCCTTCATAGTAAGCCAATTAAATTCAAAATCCTTAAATATAGCCGTTAATTCATTAGCAGAACAATAATAATGAGGATGAGCCTTATCGCTTTCAGAGTCCGAATTTACAATCCAAGTGTTCTTTGAAATCTCTTTGCAATCATATTCATTTTTTAAAAGCTCAATTCTTCTCTGAGGGAGCATGGTTCCATGAAACGTGCCTCCAGGTTTAAGTACTCTTTTTATCTCATTAACGGTATGAATTAAAATATCATGGTTACCGTGGTAAATCGTATTCCATGATAACACATGTTCAAAGTAGTCATTAGCAAAAGGTAATTGATCCATTTTACCAAGTACTGTTTTTATAAAAACACCATTTTTTTTTCCTAACTGCTCAATAGACGCAAGTCCACTTTCTGCTGCATCAAAAGCAGTAACCTCACAATCGTTTTGTGCAAAAGGAAGGCTATGACGACCTACTCCGGCACCGAGGTCTAAAATTTTTTTAGATTTTCCAATTTTTTCGAAAGTTGCGAGCACCTCTGGCTCAGCTACAGTCCATTTCTCACTAACATTTTTATTATCCCATTCAGTATTCCAATACTGATACGCCGTATCTGTTTTTGACATCCGACTACCTTTCTCTTTTTTATGCACTATTTCCTGCTCTTGAACGATCCATCGAGTATTTTTGAGCGAGCATAGCTGCTAATTTGTTCTACGAACAATATTAAAATAAACATTAAGCCTATTACTATAACTGCTCTATCATAAGCCATCCAGTTAAAAAGACTGTTTAATTCCATTCCGATTCCACCAGCACCAACTAACCCTAACACTACTGATCCTCTTACGGACTTTTCTAAGGCGAAAAGCGATGTTGTTATAAAGCCGGGCATAGCAGCAGGAATGATTGCTGAAAAAGTACTGTCTAGCTTTGACGCTCCACTACTCTCTATACCTTCGGCTGCACTCCTTTCAACATCCTCCATCTCTTCAGCAAAAAATCTACCTACAAATCCTATTGTATCTATCGCAATCGTTAATGTGCCTGCAAAAGCTCCAAGCCCTACAACCATTACAAATATAATTGCCCATACTAAATCAGGTATTGTTCGCATAAATGTTATTAGAAACTTTGCAAATACTTGAAGCATTCTTACTGGGATGCTATTTCCAAGTAGTCCTCTTGAGGCCATTAGCGCAAACAAAAAACCTATAATTATACCTAAAAATGTACCAAAAATTGCCATTTGGGCGGTCTCTATTAAGAGCAAAATATACCTGTTAAAATCGCTCAAGCTTAATCTATGCTCACTGATAGGAGGAAAGGCTTCACTAAGAAACCTACCAATGTACTCACTGCTTCCAAATAATTTGCTGAAGGAAAAACCAGCACCATCAAAAGCCCACACCAAAATCAAAAAGAAAACGATAATAGAAATATAATGAAAGGATGAAATATGCTCAAATCTTTTTGGGGGTTTCATTATCTTGTTCCTACCAATTAAACATTTCTTACAGAGCTGTCGTATTGCTCAATTAATTCTGTTGGATCTATCGCTTTACTTGCTTTCAAGAAGCTTATTTCACCCTCTTTTAAAGCTAAAACTTTGTCGGAATATTTTACAGCATCTTCAACATTGTGAGAGGTAAATATAACTGTTATTTTTTCTTTTTTACATAGTTCTGTGAGAAGCTCCATAACCGTTTTTGCAGCCACTGGGTCAAGGCTAGCAACAGGCTCGTCAGCAAGTAATAACTTGGGTCTTTGCATGAGAGCTCTAGCTATCGCAACTCTTTGAGATTGTCCTCCAGAAAGGCTATCAACTCGTTTCATGGCAAGATGAGATAAATTTACTTTCCGAAGGCAATCCATTGCCCTTGATCTAGAATTTTGAGGAGCCAGAAAATGAAACCATCGTGTTACTCGAATTATACCGCTAGTGATATTTCCAAAATCTCCATGAATAACATTTGATAACACACTTAGTCGAGGAACTAAATTATGCCGTTGAAAAATAAACGCTACGTCTCTTCGTATTTGACCTAGCTTATGACTATTTAAAGTTGTTATTTCCTTGTCAAAAATTTTAATACTTCCACTCGATGGTTCAATTAAGCGGCTGCAGCATCTCAGCAAGGTAGATTTACCTGCTCCATTAGAACCGATGATTGCTAATAAACTTTGCGAATTAACACTAAAAGAAAGACCTTTTAATACAAACTCACTACCAAAACTTTTTTTTAAATCTTTTATTTCTAAATCAATCATACAGATCGAGCGCTCTAATGAGATAGAGCGCTTCAATATATTATTATTATTAATCTTGAATATCGAATTCAGGCAAGCCAGCTGTTCTGTACATGGCTCTTACTATATCATAATCAGAATCATCCACCTCAAGCAATCTTGTACCGATGTATTTATCATTGGCTGGTTCACCTTTATCATCAAGCCCAGCTAAAATACCAGCAATCAAGGCATCTTCGTTATCTTTCATTGCCTTGGTTACTTTGTCTATTTCAGCCTGCGTTAAATGACCTGCACCCATCATCATATCGTATGGCAGATCACCCGATCTGGCTAACACCTTGAACTGACCTTGATTTTCGGGTGTTCTGTTATACTTGATCCAAGAGCTAATTCTTACACCAATTGCTGCAGTATCATCTCTCTCCAGCCCAGCATGTTGCAATGATTTCTTTGTATGGATTACTTTGATGTCTTTCATTGGGTCTACTCCATGATCCATCATTACTTGCATTGGACAAAAATGTCCAGATGTCGACCCAGGTTTAGCAAAAGAGACAGCTTTACCCTTTAAATCCTCCATGCTCATTATTCCTACCCCCGTCTTAACGACAATTCCGCAGTAATAATCTGGTCTTGCAATCGCAATCATTGCTTGGGCATTTGTAAGCTTATTAATCGCAACATATTCTGCAGGCCCTGTTATTGCAAAATCTAATTTTTTTCCTCTTAGGGCCTCTGCTGTTGCTGTTTGATTACTTACAGCAAAAAATTCAAAAGTATCTCCAGTAGCTTTTTCTAAAGCTTCCTTAAATGGTCCCCACTCAGCGATAAGAGCATCCATTCCTTCAATGTCGGTAACAGCCATATTGTAAGTTTTTGCTGAAACTGCCGAACTAATACCTAGTGTTAGTGATAGTATTAATATATTTTTTAAAAATAGTTTCATATTTGTTTCCTTTCTATTCAATTTGATAGTCCTTAATTTTATATGAATTTTCAGTTCCAATTATGAAAATTGTTTGAATTAATTATTTAAATTTTATGAACCTTTATTACATTCCCCAACGCATCGCAGCGGTGTGAACATTTGAATCCCAATGCTTAACAAGCTCTTCATCAAGTTTAGTAAGGGTAATTGAAGCTCCTTGCATTTCAAGAGAAGTACAATAATTTCCAACCAAAGACCTTGAAATCTTTATATTTTTTTTATCTAACATATTTTTAGCATTATGATAAATTAGGTATAACTCTGTTAGAGGAGTTCCACCCATACCATTAACAAATAATAATATTTCTTCGTTAGCCTCGGGTTTTAAATCCTCATTAATTGCTTCCAATAATTCATTTGTAATTTCTTGAGCAGATTTCATTTTATCTCTTCTTCTTCCAGGTTCACCATGAATCCCTACCCCAAATTCCATTTCATCATCACCAATATCAAAGTTTGGCTTTCCTGCTGCTGGAACTGTACAGCTTGAGAAGGCAACTCCCATAGAACCTGAATTTTTATTCACCTTATCTCCTAAAGCTTTACACTCATGTAAGCTACCTCCGTGCTCAGCTAGAGAGCCAACTATTTTTTCAACAACAACAGTGGCAGCAACACCTCTTCTACCAGTTGTGAATGAAGAGTCTTCAACAGCAACATCATCATTTGTTAATACAGACTCATTGGGGCCTTGCATCATTTCAGCAGCCATTTGAAAATTCATAACATCACCTGAGTAATTTTTAACAATAAAAAGGACACCTGCTCCACTATCTACTTTTTCAGCAGCAGCTAACATTTGATCTGGTGTCGGGGATGAGAATACAAATCCTGGGCAAGCTGCATCGAGCATTCCGTGTCCAACTAATCCACCATGCATCGGCTCATGACCACTGCCTCCTCCACTTATCAAAGCTACTTTTCCCTCTTTTGTGGGAGTGGCTCTGGTGATGAAGTTGGGGTCGTAATGACAACTAACAACGTCTTGGTGTGCAGCACCAAAACCTTGTAGGCTCTCCTTTAAAAAGTCATCTGCTGAATTCATAAATTTTTTCATAGTTTCCTCCTAACTATTTATAACTGACTCACAGACAGTTTTTATCATTAATTGTGAAGACCGAGCACCAGGATCAATATGGCCTTTTGCTCGCTCCCCTAAAAAAGAAGCTCTACCTTTTGTAGCCAAGAGATCTTTTGTCGAAAACATCCCTTTTTCCGCTACTTCTACGGCCTCTTTTAGTATTTCTTTAAGATCTTTATCGTCCTCAACACCTTTTTTAAGACAATTAGAGACAGGTATTAAAACGTCCATCATTGTTTTTTCTCCCACATCAGCTTTACCTCTTTGTTTAACAGCTTCCACACCCTCTGCAAAAATTTCTATAGCTTTTTTATAATCAACACCCTCATCAATAGCATTACCTTTAGCCATAGTCATAAATAACGTTCCAAATAATGCTCCTGATGAACCACCTATGCCAGAAAGGACCTTCATCGCAATTTGATTTAATGCCTTAGACATTATTAAATCTTTTATAATTGGTTCTAATTCTATAACGAGTTTAATTCCTCTTTGAACATTAAAAATATGATCGCCATCACCTATTTCTTGATCTAATTTTTCAATTTCAGAGGAATTATCATTAATGACAACTTGAATTTTTTTTGCAGTTTCAATAAGAAAATCTACGCTCATTGAACACTCACTCCTTTGTCATTAAAAAATAAAACTTTACTATTATCGATGGCAAAATTTATTTCATCTCCACGTTCTCCTTGAAATAATCCTTGATATAAAGATAAAATTTCTAATCCCTTATATTCTAACTCCACTACTGTTTCAGCTCCTAAGGACTCAATTGTTTTAATAGAACCGATAAGCTCTCCTTGACCTAATTTAATATGCTCAGGTCTTAATCCTAATTGACTAGCCTGATTTGGTGACGAGGTATTGATTGAAGTTTTATCTAAAATATTTATCTTAGGGGATCCTAGTCTGTTTGCCACATAAATAGATTTAGGATTATTATATATTTCTTCAGGTGTTCCTATCTGAGCTATCTTTCCATTTTCCAAAACACCAATTTGATCAGCCATAGTTGTAGCTTCAGCTTGATCGTGAGTTACATAAAGAATAGTTGAGCCTAAGTTTAACTGAATTTTTTTTAATTCTACTCTTAAGCTTTCACGAAGTTTTGCATCTAGAGAAGATAGTGGTTCGTCCATCAAATAAATGCTTGGATTTCTAACCAAAGCTCTACCAATTGCAACTCTTTGCATTTCGCCACCCGATAACTCTGTTGCTTTGTTATTTAATTTTCCAGAAATCTTCAACATTTCCGCTATTTTTGTGACTTTTTCATTAATTTCAGACTCGGGGACTTTTCTTAAAGGAGATCGAAGTGGGAAAGCTAAATTATCATATACTTTGTAGTGTGGATATAAGGAATACTGTTGAAAGACAAACGCTGTGTCCCTTGCGGCTGGCTGAGCCTCAGAAACATCCTCATCATCAAAAAAAATTTTTCCTTGATCTATTTTTTCAAGACCTGCAATTGATCTAAGCGTTGTTGTCTTCCCCGCACCTGTTGGTCCTAGTAAAATAAAAAACTCGCCATCTTTTACTGTAAAGCTTATGTCATCTAAAGCTTTGATTGTTTTATCGTATATTTTTGTAATATTTTTTAATTCTACTTTAGACATTAACTCATAAACTCACTTTGAAGTGCCATATCATTTGAACCATCAAAAATTATTTGATTATTATTCAATGTATCAAATTGAATTTGCTCATTAATTTTAACTTTCGTGTCACTATCTACTCTTATCTTTATATTTCCTAGTTGAGTTTCAACAGTAAGTATTTTTCTAGAACCTAAATACTCAACACCAAAGATATTTCCTTTTACTCCATTTTCGGATACTAACCTTAAATTTTCTGGTCTTACTCCTAAAAAATTCTCATTTGAATTTGTGCCTTCTCTTTGTTCAGGTATTTTTAAAGATGAGTCTAGTAATTTGATACTTGATTGATTTGGAGTAATTTTTTCTTTAATTGGGATAAAATTCATACCCGGTGATCCAATAAAATTGGCTACAAATTTAGTTTTTGGCTTATTATAAATAATTTTTGGGGAGTCAGCTTGTAAAACCTCTCCTTCATTCATTACTGCTATTCGATCTGCCATTGACATTGCTTCTTGTTGGTCATGTGTTACGTAAACTGTAGTGGCGTCTATGTCATCATGAAGTTTTCGTAGTTCTAAACACATTAATTCTCTAAATTCAGCATCAAGTGTGCCTAAAGGCTCATCCATTAAAAATGCTTTAGGTCTTCGAACAAGCGCTCTACCTAAAGCAACTCGTTGACGATCTCCTCCTGCTAATGAGGATACTTTTGATTTTAATAAATGATCAATTCTTAATAGCTTTGCTGCTTCCATAACCTTTGCATCAACCTCTGTTTTGGAAAACTTTTGCATTTTAAGAGGAAAAGCTAAATTATTTCTAACGTTCATATGTGGATATAATGCAAAAAGCTGAAAAACAAAGGCTATATCACGTTGAGAGGCTCTCAAATAACCCACATCCTCTTTATCAAGTAATATGTTTCCTGAGGTTGGTAGTTCTAATCCTGCTATCATCCTTAGAGTTGTCGTTTTCCCACAACCTGAGGGGCCTAATAGCACAAAGCATTCTTTATTTTCAATTACAAGATTAGAGTTTTTTACTGCAACAAAGTCACCAAAAGATTTATGTAAATTTTTAATTTCTATCTCTGCCATGGCTAATCTGGAAAATGACTTGTGATAACAAATCCTATGGTCCCAATAAGAATTACAATAAAGGAATAGGTATACATCCACATTGCAAAAGGTTGCATTAACATAAAAACACCCACCAAAATCAAAACAGTAGATGCATTCTCCCAAATAGATCTTCTGAATATTCTTCTTAATAAACTTTTTTTCTCACTCATTATTTTCTTACTGCTCCAAATGTTATACCTCTGAGTAAATGTTTTCTTAGCACCACAGTAAATATCATTACAGGTATTAAAAACAAAGTTGTGCCTGCTCCAATAGCGGGCCAGTCTAAACCTCCCTCTCCTATTATAGTAGGAATGAATGGTGGAGCTGTTTGGGCATTAAATTGTGTAAGTAAAACGGCAAATGCATATTCATTCCAAGAAAAAATCATGCAAAAAATGGCAGTGGCGGCAATACCTGTGGTTGCCTGTGGAAGCACTACCTTAAAAAATGCTTGCATTCTAGAATATCCATCAATCATGGCTGCCTCTTCATACTCTCTTGGTATTTCATCCATGAAACCTTTTAATAACCATACAGATAAACTTAAGTTTACAACCGTATATAAAATTATCATTCCTACATGGGTATCTCCTAAACCAAGTTTCCTATACATTATGAAAATTGGAACAGCCACAGCTATGGGAGGAAACATTCTTGTCGACAAAATAAAAAATAATAAGTCATCCTTTAAAGGAACTTTAAATCTTGACAATGCATATGCTGCAAGGGAACCTAAAAATACAGAAAAAAATGTAGCTCCAAACCCAATAATTAAAGAATTAGAATATCTTGGTAAGAATTTAGAAGGTCCTGTTATTACCATCTCTCTACTTCTGACTAATTCCTCGTACCAGGTATCAGGCGGGGGAAGAGTGTCTAAATAATCCTTAGGTTGTCTTGAACGGTTTGTAAAAAGATTAACATAGCCCTCTAATGATGGCTCAAAAAAAACCTCAGGAGGATATGAGATAGCACTATCAACACTTTTAAAGCTTGTTGCTACCATCCAGGAGATTGGAATAAGTGTAACAACCATATACACAATAATAATTGTGGCTGCTAATTTTCGTGAAAATCCGCTAGCTTCTGAGGGTGATCTTGAAGTATCCATCATCTATCCTTAATTTTATTCATCACTTTCACATAGACGTTTCCAAAACCAAATATTGTTACAAACAATATAACTGCAAATGCTGAGCTATATCCCGTCTTCCATTTCTCAAATGCTTCTCGTTTTAAATTTATTGACGCCAACTCTGTTGCCGATCCAGGGCCACCGGAAGTGAGTTCAGCAACTAAATCGAACATTTTGAAATTTTCAATACCTCTGAAAAGAAGGGCAAGTAATAAAAAAGGTAGAACAGAGGGTAAGGTGATATGAATAAATTGTTGCCATTTACTAGCTCTATCGACTTCTGCAGCTTCATAAAGGTAGTTAGGAATTGATCTTAAACCGGCAAGACAGATAAGCATCGTAAAGGGTGTCCACATCCATGTATCAACAATGACAATAGACCATGGAGCCAACGTACTTGAGCCAATCATATCAAAAATACCAAAATCGTAGAAAAAGTTTACGACGTAATTAAATAATCCAACTTGTGGGTTATATAAGTATGTCCAAAATACTCCAACAACTGCAGGTGATAACATCATAGGTAAAACAATAAGTGTTGTTAGTAGTTCATTGCCTTTAAATTTTTTATTTAGAAGTAATGCTAACCCTAGACCAATCAACGCTTGTATAACTAATGTCCAACAAACAAAATGGGCAGTAATTTGCATCTTTTCCCAAATCTCTTCTTTTCCTAGAATTTTTTTGTAATTTTTTAATCCAACAAATTTTACTTCTCTTCCAATCTTGTTAGCGTAGAAGTTTGTAAAAGACATTCTTATGGCATATATGAGTGGATAAATGTTTATAGCTAGAAGTAAAATTAATGTCGGTGCTATAAAAATCCAAGCAATAGCCTTATCGGACAATCCCTTAAACTTTTTAACAGCGCTTTTCATATTTCTAATTTAGGTATGGGTGAAAGGGTGGGAATAAACCCACCCTAAAAAATATATTTACTGATTAAATTTTACCGTCGTCTTCGAAGACTTCAGTCCAATCGTCAATTATTTTGTCAAGTGCTTCTTTTGCAGAGCCTTTTCCATTCACAACATAGTCATGAATTCTCTCCTGCATAGGTAGCATCAACTCAACAAATGTTGGTTCTTGCCAAAAGTCTTTGACTATACCCATTGAGTCTAAGAAACCTTGAGCATATACAGCGGAGTCAACAAAATCAGGAGATCCTAGAACATCCATATGACATGAATATCCACCTAAATCCCACCATTTTTGCTGAATATCAGGTTTTGCAAACCACTTCATATATTCCAAAGCTAGATCTTGTTTATCAGAGTATTTTACAACAGAAATACCCTGTCCTCCAAGTGTAGCCGCGCATACATTTTGACATGGGTTTGCAAAGAAACCAGAAACTCTTCCGTCGCTGTCTTCTTTTGAAACACCAGGCCAGAAAGCATACCAGTTCATTTGGAATGCAACTTGTCCTGATTTATAAGCGTCAAGATTTGCAACCATGTAAGCATCTGAGTGTCCTGGAGGTGCACAATCTTCGTACATCTTTCTGTAGAATTCAACAGCTTCAACTGATGCATCGGAGTTGAAGTAGCCATCCATATCATAAGCTTTATCTGGATTTTCGTATTCCATTCCCCACGCATACATAGCTGCTGTAACACCCATAGTGATACCTTCAGAGCCACGCTCTGTGTTAATTGCAGCACCATATCTTACTTGGCCGTCAATTTCTCTTCCTTGGAAGAAAGTACACATATCATAAAGTTCATCCCAAGTCTTTGGAACACCTAGATCATAACCGTGTTTACCTTTGAACTCTGCTTGTAGTTCTGGTCTATCAAACCAATCTTTTCTGTAAGCCCAAGCTAAAGCATCACCCATTGCTGGTAAGGCATAATAGTTTGGTGAACCTTTAGGCCATGTGGAATATGCGTAAACAGTTGCAGGGTTAAAATCATCCATTGAAATGCCATTAGCATCAAAGAAATCATTTAACTTCACATAGTGACCATATTCAGCACCTTGTCCAATCCATTGAGAGTCTCCGATTAACAAATCAAATGTTTTACCTTGGTTGTTTAATTCGTTTAACATTCTCTCTGCAAAATTTGGCCATGGCACAAATTCGAAGTTCATTTCGACACCCGTCTCTGCAGTAAACTCTTTACTTAATTCTTGAAGTGCATTAGCTGGATCCCAGGCGGCCCAACCAAGAGTCAACGACTCTGATTTTGCATTTAAAGAAAAAAGTAAGGCAAAAACAGGAACTAGAAATACAGATAGTATTTTCTTCATGTTATTTCCTCCTAAGTTCAATAACTAATTTTTTGAATTATACTGATTTTTTAATTAATGATAAATGCTGAATTTACATGGCTTTTAAGCTATTTAAAAAAACAATATACTGTAATAATATGACTTGGGGGATAAGTGAATGACGGGAATTAAAGGTCCAGCTATATTTTTAGCTCAATTTGCAGGAGACGAAGCTCCTTTCAATAGTTTAGAGAATATTTCTAAGTGGGCTAGTGAATTGGGTTATATTGGAGTCCAGATACCTAGTTGGGATAATAGATTATTTGATTTAAAAAAAGCATCCGAAAGTAAAGATTACTGTGATGAGGTTAAGGGCACGTTATCAAAATTTAATTTGACATTGACTGAATTGTCAACACACCTTCAAGGCCAGCTTGTAGCTGTTCACCCAACTTACGATACTGCTTTTGATGGGTTTGCTGCTGCTGAAGTAAGAGGAAATCCACAAGAAAGACAAAGATGGGCAGTCGAGCAACTCATGATGGCAGCCAAAGCTTCAAAAAATTTGGGACTGACTGATCACGTTACATTTTCAGGTGCTTTAGCTTGGCCTTATGTCTATCCATGGCCTCAAAGACCTGCCGGATTAATTGAAACAGCTTTTGATGAGCTTGCAAGCAGATGGAAGCCAATACTTGATCAGTTTGATGAGTGTGGAATTAACTTGTGTTATGAAATTCATCCTTGTGAGGATTTACATGATGGCATTACATTTGAAATGTTTTTAGAGCGTGTGGGAAATCATCATCGATGTAACATGTTGTATGATCCTAGTCATTATGTGCTGCAACATTTGGACTATTTACAAAATATAGATATTTATCATGAAAAAATAAAAATGTTTCACGTAAAAGATGCAGAACTAAATCCCACTGGAAGACAAGGTGTATATAGTGGTTTTCAACCGTGGAAAGATAGAGCTGGTCGTTTTAGATCTCTAGGGGATGGGCAGGTAGATTTTAAATCTATTTTTTCGAAATTGACTACTTATGGATTTGACGGATGGGCTGTTTTAGAGTGGGAATGCGCTCTCAAACATCCAGAGGATGGCGCCAGAGAGGGATCTCAATTTATTAAAAATCATATGATTAGAGTAACCGAAAAAGCATTTGATGACTTTGCCGACTCAGGAACAGATGAAACAGCTAACAAAAAAATGTTAGGAATTGAATAAAAATGCCTCGTAAAATTAGACTAGGAATGGTGGGTGGTGGTCATGGAGCCTTCATTGGGGCTGTACACAGAATTGCCTCGAGAATTGATGATAGATATGAGCTTTAGCTGGGGCATTTTCCTCAAATGCGGAAAAAGCTATCACTTCCGGTCAAGAAATTGGAATTGATGAGGACAGAAATTATAAAAATTTTAATGAGATGATTGAGGCAGAGAGTTCTAGAGAAGATAAAATTGATGCCGTTGCCATCGTTACTCCTAACCATATGCATCACCCTATTGCTATGGCTTTCATGAACAAAGGATTTAACATTATTTGTGATAAGCCCCTAGCGATGAACCTTAAACAGTGTGAAGAGCTTGTTCAAAGTAAACAAGATAATGATGTATTATTCGCTCTGACTCACAATTACACTGGTTACCCAATGATACGTAATGCCAGAGCATTATGTCATAACGGAGATCTTGGAAAAATTAGAGTTATTCAAGCTGAGTATGCTCAAGATTGGTTAACTGAAGATCTAGAAAATAAAATAAATGATGGGGGAAACAAACAAGCGTCTTGGAGAACTGACCCCAGTCAATCAGGGGCTGGAGGATGCATTGGTGATATAGGCACTCATGCTTATAACTTAATTAGATATGTCACTGGTCTTGATACACAAGAGATCTCAGCTGAATTAACATCTTTTGTTCCTGGAAGAAATTTAGATGATAACGCACAAATTTCTCTTCGTTTTAAAGAGGGCGCAAAAGGAACAATATGGTCTTCTCAAATAGCACCAGGAAATGAAAATCATTTGCAAATTAGAATTTATGGTGAAAAAGCAGGACTTGAATGGTGTCAGGAAGATCCTAACTATCTTTACTTTACAAAATATGGAGAACCTAAACAAAAAATTACAAGAGGTGGAGCAGGTGCGCTAAATGTATCTAATGAAGTAACTCGTATTCCTCCTGGACATCCTGAAGGATATTTAGAGGGATTTGCTAATATCTATACAGATGTTGCGAACGCGTTAATAGATAAGAAAAATGGTACATTTAACCCCGATAATCATCAATTCCCAAGCGTAGAGGATGGTCTTGAGGGTATTAAATTTATAGAGAGATCCATCGCATCCAGCTCGTCAAATTCAAGCTGGGTAAATTTTTAGTTAGTTCCAGTTTAATAATTTTCGAGTTGACCAGTAATCTTCTGTAGACAAAGCAAACGACTCTAAAGATGGAATTTCTACTTCTTTTTTTTTTATACACTTTAAGTTTGTATCAAGCTGAGTGATTGTAGAGGCACCAGTAAGACAGATTTTAATAAATGGTAATTGATAGACCCACAAATAAGACAATTCTTCTAAGTTTAAATTAACACTCTTTGCTATAGTGACTAATTCAATTAATTCATTTTGATGAAATTTTTTATTAGCATTAGTAAGTCTTCCATTTGAAAAAATTTCTTTCGCTATAATATTAATTTTATTTTCTGAAGCATTTTTTAAGATTGCTGTGCAAGATTGATCAAAAATATTAATAGTTGTTTGAAGAAAAGTGAATAATTTAGTCTTTTCATTAATTTTCAAAAATTTTTCTATTGTTATTTCCTGATCTGGTCCACTAGTAGAAATTCCTATCTCAATTCCTTTTTTTTTCATCTCCTCAAGTTCTTTTAATACTGTAGGGTCGTCTAAAACAGGACTATCATTTGTTACAGAATGAATTTGATATAGATCTATGCTTTTTCCCAAATTTAATCTTGTTTCAATCCATTGCTCTTTTAAAAATTTTAAAGAATGGTCTTTTCTTTCATGGGTTTTAGCATCTACCTCCCAATTAGCTAGATATTCATAGCCCCATTTGGAACCAACAAATCCATCAAAATGCGATTGTTTTCTAATCCAGTTTGATAAAAATTGTTCAGACTCTCCGTACACTCTTGCTACATCAAAATATTTTATTCCATTGCTGTAGGCATAGTCTAATACATCATGACAGTGTGTTTGCATATTTTCTCTCGTTTTATTGGGTCCAAGATCACCATCGTGACCTATATTAATGTAACCAGGCCTACCTAAAGAGGCCAAGCCTAGCCCGATTTTATTGTCTAATTTAAACAAATAAATATTTACTGATTTCTGATTTTATTAAAGATGGATCTGTTAAATGAATTGTTTGAAAACCTAATTCTTTTGCAGCTTCGATATTTTCTTCACGATCATCTATAAAAAGAGTTTCCGAACTGACTAAATCAAACCTTGAAATAGCTAGTTCATATATTTTTGGGTCAGGCTTTACTAAGAATTCTCTTCCAGAAATAATTTTACCATCAAATTCTTTTAAAAAAGGGTATTGATCTTCCATACCTTCATAAGTTTCATCTGACCAATTAGACAATACATAACATGGGTGCCCCAGAGACTTAATCTTTTTAAATATATCAATAGAATCTTGGTAGGAACCATTAACCATGTTTCTATGATTTGGATAATAGAGTTTTATTTCTTTCTCATAGTCTGGAAACTTTTGAACAGCCTCAGAAACGGCAATATCTATTTTAACGCCAGCATCACACCTTGTATCAAGATGAGGAAATGCTATTTCATTTATGAAATAATTAAATTTATTATCATCAAGTATTATTTTTTTAAACACATGATGGGGGCTCCAGTCAAAAAAAACATTACCCAAGTCAAATAAAAATTTATTTACTTTCATAGTTTTACTCAACAAATGAGTTGATTAGATTTTCAAGATATTCTTGTCTACCAGATTTAGGATCTGGATTAATATTTTCCTTAATGACTTTATTATGAATATCCTCTAATGATAATTTATTCATCAGTTCAGAATTTTCATTCCAAGACTCATATCTTTGTTTTAAAAAAGTTTCATAGCTTCCATCGTTTATCATTTTTTCAACAGCAATAAGCGTTCTAGCACATGTATCCATGGAGCCAATGTGAGCATAAAAAAGATCCTCTGGGTCAATGGATTGTCTTCTAATCTTAGCGTCCATGTTAAGTCCCCCTGATGAAAAACCCCCGTTCTTAAAAATGTAATAAAAAGGCAATACAAGTTCTTCAACATTGTTTGGGAATTGATCAGTATCCCATCCAACTAAATAATCACCTCTATTAATGTCAATACTCCCAAGAATATTATTGGAAAGAGCGTAGGCTATCTCATGTTCAAAAGAGTGTTTAGCCAAAATAGCGTGATTTTGCTCAATATTTAGTTTGAATTCTTTCTCGAGACCGTATTTTTGAAGGAACGCAAAAACATTTGCAGAGTCAAAATCATACTGGTGTTTAGTTGGTTCATGAGGTTTAGGTTCAATCAAAAGTAAACCTTTGAAACCAATTTTATGCTTATGTTCAGCTACCATGTTCAAAAATCTACCTAGCTGATCATATTCTTGTTTCATATTCGTATTGAGAATTGTTTCATAACCCTCTCTACCTCCCCACAAAACATAGTTTTGGCCCCCAAGAAATTGAGTATTTTCTAAACACATCTTCACTTGAGCAGCAGCATATTGAAAAACTTCAGGATCAGGATTAGTGGCAGCTCCTGACATATACCTTCGATGACTAAAAAGATTAGCAGTTCCCCAAAGAAGTTTAACCTTACTAGTTTCTAATTTTTTTGAAATTTCATCAACTATGGTTTTTTGTAACTTCTCTGTTTCTGAAAAATTATCTCCTTCAGGAGCTACGTCGACATCGTGAAAACAAAAAAAAGGGACTCCTAATTTTTCAAAAAAAGTAAAAGCATTATTTAGTTTATCTTTTGCTTGCTCTAATTTATCCCCGGACTCCATCCATGGACGAAGAAAAGTCTGGCCTCCAAAAGGATCTCCACCCGGCCAGTTAAATGTATGCCAGTAACATACTGCCATACGTAGATGTTCTTCGAGTGTTTTTCCTAAAATTTTTCTATCTGATTGATAGTATTTAAACGCGAGAGGGTTTTTAGAGTCTTTACCTTCAAATTTAATCGATGGAATATCTTTAAAATAGTCAGACATTAATTAATCATAATAAAACATTGGAGCTTTTTTAAACTCTTGCCAAGCATGAGGATCATGACCTGTAACAATCAAGGCATCTTTTTCTTTTGCAACCTTTTTTAATTTTTTAACAGAATTTACAACATCTACAGCTGAACAAACTAGACCAGGAAGCGTTAAGTTATTCCAATGATCCATTGTGTATGCAGCATCAATAGTTAAAAGAACGTATCCGGAATTAGTTAAATTAACCAAGAAGGATTGATGTCCTGGTGCGTGTCCGGGAGTAAAAATTAGTATTATCGATCCATCACCATATAAATCATAAAAATCATCATTTTTATCTCTTAGAAATTTCCAGTTTATTCCTGGCTTATCAAAATCTTTTCTAATATAGGCCGGTTTTGAAAACCAGTCAGGATTGAAAGCATAATCATATTCCTTTTGCTGAACTATGTGTGTTGCGTTTGGAAACCTTCCAACACCACCTGAATGATCGAGGTGAAGATGAGAATGCAGGACATACCTAATGCCTGCTGGGTTTACACCAATAGAGTTTAGTTGATCAATACAGTTTTCGCTTTTTCCCATGATTGGGTCATAAGCTGCAACTACTGAGCCCCAGTGAGCATGCTTATCCTCACTTACTTCTTTTGCATTTCCACCGTCAATAACAACATCACCTTTTGGGTGCCTAATTAAAAACCATGGTACTGGAATTTCGAAGTCCTCGTTTGATTGGTTCATTTTAATATATTTCATTTTTGTTTTTAAAACGCCAGTTTGAAACATATATAGCTTTATATCAGAAGAGGCTTGAGAGTTAGTTAGATGTCGATGTTCTTGTTTGGATTTTTCTATAGCATCTTTAATAGAATATTCATCTTTTTTTAGGTCAGTTTTTTTGTTAGCAATGATTTTATCAAATTGATCTAAATCAGATTTCTTATAACTTTCACTCATTTTTTCTTATTTAAATTCTATCTCAATAAATTTGTAAATAAAATCATTGTTATTTAAAACGTTGTGGTTAACTCCTTTTTCTCGAAAGTAAGAGCCGCCTTTAGTTAGTTTTGATATTGTTTCTTGTCCATCATGGTTCACAATTTTAAGCTCCCCATCAAGTAAGGGTACTACGACATAGTCATATTCATGGACATGTTGACCAGTCTCATCACCAACTTCAAATGACCATTCTGTAACACGTGTTTTTTGATTATCAATCATGACATTGGCTTTAGCCATGTCTTTAAATATTTCTACAAGGTACGCCCTCAGCTTTTTCAGCCTTGAGAGCTTCAGCAGCTTCGGTTGCTTCTTTAACAGAGTTAAAAACTAGATCAGGAAAGAGCACAAATGGTTTAGCTCTATCAGCACTAAGTTGGCCCACACACCAAGTTTTATTGGGTTCGATACACATAACCATGTACGTTCCTGGAATTGGTCCATAATGTCGATTATTAAGAGCAAACAAACACTCTGCCATGTCGTTTAGTTTGTCTACATCTAAATTTTGAAGAGCTTTCTTTTCTAATTCGTTTAAGGGAGTATCTAGCGCACCAAGAGTTTCTTTACCCCATGGTATTTCCTGCATATTTTCTTTTTTCACTTTACGGTAACGGTCCATCTTTTAAAAAACCTTTAAGAGTATTTTCCATAATTTTAGAGACGTTATTGTTATAGTTATTATGTGAAAGACTTCCGCACCATGCAAGTGAGCCAGGTGCAAACATAGCTCCATTATTTGGTGTTTTGTAATAAATCATATCTGCACGCACCATTGGGTTTTCGTGTCCTCCGCCATAATAACCTCTTACGGCAAAATGTATCTCTTCATTAACTTGAAGCATCATATTTGAATGATCCTGTGATCTAGCGAGATAATAGGCATTATGTGGGGTACCAAACTCTAAATCATAACGATCTAGTTCTAATCCTGCTGCACCACCTCCAACAAGACCAAAATCACCAATAACTTCATCAGCTCCAATTCCTTCAAATATCCAAGAGCACTCAGGTTTGAAACTATCCTCTTCTCGTTTGTAATATGAGGAAACATCAAAACCATATGATGTAAAGGTTAGTCCACATACCTTAGATGGTATTCTTCCTCTTGCTCTCCACATACCTCCGTATTTACCGTCAAATGCATTATTGTATTCTCCAGGGTTAGAGGTCCACGCCCTTGTCCCAGCCTCACCTTTTCTAACTTCTGTTATGTTTGAATTATCAGGATGGTATTCGCTGATCCAATAAAAACCATCGGAACCTAGGTAAAAACATCTTCCACCCTGCATTTGATAAGACTCAAGTGCATCCATATATTTTTCTGATGAGTACTCAGGATGGCTTCCGGTTAACACTACTTTATATCTGTTAAGTAAATTAATTCCTTCGTGTTCAAGATCTTCGTCTGTTAGTACGTCAAAATCAAAACCTTTTTCTTCAAGCCAGTCCGTCAAATGTAAATCAGCATTCAGCTGCCACAATGATGGTGATAGCCAATGTCTATATTTTGGTCTCATATTTAATATAGGTCTCAATCTTGATGATATTGATACACCGTGGCCATCAGAGTGAAGAGAATAAGTTGATAGTCCATATTCTCTGTGCTCATTTAGATATAAGTCTGCTGGTTCTAAGACTGGCACTTTACCTGCTAATAACTGTGCCACCACCGAGTTAGTTCCAAGGTTGTCATTTGAGTAAGCCATATAACTATTTGTTGGGAGAAGGAACAATACTTTTGCTGTAGCTGTGCCTTTAGGTGGCTTAACACAAAAAGGAATGTAATCTTCAAATTCAGATTCTTCTCTTCCGTCAACTCTGAGTCTTGCAGCATAAACTCCGCTTTTTAAACCTTCTGGAATTTTTAGAGTAAAATCAACATCCCATCTGGCGTCATCGATATCATCATCATGAAAATGGATTGCTCCATATTCTTCAGGTTTGTGGTGAAATACCATCTCATCTGCTGTCCAATTATGTCCTGTCATACCTCTATTAGGCATATTAATAATGAAACCGTGGTGATTATTTGGCGAAGTATCAACAATTTTTGTAGATGAAATACTTTTCCCGATATTTGCGTGAAAATCCCAAGCACCTACAACAGTTGATCTTACTGTGGTGTTACACTCATCATAACTTGAGGCTAATGTCTCTATTTCTGCCTTGGTCAGCGCAATATTTGATAGTCTTGGACGGTCTATTTTTCCATTAAAGCAAAGTGTTTGTTCTGGTAATTCAATTGGATGTAAAACTTCTTTAAAGTGTCCTCCAGATATATGTCGATCAGATCGATTATGAAGTGTCGAAGCTGCTATTAAAAGTGGAGAGTCATTTGCAGCAGGAACAACAGAGCTAGTCGTTTCAATAATAGCTGAGGTTTCTTCAATAGGGTTAAGTATTGCCATTCCCAAACCACCATTCGTTGATGTCACTCTTGGTTCTTGATGAAGTGTAAGTCTTCTGGTTTTAGCGTCAAAAGTAGCAATCACTAAATACCAGACTTTTCTTAGAAGTTTTTTTTCAGATGATATTCTAGTTACTTGGGAACCATCTCCTATTTCAACTGATAAACATCCCTGGTCGTCAACAAATAAGCCAAATCCTTTTTTATCTTCTTCATTAAATTTTGTAAAAATTCCTTGTCTACCTTTGTCTGGTGTGGTGGGAAAGATATAAGCTTGCATAGTGAAGCTCTCAATATTTAAATTATCATGTTGGGGTATCACTATATATGACCCACCATGTATTCTTTGATTTTTACCTTGGTAATTGCCGTTACAAGATGCATCAATTTCTGCCTCTTTGTAACCTGGACCTTCTGGATTAGTATCTCCGTGAATTAATCTTACAAGTTGAACTTCATAGCTATCATTATTTTCAGCATTGATATAAAATTTAACTTCCTCACCTGGGTGAGCAGAATATTTATCACTATATCCAGTAATTTTTAACATTATTCTTCTCCACTATACTCCTCTAGTAATCTATTAATTCTTTTTAAAAAAATTGCATGCTCACAAGCTTCTTCAGAAGAATATGAGTCTTCTAAAATTTCGACAGGTTCACCTCTAACACCTGTTGTAATTCCTATTCTATAATCTTCATGTCTTCTTAAACATACAGTAACAAAACCATTTTCTTTACTACCTCTTCTTAATTTATCAAGTAAAGTCTGAAGATCCTGGCTGTGTTGAATAACACCATGATCTTTTGTAGCGGCTCTTCCAATTGGGGTCGCACGGTGTTCTTCAATTAATGATTTTAATTTTTGAGGATCACGTAGCATTTTAAGAATGTATTTTTTTGTTATGAAGTTATCAGTATGCTTGTGGCCTTTGTTGAGCTGAACATTGGACGGGTGTTTATAACTGTAATCAGACATCGAATTATTTTAAATCTTGTTTCCCCTTCAAGCAGTTTTTTGTTTCATTATCTGAAACAGAATACGTATAAATGCTATATTTATTCATATATATGGGTTTTATCATCATAATGCGTAGACCGAAAGTATTACTGTTGCCACAGCTAAACCAATTAAAATCAATGGCCAACCATACCCTCCTCCCATTCTATCTATGTAATTGCCTTGTTCCTCAACATCATCAGGTGAAAGATATTCATCTCCATTCAAAATCGGCTTTTTAGGCAATGTCGATAAATCCATTTTATTTGCCAAGAACCAAATCATAAAGACACCTGCAGCCCACCAAATAATTTGATAAGCCCATAACGATGGCACGCCCATCACCCATTGATCATAACTTTGATCAGATGTTCCAAAAATTAAATTACCGAAAATAAGACCAGGTCCTATGGAGAAAAAAGCCCAAATTAGAAAAAAGACATATGCCAATGATTTAATTTTTTTTCTAGAGGGGTGAATGCCCATATGTTGGTTTAAGAAATCATGAAAGCTTTTTCTATGATCTTTATCAAGATCATTGCTTGAAAATATTGATGATAAAAAGCAAACGATTACATTGAAAAATAATCCCCATAGTCCAGAGTAAATTGTTAAGGGCCATCTTCCCCATGGGAGTGAATTACCTGTTAATTTTTGTCCAAAAGTTTCTGCAAGAGTTACAAACAATAATCCTGTAATTAAACCAAGTATTGCCCCTCCTTTAGTTATCCAAGGGAACCATAACATACCAAGAAGAACAGGAAATAATTGAAATCCAAATGCTATTGCTAAACCCCCTAAGAGAATTAGTGAAGTTTCAAAATATGTTGCAAGGTATAATGCAGCAATACTAATAAGTAGCATAGCAAGTCTAGCTACTAGTAATTCTCTTTTCCATGTTGGTTTAGAGTCTATGTAAGGTCGGTATAAATCTCTTGCAACCATACTTCCTGATGTCATTATGAAAGCTGAAAGTGTTGACTGAAGAGCAGCGATTATACAAATTGCTAAAAATCCAACAATGATTGGAGATATTGAACTAAAACTCTCTATAAAAACTAAAACTAAATTTGATATGTTTTGCAAACTTAGCTCAGGAAAGATTTGTTTTATTGCAAATCCATTAGCATTAATAATATTGTTAGCTCCAAGTAAGTGAGCACCAACTGCTAACAAAGGCACAAAAATAAACAAAAATATACCCACTACTGCCCCAGAGCCCCATACCTGATAAAAATAAAATGATCTTGGTGATTTTACAGAGTAGCTCCACATTGAAAATGTTGGTGAAAGAACAATACCCATATAAGAAAGAGTAAAAGACAAGATCATTACAGAAGTCCAAGGACCTCCAGAGGGATTATTTTTACCTATTCCAGCAATCCATTGAATTACTCCTGGAACATTGAAATATCCAGACATATCACCCCCGCCATAGCCATTAGTTTTCCCCCAAGCACCTAAGGAGATAAAACTATTTGCAATAGATAAATCCTCAAAAAAGTCTAATCCACCAAGAAAGTTAAAAGCGCCGATACCAATTGTAAGAAAAAGCACAAAAAATAACCATGATTGCAAAACTCCGACACTCACCATTGGCTTAAAGCCACCCGATACAACATAAAAAAGAACAACAGCAGTTAAGGCCCACATTGCAGAGTCTCTAGTAATGTCACCTCCACTAATAAATTCAACAACGTTACCAGTGGAACCCATGATTATTCCTAAAAATGGAACAGCAAAAAATAATCCAATAATTAAAACAACAACTCTTAATGTATTACTTTGATAATATTTAAAATACATTTCACCTGGTGTAATGAAGTTATACTTCCTGCTTAACATCCATTGACGTTTAAAAAATAATATGCTTCCAAGTGGGATAGTTATTACAATAGCTGCAGTGGCAAGAAAGGAGTATCCATCAGCATGGACCAAAGAGGGAAAAGATATAATAGTAATACCTGCGAACGTTGCTACAGTTGCAGAAAAAAAGAATACCCAAGGTGACACACTCCTATCAGCTAAATAGTATGCCTCTGGTGTTTTATTTTTTCTTAGAGTTCTCGCACCCCAAAAAAGACAAAAGCTAATATAAAGTAAAAGAAAGAAAAAAAACCAATATAGATTAGCGACCATAATTCAATTTTGAATTAAGATTTGAAGTCAGTCTTTTCCTTAATTATTCTGAGTGCTTCTTGTAGGTATACTCTAAAAACTTCATGATTTTCACTCATTGGAAAATGACCAATATCTCTCATTTCAATATAAACGCCTCCTTTAATTTGTCTTGCCGTATCTTCGGTTGCTTCAGGTGGTGTTAAATAGTCATATGTTCCAGTTAACATTATTACAGGACATTTATGGCCATCAATATTTTGAAGTTCATCTCTTAGATCGTGATCGACAGAGTAAAAGTGAAGATCACCTTTGAATGCTTCCGATCCTTGTGTGTAGTAATGCCAAGTAAGCCATCTATCCATATCTGGGGATTGTGGGGCCATTAAATCCCAAACTCCGCTACCGCAAACTTGAGCTGCATTTGCATGTGGATGTCTCCACCAATCAATATAAAAGCCTGGTGAATAATGCGCTGCCTCGACGGGGATAACTGCTTTAAATTTATTTGGATATTTTAAAGCTAATTGAAGTGCAACATTTCCTCCAAAAGATGAACCCATAAATATTGGGTTATCAAGATCCAACGCCTTACATAGTTCAATAATAAAATTACAATAGTGATCGGCAGTTAATTTATACTCTTCTTTCCACCATTCTGTATTATGCGGTGGATCTGATTTACCATGCCTAGGAAGATCATAAGCAATTACTTGATAGTTTTGAGTAATTTCTTCGTCTTCTAATAAGCCTCTCCATTGATGATTATGGCAACCGGCAGTGTGCTGACAAATTAACGGCGTACCTTTTCCGTTTGAGAGATAAAAAACTTTATACTGTTGACCGTCTACTTCAATTGTAACATATCTACCTATGGGGTCGTGATGCTTTACTGCCATTGATTGATCCTTTCTAAATTAAATATCATACTGGCACTCCTGATTGTCTTAATAGCTCAAACTGTACAGTGAAGTTTCTTAAATTTTGCATTAAGACTAAATGGTTTCCTTCAATCTTTAAATCTTCTCTAAATGATGCTGCATAAATACCATGAAACATTGGTTTTGGAATTGGCTTTGCGAATTCTCTCCATGTTTGTTCGGAAGCTCTTAAAGCAAAGTCATAAGGATCAAGTCCACCAGGGTTGGTATTTATATTTTTAACTTTACCATCATGCATTTCTATTATTACCTTTGCACTCCCCATATCAAATAGAAAAGAGCAAGTGTAGTACTTTGCCATTGCTTTGATCGTTTCATCTTTTTCTGTAAGCTCTTTATATTTTTTTGCCCACGATTTTATATCCATACTCATTTTTCTAACCTATTTCTTTTTTGGATTTTTTTTTGCATCTTCATCAAATCTCATATGTTTGTCTTTTTTAGGATCATCGTAGTCACCTAAAATATTTCTTATGTTACTCGCTTCTCCTGGAGACATTCCTATTTCCTTCAACAAGCTATCCAAGAATGGCTGCTGTGCTCTGTATCTTAGGGCAGAGTTGACGACGTTGTCGGCTAATGAGCCTTTCTTGGAGTAACCCCCAGATGATGCTGATGCACCTTCACTACTGTCACCACCTTCAGCAGAACCACCGCCTTGGCTAAAACCAGGAAGGCCATTCACATCTACTACTTTTATGGAGTCAATATTTTGCATAGGTCTTACCCATTCTCTTATAATACCCTCAATCTTTTCGGCTAATTTTTGTCTTAAGGCGCTTCTTCGACTTGCATCGCTTCTTGCATTTTCAGCTTCATTAAGAGCTTTTTTACCTGCAGCTTCAATTTCATATCTAATTTTCGCCGCCATAGAGGCTAATTTCTCACGTTCTGCATTTTTACTCGCATCAATTACACCTAAAGCTTTTGCCTTTTCAGCCTGTTCTACGTCACGAATAGTGTTTACTTTTTCTTCAGCTTCAACTGCTTTAGCTCTTGCATTTTCTTCTTCCATCTTGGTCTTTAACACTGATTTAGATTTCTCAAGAACTTCTAATTGTTTTTGTTTCTCCTCAATTTCAATTCTTTTGGCTTTTTCAATGTCTAAGACTCTAGTCTCTTGTTCAGCTGAAATTTTAAATGCATCAACATTTTTTTGTTGAGCGGTTTTAGCATTCTTAATTTGTTCTTCAGCCATGATATATGCCTCTTCAGACTCGTATCTTTTTCTTGCCTCTTCTTTAGCAGTCTGAGCTTTTTCTTCAGCTAGTTTGATATCTACTGAACGTTGTTTTTCTAACCTGCTAAATTCAACATCTCTCTCTAATTCAAGTATTGTTTTTTCAGTTTCGATATCTTTTTGCTTAATTTCTATAGAAGTTTGTTGTCTAAACTCATTTTGTTCTTTTCTTCTTTTTTCAATTTCTTGAATAAGCATAGTCTCTTGAAGGCTCTTTTCCATTTCAACAAAATCTTTTTTACTGATTTTTGCAATCTCAATATCTTTCTCAGATGCAATTTCTGCCAACTCTGACTCTTTCTCTTTATCAGCTTTTGTTTTAATTGTTTCAGTATTTTCGATTGCTCTTTGTTGCTCAATCTCTCGTTTTTGTTGGTACTTAGAAAACTCCTCTTCCTTTTCAATCTCAAGTGTTTGTTTGATGGATTGAAGATTTTTATTTCTAATACTCACTTCGGTATCTTTTTCAATATCGTTTCTTTTCTTTTTTCTAGACTGAGTGAATTCTGTTATTTGAGTCAAACCCTCTGCATCAAAAGTATTCGAAGGATCAAAAACACTAACTGGAGCCTGGTTCAAAGATGTAAGTGATACAGTCTCAAGCTCTAATCCTGTGTGTTTGATAGCTTCCTCTACGTGGGTTGCAACTTTTTTTATGTACTCAGAACGATTTTCTTGAATTTCATCTAAGCTCATTTTTGCAGCGACAACACCTAAACCATCTACAAATCTTCCTTGAACTAGGTCTTTTAGGTGATCAGGTTCTAAGGTCCTTTTTCCAAGTGTTTGAGCGGCTATTGATACTGCTTCATTAGTAGGTGCAACTCTGACATAAAATTCTGCGGTAACTTCTGCACGCATTCTGTTCTTTGTGATAAAAGATTTTCCACCATTTCTTTGGACTTCGATGCATAAAGTCTTCATGCCTACAGATGTGATATTGTGAATTATAGGTAGAACAAAGGCACCACCACTTATCACGACTCTCTCACCTCCCATACCTGTTCTAACAAACGCTATTTCTTTTGAGGAGCGCCTGTATAGCCAGTGAAGTAAGTAAACTATAATTGCTATTGCTAGAGCTATTAAAATTATAACTGCAATAATATCTGCACCACTAGTAATGTTCATACCTGTATATCACCTCCTAAATCGATGTTACTGTCCATTTACTCTCATGTCCTGTATTGCTGCTTTGTAAATAATAAGACCGAAAACTATCTTATTTAAAAAATCTGCTAAATTATAAATTATATTAACGCTGTTAGAGTCGATGCCACCACCTAAGTGTTCAATAAAATATCCCATTGGATAAATTGCCCATCCTATTGTAATTATTAATCTATTAGAGAAGAAAACCATTTGAATATTCTCATTTCCACATCTTGCATTTGCTCTTCCAGCTTCTCCAACATAAAGTTCACCTAAGATGTATAACCAACCAACTAACCAAACAATAAATCCGAGAGTTTTACTCATATACCCTGCTGCACCTAAAAATCCTGCTACTACAAAAACAAGTGTGCCTACTAACAATCTCCAAAACATTCCTTGTTTGACTTTTACAACTGACATTAGCATCGCGTAAAAAATTAAAACGAGCATTGGGAAGTTTAAAAACCAATCTATGTATCTTAAAAGGGTTGGAGCTGTTCCACTTACAACCCATAAATTTTTAATGAAAAAATAGTGAATAGATGACATCAAACAGACTACCGCAATCATAGTCATGGGTGTGTGAAACCTTGGACTTACTTTACTTCTCTCGAAAAAAAAGAAAAGCGTGGCCCCTATCATACCCACTGATATTAACCAAAAAGACCCCCCTACAATATCGTAGGGAAGTAGCATCTTATTCATTTAAATCTATTCCTCTTATAACCATATTAACCATGTAATTTGCTTAATAATAATTTTTGTTTCATATATTGAAATAAATATTCATTTGTAAAACTAAAATAGTTGTTGATAGATATCATCAAATTTGCTCCCTGATATGAGGAGCTCTGGAATAAAGAGCAACTAGAGGTAGTATTAACAATCCAAAAATGAATTGTTGACCCTCAAAACTTAAACCTAATCCTGCCAAAAAGGTGCTAATTACCTGTAATGCAAGAACACCTATAACAGTAAAACCATAGCCTCCGTATCCTCCTAGTAAAGAAGTACCCCCAACAGCCACTGCTGCAACAGTTAAAAAGAGATACTGATCTCCAACGCCTATAAAGCCTCCTCCACTCCAACCAAGAAGCATCGCCCCTGTTGCAGCGGATGTAAATCCACTAATAACAAAAACTCCAACCCAATATGCTCTTTCAGATATAGACAATCTATCAGCTGATAGCCTTTTACCTCCAACCGCATATAAATTTCTTCCCCATTTAGTGTGTCTCAAACCAACAATTAATAAAATAGAGACAAGAATCCAAATTAAAATTACAGGAGGTATGGGTAAACCAAAAAACTTTCCGTTTAATGAAGCTAGATTCTTTAACCATTCTGGTACGACACCAAAAACTGTACCTCCGGTAACAGTTGGAAGTGAAACTAATATTTGAACTCCGCCCACTACCATAAAGCCAACACCAAGTGTGACTATTAAAGATTGTCCTTGCAGATTAAAACTAATAAGTCCATTAAACAGTCCGACTAAAGTTCCAAATGCCAGTATTACAATGAATGCAAGCCATGGTGGAACTCCCAGAGAAATTAGTGACATTAAACCTAGATTTGTAGCGCCTATTAAAAATGGAATTGATAAGTCAAGGCCGCCTAACATTACAACAAGTGTTTGGCCAATTGTTGCTAAGCCTAGAAATGAGGCGAAGACTAACATTGACTTTATATTCTGTAGAGAAAGAAAACCATCTATGGAAACTGAGCCAATAATAAAAAGGCCAACTAAAACAGCAACGCCAATGATGACACTTTTGTTAATATTTAAAAACTTATACGCAATGAAAGCTAATATTAAAAATCCTAATAAAATAATTGCCGAGACAACAGTTCTTCCAGAAAAGAAACCTGGAACAAGAAAACATAGAAGAATAAACAATCCCAATAACAATAAAAATCCAGTAACTGCTATCCAGTTTCTAGCTATTAAGTCCCAAAATAAACTTCTTTTGTTTATTGTTTCTGTTTCGTCAATGCTCGAGACATTTGTGTCTTTTTCTTCAGAGGTATAAGACCATCTAACTAGAAAAAAGTGCCATCCCCAAAGGACTATTGCAACAACAGCCACCGAATAAAATGCAACTTGTATCCAATCAGTTCTGTCAACATACCCAAGGACAGCTGTGCCTATACCTGCTGCAACAGCAAAAAAAATTCCAAGGCCTTTTAAAAAATTATGAGTTCTCTTTTCCATTTATCTAAACTTTTCTATCCTCTGATAACCCTCCCCATTTTTCAAGTCCTTCTTGAGATTTCAATTTTACTTTATAAACACTAAACGCTTGCCAAATTAATGGTGAAATTGCAATTCCAATCGCAGTTATTAAAATCATTTTCCAATAAGGGTAACCGATTGCAAAAAACATTGCAGACCATGTTAAAGCGCCAATACTTAAAATTGGAATATAGGGTTTAAAAGTACTAAAATTTATTCTTCCTCTCATAGTTAAATATGTAAAAAATTGAAAAATAAATATTGCGAATATAATAAGTGCTGCTTCTTTTAACCAACTAATATTTTCAGATATAAACACTCCGCGTGTAGGACTATTATAAGAAACTGAGGACGTATCTCCCACTATTAATTCTGTAATTATTGGTGAGTAATATCTACTACCATCATCAGAAATTATTGTTCCAGAAGGAGAGGCTAAAAAATAAACTGCAATTATTGCCAACAATCCAAGAAAAACAATAAAGACATTATTAAGATTTACTTGAGAGAATAATGTAGGTGCGGTGAGTAAAAAAAGAAGGAAACAAATAAGTATGACAGCGTATCCGTCTATGCCAAAGAAACTTTGTCTATTAGACTCTATTCCATAATAAGATATTGCAGCAAAGACAACTATAGAGATAGCAATTGCAAACAACACAAGTGTTTGTGTTTTGATTTCACTTCTAAATCTAGGCATTGCAATAATAACTATTGCAGATGTAAAAAAAACTATCCCACCTAAAGTTGCGATAGCATATGCCATTCCAACCAAAGCACTAGAAGATGAGGAGAAGTCTGGTAAACCAGCTCCTACTCGCAGATATTCTGACGTAAAATACTGTGGCGCATAATTAAGTATGTATTGTAAATTTGTTCCTAAGTCTGCATTGACAAAGTATACGTCTCTTGTGCCACTCCAAACACATCCAAAGAAAATAACTATAGATGCAATTATAAAAGATACAGTTGGACCATCCCTATGTTTAACCAGCAAATAGACTAAATAAATTAATGCAGCTATGCCTATAGCGATGAACATCCAAACAGTTGAGTTACCGCCCTCTGAACATGCTTTACCTGTAATTAAGCAGTCACTCCCTGACTCAAGAGCCTTTTCAAAAATTTCTGCATCCTTAGATTTACCACCAAAACCTCCAACTGTTCCTCTTGTGACCTGGTCGTATTTCATATGAATTAAAACTGCAGTGGCGCTCAGTGTGCCTATAATAAAAAATACAAATACAGATAAATTTTTAAAAGCTTTTTGGATGTAAGGGAGGGCTATAAGTATTAATAGTGAAGCTACTAAAACAGCTCCATAAGAGAGATCAGTAACAAAGCTCTGGAATCTTTCAAATCTGAATGTTGATAAAATGAAATTGATTAAATAAATATTTACAGATCCTAATATAGCTCCAAAAGCTCCTCCTCTTCCACCAATTAAACTGGAACCACCCAAAACTAAAGCGGTTACTGCCATAAGGGTATAAGTAGTGCCTTGTGTAGGATCTCCAGATCCAATGAGGCCGGTAAAGGCAATAGCAGCAAGAGCAGCATAGACCCCACCTATTATATGTGCCCCTATTCTAACTAGGTAAATTCTAACTCCACTTGTATAAGCTGATTTCTCATCTGAACCCATTAATTTTAAATGTTGCCAATATGCTGTATGTGTTAAGGCATACCAAATTAGAGTAGAAAAAATTAATAATATAAGGACTGGTTGAATAACTTCCGTACCAGCACTCCAAGAAAGCATCCATTCAGGTGCTCTTCCACCGGGTCTCGGAAGTATTACAAGATTTATACCTGAGAATGCCAAAAACATGCTTAATGCAACGATTATTGGTTGCACTCTGATAAAAATCACAATTAGTGCATATAAAAATTGATAAATCACACCTATGGCAAGTGCACAGATAAAGTAGGCAACAGGAGATTGGATATATCCCGCCGCATAAAGTTGAATTGTAGTGACATTAATAAACCCTATTAAAGGACCAATAGATAAGTCAACTGTGACTCTACCTGCTAAAGCTAGAGCTGTAAGTGCATATGTAGCTAAAATCAGTGGTGTTGAAACCATGATAGCTGTTCCTATACCCGAACTAGAAATTATTTGAGGGCCTCTTATGATCGCAAATACCATTAGGGCAAAAAATATAAATATAGGTACGATTAAGTATTTTGTGGACTGAGGATCAGAACCAGGAATTTGAGAGGGTTTTATTGATGTAATTAATTGATTAACCATTTTTGTTTAATCGAAATAAACGACTTTAATTCCTCCCGTTTCAGTCTCAGATCTATTATTCACAATTTTTAATTTATCTGTCTCAACAATTTTAATTCTTTTTTTGTCTATAGCAACTTCAGATAATGTATTTTTATCAGAAATAACCTCACTAGTTAGAGTATTTAAATTATTTTCGATATACTTAGTATTATGCGTGCCGTTTATAAAATTTTTATCTTTCAATAAACTTATTAAGAAGGGAATATTTGTTTTAATCCCTTTAAGGACAATTTTTTCTAAAAAATTTATTAATTTACTGACTGCGTCCTCTCGAACTAAGTCATGAGATATGATTTTGCCTATCATAGGATCATAATAAAAACTTACATCATCATTTTCATCATATCCCCAATCTAATCTAATGCCATTTGGTACTTTTGGAAAAGTTAATTTAGAAATTTTACCTGGAGATGGTAAAAAGTTTTTACTAGGATCTTCTGCGTAAACTCTACATTCAATAGAGTGACCATATATAGAAATCTTTTCTTGTTTTAAAAATTTATTTTTTCTATTAAAAGCAAAATTTATTTGCATAGAAACTAAATCATTGTTTGTAACTAACTCTGTGACTGGATGTTCTACTTGTATCCTTGTGTTCATTTCAAGAAAATAATATTTTTTTTGTTCCACATCATAAATAAATTCTACTGTGCCTGCTCCTTGGTATTTAACATCAGATGAGAGCTTAACCGCAGCATTGGCCATGCTTTCAATTAGGGTTCTATCTATTTCAGGTGCTGGAGACTCCTCGATAATTTTTTGATATCTTCTTTGCATTGAGCAATCTCTCTCATAAAGATGCACTGCTCCTTTGTCTCCAAAACCAAATATCTGAATTTCTATGTGACGAGCATTCGTAATAAATTTTTCTATAAATACATCTCCATTTCCAAAAGATTTTTCGGCCAAATTACTTGTTTTTTCGATTGATTTTGAAAGATCTTTAAAATTTTGAACCACACTCATACCTATGCCACCACCACCTGCACTTGATTTAACAAGCAGAGGATATCCAATGTTTTCGCACTTATTTTTTAAATCATCACTGTTAAGTTTTGTAATATTAGAAATACCAGGGCATATTGGAATATTAGATTTAAGTGCCAGTTCACGGGCTATATCCTTGTTACCCATTGATTTAATTAAATTTGGTTTTGGTCCAATCCAAACAATATTCCTATCAATTACTTGTTGGGCAAAATTTTCATTTTCTGATAAAAAACCAAATCCGGGATGAATTGCATCTACTTTTAATTTCATAGCTACATCCATAATTTTTTGAACAGACAGATAACTTTCTTGAGCCTTACTTGGACCAAGATAATGAGCTTCGTCAGCTAATCTTACATGTTTAGAATTTTTATCTGCATCCGAATAAACTGCTACAGATTTGTGTCCTAAGATTTTACAACTTTTAATAATACGTATTGCTATTTCTCCACGATTAGCGATTAGTATCTTTTTCATTTCTTATCAATTATATACGGCATTTTTGAATGGTTACTGTTTGTTGACTTTTCACTAGAATTTTTTTTTGATGAAATGTTATCTCTCAAGGCTTTAAGTATCTCTATTGCATTAGGAGTATCAGAATGGACACAAATTGTTTCACATCCCACATCAACATCGTTTCCTTGAATAGTTTGAACTTTATTTTCTTTCATGGCTCGCATACATCTCTCTACAGCACGGTCTGTTGGATAATATTGATTTCGGCCTTTTGCGATTACAAGATATCCTGTCTCGTCATATTCAAGATCTGAATAAAATTCTCCATAAAATTTTACTCCTCTCTCTTTATAAACTTTTTCATGGAACGTGTTGACCATCCCAAAAATTCCAACATTAAAAATTTCAGCTGCATCAGCTATCCCATTTGCAACATCCTCCTCTTTTGCAGATACTCCATATAATGAACCGTGAGGTTTAATGTGATTCAACGGCATATCAAATTCATCTAAGAATGCTTTAATGGCACCTGTTTGATACATAACCAAATTTTTTATTTCCTCTCGCTTCATTTTCATTGGTCTTCGACCAAAACCCACTAAATCTGGGTAAGCAGGGTGAGAGCCAACTTTTACATTATATTTCTTTGCAAGTTCGACTGTTTTTCTCATAGTATTTGGGTCTGAGGCGTGAAAGCCACAAGCCACATTAGCGGCATCAATAAATGGCATTATTTCTTCATCATCAGCAAATGAGTAAATACCAAAGCCTTCTCCCATATCGCAGTTCAAATCGACCATACTTATTAAAATTCCTTCTCATTACTAATTTACAGAAAATAAGGCTTTTATGTGAAAATCTTTTCCACATGTTGGAACAATTTTGATAACTTTTTTGATAATTTAGATATTATAATATCACTTATATATAAGTAAGGAGGATAAAACTATGACATTGCTTAAAAAGTTCATAGCTATTTTAGCTGTTAGTTTTGTTGGTGTTGCAGGTAACTTAAATGCGGACATCCTAGACGAAATTCCAGCTGACATAAGAGACTTCGTTTATAATCCTGACTTTATGGATCCCAACCAGCCACTTGGCGAAAGTGTTTACAGAGATTGGAAAAGTGATAGACCGCTTCCTTGGACTATTGGTTATGCAAGCTCTTACGCAGGTAATCTATGGAGAAAAGGTGTGATGGAGAGATTATATGGTGACTACTTACCTAAAATGAAGGAAGCAGGTATTCTTAACGATATCGTTGTTACCCAATCGAACCTGAAAGACGCAGTTCAAATTCAACAAATGAGACAGTTGACTGATCAAGGAGTTGATGGATTAATAGTCTGTTGCTCAAATCCTGTCGCTTTAAATCCTACAATTGAATATGCATATGGAAAAGGTGTTCCAACTGCATCAATGACAGGTTATTTAACTTCAGAGTATGCGATCAGTACATCAGTTAATTATAAATTGACGGGTTATTATATAGCTTCATGGTTAGCAGAGACCATTGGTGGAGAAGGTAACGTTGTGATCATGGAAGGAATTCCAGGAACATCAGCATCCGACTCACAGCACCAAGGTATGTTAGACGGTTTTGCGGAATACCCAGACATTACAGTTGTTGCAGAAATTGCACATATGTGGACTCCACAAATAGCACAAGCCGAACTACAAAAGTGGCTATCAGCTAACACAACACAAGTTGATGGTTTTGCGGTTCAGTCTTCAGGTGAGTCAGGAGCACTTAACGCTCTCGAGTCATCAGGTAGACCTATGGTGCCTATGGCTTTAGGTGGAGAAATCGGAGCATTCTGTTACTGGAGAAATAATCCAGACTTCATCGATAGAGCTGTCTATGCATGGCCTCCAGGAGATGATGCAGAATTTGCAATGAATGTTCTTTTAAGAACTATGAAAGGTCAGGGTCTAAAAATCCAATCTATCCTAGTTCCTCCATATGAAGAAGATGTAGAGACTATTCAGTCTTTTGTTCCTGAAGATTGTGACAGAAACTCAAGTGAGTTTAGAACTGTTGGAATTGAAAACTGGGCAAGTGATGAATATCTTAATAATTTCTTCGATAATGGTGAGGCATTACTATAATTTAGTTTATTAGTAATTAATGAATGAAGAAAAAAATCAAGACAGCGCCCCAGAAAAAAATGGGGCGCAGTCAAACTCCTCTAAAGTTGGGGGAGACATTTACGTTCAAGATGCCACTAAATCCTTTGGTGTAACAAAAGCCTTAAACGGGGTAAATTTCAAAGCTAATTTTGGTGAGATACACGCAATCGTTGGAGGTAACGGATGTGGTAAAAGCACTTTAGCAAAAGTAATATCTGGAGTTTTACCTTTAGATAAAGGTAAAGTTTCAATCATGGGGCAATCCCCGAATTCACCAATAGAGGCTCAAAGAGCTGGAATAGCAACTGTTTTTCAAGAAGTAATGATTGCTGAAGAAGCAACTGTTTATGAAAACCTATTCATTGGATACGATAGTTTTTTTGGTAAAAAATTAGCCCACCGAGAAAGAGTTGAGAAAGCAGCTTCTATAATGTTAGAGCTAGCCGGAGAGTTTGTTGATCCCTACACTATTGCGAGCCAATTATCACTGGGTATGAAAGCATGGATTACAATTGGTCGAGCCTTTTTGAGAAACCCAAAAGTTTTAATTCTAGATGAGTCTTCAGCTGCTCTAGACTTTGACTCAACCGAAAGACTTTTTGCAAAGATGAGAGCCTTAAGAGATGAAGGTGCTGCAATTTTTATTGTGACTCATAGAATTGCAGAATTAGTAAGAATAAGTGATCGTGCAACAGTTATGAGAGACGGTATAGATGTTGGTGTACTTGCTGGTGATGAAATTACTGAAAAAAATTTATTAGGATTAATGACAGGAGATAAAAAAATATCTACAGCATCCGAAATCAAAGCAACCCCTCCGGATTCTGTATCTGATGAAATTGTTCTCTCATCAAAAGACCTTAAAGTTTGGGAGACTGGAAATGAAATTAATTTTAATTTACCCAAAGGAGAAATACTTGGGGTAACAGGACTTGATGGACAAGGACAAGATAATTTTGTTAAAGCCCTTGCTGGCATAGACCAACCAATTAGCGGTGATGTAATAGTTAAACAATCTGATGAAGAAAGAGAAAGAACAAAAAAAATTATACAACAGTTGAAAGTTTATTAGATGCAAAAAAAAGTGGAATTGGGTATGTCTCTGGTGACAGAAAAAAAGAAGGAATTTTTCCAAACATGAGTATCTATGAAAATATGGTTATCCCTTTATACAAGGGCAAGCAAGCTAAGACCTCCGGAGGCTTTATTGGTTTTATAAAATGGATGGAATTAAACGGGATTTTTGATTGGGAGGTAGAGAGACTAAGCATCAAAACTGGCCCAAAGAATAATCTAATTACATCTTTGAGTGGGGGAAATCAGCAAAAAGTAATGATTGCTCGCGCATTTACAACCACTCCTAAAATTTTAATTCTTAATGACCCTGCTAGAGGAATTGATGTTGGGGCAAAGAGAGATTTATACAAACACTTAAGGAATTTTGTAAGTGATGGAGGAACAGCTATTTTCTTATCTAGTGAACTAGAGGAATTTATTGGTTTATGCCATAGAGTATTAGTTTTTAGAGACGGAAGTATCTTTGAAACTTTTGAAAAAGACGATATTAATCCAAACACTATACTTGAAGGGATGTTTGGCCATACCAAAAAAAATACAAATGGAAGTTCAACCTCAGTTTCTAACGATACAAAAGTATTGAAAAGCAATAATCCCCAAAATAATCACAATGTTCAAAAGGTATCAAAACCCTCTAATGTTCAAGTCGTAGACTTCAGTAAAAAATCAGACCAAAAAGATAAAATTAAAATTAAATATTTTTAGGCTAAATGGTTCAAGAATATAAAAATTCAGATTTAGATCTATTCCAAAAAATTAATATCCAAGATCCAAAGGATAATTTTGTAAATAAAAAGAAAAGAATTAAATCTTCAAATGCTGATAAGAAATTAGGTTTCAATTATGCACTTCAAGATGTAAATAATTTTAAAAGTATTGAAAACACAATAACTAATGATAAATCA
>ERZ802822.250-NODE-250-length-39155-cov-8.477404_pt1 | contig 39155 bp, 35 predicted proteins | sample MGYA00345649_ERZ802822 | MGnify/ENA primary metagenome ERZ802822 (study PRJEB30503, sample SAMEA104212359) | marine metagenome | biome: Westerlies Biome; feature: [SRF] surface water layer (ENVO:00010504) within the epipelagic zone...; material: water...
AGGCCCCAGAACGCGCTCGGTGAAAAACAGAAAATGGGAAATCACTTCGCGGGTCATGCCGCCCTCGGTACGGAACCGCAGCCAATCAGCCCCCTTTTGCCATTGGCGCGGCCAGGCGGGATAGGTCACGATAACATCGACTCCAAGCAAGGCACCCATCTCGCCACGTTCTTTTGCTACTAATAAATCGGTCAAGGCGGCACCTGATGCTTGCGTGAAATTCACCGCAATAGGAACATTATAGGCTTGCAATCCGGCCATAAGCCTTGCGCTATCGTCAAGATTGATGCCAAACGGTTTTTCCAGAAACAGGGCTTTGCCCGCCGCCGCCGCTGCAAGCGCATAGGGTTCGCGAACCGCCGGTGGGCAAGCAAGATAAACCAGATCCGCCTTGCTGATGGCGTCACTTGCGCTATCCATAACTTTTGATTGCGGGTCTAAAATGATTGCCTGATGGCAAGCAGACTTATTTGGATCCCATAAATAATCGGGTTCAAAATCGTGGTGAAGCCGCATATGAGTAAGCATCCGCTGCCCCATTATACCTAACCCGATAATCGCTACTTTCGTTGTCATGGTCGTGGCCTTTATCCAAATTTTTATCAAACTACTTGCGCGGCTTTTAAAATCGGCCGTCTTGGAAGAGGGTGAGATAGTTTTGTCCAAGTTTAACATCATAAAATTCTGATGCCTTATTGTCATGGAGCGTGCTGAGGGCTTTGGCCGCCCAAACTACATTACCCTCAAGCGCCAACAGCAAATAATATTTTGCCTTTGCATCATCCTTTTCAACGTCATCGCCCAAAAGATACGCCACACCAAGGGCAAAATACCCTGCTGGATAGGCGAATGACGCCGATTTATGAAAAGATGATATCGCGCCCTTCGAGTCACCATCGCGCAATTGGCCACGTCCAAGCTGCAAATAATAACGCGCTTGGTCTTGTGATTTTGTTGCGGATGCGATGGCGGCGTGGCAGGCGCTGATCAATTGATTTGCCTGAATATCTTGAAATTTAACCGGCTCAGACTTGCGTAACGGATCGGCCGCCAAAGCGCCCAGGTCATCGCAGCTTGACCCCTGCTGGTCTAAAGCATTGCTGTTGCTTGGTTCAGCCAAGATCAACAGGCTGGCAATCAAGATGACAAGCCGCATTTTTTCCAGCTTTCGGGCATTGCTTTGGTGATTATCGCTGTATTCCTGTTTGTTTAGTTTAGGTGCCGCTAATGCCAAGTCAACTGCCGCCTTTATGCCGTGGCTTGTGCGATTCCAACCGCGCCATTGTGTTTGCTATTTCGTGATAGCCAATTGAAATTGGCGGGCATATGCCTATTTAATACCAAGAATAGTCAAAAGGTACGATGATGATGGCTCGGAAATTTTTTATTATTGGTGCAATCATGATAATGAGTTTGCTTGGTGCTCAAGCATTTGCCGCGGGCAGTGATGATTATGCGCCGACTGCGGCTAAGCCAGCAGCCTATAACAAAGCGCTGGCTCTAATTAAGGATAAGAATTACGGGCAAGCCATTGCGAGTCTGAAACAAGCTGAAGCTGCGGCTAAAAAAGACGCCGATATCCAGAATTTACTGGGGTTTGCCCATCGCAAATCGGGCAAGCTGGACGAAGCGGCGAAATATTATAAATCTGCCTTGGTGCTCGACACAAAGCATAAGGGCGCCTTGGAATATCAAGGCGAATTGTTTTTGATGCTTGGTGACAAGGCCAGCGCCAAAAAAAATCTGAAAAAGTTGGATAAGATTTGCTGGCTTGGTTGCAGCGAATTGGATGATCTTCGTACGGCGATCAGAAATTATAAGCCTTAAGCGGTTGAATTTTGCGACTGCCTGATTTTGTGGCAGGGTCATTATTGCGACGCTAATATGTGTGATGATTAACGATTGAGATAACAAGGGAGATCATTTTGCCCATAGACCCGTTACCGCAAAACCGCCTTGGTAAGGTGATTATCGTTATCTCGATAATGTTCGTATTATTGTTTGCATCAGCCGTGTTGATGCATTGGCTTGACAGTCCTGAAAGCCTAAATCCGGTATTTGGCTAGCCTGTTTCTGCCGTGTTCGATTGATGGCCATTTAGGTTTTGTTTTTGTTAAAATTTACCATCACAGCTTGCTGATATAAGGATTAATCAATTGCAGCTTTCTATTCTCATCCATGCCGCCAATATTGGATTCATGGTTATGTTTTCGGCCGTTGTTGCGCCGACAGTTTTCAAGGTTCTATCGCAAAAAGCGGCTGGTGCTTATCTTCGGAAACTATTCCCAAGAATGTTTATGTTTGGATTTATAACCTCAAGCTGTGCCGCGTTTGCCGCACTGTTTGATGGTCATTCACAAAATGTCATTATTTCGGTGTTGGTTGCCTTGGGGTTTTTGGGTAATGCTTTTATCCTAACACCGCAGATCAATAAATATCGCGACGCGCTTCTTGCTGGTGATGCCGCTGCAAAAACAATGTTTGGCCGGCTGCACTTGATATCGGTTGCGGTGTTTCTTGTTCAACTGCTGGCAAGTAGCTACATCGTCATTACGGCCTATTTATCAAGCTGGTAATTAATCATCATCAATCATTCGTGATTGGGTAAAACCCTATTTTTTTGCCCTTTGCGGCAAATCTTATCGGCGTTTGTTTGGAACGCGCGAATTGAAATCGACTGGACGTTTTTTAATCCAATTGATAAATTTGGCAATTCTTGGATGCTGCCGCAGCCCGTCAATTGAATGATAATCTCTTGCCAATTCGGCTTCGGTCAAACTTGCGTGTATTTCTTTGTGACAAATATGGTGCAAAAGAACCGTTTCACCAGTTTTTCCGCCTTTCAGCTTTGGAATCAAATGATGTTTTGATTGCGCAACATTGGTAGGAATCGACCGAAGACAAAGCGGGCAAATCGGGTCATCCATGTCGTTCAAATTCGTCTCCTGAAATGCTATCTGTCTTTGCGTTTGCCGGCAGAATTGATTTGGATGCTGCTTACAAATTATGATGCTTTCCAACCATTATAGCCTTGATGGCGTCCATGCTTCAATCAAATCAGAGTGATAATGCAGGCAGCGGAGAAACGCCGATGACCAAAAAATCAACCTAGCGTGAAATAGCGCTATTCATGGCACTAACTGTGATCGGACACAAAAGCCGCATAGATAATCGGATGTTTTGGCATCATAACTCACATGCACCCCGCGCAATGGTGGCAGATAGGGCGGCGTGGTTTTGCGAATACATTTATCGCAGCCCTGATTTTCATAAATGAAAAATTGGCGTTGCAGATAAGTCCATTCGGATCCACTAACCGGCTTTGGTGCAATAATCTCTGACAAAAGGATTCACTTCGTTTCATTGCTTTGGCGGCGGCCAAAATTATCAACATATTCTGATCATAGTATTCGGGTTATCATATTTGGGTCATGCCAATCTCGGCGATATCATTATGGGGATGGTGGTTCGTTTTGCCAATGCAATGACGTTGCCTTGGCCTGTGATTTATGTGCTATTGATAATGTGTGGCTTATTATGGTTGCGGTTTTAGATGGTAACATGAGGTTCAAATGAAAATGAAATTTCGCGCCGCGTTTTTGGGGCTGAATTATATTGCGACAGTGGCGGCAAGCCTGACGATATTGTTTTCAGATCAATTTTCATTTGGTGAAAAAGCCGTCTATGGCACAAGCGTAATTTTAATCGGCATGGCCATTCGTAATTTTGTACAAATCAAAATGCCAATCGAAGAATAAGCGCCAGCCCTTTCGGGGGCTCACACCAGCTATTTATGTGTTTGCAATCGCTAAAGCCGGCGTGCCAGCGCATCATAGGCCCGCGAGCTTAGCAACCGGCGAAGGATCATCATTATTGTTGTGGCAGTGGTGACGCGGTATCGCAGTTTTGGCCGTTTTGCCGTGGCCGCATGCATCACCGCCTTGGTGACAGCGGCCGGCATCAATTCAAAAGTATCGGGTGGCGGATTTATGGCTGATAAGCGCGGTATGGCGATTTCTTCATACCAAGATTCGCGGGCAGTTCCCTTCCAATTGATCCATTGTTTGAATTGTATATAGGCATTTTCCCTGATCCGGGTTCGGATAGGCCCGGGTTCAACAAGGATTAAATGAATATTTGTTCCGTGAAGTTCTAACCGCATCGTGTCGGTTAGCCCCTCCAATGCAAATTTGGTGGCATTATAGGCGCCCCTGAATTTCAAAGGTGCAAAGCCAAGAACCGATGAATTTTGAATAATGCGACCGTGTTTTTGTTTGCGCATCTGCGCGATGGCAAGCCGTGACAATGTATGCCAGCCAAAGAAATTCGCCTCGAAAATTGCCCGCAAGGCATCCGTTGGAAGATCTTCAACAAGCGCCGGAATGCCATAAGCGCCATTGTTGAACAAGACATCTAGATGCCCATCTATAAATTCAAGCGCATCAGCAAAGCCGTTGATGATGCTCGCCTCATCTTCATAATCAATGCAAATGCTATGGATTTTATGATGGTCGCGCATGATTGCGCAGTCCGCTGGCTTGCGACAGCTGGCGATAACCTTCCAGCCGGCATCACGAAAGGCAAGCGCGGAATCAAGGCCAATGCCGCTTGAGCATCCGGTAATCAAAATTGATTTCATGATGACAGCCTTTTTTGATCGGGTTTCTGTTTCGTGCAGTCAGTCTTGGCGTCTAATGAGGGTCTATACCTAATTTCCCAGTCATGCCATGTAATTCAAGCTGCGCCGCGATCCAGCCATTTTCGATTGATTGGGCAATCAGCGCATTAAGAAAGGCAATTGAATCGGCCTTGCCCTTGGCAAGGCCGATTGATTGCTTCACTGCGGTAAAAGGAGGGTCGATGATCCGAAGGCCGCTATGATTGGCCATGTCTTCAAGAAGCTTTGGTTTCAGACTTGCCAGAACATCAACCTTTTTTTCAAAAAACAAATCATGCGCTGCCTGAATTGATGACGCCCGAATAATCTGGGCTTGGCTGAAATGGTCGGTAAGCCAGAGATCATAAGCGCTTCGCTCGGAAACGGCGATTTTTGCGGCAGCCCGATCAATATCATCATTGGTCCAAAAATCATCATCATGGCGTACCAGAAAATTGGCTTCGATCACGACATAGGGGTGACTGAAATCCAGCGTTTGGGCGCGCTCAGCCTCAAATGCGATATTGCCGATATCCCAGATATCCTGATTGACGGCATCGGCCAGTTTCCCTGGTCGATCGAAGCAAACCAGCTCGCAAGACAGGCCAAGCGTTGAGGCAACAAGGTTGGCAATATCGGGCGAAATCCCCTGCGGGCTGCCATCAGCGGCAGTGCTGGATACCAGCAGAAAATTGCTTAAATTAATGCCGGCACGCAAAATGCCCTTAGGGGCCAATTGATGTTTTACCACATCTGATACAAACATAAATTTCCTCCAAGATCGGACGAATAGGGGGCTTAATGCAGCTTGCCAAGCAATAGACCACTCATCAGCCTGTCAACTGGCGCGCGGTCATCGGTTAAAATTGGCAACTGCTGATTGGCGCTTGCCGATACTAGCTTGCTATTTGGCCAACGCCACCAGCTTCTTTCAAAGCCATTTTCGGCATTGATGAAATCATCTTCAAGCGGGGTGTTTGTGCCAACGACAATAAAGGTTGTTCGCATGCCTTGCTGCCTTGGATCAGGCTCGAACCAGACTTCAACCTTGTCAAAGGAACGCTGCAAGGTTTTGACATATGACAGCAAAAATAGCGGGCGTTTGGCATTGTCGATAACATTCACCAGATAAACGCCATCATCATGCAGCCGCTGCGCAATAAGATCATTAAATTCTTGTGTGACCAGATGCTCGGGGATCGAGATGTCATGAAACGCATCACCAAAAACAAGATCGAATTTCACATCATCAGCCAGCTTATTCAATTCATATCGGGCATCGCCATGAATGACTTTGGTTTGTGATCCATCGGGCGAAAACCATAATTTGGCCTTGGCAATATCGGTCACTTGTGGGTCAATTTCGGCAATCGTAATATCGGCTTTACCCTGATATTTTGCAATCCAGGCTCGTGGCAACGAAAACCCGCCGCCGCCAATGAAAAATGATTGTGGTGGCCGGTCGCCAAAACGAAGGCTGATATATTCATCAACAAAATGGACATAAGGCGAATGCAGCCGTTCGGGCTGGTCTTTTTCATTGATGGAATGCACCAGATGATCAAGGGCAATCAGGCGGGTTTCAGCTCCAGCCATGCCGACATCCTGAATCTGGATACAGAAATAATTGCTTTCGGTGACGCATTGGCTTTTCAGCGCGCCAATTTTTTGCGCACCAGCCATCATCGAAACCCCAATCGCAAGCGGGATGATCATCACTTTTGCATTCTGTTTATAGCCGATCAGGAAAAAGACCGATCCAAGGGCAAAATAGATCACCGCTACCAAAATGACGGTATTTCGGGATCCAAGTGTTGAAATCAGAAAATAGCCAGCAAGAAGCGCCCCAAAAATAGCACCAGCCGACCCAAGAGCGTACATCCTGCCAATCACCACGCCCGATTCACCTTGCGGATGAATATCAATCGCCAATTTTGTGGCAAGGGGTGACACAATGCCAACAAACAGGCTTGGCAAGAAAAACAGAATAAAGGACGACACCAGAATGGCGTTGATCACGCTTAGATTGGCCATTTGCAAAATACGCGGGATGAAATCAAGAAGCAGCAATATAAGAAGGCTTGTCAGTGATGATAGGAAAAGCGCATAGCCAATTTTGATGAATTGGGCGCGTTTGACAAAATGGCCGCGTGTCAAATTACCACCAATCCAATGGCCAACCGATAATCCGGCAAGAACCACGGCAATGATTGATGTCCATGTGTAAAGTGACATCCCGAAAACGGGTGCTAAAAGCCTGCCAGCAACAATTTCAATAATCAGACCGCAGGCCGAGCTTGCAAGGATGGTGATGGCAAGTAAAATTTGAAATATCATAAAAGTAAAACCTCGCCCCAATGTCTTTCAACATAAAATGCTCCAGCCGATAATAGTCGCATAAAGCGTAAGGCGAGCAAACAATAGAAAATATAGACGGTAACTGGCCCGTTTATCTTGCTTTACCAGCAACAAAATTATGCGATAGTTAATCCAGCCAACCCATTTTGGTAAGCTGGTAAATGACCATTTGATTAGCATTTTAGGGGTTTTTGATGTCTGCATTTGACAAATTAATGGCCATTCGCGGCTTGCCACTTTCCGAAAAAGACGAAGTTAGCATCACCGGATCGGATCCTGTTTTGAACACACATTTCCGACTGGCAGCAACAGCATCGGCGGCGATTGCATGCATTGGGGTTGGGGTCAATGATCTGTGGGAATTGAAAACGGGTCGAAGGCAATCAATTGCCATTGATGCCGTTGCGGCAACCGCTGCCCTGAAAAGTAAAAATTATTTTCAGGCAAAAAATCCCAATGGTGTTTTTGAAAATGTCACTGATGCAAGCCATGAGGCAAATCGTGGCCTTACTGGTATTTTCCAGACCAAAGATGGGCGTTGGCTGTTGCCACATTTCGGGCTTGATCATCTGCGCCGCCGCATGTTGGATCTGTTGCAAGCCGATGCCAATATAGACTCGATTGCCAAAGCTGTTGCCAAATGGGACGCGCTTGAACTGGAAAATGCGATTGACGAGGCACGGGTTTGCGGGGGTATGATCCGCACGAATGAAGAATGGCTGCAAGAGCCGCATGGCAAAATTTTAGCAGCAAAGCCGGTTGTTGAAATCATCAAGGTTGGCGATAGCGAACCCGAACCAATGCCAGCAGGTGATCGTCCATTATCAGGGATAAGGGCGCTTGATCTGACGCGCATCCTTGCCGGACCAATCACTGGCCGCACCCTTGCCGAGCATGGGGCTGATGTTCTTATGGTTTCGGCACCGCATTTGCCACAGGTTTGGTCTTATGTTGCCGATACAAGCCATGGCAAGCGAAGCTGTTATCTGGATTTGCGTGATGAAAGCGAAAAACAGACGCTTCTTGATTTGGTTAAAACTGCTGATGTGTTTTCCCAAGGCTATCGCCCAGATAAGATCAATCAAATGGGGTTGGGGCCAGAGGCGTTGGCAGATATTCGCCCCGGCCTTGTTTACGTCTCAATCAATTGTTACGGCGCTGATGGACCGTTTAGCCATCGGGGCGGTTGGGAACAGATTGCACAAATCATGACAGGCATTGCCGCCGAAGGGGTTCAATCTTCAGCAGGCTACAAGCCGAAAACACTTCCCGCGGCGGCGAATGATTATATCACTGGCTATCTTGGCGCTTATGGAACGCTATTGGCGTTGGCACGGCGCGCGCGCGAAGGTGGCAGCTATCATGTCCGCGTGTCATTATGTCAGACGGGAATGATGATTTACGATCAGGGCAAAGTCAGTGCGCTACCAGAAAATTTGAATCTTGGGATTAGTGATGTTGAATCGCTTTGCATTGAATCCGACAGCCATCTTGGCCGGATCAAACATCTGGCACCGGTGTTAAGCTTGTCTGAAACACGGCCACATTGGGCTTTGCCAACACCTAAAATGGGGTCAAATGACCCACGCTGGCTTGGCTAAAGGCGCAATGCCATCGATGTAAAAACCTTATAGCTCGCGAAGGGCGTTGAATTGATCAACATAACCGCTGGCATCAATCTTGACGCCAATCACCGTGGTTTCATTGCTTTTCAACGCCTGTTCTAGGGCGGCAATCAACCCAGCTTCATTGTCAACATTGGTGCCGTTCGCACCAAATCCGCGCGCCAGATGTTCCCAATCAATGCCGCCAATATGCACGCCATAAGGGTCGATGCCTTTGATGCTTTGTTTGGTTCTGATAAGCCCAACCTCGCCATCATCAAACACCAGAATGATGATGGGCAGATTTTCGCGAACCGATGTATGAATATCGGCAACCGCCATTAACAGGCCGCCATCGCCAGTAAAGGCAAGAACAGGTTTTTCCCGATGCGCCAAACGGGCGGCAAGAGCGCCTGGGATAGCAAATCCCATTGACCCAAGGCCGTTTGAGGTTAGAAATTCACGCGGTCCATAGCTTTGCCATTTCTGCACCACCAATAGGCGGCTGGCGCCAGCATCACAGGTGGCAATCGTGTCACGGGGCATGATCGCACGCGCACATTCAACAACGCGTTGGGGTGACAAGCCGGCGGCAGGCGTGTCCAAGGCTGTGTGAACTCGGTCACGGAATGTTTTCGCCGCTTCAAGCCCCCAGCCAGATCCTTGCGGTACATTTTCCACAATGGCTGTTAAAAGCGGGTCTAGCGCGCCAATCACCTCTTCATTGCAAGCGACCAGTGCATCAAGTGATGGATGATTGGCAAAGGACAGAACTTTTGTTGTATAAGGCCAACCTTTGGGTTGCAATTCAACCGCGTCAAGACCAATGGTGATGATCAAATCGGCTTTGGAAACAAGATCACGCTCAATCAACCCGCCAATGATACAGCCCGCGCGTAGCAGGTGATCTTCGGGCATGGCGCCTTTGCATTTTGATGTGGTCAGAACTGGCGCACCAAGATGTTCGGCAAGCACAATCATCGCCGGACAGGCATTGTCCCATAGGGTGCCTAGCCCAACAAGCAGCACCGGCCGATCGGCCGCCTTGATCATGGCAACGGCATTTTCGATTCCGCGTGGATCGGGCTTGGGATGGTAATAATTCGGCATTAATTTGGGCAGATTCTGCGATGTGCCTGATAGTTTTTTTGTTTCGCTTTGCGGCAGATCAAAATGCACCGGCCCGGGCGCATAGGCGGTGGCGATGCGGACGGCGCGGCGTAATTGCTGTTTGATGACCTTCGCGTCAATCGCAGTTGACCATTTCACAATCGGCTGCATGATGGCCTGATGATCCAACCGTTGGCGAATTCCAATTTCCTGTTCAGGTGATGAATAGCGATCGGTAATCGCAATCAGCGGTGCACGATCCAAAAAGGCATGAGCAATACCATTTACCATATTTGTGGCACCGGGGCCACGGGTTGATAAACACACCCCCGGACTGCCGGTAATCTCGCCCCATGTTGCTGCCAGCATCGCGCCAGCCACTTCTTGTTTCATAAGAATAAAGCGCATGCCTTGTGCTTTGGCAGCTTCCATCAATTCAACTGACTCGCCACCTGGATGGCCAACGATAAACGGGGTTCCCATCTGTTTGAAAGCAGCGGCCATTTCCTCAACAGTTGTTGTTGTCATGGTGATTGTCTACCTTTTGAATTTGTCTTTAAATCTAATTAAGTGAACCAAAATTCTTGCAATCTGTCACTCGCCTAATCAAGCCAAATTAACCGATGGAAAGGTTGGTGGGGCGCCTTGGGAAAGCGGACTGAAATGCAAAAGAGCCATCATTGCAATATTGCAATGATGGCTCTTTGATCGTTGGGCTTTAAGCCGTTTGAGTTGCCGCGAATGCAGCCAGCAGGCTTAGGCTCTCTTGTTTTTCATCATTGTAGAATAGGCTCTAAAGCCTACGACAATTGCACCAATGATTAGAAAGATTGGCGCATAGGAGAATTTGTTCTGATATTCAAAATTAAAGAACACCATGATGCCGACATCTGAGATAATCATCGATTGTCTGAAGGCTTCCTCCATGCTGGAGGTTAATACAAATGCGATGATGAACGCAGCGGCTGAGAAATTGGTACGTCGCATACCATAGCCAATAACACCAAATAAAATGGCAAAGCCAACGTCCCAGATCGAAGCGCGAGAAGAATAGCTCGCAGCGAGTGAGATCATGAAAATCACTGGATACAGATATTGTGTTGGCAAAACCGCAATCGCCCTACCAATCAATGGCGCAGCGAAATAGCCGATGATGGCATAAGCGCCAATGCCAACAAGACCGGCAGCAAACACACCAAAAATAAATTCACGTGGACTCATCATTTGGCCAGCGACAAATAAAGGAGGCTCAGTTGCAAAAATTTGTGGACCAACCTGCAATCCATTAACTAGGAACATGCCAATCAGAACTGCAGCGATTGTCGAACCGGGAATTCCCAAAGTTAGAAGGGGAATCATGGATGGTCCCGAAACAGCATTATTTGCCGATTCTGGTGCTGCAATACCCTCAACAACACCGGTTCCCCATTCATTTTTGTTTTTTGCTCTCCGCTTTTCCTCGCCATAGGCGACAAAACAGGCAACCGATGACCCCAAGCCTGGCATCATGCCGATTAAAGATCCATAGATTGATGATCTGAACATAAGCGGAAAACAGCGCTTGAACTCTGGCCAGGTGAAGTAATGAGCATTTGGATCATCTAGTTTGCTCTTGTCCAAATCGATCATCTTAACTTTTGCAGCTTTTTCGGCCTGAATAATGACCTCTGAAATAACAAACACACCAATCAAAAGCGGAACAAGCGCCATACCTGATTCCAACTCATCAATTCCCATTGTCATTTTAAACTGGCCGGTAATTGTGTCTTCGCCAATCAGGGCAATTGCCGCGCCGAAAAGTGTTGATACGATTCCTTTGATGATGCTGTCGCCAACAACGGAGCCAACAACAAAAAAGGCCATCAGATAAATCGCAAAATTTTCGGGTGGGCCAAACTTCTTGGTAAAGGCGGCAATGGACACGGCGCCAAAAATCAGCACGAATTCACCAAAATAATCGCCAAAGGCTGATGCGACTGTTGCTGTTTTAAGTGCTTTTCCTGCACGCCCAGATTGAGTCATCGGATAGCCATCTTGCATTGTGGCCGCCGATGCCGCAGTTCCGGGTGTGTTGAATAGAATGGCGGCAATAGACCCACCATATCGTCCCGATTTGCCAATCACATAAAGAAAGGCAAGGCCAGCCAAACCACCAATTTCATCATTATAGGCGATCAGGATTGGAAGCATCATTGCAATGGCAGCAGCAGCTGTCAGCCCTGGCAAAGCGCCAAAGACAATGCCAACAAAGGCGGCCAGAAAAACAAACCAAATGGCATAGGGGTCGCTGAAAAGCGTCACAAAGCCACCAAATATATCTTCGAAAAACATTAAAAATTAATCCCCGCTAATCAAATTAGTGTAGGGGCGAAGGTCCAAAAGCACCCCTCTTGGGTCATTCAGTCTCATAATGCCCATGAAAAGCCATTGCATTACAATCGCCATGATAATTCCACCACATATCATTTTCAGTCTGTCTCTGACGCCAAAGGCATAAAGTGATGTCACGTAGGTTACGATAATTGCAACAAAATAGCCAAACATGACCATCATGATTACAAATACCGCACCACAGCCGACGACTAGCGATATTCTCTTCAGGTTGCTCTCAAGAAAGCCATAACCCTCCCTCAATGGGCCGACTTTCCCGCGGAACGCTCTAAGGGCAAGCCACAGGCCGCCCAGAACTAAGCTTACAGCCAGCGCCATTGGCATTGTGCGCGGCCCAACAGCTTCTTTTGAAACGCCAATAGTGGACGCTTGATAGACAAAAAATAGGCCTGTCAGCACAACCACCGCGCTGACCCCATACTCCAATTTAACTTTGTAATTGTCGTTTGTCATGGTCACCTCAGTCTTCAGGATTAATGCTTTAGATATGCAAACTAAAAATAAAATAAAAGGGGCAAGCCAAAAGCATAGCTTGCCCCTATAGTTGTAATTGACCAGTTCTTACTGGCTGCTGAGGATTTTTTCCACAACAGGACCCATGGTCTTGTACATTACGTTTTGAGCTTTTACAGCTGCGTCTGCGTCAACATAAAAAGCACCTAGATTGTTCTTCTTCATGAACTTTTTGAAGCCTTTGATACCAGCGATGTGTTTAATCGCTGAGCCAACTTTTGTTTTGACTTCGTCTGAAACGCCTTTTGGCGCGAACAAGCAGAACAGGCCGGTAAAGTCAGCGCCGTTCATGCCTTGCTCCTTGAAGGTAGCTAGGTCTTTCATTGTTGGATCGCGATCAGCACCGGCAGTTGCCAATGGACGGATGGTGTCCTCAAAGCCAGCAATGGTGTTATTACCGCCAAAAACTGACTCAACTGACTGTGATACCAGAGCAGCACGTGCTTTTGATCCGCCTTTGAATGGGACCTTCTTGTGTGGAATGCCGTAAGTATCAAAGAAAAGATGACCAATGCCCGAGTGCATGGTTGTGGCACCAGATGTGCCCCAAGTATGCGTTTTGCCGGACGCTTTTGCAGCGGCAACAAACTCGGCTATATTTTTGGCAGGGTGTGATGAGTGTACCTGCAGTGAGGTCACAAGCTGTGACATGCAACCAAGGTTAACCCAATCATCCTTTACGCTGTATGGCTTGTCTTTGCCTTTTGCCAGCTCACCAACAATAAAGGTACCGATGTTGATCATGTAAAGAGTATGTCCGTCGGCCTTTTCACCAAGGACCATTTTGGCAGCTTTCTGACCTGATGCACCTGGCAAGTTAACGATATAGGCAGGCTGTCCAGCCATGCTCTCGGCTTCATGCATGTATGACGCAAAACCACGCGAAGTTGTGTCAGTGCCGCCACCAGCAGAAAATCCAACTAAGATCTTTACTGGCTTCTCAGGGTAAGCAGCTAACGCTGCACCTGATGCAAGGCTGAATGCTGCTGCAACACTAAGCACAGCCGATTTACTAAATCCCATTTTTTTCCTCCAATAGGTTTTTTAAATTTTAGATAGAAACACTTATAAAAACATTAGCCTAAAATTTGTGGTCAGTTTGGCCTTTTCTGTCAATAATATTCTGATATTTTCTGCCAAATTTATGTCAAATACGGTGAAATTATAATAGCAAGAGGCAATGTCTTGTGATTAATGTTTTCTAAGCAAATTTTTTTCTCAAGGTCTGATCTTGGCAGATCATTCCAAGGACAAATGCAATGCAACAATCCCCAAAAACAATGCGCACCGTTGGCGTTCATACCCCTGGTGGGCCGGACGCGCTGGAAATCATCAATGTCCCAGTGCCTATTGCAACGGGGCGTGACCTGTTGATCAAAGTGCATGCTGCCGGCGTCAATGGTGCGGATTTGCGCGAACGCGAGGGCAAATATCCCGTGCCGTCCGGCGCCCCCGATATTATGGGGCTTGAGGTTTCAGGCGAAATTGTTGCTGTTGGCGAGGCATGTGAACGCTTTCGGCCGGGCGATAGGGTTTGTGCGCTATTGATTGGTGGTGGCTATGCCGAATATGCGATTGCGCCAGAAGGCCAATGTATGGCCATTCCTGACGGGGTGTCGGTCATTAATGCGGCTGGCTTGCCCGAAGTTTTCTGCACAGTATGGACGAATATGATGGATCGCTGCCAGTTGCAAGCTGGTGAAACCGTGTTGGTTCAGGGTGGCACAAGCGGTATTGGTTTTGCTGCGATCAAGATTGCAAAGGCTTTTGGTGCCACGGTTTTTGCCACTGCACGAAACGAAATCAAATGTGCGGCAATTCGCCGATTTGGCGCTGACGCTGCGATTAATTATAAAACTGACGATTTTCTAGACGTGGCGCGTAACCTGACCGACGGTCGCGGTGTTGATGTTATCATTGATATTATTGGCGGTGATTATTTGCCAAAGGAGGTCAAGCTTCTTGCCCATGGCGGGCGGCTGATGATCATCAATCTTCGCGGTGGTAAAATCGCCGAAATCGATTTTGGCCAGATCCATAGCAAACATCTTACCGTGACAGGCGCGCGCTTGCGGCCACGGTCTATAGCTGAAAAATCTGCAATCTGCCGATCGTTGGAGACGTATGTTTGGCCAAAATTTAAAGACCAGACCATTACACCAGAAACATATGCAACCTTCCCATTTGCTGAGGCAGCCGCAGCGCATCGTTTGATGGAATCAAGCGATCATATTGGCAAGATTCTTCTTGTGCCGTAATCGGAAATCTATTCTGCGTTTGGAAAAAACAGCTGTTTGCCATCTAATTTGAAACTGGCAATGGCAGCTTGTCCCTTTGCTGAAATCAGCCAATCGATAAATATCTGACCTTCCTTTGATCTGACATTTGGGCATTTTTGCGAATCAACAAGCATAACACCATAGGGATTGAAAAGGCGTTGATCGCCCTCGACCATGATTTTGAAATCTGCCTTATTCGCATGTGCGCCCCATGAGGCGCGATCACTTAAAGCATAGGCGCCCATTCCAACGGCGGCGTTCAAGGTCGTCCCCATTCCCGAGCCGGTTTCGCGGTACCAATCACCCGAACTTGCCGCCTGATCAACCTTTGCCATTGCCCATAAGGATTTTTCCTTGCTATGCGTTCCTGAATCATCCCCGCGTGACGCAAATTTTGATTTCGAATTGGCGATTTTTACCATCGCGGTAGTTACATCCTTGCCGCCAGCAATGCCTGCCGGATCACCTGCCGGGCCAATCACCACAAAATCATTATACATGACATCATAACGCTGCTTGGCATAGCCTGCGGCAACGAACTGGTCTTCGCGTTTCCGGCTATGCACCAAAAGGACATCGCCATCACAATTCATCGCATTCTTGATCGCCGCACCGGTTCCAACCGCAACCACATTCACCGTAATGCCGGTATCGATTTTGACCATTGGCAGAATATAATCATAAAGACCGGCGTTTTTTGTCGATGTTGTTGATTGAACAAGAATCCTACTATCGGCCATTGCGGTGGTGGCAAGGCAGGCGGCGCTAACAGCAAACAAAACCGCAAATTTCATAAAGGCTCCTTTGGCAGATGCCGTCTATCGGGCGGTTATAAAACCAGCTTGCCAGCTAGGTATGCTCTGGCTGCGGCTGATTTTGGTTTTTGAAAGAAAGATTTGGCGGGGCTGTGTTCGGCCAATTTGCCGTGATGTAAAAACAGAACATCATCGGCAAGCCGCTTGGCCTGTCCGACATCATGCGTCACAAGGATAAGTTTCATGCCTTGTTTGCTAACTGATTGCAGATTGGTTTCAATCGTTTCAATCGATGCCGGATCCAGATTGGAGGTTGCTTCGTCCAGAAACAGGATTGCCGGATTGATGATCAATGCCCGCGCCAAGGCAAGTCGTTGTTTTTCGCCGCCAGATAGAAGCCGTGCCGGATGCTGAGCCAGATGATCAAGCTGTAATTGCGCCAGATAATCCATTGATATTTTCGGATCATCAATGCCGCGTTGGCGCGCCACAAACAGTAGATTTGCCAAAACCGTCCGGCGTAAGATGGTTGGTGTTTGAAAGACCAATGATTGCTGTTGCCTAATCAAAGAATCAAGTGGCGTATCGGCATAGAGGATTTGCCCCATATCAGGCTTTGCCAGCCCGTGAAGGCAGCGCATGAAAAGGCTTTTTCCAGCGCCATTAGGCCCCATAATGACGCTAATGCCGTCCGATTTGATGATACAGGACAGATCATCAATCAACATACGCTCATTCAGTGTCAGGGTGATATTCTGAATGGTTATTGGCATCAGCCCACGCTGTGCCATTGCGGTTTGATTAGACATAGGCACGCCGCCTTGCCGATGCTTTTAACCATTGCACCAGAAAATTTACCGCAAGCGAAATCGCCAATAGAATAAAGCCAAGCGCCAATGCCAGCGCTAGCTCGCCTTTTGAGGTTTCAAGCGCAATCGCCGTTGTCATCACGCGGGTGAGATGATCAATATTGCCGCCAACGATAATCACCGCGCCAACTTCGGAAATGGCGCGGCCAAATCCGGCTAGAATAACCGTCATAAGCGAATAGCGCGCATCAATGATATAGGCCAAAAGTGCGGTTCGTTTTGGCACCACTAGACTATCGAAAAAATCTTTGTAATCTTCGTGTAGATCCTCAAGAACCTGACAGGATAGCGCGATGATAATCGGTGTGATCAAAATCATCTGTGCAATCACCATGGCCTGCGGCGTATATAGCAGCCCGAGCCAGCCAAATGGCCCTGATCTCGACAAATGCAAATAAACCAACAGCCCCACAACAACCGGTGGCAATCCCATCAGGGCATTGAAAACACCAACCAGAAAATCGCGCATCGGGAAATGACGCATGGCCAGAAATGCGCCAATGGGAAGACCGATCACGCAAGACAAAACCAATGACGCCAAGCTGACATTGATGGAAAGCGCCAGAATTTCCATCAGATCACGATCCGAGCTGGCCAACAGGCCAAAGGCAGCGGCGAAAGATTCTGAATAGATTGGCATTTACGTTCCTAGCTATGTGATTTTTTACATCTACTATGAAAAAAACGCTGGATCAACCGTTATGCTTAAATTATCACAACGAATGTCTACCGGTTTATCAATCGCTAAATTCGGTGCCAAGCGCCTTTTCATAAATCTTGATAATGGCGCTTTTTGGCTCGCGGCCATAGCCAGCGGCGATGGCATTTTGATAGCTGCTTGTCATTGCATTCACCAACGGGGTCATTGCGCGTTTTTCAATCGCAATGTGCTGGACATTCAAAATATCCTTATAGGCGTCTTCCATTGGAAAATCATTGTCAAACTGGCGCGCCAACATGCGTGGTACAAAATGATCACCAGCAAAGCTGCGGGCGCTTGCGGTTGTCACAACTTGGGTCAAGGCCTCGGTTGAAAGGCCGCCAGCTACGGCCAGTGGCAATACCTCGCATAGCGCGACAATATTGATATCATAGATGATGTTATTGACCGCTTTCATCATCTGGCCAGCGCCGCTTTCGCCGCAATAGACGATAAATTCGCCCATGGCATCAAGCTGTGGCTTAGCAAGATCAAATAAGGATTTGCTGCCGCCAAACATCAGGGTCAATGTGCCATCTGTGGCGCGAAAGGGAAGGCCGGAAATCGGGCAATCAGCATAGGTAATGCCGCGACTTGCCAATTGATCATGGATGGCAATGGCCTCAAGGCGGTCAATTGTTGAGGTGTCGATAATGGCAAGATCGCCTTGTGCCAATTCAGCAATACCACCATCGCCGAAAATCACCTCATTCACCTCTTTTGCAGACGGAAGGCATAGGAATATGAGATGACAATTCGCCGCCAGATTGCCAACTGTGCTGGCAATGATGATATCATCGCCGTTCAGCCGGTCAGTGGCGGCTGGCATCGCGTCATAGGCATAAAATGGCGTAGCGATTTTTGCCAGATTATTGGCCATGCCAAGTCCCATTTGGCCGAGGCCAATAAACCCAATACCGCTGTTACGCATCGCATTTTATCCCTTAGAAAGATGACCGGTGGCGGCGCCCAGATTAAACCGCTATCTGTCAGTCTATACAGAAATTTTACCTTGTATATATAGTGACAGTTGTCAGCGTGGAGATTCTGCACTAGCGTTCTCATTCAGCATGATAACTTTGCTGACCTGTTCTTGTTTGGTATTGTCTTGCAACAGGATCGGCGGCCAGCATCCCACAAATATATTCGGTTAAGGACCGTTCAAATGGCTCAGCGTGAAATTCCATTTCTTTTTATGCGTGGCGGCACGTCGCGCGGCCCATATTTTAATGCAGCTGATTTGCCATCTGACCGTGATGCAATTGCTAAAATTCTGCTTCAGGCGGTTGGTACGGGTCATCCATTGAATATTGATGGTATTGGGGGTGGCAATGCGGTGACTAACAAGGTTGCGATGCTGTCACGATCTGCTGATGATGCCGCCGATATTGATTATTTCTTTGCCCAGGTTTCGGTTTTGGAACAGCTTGTCGATTTCAAACCAACCTGCGGCAATATTCTATCGGGTGTTGGCCCAGCGGCAATTGAAATGGGGCTTATGCCAGCCACTGATCCAATTACTGAAGTGCGGATCAAGCTTGTCAATACAGGCGCTTTGGTTGTGGCAAGGGTGCAAACGCCGGGCGGTGTCGTGCACTATGATGGCGATACCGAAATTGATGGCGTGCCAGGAACCGCCGCGCGGATTGACCTTCAATTTATGGATGTTGTTGGTGCGGCTACTGGTAAATTGCTGCCAACGGGTAATCTTCGCGATCAATTTGACAATATCGAAGTGACCTGTATGGATGTGGCAATGCCAACGGTTACCGCGCGCGCCGATGCATTTGGTCTTTCCGGATATGAGTCTGTTCAAGAACTCGAAGCGAACAAAGGTTTCATGGCAAAGATGGAAACGGTTCGGCTTGCCGCTGGTTTGGCGATGGGCATGGGAGATGTGCGCAAATCTGTCACTCCAAAATTTGCGGTGTTTGCTCCGGCAAAGGCGGGTGGCACAATTAACGCGCGTTATTTCATGCCATGGCAGGCACATCCGACAATGGCAGTAACCGGGGCGCAATGTCTGGCCTCCTGCGCCATTACCCCAGGCAGTATTGCCGACGGGTTGTTAACGCGGCCAAGCGCCGGCCCTGCAACTGTTACCATTGAGCATCCGTCCGGAACGATTGATGTGGTTGTCGATTATGACATTACCGACAATGGGCTTGACTTGAAATCGGCTGGATTGGTGCGTACTGCGCGCAAGCTAGCATCAGGGCAGCTATTCATTTCCAACTAGCCGCCTTTAGGAAATCTATATTGACGTGCCTTGGGTAGTAGTCCGGTGGTAGCCGGTTATCATGCCGGCATGTTTGGTCACGCCGGCACCACCTTCTATTCTATCAATGTTCGTCGTTTAGGCTTTGGATTGACTGCCAAACCGACGCCAGAGGATAGTGCTGCTAATCGCGATTGCCGCCACTGCTAAAGCAGTCCGCAGAAGACCACCCATCATGAATAGCGGCAGTGATAGGCTAAATAGCACTAGAGGCGAGAAGAGTCGTTCAAGTAATGAGCCCGTATTGCGATGCTTCTGATAAATCGGGAAAATCATCGAAAATACCGCAACAATAGCAAAGAATAACGACCAAGGCCGAACAAAGAATAACATGGGGTCGGCATCAATTGCCAAGGCCCTGGCTAAATTCAATTCGGCAATATTACCAAGAACAACACCGAGGATCATTGGTGCCAATGGGAAGCCGAATTGGCGCATCACGAATCCCAAAATACCAAAGAAAAACAATGTCCAGATATCTTCAATTGAATTATGAAGAGCAAAGACACCGATCGTCGCAAAGGTTAAGATAACAGTTGCCAGCACGTAAGTTTTGATCCGTGTTACAAGAACAAAAACACGTAGAACACCTGACTGCATTCCAATCATGATGAAGCTTGCCAGGAAAAACGCTATGTAAATCGAGTATGCGAGTACTGGCTCGTCTTTTATGAAAGTTGGTCCGGGCACAATATCATGCATGAGCAAAGCCCCAAGCATGATTGCGGCTGTGATATCACCCGGAATACCGAGAGCCATTAGAGGCGTTAAGGCGCCACCTTCGACTGCATTATTTGACGCTTCAGGTGCGATGATACCTCGAGGGTCTCCCTTGCCAAATTTGGAGTCATCTTTTGCGGCTTTTTTGGCTTGATCATAGGAAAGGATATTTGCAATCGAACCGCCAGCACCGGGTAAAATTCCAGTGAACATTCCAATCAATGCTGAACGAATTACAACCACCCAGTTTTTCAGCAAGATACCGATTGCGCGGCGATGTTCAATCTTTACCTTAACTTGTTTTCGGTCGCTTAGGGCATTGCGCGCAGTAACAGGGTTACGCAAATCAGATAGCAACTGGGAAAAGGCAAACAGGCCAATTAGCACGGCAATAAAGTCAAAACCGGTCAACAAATAATCAGAACCAAAATCAAAACGGCCAACACCAACCGCGTCATCTTCACCCACTGTGCGAATTAACAAGCCAGCGGCACCGGCAATTAGCCCCTTGACTAGGTGCTCGCCAGCAAGTGACGCCGTCACTGTCAGGGCAAACATCACGAGCATGAAAAAATCCCAAGGCTGGAACTCTAGACCTACCATCGCAAGTTGAGGTGCAAACAACACCAACAGAATTGCTGATATTATGCCTCCGCAAAAGGAAGACCAGACACCTATGCCAAGTGCGAGACCGGGCTCACCTGCTCGAGCCATTGGGAAGCCATCAAATGTTGTTGCTACTGAGGACGGTGTTCCGGGTATACCAGTTAAGATGCCTGACATAAGGCCACCAGAAAGACCGCCAACTAAAACGGAAATCATTGTGGCTAGCCCTTGGGCGGGTGGCATCGAAAAAGTGAAAGGCAGCGTCAGGACGATCGCCATTGCAATGGTAAAGCCTGGTATAGAGCCGGCCATTAAACCCGCGCCAACACCAACGACCATGTAAATCAAAGTTACTGGATCAATAATATTCAAAAGCGCTTCAAGAAAAATATCCATTTGAAGTTTACAACCCTGTCAAAGACCCGCGTGGCAGAAACACTTCCAACACGTAGGTGAATAAAAGCCACATGCCTCCGGAAGCTCCCAGTGCAACCAACAAATGCATTAAAATTGCACGCCAGCCACCCAGAACAGTTAGCAGGATAAAGCTGAATAAAATATTGCCAATCAGCATGCCCAGATAGGGAAGTACAATTAGATAAAGAGCAAAAATTGAGAAAACAGCGATCACATTTCGCCAATATAAAATAAATTCGCCAATGGACTTTCGCGGTGCAGCATCTTTAGCCTCTTTTGGCATCCGGATAGATTGCAATAGGTAAATCACGCTCAATACGCCAAGAATGATGATGATAAGCCGAGGCCAAGCTGCCGGTGACAAAACGCCGTAGTCAGGCTCGCGAATTTCAAAGCTGGCAAGCATAAGCCCGCCACTCAACATAATGAGGCACAATGCTACTAAGCTATCCCGATTTAGTGACATATTAAGACCGCGCTGCTGGATAATCTTATTAAGAAGATAAGCTGGCAGCACTTGGCCGCCAGCTAAAAATTTTAGTCAAACAACTCACTTGCCGCAGCAGGTGACCAAATTATTTTTTATACATACCAATCTCAATGGCAACAGCTTCATATGCTTTGTATAAGTCTCGGGAGTAGGCGGTGAACTCCTCGGGGCCTTGGTAACGTAGTCCGGTCCCCTTTGCTGCCATAGCCTTTTGTAAGCTTGGGTTATCAACAGCTTGCTTGATAATACCAGCCCACATATCGATGATCTCTTTTGGTGTTCCTTTTGGAGCTACAACACCGCGCTCAAGGGCAAAGCTCATATCAATGCCACGCTCTTTCAGGGTTGGCGTATTTGGCAGCTGAGGGTCACGATTATCATTAGCAATTGCTAGAGCCTTAATTGTCCCGGCTTCCAAATGTTTTTTTCCAGAGGCAACGTTGACAGCCCCCAGTGTAATAGCACCGGAAAGCAACGCATTCATTCGCTCAGCAGTGCCATCATATGGGACGAGCTTTAGTTTTACTCCGGTTGCTTTTTGCAAAAGCAACCAAATGAAGTGAGATGTTGAACCAAATGTTGCCCCTGCTGTGACCTGCCCTGGGTTTGCCTTAGCATATGAAACCATTTCCTCAATTGAATTAAATGGAGCATCGGCAGCGGCGCCAACGATATCAGGTGTGATAGTCACGTTTGCAACTGCGTCGAAGCCGTTATAATGAAAATCAATTCTTCCATTCAGAAAACTGGTAATGGCTGATTGGTGGATCGCAAATAAGGTACAACCATCAGGTTTGGCTTTGGCTGCTTGCTTGGCGCCTTTGTTACCGCCCTGGCCGGGAACGGTTACCACCTTCAGATTATAAGGTGTGTCCATTTCGCTAATGGTTTTTTCAACTAGCGCATACAGAACCTGCGTGCCGCCACCGGGCTTCCAAGGCACGATCAATTGAGCTGTTTCACAAGGAAGCTTTGGAACAGAATGAGATCCAGCCTGGGCAACGGATGACGCCAGCATGACGCCGGCTGCCACGGCTCCAAAAATTGAAAGTCTTGAATTCAGCATAGTAAGATTACTCCTTCTTGCTTGGTTTAAGCGACAACATGTCAATAAAAATAGGCGCCGCGTTAAGTGCTTTTTAATCAATTAAGGTTGCAAAGGTTCACCGCACCGAGTCAATATAAATTTATTGAACAACCCTGTTTTTGATCACTAAATGCTCCGCCAAACGCTGTAGGAAAAATATGCTATCTGTAGGAATTATTGGCCTTGGAACCATCGGCAATGTTGTCGCGAAGGCGCTTGATGAGGGAATTAATGGCATGTCGCTGGTGGCAATTGCGTCAGGCCGGCGTGATAAGGCACTTGCCAGCATTGCCGGCCTTTCATCACCAGTTGAATTCATGTCAATTGACGAGGTGGCAGCTTGCTGTGACGTGATTGTGGATTGTGCGCCAAAATCGGTGTTTCGCGATATTGCTATTGAGGCTTTTTCGCGGGGGCGCATTTTGGTGACGGTAAGCGGTGCTGGCATTCTTGCGAATGAAGACATCGAAGACATGGCACGCGAAAATGGTGGTCAGCTTGTTCTTGCAACCGGCGCATTGCTGGGGCTTGATGCGGTTCGTGCCGCGGCTGAGGGCAACATCCATTCGGTGCGCATGATTACCCGCAAACCGCCAAACGCGCTAAAAGATGCGCCGCATATCATCAACAATAATATCAGCCTTGATCGGCTGAACGGTGCCATTCAGGTTTTCAAAGGCAGCGCCCGCGAGGGGGCCAAGGCTTTTCCAGCCAATGTCAATGTTGCGGCGGCTTTGGGGCTTGCCGGTATTGGCGCCGACGCAACTGAGCTTGAAGTTTGGGCCGACCCGCATCTTGACCGCAATACACATTCGATTGAAGTCGATGCCGATAGTGCAAAATTCACGTTGCAGATTCAAAATGTGCAATCTGAGAACAATCCGGGAACCGGCAAGATTACCGCTTTAAGCGTGATCGCCTGTTTGCGGGGCATGACGGCACCGATGAAAATTGGCAGCTAGGTAGTTTGCATGAGCCGCAGATAAAAATCTAAATTCAACGATTGATTTTCATAAAGGGGCAGCAAAATGCGGCTAGTTGCATTTGAACAGGTGGATGGATCACATATTGGCGTAATCACTGATCGGGGTGTTGTTGATTTGTCGCGCATTGACCCTGCTGCGCCACGCGATCTTGACGCGGTGATAAAGGCAGGTCAGCTTGATCAGCTTGTCGCGCTTATGGCCAAGGCTGGCGATGAGACTCATCATCAGATCGGGGATATCACCATCGGACTGCCAGTCGCAAAGCCGGGCAAAATTTTGTGTCTTGGGTTGAATTACATGGATCATGTTGCCGAAGGGCCATTTGACAAACAGCCCTTTCCGGCAATTTTTATGCGCAGCGCCACCTCGCTTGTAGCGGCTAATCAGCCAATCATTGCACCCGCCGTCTCTGAAACGCTTGATTATGAAGCCGAATTGGCAGTGATCATTGGAAAGAAATGCAAAAATCTGACCGAGGATAACGCGCTTGACGCCATTGCTGGCTATAGCTGTTTTAATGATGGGTCGGTTCGTGAATTTCAGCGGCACACGATTCAATGGACGATGGGCAAGAATTTTGACAAGACCGGCCCGTTTGGCCCCATCATGGTTACGCCAGACGAATTGCCAAAAGCGGCAGCAGGTCTAAAAATCGAATGCCGGTTAAATGGTCAAACTGTGCAATCAAGCACAACGGATATGATGATTTTTCCGGTTATTGAAACCCTTGTCTATATTACCAAGGCATTAACGCTTGAACCGGGTGATCTTGTTGTCATGGGAACCCCGTCAGGAGTTGGTCATGCCCGCAAGCCGCCATTGTGGATGAAAGATGGTGATCTTGTCGAAATCGAGATTGAAGGCATTGGCATTCTTGCCAACCCGATCAAAGCCGAGTGATGCCAGCCCCATTTTCGGTTTTCATCAAAAATTTTGTTAGATTTTTGCTAGTGCCTTCATATCCGTAAACCAAAAAATGCGCCAAATTTAGGCTTGAGAAAATATAAATCTGGGAAACTCAAATTATGATCGCATTTTGCCTTTTTGCTGGCGTTGATCAGGCAGGTGGTTCAACAAGCCGGGTGGCAAAATCTGCAGGCGATACGATTTCCAGAACTTCAAAATCATCCGAGCAGGCAATTTCACGATGTTTGATCATAGGTACTTGTAACACTGTATCACCTTTTCGGATGGTGCGCTCTCCTTTGCCTTCATATTCAAATATGGCCCAGCCATTCAACACATAAACAAGCTGGAAGTTGCAGTCGTGAACATGCCATGACTGAATGCCATCTCCACTTTCAGTTTGGTTGCGACGAATCACATGCGCAACAAAATCTCCATTTGTGCCATCCTTGATGCCAAGGTCACGATAGTCAAAGATCTTGCGAAGGCCGGGCGTCCATGTGGCGCTCTCTTCGCTGTGGTGAACAAATTCCCAATTATCACGATTGGTCATGAGTCTGATTCTCCTTCTCGCTATGATGCAGCGCTGGTAAGTAAATCCATTTTGGCGGAGAAGGGCGCAATGGCAAAGCCAATGATGAACGATGCCAAATACTTTCTTTGACTCCGCAGTCTGGATTATTGGTCTTGGTTATGGTTTCGAACTTGGACATTTGGTCTTATTGCAAAGTTATTTAACAAAAAATAAGGCGATATTGCCATTCGCATATGTCCGTGAAGCGCGATTATGTTCTTAGGGGCTAAATATTAAGAGGCATATGCCGGTTTACATCTTTATAGAGCAAATAGCGGAACGGTTCAGGCCCTCCAGCATAGCAGGCCTGCGGGCAAAAAGCGCGAAGCCACATATAGTCACCGGCCTCGACCTCGACCCAATCTTGATTTAAATGATAAACAGCCTTTCCACTTAGAACGAAAAGCCCATGTTCCATCACATGCGTTTCGGCAAAAGGGATCGTGCCGCCCGGTTGAAAGGTCACGATATTCACATGCATGTCATGGCGTAAATCGGTCGGATCAACAAATCTTGTAGTTGCCCAGCGCCCATCAGTATCGGGCATGGCGACTGGGTCAATAGCGCCATCGCTTGTCACAAAAGCATCAGGCTGGTCAATGCCGCTAACCGCGTTATAACGTTTGCGAATCCAGTGAAAGCTAGCTGTCTGGCGGCCATTATTGATGATCGTCCAATCACATCCTGCTGGCAGATAGACATAGCTTCCAATCGTTAAGGGGTGCGCTGTACCGTCAATGGTTACGGTCATTGAACCGCTTGTCACAAAAAGGACCGATTGCGCGTCGACATTATCATCAGGCCGATCGCTGCCACCACCTGATTCAATTTCCATCAGATAATGTGAAAAGGTCTCAGAAAAGCCAGTCATGGGGCGCGCCAGAACCCACAATCTGGTCTTGTTCCAGAACGGCAGATAGCTTGTTACGATGTCCGATAAAACGCCTTTTGGGATTATCGCATATCCTGTGGTGAAAACAGCGCGATCTGACAATAATTGAGATTGCGGCGGCAGGCCGCCTGATGGTGTCCAATAAGGGGCGCTCAAATCATCATCTCCTGTGTCATGCTGTTGTGACTATTTGCGGCAATGCCGATTACCCGATTTATCTACGTCAATTAGGGCAGTTTTTATAACCTTGTCAAATTTTGACCAATGGTAAAGGGGGGTTGCCCAAAGTTATTGCCAAAGCTGTGGATTGTTTCAAATGCCGATTGTGACCTATTTCAAAAATTGATTAGCATCTTCATCATAACCGTCTTCACGCGTTAATTGCCGCAAAATGGCTGAATCGATCACTGGTGGTGCATCATCAGGATTTGCCTGTCCAAGCACTTGCTGGATTGCGCTATAGGTCGCGGCAAGTGATGCCAGATAGGGTTGATGCCCCCGAAGACATATGCGCGCGCCCATTTTTGCCAGATCATCGGCTTTTGGCGCAATTGATCCAATGCCGCCAAGCATGATGGGAAGATCGGTTGTGGCACAAAGCGCGGTCAAATCTTCAAGGGATCTGGCACCGATCAACGTAATGCCGTCAACACCGGTTTTTTCATAAGCCTTGATCCGGGCGATGCAATCGTCACGGCCGGTAATGGTGGCAGCACTGGTACGCGCCAAAATAACCAAATCGGCATCAACACGCCCTGACATAGCCGCCCGCATTTTGCCAACAGCTTCATCAATATTCAAGAGCCGTGTTGCCTTAGATCCAAAAGGCTGGGGCAGATCAGTATCTTCAATGGTGATTGCGGCAAGGCCAGAATGGTCAAGTTCGCGGATTGTGCGCTGTACATTCATTGCATTGCCATAGCCATGATCAGCATCGGCAATGACCGCCAGATCACCAGCCCGGCAAATCCGCAAGGCCATATCGGCAAATTCTGACGCAGTAATCAGCATTTTATCGGGTGCGCCAAGGATCGACATTGCCGCCACTGATCCGGCAAGCATGCCAACCTGGCCGCCAAGTTCTTCAACCATACGCGCCGATAAAGGATTAAAAACCGTTGCTGGTGTGACGCAGTCATTGCCTGCCAAGATCTGCCGAAACCGTCGACGCCGTGCTGTCCAATTCATGCTGCCATGTCCTTTGGTAAAATTCAATTTGGGGTTGTTTAGCCATTGCAAAACAGGGTGTTTGCCTAGGCAATTTTATCTTGTGTCTTATTGTCAAAATCGCTGGCGTCATGGCGTTCATGAAGCTGGATTTCTGGCGCGCCAGATACACGATTGACCATGCGACCACGTTTGACCGCTGGACGCGAGTCGATCGCTTTGGCCCAGCGCATGACATGGCTGTAGGTTTGAACATCCAAAAATTCAGCTGCATTATAAAGGCGGCCAAGAACCAATTGCCCATACCAAGACCAAATCGCAATATCTGCAATGCTGTATTCGTCGCTACTGACATAGCTATGTTCGGCAAGTTGACGATCAAGAACATCAAGCTGGCGTTTAGTTTCCATTGTAAACCGGTCAATTGGATAGGGCAATTTTTCTGGCGCATAGGCATAGAAATGGCCAAAGCCGCCACCAAGATAAGGCGCGCTTCCCATCTGCCAGAAAAGCCATGATAAACATTCGGTTCGACCGGCAGGGTCTTTGGGAATCAATGTTGCGAATTTATCCGCCAGATAGAGCAAAATATTACCCGATTCAAACACGCGCAATGGCGGCGATACCGAATGATCCATCAAGGCTGGAATTTTGGAATTTGGGTTAATCTCGACAAAGCCACTACCAAATTGATGGCCATCACGAATCTTGATCAGCCATGCATCATATTCGGCATCAGTGATGTTTTTCGCCAATAACTCTTCAAGCATCACGGTTACTTTTACGCCATTTGGAGTGGCTAGCGAATAAAGCTGAAGCGGATGTTTGCCAACAGAAAGTGGCTTGTCATGTGTTGCGCCTGCGATTGGCCGGTTGATATTGGCAAATGTGCCACCATTCTCGGCTTGCCATGTCCAAACCGCTGGTGGGGTATAAGGATTATTATCGGTCATTTTTATCTCCTTTGAGTTTGGGCTCGTTTGGGGGGCATAGGTCGGCTAGTCGATCTAGATGGCGTAGTTTTGGAAAAACATACCATCCCCCAATTGCCACGCCCAATGCCGCCAGCCCGCCAATAAAAACAGTTGTAACAGGGCCAAGAAGTGCGGCTGCGCTGCCAGCCCGAACATCACCCATCTCATTCGATGATGAAATGAAAATGGCATTTACCGCGCTGACTCTGCCGCGAAGATGATCGGGTGTGGCCAATTGAATGAGGGTCATGCGTATATTAACGCTTACCATATCGGCTGCGCCATAGACAAACAAGGCCACAAGGCTGACCCAGAAAATGGTCGAAACCGCAAAAACCAGAATTGACGCTGCAAACACCAGCAGCGCGGCGAAAAGGCAAAGTCCCGACCGCCGCATCGGTGGCAAGGCAGCAAGCCCAAGCCCAACAACAACCCCGCCAAGCGCAGGCATCCCGCGCAACACGCCAAGTGATTCTGGCCCAACATTCAAAATATCAGCCGCATAGACCGGCAGCAAGGTTACAACCGACCCCATAAGAACAATAAACAGATCAAGCGCGATCGCCCCAAGAACAATCGAATTTGACCGAACATAGGCAACGCCCCCAAGAACCATATCAAGGCTTCGGCCAACAGGCTTTAGCCGGGTTAGTTTCGGTAAAAAGAGATAGGCAATTGTGCTGATCCCCATCAGGCCAGCGGCAACAAGATAAGTATAAACATCAATCATCGTAATCAGAATACCCGCCAGCAACGGCCCCGCCGTGGCAGACACCTTGCCAATGGTGGAATTAAGCGCGATCGCCCGCGACAACATGGCAGGTGGAACGATATTGGGAATGATGGCTTGCTGGGCTGGCGTGTAGAAGGCTTTGACCCCGCCATGCGCAAATAACAGCGCAAAAATGACCGTCAAATTCAAATCATCGACAAGCATGGCCATGGTGATGCCAATCAAAATAACCGCTTCGGTAATGGTGCAGATAATCAATAGGGCTTTTCGCGGCAAGCTGTCAGTTGCCCAGCCCGTCATAAAGAAAAACAGAAAAATCGGAATGATCTGCATCAGCCCAACAAGCGCCAGATCAAATGGGTCGCCGCTATTTTGATACAGATGCCAGCCAATCGCAATTGTTAGCATTGCCGTGACAAGGCTGACAGCGGCGCGTGCGGTTAGGAATGCAAAAAAATCAACGGGCATGATGATCTATAAATAGTTGGCGGGCAGTAAATATTTAAAGGGTAGGCAATAATTGGAAGGGATGAAGTTTTCTTTTTTATTGTGGCTATTTTCCTTTTTCATACAATCTATTTATCTGCATTATATCCTTATCCTCAATCAAACAGCCTTGCCACAATTTGTAAATTTTATTTGCCTAACTGAAGGAGACCCGGATATGCCCTACAATGATTATCGTCAAGATTTAATGGGCGAAGCCACACTAACGCCGTCGGGCCAGTTCGAAATTGGCACATTTCAAAGTTTTAAATTGATTTACACCGCTGGCAAATTTGGTATCGATGATCAAGGAGGGCTTCGGATTGGATTTCGGGGGCATTTTGATGGTTCGGCAATCCAGTTTAGCGACCCCACAGCGCCCGGATATACGACGGTTGAGGCCTCCAATGGTGCCGTTCTTGAAGTGTCATGGGAGGCGCGCCGAAATATCCGCCCCTGGAACAAAAGCCTTTATATTCGCTGTTTGCGCTTTTTGCGCGAGGGCGACCAGATCTTGATTAATTTTGGCGATCAATCCAAAGGGTCACCTGGCTGGTTACTGCAAACATTTTGTGAGTCAGCCTTTACCTTTCAGATCACGGTTGATCCGTTCGCGACCCAAGATTTCATTGCGCTGCCAAGCGCGGCAAACCCAACCATTTCAATGGTGCCGGGTGACCCGGCGAATTGGAAGGCGGTTCTGCCAACATTGCGGCGGCCGGGTCAGGCATTTCGATTGTCAATCAAAGGCGATGACCGCTGGGGCAATCCATCAAATCGGTTAACTGGAAAGATAAAACTGAAAACCAATTTGCCAGTTACTGGCCTTGCTGAAACTATTGATCTAAAGGCGGGTGATTTCGGCGTTGTGATTGAAGGGCTTTCGGTGGAAAGTTTAGGTGTGTTGCACCTTACCGTTCTGGATGAAAATGACCGGTTGATCGCAACGGCAAACCCGTTAGTGATCCGCCAAGCCGGTGCGGTGCATTTCTGGAGCGATATGCATGCGCAATCTGGCGAGACAATCGGCGTTGGAACGGCGCGCGAATATTTTGACTTTGCCCGTAACAAGGCCTTTCTCGATATTGCTGGCCATCAGGGAAATGATTTCCAGATCACCGATGTGTTTTGGCAGCACTTAAACGAGCTAACAGCCGAATATAATGAAGATAACCGCTTTTTGACATTGCCAGGTTATGAATGGTCGGGAAACACCGGCCTTGGCGGTGATCATAATGTTTGGTTTCGAGACGAAGGCCGCCCGATTTATCGGTCAAGCCGCGCCTTGATAAACGACCGCACATTCCCTGAAAATGATGTTTTATCGACACCCGATCTGATCGAAAAATTGCAAAGCGAAGATGCGATTGTTGTGGCGCATGTTGGCGGGCGTTATGCCGATATCAAATATGCGCATGATGCAAAATTGGAACCATCGGTTGAGGTGCATTCATCATGGGGTACCTTTGAATGGATTTTGCGCGATGCGTTCGAGTGCGGCTATCGGGTTGGCATTGTTGGGTCAAGCGACGGACATAAAGGGCGGCCCGGGGCAGAATATCCGGGGGATAGTCAATTTGGCTCTTTTGGCGGTCTGACCTGCCATCTTTTGCCGCAACTAGACCGCGACACGTTTTTTGACGCGTTTCGTAACCGGCGGCATTATGCAACGACAGGGGCGCGGATCTATATGGATGTGACCGCACGCTTGGGCGATCAAACCCTGCAAATTGGCGATATCGTTAGCACTGACCTTGATCATCTTGATCTTGCCTTTGACATTATCGGTACAGCACCGATTGAACGTGTCGATATTTTCAATGGGCTGGACCTGGTGCAAACCATCCGCGCTTGGCATGATCAAGCCGCGCTAAGCCGGTTACGCGTTACTTGTGCTGGCCAGCATTATCGTGGGCGTGGCCGCTTGGTGAAATGGGATGTTTTGGCAAATATTACCGGTGGAAAAATTGATCGTATCAACGCGATCAATTTCTGGAATCCAAATCGTCAGCCCAAACAGATTTCGGCAACTGAGGCGGCCTGGAAAACAGTGACAACTGGTGGTGCATCATCGGTTGATTTCTGGCTGGATGATGCAGCGCTGGCAAGCCAGATCAATGTTCAGACGAATTTTGAATCCATATCAGCATCAGTGGCTGATATTGATGAGAATGGCATCACCGTTGATTGCGGCGGTATGGATATCCGGCTTCATATTGAACGGCTTCCCGACATATTGGACTCCGTGTCGCTGTCAGGTGAGCAATCTTTTGCGCTTGCCGCTGGAACCGAACAGCGGCTCTATGTTCGCGTGACACAAGAAGATGGCCATCAGGCATGGAGCAGCCCAATTTATGTTGCAAAGGCTTAGTTAATGACAGAACTGGTGTCAATAAGTCGGTTTTAGAAGGAAGGTAAAATGCAGTCTGTTCGCATAGAAACTGTTGAAACATTCGTTGTGGCAATGCCATTGGTTGCGGTTTTTTCCAGCGGTGGAAAGTCAAAAAATGTCACCAAAGGCGTTGTTGTCAAGATCACCGCATCCGATGGATCATTTGGCATTAGCAGTGTTGATCCATCAACGCGGGCGGTATTTCCTTATCGAGCCGAAGATATTGCCGCAACGGTTCGCGAAAAAATCATCCCTGCGGTTCTTGGCATGTCGCCAACAAATATCAACCGCCTATTGGACATAATGGGCAGTTTGCAAGATATTCAAATTGGAGCCCGCGCCGCCATTGAAATGGCCGCCATTGAACTGACTTGCCGCCGGTTGGGGATCTCGCTTTGTGATTTTCTTGGTGGTGTTGTGTCAGACCATGTAGCGTTTAATGGCTGGATTGGCGAGCTGCCAGCCGATGAGGCCGCGCTTGATGCGGCGCGGTGGGCCAAGGCTGGATTTCAATCGCTGAAAATCAAAATTGGTGGTGATGTTGATGCTGATATTCAACGCGTTCAAGCGGTTCGCGCTGCTGTTGGCAAGACGGTAAATCTGCGCATGGATGCGAATGAACAATATAGTGTTCAAGATGCGATACGGCTGTGTGATGCGATCAAAGATTGCGATATGCAGCTTTTTGAGCAACCAGTGCCGCGTGATGATCTTACTGGTTTGGCTAAAATTAGGCGTGTTGGTGGGATCAGTGTTATGGCCGATGAATCGATTAGCGATCATGCCAGCCTGTTAAAGGTAATCGAGGCAGATTGTGCCGATCTTGTGAAATTTGGCATTGCGCAGGCAGGTGGTATTATGCCTGCCGTCCGGATGATGGCAACGGCTGAAGCCGCGGGTTTGAAAGTTGTCATGGGGCATGGTTTTGGTCTGGATATGAGCACGATGGCCGAAATCATGGTTGGCGCATCATCAAGCAATATTCTAACCGGCCTTGAATGTGTTGGTCCGCTAAAGGTGAAAGATACGGTTTCGCAAACCCGCCTTGATATCAGTTCGGGCAGTCTGAAAGTACCAGATGGTGCAGGGCTTGCGATGGATCTTGATATGGAAAAACTGGCCGAATATACGGTTCAGTAATCGGGCTGGTTTGGCTTTATCTTATCATAATCTGCGTGTCGGGGGTTCAAATCCTTTGCCGCATGATGTTTGACTTGAGGTGCCTTTTACAGGTGTTCAAGTTTGACTAACAACACCATCACAAAAAACCTTCTGGTAACCACCACATAAAGTTCGATAGCAGACCAGTGGATCAACAATAAACGGCTCTTGGATCGCTCGGTTAGGGGGCTTTTGTTTAGGTTAGCGCGCGCACTGCTGCTGCCGCTAGCTTGTCGCATAGCTCGCCGATCTGGTCGTCGGAGATGATAAAAGGTGGCGCAATCAGCACATGATCGCCGCGGCGCCCATCTATGGTACCGCCCATTGGATAGCAGATTTGCCCCGCATCGAACGCCGCCGCCTTGAAGCGTTTGTGGCGTGCCTCCTCAGGTGCGAACGGCAAATTCAGCCTCACTTTCACCTTCTCGCATTTCGCGATAGGCATAGCAGGGAGCAATGTGACTGCTCTCGACAAGGATCGCATCATACATCTGATGTCGCCAAGCGTTACCACCAGCAGCCAAGGCGCCAAGCGTGTTGCCGTGATAGCTCTGGCGTCTTGCGATGATGTAGCATCCCTCGCCACGAACGGCGACGGGGTAGCTGGCCTTCATGCTTCTGGGAAAAACATTTGACATCTGATTACCTATGAAGTTGTTTCGGTTGGCAGTGTTTTATCAGGCGTGGGCTGGCGCATGCGGGTTTTTGCGGTTTATCTTGGATTGGCATTTGTCGGGTCAAGCATCGCTGGGGTGCTCTGGTAGATGCTGAATTAAAGGGTGATCATCTATGTTGACAACAATATCGGGTCAAAGGCTCAGCAAATTCTGCTTTGGCACCATGCAATTTGGACAGGGAACTGATCGCAACCAATCACAAGCGATCTATGCACAGTGCAGGCATGCTGGGATAAATCATTTTGACACGGCGCATGCCTATACCAAGGGACTGTCTGAGACATGGCTTGGAGAGTTTTTAAAAAACGAGAGAGATAATGTTTTTATTTCCAGTAAAGTTGGATACACAGGTGGTAGCGAACCAGAAAATTTGTCAAAACAACTTGAAGAGAGTCTAAGTCGTTTAGGCCAAGATAGGGTCGATATATTGTACCTTCACAGGTTTGACCCAGACACACCGCTTGAAAAAACACTAAACTGGTTTGCGGAGCAAATCGAAAAACGGCGCATTCGTTACATTGGCGTCTCTAATTTTGCCGCGTGGCAAGTCACCAAAGCGCAATTCATTGGGCAACAATTTGGTGTTCACATATCAGCCGCGCAACCAATGTATAGTCTGGTCAAACGGCAAGCCGAGGTAGAGATATTCCCGGCCTGTGATGATTTTGATATCGAATGTTTCTCCTATTCGCCACTCGGTGCTGGCCTCTTGACTGGCAAATATGAATCAAAAGGTATTAAAGGACGGCTTGCCGAAGATGCCCGTTATGCCAAAAGATATGGCGCTTTTGAGATGCATGCCAGCGCAAAAGCTTTATATGAAATTAGCAAACGATATAATGTTTCATCCGCCACTCTGGCTGTTGCTTGGGTCTTAATGTCACCATATCGCACCACTCCAATCATCTCGGGTAGAACAAGTGAACAACTGTCCCCAGTACTCGATGCACTTGATTTTGATATGGCAGAGAACTTATTCGCTGAAATTAATGAAATTTCAGCCAAGCCAGCACCAGCAACAGATCGATTGGAAGAACAAGCGTAGCTGTCTCTTTTTTACCCTATCATTAGATGCAACTTGAAAAGTATATCTTCACAGTTTGGATAGTCAAAAGACCAATGATGAGTCCATTTTTTTGGCACAGGTAAACAATGATAGTGATTACGCAAATCATTATCTTGTTGAGCGTCTCGAAAGAATCGTCAAAACAATAGGTTCAGACAAACAGCTTCAAGTTTGTATTAAATAAATTAAACAAAAAGACAAATATCCACAAAGTAAGTGAAACATTCTCCGTAGATTTTACTGTTCTTAAGAGGAGATTGTACCGTGCTTGATATCAGAAATGTTACAAAACGTTTTGGCGACGTTGTCGCCGTGAGAGATGTTTCGTTCTCTATAAAAAAGCCACAGATGGTTGGCATCATCGGGCGCTCTGGTGCAGGCAAATCAACTCTCCTTCGAGTTATTAATCGGCTGGAGCGAGCCACATCTGGAGAAGTTTTTTTCTCGGGCAATGATGTCCTATCTCTTGAGGGTCGGGCTAAATCCGAATGGCAAAAAAACTGTGCCATGATTTTCCAACAGTTCAACCTCGTACCCAGGTTAGACGTTTTAACCAACGTGATTCTGGGCCGTTCTTTTGAACACAGTTTCATCCGCTCAATGCTAAAATTATACCCGGCTGAAGAGCGGTATCAGGCTCTTGCTACTTTGGACCGCTTTGGACTGGCCGAGATTGCATTGCAAAGGGCTGAGAGCCTGTCAGGCGGTCAGCAACAACGGGTTGCAATTTGTCGTGCGATGATGCAGACCCCAAAACTTATTCTTGCCGATGAGCCTATTGCATCTCTTGATCCGCTCAATGCTCGTCTCGCCATGGAAGCTTTGAAGCGGATACAAGTAGAAGAAAAAATCACAGTCATTTGCAATCTTCACACTTTGGATACTGCAAAGCACTACTGTTCCCGCATCATTGGTATGCAAAATGGCGACATCGTGTTTGACGGAACGCCGAAGTCTCTCACAGATAAAAAAGCCCGCGAAATTTATGGTGCTGAAGCTGACGAAGCGTTCGAGGCCTCGGTGACATCAACAGCATTGGGGTCTGCCCCAATCAAGGCAGCAAGCTGACGCGCCTTGTCATTTCCCTCGGTTTAAATTTGGAGCAACAAATGATCAATATTGTAAAATCAGCGCTCGCGGTTGCAGTGGGCATAGCGGCGCTAAGCACTAATGCTTTTGCTGTCAATTACGATGGTCCAAGTATGGATTTTAGCACTGTTCGGCCAGACTTCAGAGTAGGGTTTCTTGGAGATGAAGCAGCGCAAGACATTCTTACCCGAAACGCATGCTTGAAGGACTATGTCGAGGCTGCTTACAACGTCCCGGCAAAAATGTTCACCTTCAAGGATTATGCAGGCACGATGGAATCAATGCTTGGTGGCAACCTCGATTACGCTTGGTTTGGCGCATCTGGATATGCAGGTATTTACCTCGAGGATCCGAATGCTGCGGTGCCGGTCTTAACACGCATGCAGCCTACTGGTGATACCGGTTATTATTCGGTGATGGTCGCTCGTAAAGACTCTGGCATTTCATCTTTGGAAGATATGAAAGGTAAGCATCTCGGTTTTGCTGACCCGAATTCAACTTCAGGATATCTTATCCCGTCAGTTGAGCTGCCAGAACTCTACGATGTAAAAATTGACGACTATTTTAGTAAGACTTCATTTAACGGTGGTCATGAAAACAATGTACTTGCTGTCCTGAATGGCGATGTTGATGCCGGAGTTACATGGGTATCTGGTGTTGGCGAATGGGATGAAGGGTACACATCTGGCAATCTTCGCAAGATGGTAGACAAAGGCATCCTCAATATGGATGACATAACTCAGATTTGGTCATCAAAGTTGATCCCAAATGGTCCTATCGTAATGCCGAAAGATGATGCATACGCAAAAGCTCGTGAAGTTATGGTAGGCATGAAGCAGTGGATCCTTAAAAACGATCCTAAATGCAGTGAGGATGTTGCCAACGGTATTGTCAAAGCATGGGTGCCTGTTGACCATTCTTTCTACGAAGTGGTTGTCAAGGCGCGTAAGGCTAAAATCGAAGCGAAGAAAAAATCAAACTAAAACAGATATTTGGGCGAGTTTTATGGCTCGCCCATTTAAAATTGGGCGCATAGAAAATGACACAACTTCCTGACAATATAACGTTAATCGAGGATCAGCTCAGAGCTTTACAACGAACCCGTGCGGTTTACTCACTAGTTAGTATCTTGGTTATTGCGCTCACAATTTTTACCGGTGTGTCGGTCGCAAATAATTACAACGCGGGCTCTTTTGCGAACGGGATTGATAATTTTTTTGACTATCCGTTCGATTTAATTTCAGAAGCATGGGACGCTGGGTGGCGTTGGTTCCCGTTGATCATTGATTACACCCCCGATTTGTTAAATACGCTTAATATGGCCGTTTTTTCTACTGGTCTTGGTTTTATTTTTGCTTTGATTTTAAGTTTTTTTGCCGCGAAAAACACCGCTCCAAATGAGAGGGTTCGCCAGATAGTGCGGCGTTTTCTTGATTTATGCAGATCATTTCCTGAACTGGTGATCGCGATGATTTTTTTATACATCATGGGCAAATCTCTGCTCCCTGCGATTTTGGCCATAACAATTCACTCGACCGGTTCGCTTGGAAAACTTTTCTCTGAGGCAATTGAGAATGCTGATAAAAAACCTGTTGAAGGCTTGCAGTCTTTGGGCGCGAACTGGTTTATTCGCGTTCGCCATGGGGTATTAACCCAAGTTTTGCCTATAATATTATCGTATACACTTCTGCGGGTAGAAATTAACGTTCGGGCTTCCACTATACTTGGCTTTGTGGGCGCCGGGGGTATTGGCGAGGCTTTGTCGACGAACATCCAGTGGCGTTATGGTGATGAAGTGGTTGCAATCATGGTGATGTTGGTAGCAACGATAATTTGTCTTGATTACTTATCTCAATACATTAGGGGCAAAATGATTGGTGGCCAAACTGCTACTAGCGGGCATGACAGATTTGCGTTGAGAATTAATTTCATGAAGAGGTTTAGACAATGAGCGCAGTATATCCACTGAGCCCAACGTGGAATGATTCTATCCGCAAAGTTGAAGACAGTAGCCGTAAACTGCGGATCAGGACCGCAGCAGCATTTCTATTGATATTCTCTTACCTCGCGGTGACATGTTTTCAGTTTGAGTTTGTAAATAGTTTCAGCCGGTGGAACTCTGAAAGAGGTATGCTGTTCGTTTTGGACTCCTATGCCAACAAAGATCATATTTCTATGAAGTGGGACGCACCTGAGGAGGTCTCGGTTAAATTCGAGGGTGGTTGGAGATACGATTATTTCAATCCTGACCATAGTTTCGGCGGTAAAATTAGTCCTCCGGAATGGTTTTCACAAGACTCAAAGACGAAAAGAAGCTTTGTAGCCTTCAACAACGGCGGCACCATGGTTGTCGGTCCAGACGCAGCAAAGCTAATCAACTGGCCCGGCCTTGATGAGGACCTTGCGTTTCGGCGAAATGCAGATGGCACACCTTATGTCGTTGGCTATGAAAATCGTCCTGAGGACTTGCCCGCTTGGGTTCGCGTGACATCAAACAAAATTGAAGTTCGGCCATCCCTTTATGAGAGGATGCAGGTTTATAAAAAGAAGGTTGAAATCCATCGATATTCCCTCGGGTGGAAATATTTCTTCTTTGATTTTGATAGTCCTTTGAGGGATTACTCAATTTGGTCTGCAATTTCATTGATAGCAAATGGGGATCGTCTAGTCCCTGATAAGAGCAATTTTTCGCTGGTTCTTTCAGAAATCACTCAAAATGAGATTTGGATGCACGGGGTGGTCTATTTTGCTTTACTTGAAACGATAGTAATGGCGCTTCTAGGCACAATGTTGGCATCAATTGTTTGTTTGCCACTAGCGTTTCTTGCTGCAAGAAACGTTACGCCCTTGCAATCAATTCGTTTCTTTTTGCGCAGGCTCTTTGATTTTTTACGCGGTATTGACATGCTGATATGGAGTTTAATTTTCCTTCGCGCTTTTGGACCCGGTGTCTTCACCGGCATTTTTGCCATTGCTTTTACCGATACGGGTACGCTTGGCAAACTGATGTCTGAAGCGGTAGAAAACGCGGACAAAAAGCAAACAGAAGGCATCGCCGCTACGGGCGCCAGCCGTTCACAGCAGCATCGTTTTGGCGTATTGCCGCAAATATTGCCTGTGTTTATCTCAACATCGCTATTCACACTGGAGTCGAACACGCGCAGTGCAATTATTATTGGTGCGATGGGAGCAGGGGGCATTGGCTTGCAATTTCTCGG
>ERZ802822.253-NODE-253-length-38910-cov-8.790951_pt1 | contig 38910 bp, 40 predicted proteins | sample MGYA00345649_ERZ802822 | MGnify/ENA primary metagenome ERZ802822 (study PRJEB30503, sample SAMEA104212359) | marine metagenome | biome: Westerlies Biome; feature: [SRF] surface water layer (ENVO:00010504) within the epipelagic zone...; material: water...
GATCAGCATTTGGATTTTCTTCGTCCTGAAGGTTTTCTAAAAGAATTTTTCTTTTTTCAATGTCTTCACAAATCGAATGAGTAGCACTTATGTATCTTGGAAAGGCTTTAACATGCTGATAATATTGTTCAGCGTAATCTTTAATAATTTCTCTAGTAAGCTTTCCCTCATTCCACGACTTGTAAAAAGGATGATTTAATAAATGATACTGATCTAATTTTTTGTTTAGTTCTTGTGAAAACATATTTCTCCTTGGTTAATAAACATTATTAAAACTGTCTTAACTTAGGAAATAGAATAATGATTTATCCACATCATGTATACAAAAAAAAGTGCGATGTTCTTGTTTTGATTCACTTTTGATTCCAGTTTAGACTCAAAATACAACCTTAAATTGTTACTGTGGATCTCTTGATAGGCTGCTCATTTATAGGATAATGAACTATTGTGGCAAATATTGAGAGAGCTATCGCTATATAGAAAGCGTAGTCATAAGATCCAAATTTATCAAAGAAATAACCCCCTAAATAAGCTCCTATAAATGCCCCCACTTGATGACTTAAAAAGACTATTCCAAAGAGCGTACTTAAATATTTAGTTCCAAAAATTTGAGCAACTATACCATTTGTAGGTGGAACTGTTGAAAGCCATAGTAACCCAAAAGTAACTCCGAATACAATGGACATTACATTTGAAGGAGGAGAAAAAATAAAAATAGCTATCGCTAGAGCTCTTAATGCATAAAGAACACAAAGTAAATTTTTTTTTCTATATTATTAATTGCATCAAGTGGAATATCATTCACTCGCTTTTCAGAGTTTTGATTAATAATGCTATAAATTTTCTCTTTAATCTTAACCTGGTCATCATCACTTTCATTTACAAGGTTTTCAATATTTAAGCTATGTGTGAAGTGGTTTTTAATTTCACTTTCAAGTGACTCAATATCCCATTGGTCAATAAAAGTTTTTGGTGGCGCATAATCATCAACCAATGTATCTGCAACATCATATTGCATTTCATTTGTGATAGTGGTTATATCGTTAGAGTTCATCAGCTCGAATCTTTGTTCAAAAATTATCTTTCGCTGATCATTCAACACATCATCAAATTTCAGTAATGTCTTTCTAACATCAAAATTTCTTCCTTCGACTTTTTTTTGAGCTCTCTCTAATGCTTTTGAAATCCAGGCATGTTGAATAGATTCACCCTCTTTAAGACCTAGTGACTTTAGAAGAGTATCCATTTTTTCTGAACCAAAAATGCGCATAAGGTCATCTTCAAGACTGAGAAAAAATTTAGTTTCACCTGGGTCACCTTGTCTCCCAGATCTTCCTCTTAATTGATTATCAATTCTTCTACTTTCATGGCGTTCACTACCAATAACATATAGCCCACCAGAATTGATAACTTGATCTTTTTTTTCAATAAATTCATTCTCAAGAGCACCTGAAACTGAATTTTCTTTTTGTAATGACCGGTTATATTCAAGATTTCCTCCAAGTTGAATGTCGGTGCCTCTACCTGCCATATTTGTTGCAATAGTAACCGAGGAAGGTGATCCAGCATTTGCAATAATATCCGCTTCCTGCTCATGAAACTTTGCATTTAATACAACGTGCTTAATATTGGCTTTCTTTAATTTCTTTGAAATTGTTTCTGATTTCTCAATGCTTGTTGTTCCAATTAAAACGGGCTGAGATCTTTCGTTACATTCCTTGGTTTGTTCAATAATCGCATTATATTTTTCGTCTGCGGTCCTATAAATTTCATCTTCATTATCTATCCTTGAAATTTTAGTATTAGTTGGAACCTCAAACACAGCTAAACCATAAATATCGCCAAATTCTTCTGCTTCGGTAAGAGCAGTACCAGTCATTCCAGAAATTTTATTATAGAGTCTAAAGTAGTTTTGGTATGTTATTGATGCAATTGTTTGACTTTCATTTTGAACACTTACTTTCTCTTTGGCTTCAATTGCTTGATGAAGTCCATCCCCATATCTTCTTCCTTCCATGGTTCGGCCCGTAAATTCATCAACAATAACTACTTGTCCATCCTTAATGATATAATCTCTGTCAATTTCAAAAAGTTTATGAGCTCTTAAAGCTTGATTGATATGATGTACTATTGTTACATTTTCAGCATCATATAAAGCTCCATTTTTGATAAGATTTTGTTTTTTCAAAATCTCTTCAGCTCTATCATTTCCTAGATCAGTTAAATTCGCAGTTTTTGATTTTTCATCAATTTCATAATCGGCCTGACTTAGGAAAGGAATAATCTTATCAATGGTATTATATAGAGCTGTCTTGTCTTGAGTTTCACCAGAAATAACTAGTGGAGTTCTAGATTCATCAATGAGTATACTATCAACCTCATCAACAATGCAGAAGTTATGAGGTCTTTGTACTAAGTTATTTGATTGTACTCTTAAATTATCTCTTAAATAGTCAAATCCAAATTCATTATTTGTCCCATAGGTAATATCACAGTTGTATGCAGCTTTCCTTTGATCTGGATTCATTGAGTTTAGAATATGTCCAACAGACATCCCTAGCATTTCAAAAACCTTACCCATCCATTCTGAATCTCTTTGGGCGAGGTAATCATTAACAGTAACTACATGCACTCCTCTTCCAGATAATGCATTTAAATAAATAGGCATAGTTGCGACTAAGGTTTTACCTTCACCTGTTTTCATTTCAGATATTTTACCTTGATGAAGGACAACTCCTCCAATTAACTGTTCATCATAAGGAATCATTTCCCATTTAATTTTTTGACCGACAGCTATCCACTCTTTTCCACATAACAATCGGGAGGCATGTTTTACTAAGGCAAATGCTTCTACCAAAATATCGTCAAGTACTTCTTTCTCAATTTCTGTACGTATTTTCTGTACTTCTTTTCTATCAGAAATATCTTTTAGTTTTTTGCTTTCTATGCTTTGTATTTTATTCTGCACATCTCGCTGAAGCTCTTTAGTTCTTTGAGCTAAATAAGATTCGTCTTTTCCTTCAAGAGTGTTATATAAGTCATTAATTTGATTAACCAACGGTTGAATCTTTTTAATTTCTCTACCAGACTTTGTACCAAATATTGTTGTTAATAAGCTCATATGGATTATAATTTTTTATATACCGAATCTAATATACCATTTACAAATGCAGTGCTATCTTCAGAACTAAATTTCTTAGCATTTTCTATTGCTGAACTAATCGTCACTTTATGAGAGATTTCATAGTGTTGCATAAGTGACATTTCACATATTGACATTTGCATAATCAGTCTGTCAATGATATTGATTCTTTCGATTGTCCAATTTTCAAGGGCAGACTCAATTTTTTTATCTAATGCATCAGCATTTTTAATTGTTGATTTAAAAAGTTCGTCTACAAATTTTCTAGTTGGCTTATCGAACTGATATCTATCATTGATATCTTGAAGAACTTTCTTTTCATCTTCGCTGGAAACATGCTTCGCGTAAAGAGCTTGAAGTACCGCTTCTCTCGCTTTTTTTCTATGTTGTTTTTCACTCATTAATGATGCCATTTAGCAAATTCATTTATTCTTCTTTCTGCAAGTAGATTCGCTGCTTCAAGAGTTGAGATATCATTTGTTGCTGCATAATCAAATATTCTCATTAATATATAATATATTCCTTCTACTTGATAATGGGCTTTCTCTTTATTGTATCCTTGAAGTTCATTAGCTACATTTATTAATCCACCAGCATTAATCACATAATCTGGTACATACATAATTTTTTTACTAAGTAAGAGCTTAGAATCTCTTGCTTCTTTCTCAAGTTGGTTATTTGCAGCACCTGCAATAACGGAGCATTTCATTTTTTTAATTGTTTCAGGATTCACAATAGCTCCTAGAGCACATGGGGAAAAAACATCTAAGTCTAGACTAATCAATTCTTCATTAGAAACAGGAATGACACCAAATTCACTAACAACTGTATCTAATTTGCTTTTATCAATATCATACCCATAAATAATAGCTCCTTCTTTATGAAGGTTCTTGCATAGATAATATCCTACTTTTCCAAATCCCTGGATACCCACCTTAAGATCGCGCATTGAAGTTATGCCTAACCTTTTCTTGAGTGCAGCTTTCATACCAACAAAAACTCCTAAGGCAGTTAATATAGAAGGATCTCCACTACCACCCATAGCTCTCTTAATGCCAGTAACATGATTAGTCTCCATTCTAATAAACTCCATATCATGCACAGACATACCAACATCTTCTGCAGTAATATACTTTCCATTAAGGCTTTCTACAAAGTTTCCGAAAGATCTTAAAAGTACTTCAGATTTATCTGAATTTGGGTCTCCAATAATTACTGCTTTTCCTCCACCCAGATTTAAGTTTGCTATTGATGCCTTATAAGTCATTCCTTTTGATAGTCTTAAAGCATCAACAAGAGCTTCCTGCTCTGTTTTATATGGATACATTCTACACCCACCTAGCGCAGGACCTAAAGTAGTGTTATGAATTGCTATAATTGCTTTCAAACCAGAACTTTCATCATTACAGTAAATAACTTGTTCATGATTTGTCTTACTAACTCTTTCAAATATGCCTTTAGTCATAACTTTCCTTTTTATGCTTTTGATTTGGAATATGCATTAATAATATGCTTTACTAGATGATGTCTAGCAATATCATGTTCAGTTAATTTTACAATTCCAATATCTTTTATATCTTTTAAAATACTTAAAACACTAACTAATCCTGAATGCGCTTTCTTAGGTAAATCAATTTGAGATACGTCGCCAGTAATGATTGCTCTAGAATCTATACCCAATCGCGTTAAGAACATTTTCATTTGAATTGTAGAAGAATTCTGAGCTTCATCTAGAATCATAACTGATCTATTAATTGTTCTTCCTCTCATGTATGCCAAAGGAATAATTTCTATTACACCTTTATTGAGAAGCATTTGAATTTTACTTTTTGGTAATAATTCATGTAGTGCGTCATATAGTGGTGCAAGGTACGGATCTATTTTATCTTTTAAATCTCCTGGAAGAAAACCTAAGCTTTCTCCGGCTTCTACAGCAGGCCTACAGAAAATAATTTTTTCAATTTCATTTTTTTCAAGTAAAGACAGAGCATAAGCAACAGCTAAGAATGTTTTTCCTGTACCGGCAGGACCTACAGATATGACAATATCATTTTTAAATAAGGAGTGTAATAATTCTTTCTGACCGTCAGTTCTAGCATGTACTGGACCTTTTTTACCGTAAAAAACAACATTACCAATAGATTTTTTACGATCTAAAGTCTGTTGCATATTCATTGCTAACAATTGACTGATATCCTTAGTGGTAAGGTTATTACCTTTTTTAATCGAGTCCACCATATGGCCTAGTATAACTGAAAAATGATCTAAATCCTTTTTTAAACCCTTACAAAAAAGACTATTACCACGAATATTAATATTGAGTGGAAGTGATTTTTCTAGAAAAAGTATATTCTGATCACCAATGCCATACAGCTCTGTCAGATCAACTCCCTTTATTTCAAACGTTTTTTTCATTCTCTTTAATGCCGATACCTAAATCATCTAATTGTTCATCTGATACAGTATTAGGGGAATCTTCCATAAGAGCTGAGGCTGAAGTAGTTTTTGGAAATGCGATGACATCTCTAATATTATTAACACCAGCTAATAACATGACCAATCTATCAAGTCCAAAAGCAATACCTCCGTGTGGAGGAGTTCCAAATTTTAAAGCGTCAATGAAGAATCCAAACTTATTACTAATATCTTCTTTAGTAAGATTCATTGTTTCAAAGATTCTTTGCTGTAGTTTTTGATCATGAATTCTAATAGATCCTCCTGCAACTTCATAACCATTGATTACAATATCATAGCCTTTTGATATAGCTTTTTCAGGTTCAGCTATTGCAGTTTTAATATCTTTATCTTTTGGTGCTACAAAAGGATGATGCACTGAATCAAAGCGCTGATTGTCTTCATCCCAATTAAATAAAGGAAAATCTACAATCCATACTGGCTTAAAAATTGAATCATCATATAAACTTAACATCTCAGCGATTTTAACTCTTATTTTTCCTAATACCTTTAAAGATAACTGAGAACTATCAGCTACCATAAAACATGTTGAACCTTCATTTATATTGCAATCTGATGCAATGTTAGATTGAAGGTTTTGATTAAAAAATTTTGATATTCCTCCTTGAAATGAACCCTCATGATACTTCATCCACGCTAGTCCTTTGGCGCCAAGAGATTGTGCATAAGAATCAAGCTCAGAAATAATTTTTCTAGAAAAATATTCTACATTATTTACATGAATCATATTGACTGATTCTGAAATTTTAAAAGCTTGAAAATCAGATTGATCAGAAAACTTTTTAAAATTTTGTATTTCTATTGAATATCTTAAATCAGGCTTATCAGTACCAAATCTATTCATCGATTCTTCATATGATAAGATTGGAAAGGGAGTTTCCATTTTAGTACCGTTTACTTTATCAAATACAGTTACAATAAGTTTTTCTACCATATCTCTTATATGCTCTTCGTCAACAAAGCTCATTTCAATATCAATTTGAGTGAACTCAGGCTGCCTATCTGATCTTAAATCTTCATCTCTAAAACATTTTACAATCTGAAAATATCTATCTAAACCAGAAATCATAAATAATTGTTTATACATTTGTGGAGATTGAGGTAAAGCATAAAATTTCCCATTATGCACCCTACTTGGTACTAAATAATCTCTCGCTCCTTCTGGGGTAGATTTAGTTAATACAGGAGTTTCAATTTCAATAAAATTTTGGTCATTTAAAAAATTTCTAACTACTTGAGTTGTTTTATGTCTGATAATTAAATTATTCTGCAATTCAGAATTTCTCAATTCTAGATAACGATATTTTAATCTATGCTCTTCAGTTGAAGCTTCTCTATCATGAATAGACATCGGAAGCGGAGCAGATACATTCAAAATATGTAATTCTTCTGCGACAACTTCTATTTCTCCTGTTGTAATATTCTTATTAATTAAATCATCTGATCTGGAAATAACTTTACCAGATACTGATATTACATCTTCGTTTGATAATGACTTTCCCTTTTCTATTAGAGAATCTGAATTAAGAATGATTTGAGTTTTTCCAAAACGATCTCTGATATCAATAAAAATAATTTTTCCATGAGTTCGCGTAGAATTAACCCATCCAAGTAAATGGACATTTTCATTTATATTGTTTTTGGTTAATTCACCACAATTATGTGTTCTAGAATCCATATAGTTTCAATGTAATAATTATTTTTCTAATTCTTGTGCATTTTCGACAAGTAATAATACCTTATCTGGAATATCATCTGTAGAGTCAGAATTAATATCAGCGATACCTGCTGAACAAGAAAACTCTATTTCTTTTTCTTCTGTTTTTACCGATATGACTCCCTCCTTGAGGTTAAGGATGGAGTTAGTATGATTTTTCATAATCCCAAAATAACCCTCAGTTCCTGGACACCTTACATATGTCACATTGTCAAAACTGAAAGAATCTGTTGGAGTTACAATATCTAGACTAAAGACTTTATTCACTTTTTAGCCTTTTCCATTGCTTCGTCAATTGATCCTACATAAGAAAAAGCATTTTCTGGAAGATCATCCGCCTCACCATTTAATATTGCTTCAAAACCTGCAATAGAATCTTCTAACTTTACATAACGACCTTCTAGCCCTGTGAATTGCTCTGCTACAAAGAATGGCTGAGACATAAACTTTTGCATTTTTCTTGCTCTAGATACTACCATTTTATCTTCATCAGATAGCTCATCCATACCAAGAATTGCAATAATATCTTGCAAGTCTTTATATTGCTGCAATGTTGTTTGGACTGATCTAGCAACATTATAGTGTCTATCTCCAACTACTCTTGGATCAAGAATTCTAGATGTTGAAGTAAGCGGATCAATCGCAGGATAAATTCCTAACTCAGAAATCTTTCTATCTAACACTGAAGTTGCATCTAAATGAGCAAAAGCAGTAGCTGGCGCAGGGTCTGTTACATCATCAGCTGGAACATAAATAGCCTGGATTGAAGTAATAGATCCTTTTTTAGTGGATGTAATACGTTCTTGCAAGTCTCCCATTTCTGTAGAAAGCGTAGGTTGATACCCTACTGCTGAAGGCATTCTTCCTAACAATGCTGATACTTCAGAACCTGCTTGAGTAAACCTAAAAATATTATCTACAAACAGAAGAACATCCTTACCTTCATCGTCACGGAAATATTCTGCCATTGTCAAAGCACTCAAACCAACTCTTAATCTTGCTCCTGGTGGTTCATTCATTTGACCAAATACTAATGCAGTTTTATCAATTACACCTGATTCCGTCATTTCCGCATATAAATCATTTCCTTCTCTAGTTCTTTCACCAACTCCAGCAAAAACAGAAAACCCGCCATGCTCTGTTGCGATATTTCTAATAAGTTCTTGAATTAAAACTGTTTTTCCAACTCCGGCACCACCAAATAGCCCTGTTTTTCCACCTCTAGTGTAAGGTTCCATCAAATCAACAACCTTAATACCTGTCTCGAACATCTCAGAAGTTGTTGTCAGATCTTCCTGAAGTGGAGCAGATCTATGGATAGGTGACGTCTTTGTATTTCCAACATCTCCTTTTTGATCAATTGGATTTCCAAGTACATCAAACATTCTTCCTAATGTTTCTTCTCCAACAGGAACTGAAATTGGTTGACCTAAATCTGATACAGCTGTACCTCTTACAAGTCCATCAGTTGAATCCATAGCAATGGTCCTAACAACCCCTTGACCTAAATGCTGAGCAGTTTCTAGTACAAGATTTGATCCGTCATCTCTTTTAATATTTAAAGCATTCATAATTTTTGGTAAATGCCCTTCAGTGAATTTTACATCAACCACCGCACCAGTTATTTGTAGTATTTTACCTTCATTATTCATTTTTATGTCCCCTTAATCGACTAGCGCTTCTGCTCCACCAACAATTTCTAACATCTCTGTGGTAATTGCAGCTTGACGCGCTTTGTTAAATTCTAGTTTTAATTCTTTAATTATTTCTTTTGCATTTTCTGTGGCGTTATCCATTGCAATCATTCTAGCAGCTTCTTCACTACTGTAAGACTCTAACATCTGCTGCCACATTTGTACTTTCAGATGTTTTGGAAGTAATGATTTGACAATACTTTCTTTATTTGGCTCATAATCATAGTTATAGTTCTTAGGATTATAGTCCTCAGTAAAATCAATTGGCAGTACTTTTTCCATCAACAAATCTTGGGATGCCAATGTTTTAAATCTATTATAAATCACATTTACTTCATCTATTTCATGATTTTTAAATGCTGTAATGAATGTTTCGGCAATATCAGATGCTGTATCAAAAGTCATATCTTTCCAAAAGTCATAAAAAGACTGTACAACATTATATTTTCTTTTGGTGAAATATTCTGAAGACTTCTTTCCTAAGCAGAATAAATCAACTTTGTCTTTTCCAAGTTTTTCAATTTCTTTTTCAGCAAGTCGAATGACACTGGAATTAAAAGATCCAGCAAATCCTCTATCACTTGTAATAATGATTAAAGCTGTTTTTGAAACTTTCCTTTTATTAACTAATGCTATATTGTCATTAGATACTTGAGGTAAAATTCTACATATCATTTCTTGGGTATTTTTTGAATATGGTCTTGATATCTCCATTTTATCTTGAGCTTTCTTTACCTTTGCAGCTGCAACCATCTTCATTGCTTTAGTTACCTGCTGAATACTACTTACAGATTTAATACGTTCTTGTAGACTTTTAAGATTTGCCATGTTAGAAGCTCTTTTTAAATTCCTCGATCACTTTGTTCATCTTTTCAGCTAAATCATCTCCAATATTACCAGTATCGTCAATCTCTTTAATACATTCGGGAGATTTAGAAGCAAAATGCTCTAGTAAGCCAACTTCAAAATCCTTTACAGACTCTAATTCTACATCATCAAGATAACCTTGACTAGCTGCATAAATAATAAGGACTTGATTCGCTGTAGACATTGGAACATATTGGTTCTGTTTAAGTATCTCTACCATACGACGGCCTCTAGTAATTTGTGCTGCTGTAGCATCATCTAAGTCAGAAGCAAATTTTGCAAATGCTTCTAGCTCTCTAAATTGTGCTAAATCTAATCTCAATTTACCTGCAATTTTTTTCATTGCTTTGATTTGTGCACTTCCACCAACTCTTGAAACTGATAGTCCAACGTCAACTGCAGGCCTTACACCACCATTGAATAAGTTAGTATCTAAATATATCTGTCCATCAGTAATAGATATTACATTTGTTGGAATATATGCAGATACATCACCTTCTTGAGTTTCAATAACTGGCAATGCAGTTAATGAACCTGAACCTAAATCTTCTGATAATTTCGATGACCTTTCCAGTAATCTGCTATGTAAATAGAATACGTCTCCTGGAAATGCTTCTCTTCCTGGGGGTCTCCTTAAAACTAATGACATTTGCCTGTAAGCTGTTGCTTGCTTAGATAAATCATCGTAAACAATTAAACCATGCATTCCATTATCTCTATAGTATTCTCCCATTGCACAACCAGAATATGGTGCAATATATTGTAAAGGAGCTGGATCTGATGCATTAGCAACAACAACTGTAGTGTATTCCATTGCTCCATTTGCTTCAAGTTCACCAACTAATTTTGCAACAGTAGATGCTTTTTGACCAATGGCTACATAAATACAGTAAACAGGACTATCGCCACTATGAGTAGCTTTTTGATTAATAATCGTATCGGTAGCAATTGCCGATTTTCCAGTCTGTCTATCACCAATAATTAATTCTCTTTGACCTCTACCAATTGGAATCATACTGTCAATTGATTTTAAGCCAGTTTGTAATGGCTCTTTCACTGGAAATCTTTGCATTACTCCCAATGCTTTTCTTTCAATTTGCAGAGAGTGTTTTGCTTTAATTGGACCTTTACCATCCATTGGAACTCCTAAAGGATTTACAACTCTTCCTAATAATTCTTTTCCAACAGGAACTTCAACAACCTTACCCGTTCTTTTTACAGTATCTCCTTCTTTTACAAGACTACTATCTCCAAAAAGTACTACACCAACATTTTCTTCTTCTAAGTTTAGTGCCATACCAAATACATTATTTGGAAATTCTACTAACTCGGAACTCATGACATTACCTAAACCACTTGTTCTAGCAACACCATCTCCAATTTCAAGAACTTCACCAACTTCATTAACGTCAACATTGTCGTCGATATTTTTAATTTGGTCGCGTAATAAATCGCCGATTTGATTAGTTTTAATATCCATTTATACCCCTATTAATTTTGATTTTGCGTTTTCTAATTTTGTTTTCAAGCTACTATCAAATAGCATATCATCAATTTTAATCTTTAATCCTCCAATTAAATCTTTATTAGTTGAAAAATTAATATCAATCTTCTTACTAGTTATGTCGCTCAGCTTATCTGATAATTGATTTCTCATATTCTCATCCATTTCTGCGGATGATGTTACTTCAACATATGCTATGTTCAATTTTTCTTTTACTAAAACTACAAAACTCTTATTTACATCAATTAACAAATTCATATCATCATTTTCAATCATGACTAAAAGTACTTCAAGTAAATTTTTATCAAAAACTTCCTTAAAGGCTTCTGTAAAAATGTCCATTTTCTTACTCATATCAACTGATTTTGACTTTAGAAATGTATTAATCGTTAGATCTTTTTTTGATAAAGCAGTGAGTTCATTTAAAGATACTTTAATATTTTGAAATGTTTCAAAAGTATCAACGCTATTGCACAGCGCCTCAGAATATATCTTTATTTTTTTATGATTTTGCTTCATCTGTTTTCATTGCATCTAGTGAAGACTTAATAAATTTATCGTTATCATCATCTTTCACATTTCTCTGTAATATCTTAGAAGCTAAATCAATACTAAGATCAACAACTTCTTCTTTGATTTCTTTAATTGCTCGCTGCTTCTCGATTTCAATTTTAGACTTTGCATCGACAATAAATTCATCTGACTTTGCCTTCGCACTTTCTAAAATTTTATTTGCTGAATCTTCAGCTTTTTGCTTGCTATCAGTTACGATAACTTTCCCTTCTTTTTTGGCTTGATCTAGTATTTTTTGTGACTCATCTTTTATTTGCTCTAAATCAGATTTTGCACTTTCCGCCATTTTTAAAGAATTTGCGATATCCTCTTCTCTCTCTTCAAGAAAATCTAAAAGAGGATTCCATGCATATCTCTTTAGTACAAAAAGAACAGTCATAAAAATAAATAATGACCAAATATAAGTACCAAGATCTGGTGTTAATAAATCCATACTTCTTCCTTACGTTTATCGTTTACTATTAACCAAGAACCAATGATAATAATCCAAGCAAAATTGCTGCTCCCTCAACCAAAATTGCTAAAAGAAATGTTTGAGATCTAATTTCTCCAGCTGCTTCAGGTTGTCTTGCAATAGCTTGAGCTACTCCATAACCAATTAAACCAATACCAATTCCTGCGCCTATTACTGCTAATCCTGCTCCCATAGTGAGACTCCTTTTTTTGTGTTAATGATCTACGTGTATTGCCATTCCTATAAAAACGGCTGTTAATAAAGCAAATACATAAGCTTGAATTACTGCAACAAGCAGTTCAAGCATAGTTAAACCTAGTGCAAGCGCAACAGAAAAAGGAGCTATGGCAAAGCCTGCAAATGCTCCAAGTTCAGCGTTAGCACTAAAAATAAATGTTATAAAAATAACTAAAGCTATATGCCCACCCATCATATTACCAGCTAGCCTTAAAGTTAAAGCTAAAGGACGTATAAAAAGACCCATAAATTCTATAGGCACTACAACAAAATATAACGGCCATGGTAATCCAGAAGGGGCTAAATTTTTCCAGTGCTGCATGAAACCATATTTCTTGATTCCAGCACCAATAAAAGCAAAGAAAGAAATAGTCGCTAATGCGAAAGTGACATTAATATTCGCAGTAACAGTATTGCCTCCTTTTGAAAGTACATAAAGAAAATTATATTTTTCTTTAAAGATTTCAAATTTATATCCTAAAGAACCTATCAATCCAGAAAGGTCAAAAATTGGAATCAATCCTAAAATGTTTGAGAATAAAACAAAAAAGAAAATTGTATATATTAGAGGAGCCCAGTCTCTATGCTCCTTATTTCCGATTGTTGTTTTTAGAACATCCTCTCTTAAATAAACAACCATCATTTCTATCATACTCATAAATTTATTAGGGATATTTTTTTTATGAGAAATATAGCTCTGCACTAAAGTCACTATCGTTCCAACAGTTATGAATGATACAAAAAATAAAAGAAATACGTGTTTGGAAATTGCAAAATCAATAGGCAGTCCAAATGCAGATGCTTTTTCTGTTAGAGTAGTTAAAATTTCAAAATCGAAAATATTTTTTTCAGCTAATTTATCGCTGTCGATGACATGATCTTTGGCATATTGAGCTGCTTGGTCCATTGACCATTTTTCTGCAATTTTTTCACCGACAATCATTGCCGAAATATTAATAAAAACATGTAAGGAAAAACAGGAAAAAAATTAGAATTTTTAATTATTTTTTTATAACGTGCCTATAAGCCGAAATAGATCCATGTATTACTCCAAATATGATCGCAAAATAAGAAATATTTTTGGTAATCAAATATCCACAAAATATCCATGCAAGAATAATTCCAAAAAATTCAAAATAAATAGCATAGCTCTCTGACATAATTGAGCTTAATGATCTTTTAGGGGGGTTCATTTATATATCAAAATCATCTTCGATGATTTCACAGCGTCCAGAAAATTGAGCGCCATCCTGTATAGTTAATACTTTATATTTTAAATCTCCAACCAATTCACATTTTCCTAATAATTCGGCTGATCCATTAATAAAGACATCTCCTTGAATATATCCGTTGATTTGTATAGTTGAAGCTTTCACATCTCCAAAAATCTTGCCTCTTTTTGCTAGCTGAATAGCTCCATCGGTAGAAACTGATCCTCTAACTTCACCATAAATAGTAATATTACCACTTAATGTCATATCACCATCAATTTGAACATCTTCTGCTATAATTGTTTGGCTATTAATTGATTTATTATTCATTAGAGTCCTCCTCAAATTTATCAGATTTTTTTGAGAAATCAGGGAAAAAAGTGAATGGATCAATAGGCTGTCCATCTTTCCATATTTCAAAGTGAAGATGAGGTCCAGTAGACACTCCCGTATTTCCTAGCTTAGCAATCAACATTCCTTCATCAATTTTTTCATTTTTTTTCACAAAATTTTCTTCATTATGATAGTAGTGAGAATAATATCCGTTTTGATGATCTATGACAACTCCATTCCCAAGCTCCCTTGAAAAATCACTATAAATTACAACTCCATTTGCAACTGCAAAAATAGGAGTTGATTCATCATTTACAATATCTATTCCAAAGTGAAGAATATTTAAATCAAACTCTTTACTTATAATTCCATTTGCTGGTTTAGTAGAAGGAATATTGTCTGTAACCATAAACCTAATATTATTATCTGGTATAATATCTTTATCATCTGAGGTAATAATACTCTCAATGTAAGATTTCATTACACCAATATCTTCTAAGGTCTTATCTATATTATCTATTATCTCCTTTTGTTGCTTTATTTCATTGTTAATAGCAGTGATTTGTAAATATTCCTTAACAATTGGTATGGAAAGAAGAATTAATGATAAAGAAGCAATAAATGAAAGAGCAATAACAGATAATCCTGCAATCAGAGTAGGCCTATTAAATTCAGATTGCCATGTTTTATCATTAAAAGGCGAAATGAATAATATTTTATATTTTTTAAATTTCATTGATTAATCTATATCGAAATAAAATGCTACTCAAAATCTGACTTTACACTTTTTAGTTTACTTATTACCCTATCCCATGTCTTTGAATCGAAATGAATTTTAACAAATCCTTTCTTTGTTTTCTTATTATTGCTAATAGAAACTTTAGTTCCAATAATTCTTGAAATATTTGTCTCAATTTGTTTTATCTGCTGATCCCATTTTGTATTATTAGAAGCTGCCGCTTCAACTTTTCTTACAGACATTTTTTCTTTCAGTAATCGCTTCCACAAAAAGATCATACCCTGGGAGGTCTTTTTTTGTAATATCGCTCTAGCTTGACCTGCATTAATTTCATTTTTAAGAATGCTATCCTGTATTTCTAAAGGCAGGTTTAACAATCTTAATGAATTTGAAACTGCTGGACGAGACTTACCTACAGTTTTTGCAATTTCAGTTATAGAACTATTTAAATTATCTTTCAAGTATTGATAAGCTTTTGCTTGCTCTATAGCATTTAGATCCTCTCTTTGTATATTTTCAATTAATGCCATATACATGATATCTTTATTAGAATCTGCATCAATTATATATGCTAAAATTCTTTTTTTCTTTAGCAACTGATGAGCTCTGAATCTTCTTTCACCTGCAACAATAATGTATTTATTGTTTGACGCTTTAACTGTTATTGGACTTATTAAACCCTTTTCATCAATCGATTGTGCTAGTTGTTTTAATGCTTTTTCGTCAAAAAGTTTTCTGGGCTGATTTGGATTAGGAGAAATTTTACTGATAAGGATACTGTTCTGCTCTAAGTTATCAGATGACTTATTAGGTGAAAGCAATGCTCCAATACCTTGACCTATTTGATTATTTTTTTTCATTTAAAATTTCCAATGCTAGTTCCATATAGTTTTTTGCTCCAGCACAATCAACATCATACATAATAGCTGGCTTTCCATCGTCTGGAGCCTCAGCTAATCTAATATTTCTGCTTATTTTTGTATTAAGCAACTTATTTTTAAAATTTGCTTTTAATAAAGCTTCTACTTTTTTTGCTAAACGCAATCTCTTTGTATGCATGGTGATTAGAATCCCAAGTATCTTTAGATCTTTATTAATATTTTCTTGAACTAATTTAATAGTGTCTTGCAGGCTTTTTAAGCCCTCTAAGGCAAAAAATTCACTTTGGATAGGTATAAGAATATTATTTGATGCCACTAAAACATTCAATGTCAATAACCCTAAAGATGGAGGACAATCTACTAAAATAAAATCATAATCTTTTTTTACTTTATTAATTAACCGCAATAATTGCTTTTCTCTACTTTGAACTCCAACTAATTCTACTTCACATCCCACTAGATTATTATCTGATCTAATGAAATCTAAGTAATCTAGATTAGTGGAAGAAATAACCTTTCTCATTGTTTGATTACTACTCAATGCATCGTAGATAGAATAGTCACTATTAATCCCAAAATTTGATAAACCAGTTGTAGCATTTGCTTGTGGGTCAAAATCTATTAGTAAAGTCTTCTTTTCTAATAGAGCTAAACTTGCAGCTAGATTAATAGCCGTAGTGGTTTTACCGACGCCACCTTTTTGATTAATTATTGCTATAGTTTTTTTCATTTGAGCAAAAAATTTAATTGGTATTCACTCTTAATACAAAGTTTTTAAAAAATCATCACAATTGAGTTAATTTACAATATGAGAAATGCGATTTTAATTACAGGATTTAATGGAGAAATTGGTAGACAAACTCTTCATTCTTTATGCAAAAGAAAAATTCATATCATTGCTTTAGACATTAATAAATCAGATATAAAATATGATAATGTAATGTTTATAAAAGACAGTATTCTTAATCAAGATGTCATAAAATCTATTTTTAATGATTTCAATATTATTGAAATATATCATTTTGCTGCTCTGCTCAGCCAATCTGCAAATGATAACCCTGAATTAGCTAATAAAGTAAATGAAGAGGGATCAAAAGCAATAATCAATACAGCTATGCATTATGCTCAGACCAATAAATCATTTATAAAGATTTTCTTTCCTAGCTCAATCGCAGTATATGGACCAAGAAAGTTAAAAAATGCAAAAGAGCTAGATATCATGAAGCCTCAAACTATATATGGATGCAATAAACTAGCTATAGAACAGTATGGTACTAACAAACATGAAGAAAGTCTTAAACTCGGATTCGGTATTGATTTTAGATGCTTGAGATTGCCTGGGATTATCAGTCCATATACCATACCCTATGGAGGTACAACTGATTTTGCTCCGCAAATGCTGCATGCAGCTTGTAACAATGAAAGCTTTATTTGTAAAGTAGATCCAATGACAATACTACCCTTTCTTGGAATTGAAAATGCGGTTAAAGCTATTTTAGATATTATGTCTTTTAAAAATATTGATTCAAATCTTAGATCATTTAATGTTCAAGAAATGATCTTGAGTCCAAAAGAGATTATTAAACAACTAAAAAAGGAATTTCCAAATTTTATTGTAGATTATGAAGTTGACTCTAAATTTCAATCTATTGCAGACACTTGGCCTGAAAATTTAAATTGTGAGCAAGCTTCAGAGAAATGGAATTTTATTAATAAACAGAATAATGATGTAACTTTTAAAGAATATCTGATACCAGAAATAAAAAAGCATTATGGCAAACATTAAAAATATTTTAGGAAATCAACTTGAGCAAATCAAGCAAGATGGTACATTTAAAGATGAGCGTATCATCCAAACTCCGCAAGAAACTGAAATAAATGTATTAGGAGAAACGGTTATTAATTTCTGTGCTAATAATTATTTAGGACTATCAAATGACATTGCTATAAAAAAAGCTGCTATTCAAGCAATCGATGAATGGGGATTTGGTTTAAGTTCCGTTAGGTTTATTTGTGGCACTCAAACCATCCATAAAGACTTAGAAAATAAAGTAAGTGAATTCCATGGAAAAGAAGATACCATCCTCTATTCTTCATGCTTTGACGCTAATGGAGGACTATTTGAAACCATTCTTTCAAAGGAAGACGCTGTATTTTCTGATGAGTTAAATCATGCATCTATTATTGATGGAATTAGGCTTAGCAAGGCTGAAAAAAATCGCTACAAGCATGCGGATATGGAACATTTAGAAGAATTGCTAAAAAGCTCCAATGCTAGATTAAAATTAATTGCAACAGATGGTGTGTTTAGTATGGATGGAGTTGTAGCTCCATTAAAAGAAATTGTTATGCTAGCAAAAAAATATAATGCTATGGTGATGGTTGATGATTGTCATGCAACAGGCTTTCTTGGTAATGAAGGTAAAGGTAGTGGAGATTACCATAATGTATTAGATGATATTGATATTATTACTTCAACATTTGGAAAAGCCCTAGGTGGAGCATCTGGAGGATTTGTATCTGCTTCAAAGGAAATAGTCGAAACTCTTCGACAAAAATCAAGGCCGTACTTATTTTCAAATAGTTTAGCGCCTCCTTTGGTTGCTGCATGTATTAAAGTTTTTGATATTATTGAAAGTGACAATAGTCATAAAGAAAGATTAGATAAAAATACTATGTATTTTAGAGAAAAAATTAAAAATCATGGTTTTGATATTAAGGGAATTGATCATCCTATCATTCCTATAATGATTTACGATGAAAAAAAAGCGGTGAAAATGTCTGAAGAATTATTAAAAAGGAATATATATGTAATTGCATTTTCATTTCCAGTTGTAGCTACAAGCCAGGCAAGAATTAGAGTTCAGATTTCTTCCGATCACAGCAAAGAACAATTAGATTATGCATTGGAAGCTTTTCATGCTGTTGGAAAAGAGTTAAATATAATTTAAAAAAATAGTGAAAAAGTATTTGAAAGTATTAAATTCTTTCACTTTAAAGTAAATAAAATATGAACAATACATTAAGAACACGATTACTATCAATTCTATTCATTTTTGGATTAGGGATTTATGCCCTTTTTCCATCAATTAGATATTTACTGTTAAGTGAAGACGCAAAAAATAACTTATCAAAAGATGAGATTGCATATTATGAATCAAAAAGTATTAAGCAAGGACTTGACTTAAAGGGTGGTATATACATTGTTCTTGAAGTAGATCTTCCTCAGCTTATTAGTAGTCTGGCTAAAAATAAAGATAAAAATTTTGATAGATTCCTTGATGAATTAAGTAAAGAGTATACAAATAATAGTGCAGACTTCTTCACTGTCTTTGAAGAGAAAGCAGAAGAACAGAATTTAAAATTACCTAGATATTTCATTAGTTATGGTAAAACAAAAGAACAAATCATTGAACAATTAGACCTTCAATCCACAGATTCGATTAATCGAATTATTGAAATTATTCAAAATCGTGTAGATCAATTTGGAGTATCAGAGCCTACGATTCAAAAACAAGGTAACAATAGAGTTGTTGTTGAGTTGGCTGGTATCCAAGATTCTGAGCGTGCAAGAGAATTACTTCAAAGTACAGCCTTATTAGAATTAATGATTGTAAAAGATGTTGAAAGTACCAATACAATTGTAAGACAAATTGATAATCTTACATCTGCTGCCAATGACACAGAACAAGATAATGTTGATCAATTATTTAATAGCGATGCGTCTGCAAATAACGATTTAGGATTTTCCTCTTTATTAATAGCGGTTAGTGGAAGTGACTTAGCTGTTTCTTCAAATAATTTACCTGCACTCAAAAATATACTTAACCAAGAAAGTGTTCAACAAGTTTTAGATGCTACCGGAAGTTTATTTCTTACTGGAAATTCTCCTGAAACTTTAATTAATGATTTTGGTGAAGAAGAAGAAGTTTATTTATTGTATCACTTAGTTGATAATGCAGAATTGACTGGTGGTGTAATTGAAGATGCTCAAATGAGGTTAAGTCAATCAGGTGTAAGTGCTGGACAAGCTACTGTACAAGTTGAAATGAATAATGAAGGTTCAAGAGAGTGGTCTAGAATTACTGGAGTAAATATCAACAAAAGAATTGCAATTGTATTAGATAGAAAAGTACACATGGCTCCTGTTATTAGAAGCCAAATTTTTGGTGGGGGAACTGTTATCGAAGGAATGGACTCCATTCAAGAAGCAGAAGATATTGCTATTGTACTACGTGCTGGTGCATTGCCAGTTCCTGTAACAATTGTTGATCAAAGAGTAGTTGGTCCTTCTCTTGGTGCAGATTCCGTTAATGCAGGGACATCATCAATTATGATTGGACTACTACTAATTGTTTTATTTATTGTATTTTATTATCGAGCATCAGGATTAATTGCAAGTTTTTCTCTTATGTGGACTCTTATATTGCTACTAGGAGTACTGGCATTGTTGGAAGCAACTTTAACTTTACCAGGTATTGCAGCACTTATCTTGACTGTAGGAATGTCAGTTGATGCTAATGTTATTATCTTCGAAAGAATTAAGGAAGAACTAAGAAATGGTAAATCTGTAAGATCAGCGATAGACTCAGGTTATGAAAGAGCTATTACTACGATTGTTGATGCAAATCTAACAACAGGAATTGCAGCAGCTGTATTATATCAGTATGGTAGTGGTCCAATTAAAGGTTTTGCCACAGTATTATTCTGGGGTATCATTGTAAGTATGTTTACTGCAATTATAGTAACAAGGTTTGTTTTTGACTTTATAACATCAAGAAAAAATATTGAGAAGTTGAGTATATAAAATGAAATTTATGGAAAATACAAAAATAAACTTTATGGCATTTAAGAATGCTGGTTTTACTATTTCTGGTATTATGGGAATAGGATCTATTGTATTACTCTTATTAGGAATTAACCTTGGTATTGATTTTAAGGGTGGTACCATGATTGGGTTAAATTTTTCTGAGAATGTAGATATTGAGGAAGTTCGAACAGCTATGAGTGCTGTCGAATCAGATGGACAAATCATTGATTTGAGTGGCGAAGAAATTAAACATTTTGGAAGTACAGATGATGTAATGATTAAAGTAAAAATTAGAGACAATGTATCACCTGATTTTGCTCAACATATTGTTAACCATGTTTATAAAACCATGGGTGATAAAGCTCCAGCAGATAAAAATGATTTTATTCTTTCATTAGATTCTGTTAGTCCTAAGGTAGGTACTGAACTAAGTGGAAAAGCGCTTTGGTCTATCCTATCTTCTCTTGCACTAATCCTATTATATATTTCTATTAGATTTGAATTCAAATTTGCTCTTGGTGCAATTTTAGCACTTGTGCATGATATTACAATCACGCTAGGAATTTTCTCACTCACTGGCTATGAAGTTACATTGAGCACTGTAGCTGCGTTCTTAACTATTGTTGGATATTCTTTAAATGATACTATTGTTATTCTTGATAGAATTAGAGAAAATATGAAATCTTCTGGTACTGTATTACTAGAATCAACTATTAATAAAAGTATTAATCAATCACTTAGTAGAACTCTTATTACATCAATGACTACATTACTAGTTATTACTGTTTTACTAATGTATGGTGGAGCAACTATACGTCCTTTTGCATTTACTTTACTTGTAGGAGTAATTATAGGAACATATTCAAGTATTTATGTTGCTAGTACCTTCTTAACTACTCTGTACAAATCTAAGTAATGAATAACAAAATTCTTTTTCCTTTTATAGCATTATGCTTGATTTGGGGGTCTACATGGTACTTTATTAAAATCTCTTTAAATGCAGGAGTCCCTCCTTTTTTTGGAGTAGGATTTAGATTTTTTCTATCAGGGCTCTTATTCTTTCTAATTATTTTTTTCAGAAAAGAATCGATTCCTTTTAATAAGCAAGCCATCAAACTATATCTATCGTTTGGTTTATTAAATTTTGCTCTTTCATATGGTATTACCTATTGGGCTACACAATATGTTTATTCAAGTATATCTTCTATTTTATGGGGATTATTTCCCTTATTTACTAGCGTAATGGCTCATTTCATGCTCAAAGAGGATGATAATGAAAAATTAACTTCTAATAAGCTTAAGGCATTATTTCTAGGATTTATTGGTATGGTATTTATTGGATCTAATCAATCGATTGATTTACAATCGCAGTCATTTCTTGCAATTATGGTGCTTGTAGGAGCTATTATAATTGCAGCATGGCCAAGTGTTCTTTATAAGAAATATAATGATGTTGTAGGGCCATACCAGATGAATGCGGTGTGTCAGGTACTAACAGGTGTTATTATGCTTTCGTTGTCATCTTTACTTAAAGAAGATCTTTCACAAATAGTTTGGACAGATCAATTGCTATTTGCTAGTGCATACCTTGTTTTATTTGGTGGGGTTATATCTTGGGGTATTTACTTCTGGCTTTATCAGTATTTAAGTGTAACTCAAGTCACTTATGTTGCTATTTTCCCTCCAATAGTTGCTATTATCTTGGGTTGGATTTTTCTAAATGAAGTACTTAGCACAAAAGAAATTATTGGTACAATTTTTATTTTAGGGAGCTCGATACTTATATATAGGAAGTAAATTAAAATTTTATATAAATTGATAATAGATATGGGAAATAAAATAAAGAATTCTTTTTTAGCTGGTTTAGCAATTACTATACCTATAGCACTAACTGTTTATGTGCTTCAAGTGATTGCTACAATCACCATTGCATTAGGTGGTAAAGTATCAGAACCTCTGAAACAGTTTGTAGATGTTACTTTCCCTGGTTTTAATTTATTAAGCTCTATTATTGGACTAGTTATTGTAATCATTTATCTAGTGATTATAGGTGCATTAGCTAGAAATGTTTTCGGTAAAAGAGTAGTTGCATGGCTTGAAGGAATTTTCAAAAATATTCCACTAGTTGGAATGATATATACAACAACTAAACAGATTATAGAATCTATTTCTGGTGGAGGGTCTCACTCTTTTGAAAAAGTGGTTTATATTGAATATCCAAGAAAGAATATATGGACTTTAGGATTTGTAACAAGCGAATCTACCAACGAAACAAATGAAGAATTCTACCATCTATTTGTTCCTACAACGCCTAACCCTACTTCCGGGTTCTTCTTAATAGTTCCCAAAGAAGAAACATCAGATGCTGGAGTAGATGTAGAAGAAGGATTTAGAATGATTGTATCAAGTGGAATTGTTTCAAGTAAGAAAAATTCAATTATTAAATAAAAAAGGAGCAATTAATGCTCCTTTTTTATTTAAATATCTAAAAAATAAAAGTTAAAATTTAACCTCTACCTCTAGCCATAGGTGCGCGTGATACATCTCCGTCTTTATCGATGAAGTATAAGAATCCGCTTTCACGTGTAACGCCTGCATCAGCAACTTTTTCTGCATTTCCGCCGCCAGATCCGCCTCGTGACATACCTGAACGCCATACATTACCATCTTTACCTAAGTAGTATAAATAGCCTTTTTCTTTACTAACGCCTGTTGTTTTTACTTTTTCAGCCATGATTTTCTCCTTGAAAATTTAATTGAAAATATTTTTTTTATTGTAATCTTCTCAATACTACAGCTAAACATGAATTATTGCAAGAAATATCTCCGACGAGACCCCCTCGATAAATAATTAGAAAAAAGGTCTTTAAATATTTTTTTAATTAACTAAATTCTCTGCATGCCCCGGTAGCTCAGCTGGATAGAGCAACGGATTTCTAATCCGTAGGTCACAGGTTCAAATCCTGTCCGGGGTACGACAACAAACCTCCTCTCATTTATTTCTTTATATCTTTTATGTTACAGAACTATACTATTATATTTAAAAAAATCAAAAAGGAGATAAACATGAAATTAGATATTAAAAGTTTTTTAATTGGAATATTAACAACGGTAAATTTGTTTTTGTTAATGGGATTCGATGATCATGAACAAGACAATCAAAATGGTAGATATCAAGTAATTATTGACAGTAAAGGTGATCAATATTGGTACGATACTCGCTATGGAGATAAAATTGCAATTGGTTCAAAGTCTTATGGATATATTTTGCTTAAAGAAGAAGGTGGTATGGAAAAAATATTTGAAAAAGAATATCAACTGGTTGAGGCATTAAAAGAAATAGATTAAAATATTAACTTGATAAAAATTCTTTGACGAGATTTTCCATTAAATATCCTCCTCTTTCATTGAGATGGATATGATCGCAAAGTAATTTTAGGTTATACTTTGCTCCAATCTTGGTCCAGCTCCATCCAAAAACATAGTGAAGGATAACAGCTCTAAGTCCACGTAATCTCCTTAATTCAGAAGTAGTATATGGAACGCTATGATTAGAATTTATGTGTTTGCTAAATTTTGAAAATAAATCTAGAACTGATAAGTCATATCTTGATGCCATTCTTCTAATTATATCGTTATGACTTTTAATTACATCAATAATGGAAGCATGTTCTTGCTCTCCAAGCCATGGAAGTGTAGTAATTGCAATTTTAGCTGAAGTATTTTCTTTTATTTTTTTTATAAAAATTTCAATCTGCTCTTCAAACCACTCTATTGAAGGAGTTTTAGGAAGGTTTTTTGTCTGAATATAGTAATCTTGAATTAATTTTACAGGCTGACTTCCAATCGCATCATTAGTTCCAATTAATATAGTGATGTAGTCAGGATTATGTTTTATGATCTCATCTACTCTTTGATTTAAGTTCCAGGTGAGATCAGCATTGATACCAGCATTAATATACACTTTAGAAGAATCTTGTTCTCTTAAAGAGCCAACCCAATTATATCCAATATGTCCATGAGTAATACTGTCACCACAACAAACGACTACTGGCTTATCATTATTTTTCAAGGTAACACTACCTGCATCCATATCAGGAAGCTGCCATGACTTTCTTATAATTGGTAGTTTATAGATGTTTATAATAATTGAATTTCTAAAAAAATATATCGCGTAAAGAAGAGTGATTAAATATAGTAAGTAATCAAACATGACTATCTAAAATGAATTGTGCATTTAAACAAATATAAATAAATAAATAAAGATTTCTAATTGATTTCTGGCAATTGGAATGCTACAACACGCTTGTCATTATCTACTGCATATAAATACCAATTTCCGTGCATATATGCTGTAGTAATTCCATCTGTGTATGAAACATCTTCTAAATACATGGTGGAAATACGTTCTAAGGTTTGACGATCGTACAAATGGAAACGATTATCAGTTTTACTTTGTTCAGTACAAATCCAATACCCTGTATTATCTTTATTTTTGACTAAAGCAATACCTTCAGGGTCATTACCTCTATTAAAATCTCCTAAATCATCCACTTTTGTTTGACCTGTTTCTAGATCTAGCGCCATTATTTTATGATGCTCTTCCATTTCTTCAGCAACTAGCATTGTTTTAAAATGCTTATCTACATGAATGCTCTCTACTTGATATAAAGTTGGATTTCCAAATATTGATGCAGAGCTAACAGCGAAAGTGTCGTCATTAATACTAAAATCCCATGATAGGATTCTATCCTGTTTTGGATTATTGTATTCATAGCTATCTGTTACAAATACCTTGTACTTGCCATCATCAACCTTGTAGTAAGAAATACCATAAGGACTTCCTAATTCATTTTCTCCAAAAGAACCTAGAAATTCCATTGAAGTGTTAAATACGGCAACATGTTTATTATCTCTTTCTGTTACTAGGACAAATTGATCATTTATTACTGTGATACCATTCGGAAAAGCACCTTCGCGTGAGATAGATTTTTTAAATTTTCCATCCATTGCACCATATAAATGAATCTCATTTTTATCTTTCACGGTAACAACAATGACATGTTTTCTCATTAGAAATCCTATGCTGTCTATACCAGCATTTTCTATAGATTCGGTAGAGAATAGAGGATCAGATAGTATAATTTTATCATTGTTCTGACAGCTACTTATAAATAGCAATGCTATCGATATGACAAATATATTGGTAAAACTTTTAAAAAAATTCTTCATTTTCCATTTTTTTAAAAACATCGTATTAAACGTCTCCTATTTAAATTATTATTTGAAATTATTGATTCAATACTTTAAAAAAGCCTGGGAATTACTCAGTGATACCTAATAGCTCTATTTGAAAGATAAGCAATGACGAAGGTGGAATAACGTATTCTCCCATTTTAGAGCCTTGAATTCCAGTTTCTCCATAAGCTAAATTATGTGGTATGTAGACTTCCCATTTCGAACCAACAGGCATTATTTGTAATATTTCTGTCCATCCCGCAATTACTCCATTAACTCCAAATTCAGCAGGGTTACCACGATCATAACTACTATCAAACTTATGGCCATCAAGTAAAGACCCGGTGTAATGAACAGTTACTACATCATCATAATCTGGAACTTGACCAGAACCCTCTTTAAGTATTTTATATTGCAATCCACTACGTTGGCGTACTCGTACGCCTTCTTTTACTTTATTGTCCTCTAAAAACTCTTGACCTAAAATTTTATTCTCTCTAGATAATTCTCTAGCGTCTTCTCCGGCTGCTTTCATTGCATCTCTTTCTATTTGTGAATTTATTATATTGAATTCTCGTAATACTGTCTGTCTATCAGCATTATTTAATCGTGGTTGATTTTTTTGCCAAAAATCATCCATTCCTTCTTTTACAAGATCACGATTTAGTTGAGTCTCTGGTAAATTTTGAGCAATATTAATCCCCATAGAATAGCTCAACGAATCTTCAAAAGTCACAATTAATGATTTTTCATCTTGTGGTGTATTTGTTTCACTTTCACAGCTTGTGAAAAGTGCAAAACTAAAAATAATTGTTAATATCTTTATTGAGTTATTCATGAGCATATTCTAATTATTATCGATACTCATAGTAAAGAAAAAAATTATCGACCATCCTTATAGCCAGTATAGTCATCCATCATACTATTCAATCCATAAAGACTGCCAAATTTTACCAGCAAAGAACTAGGGAGCAAAGCTCTTAATAAAACAGATTGGTTCATAATCCATGGAATTTTAGGTGAATGAAATCCAAAACGAATTGCTCTATTTACAATTACTTTTGCTACCGTATCATGCGATTTGACGCCTGGAGCAAATATTGATCCTAAAATATTAAGTTTTGTTCCTTCAAATAAGCCTTTTTTCAAAAAGTTGGGATGTATTGAAGAGAATCTTACACCCTTCTTACCCATCTTGATTGCTTCGAGTCTTAAAGACTCTGTCAACCCCATGACAGCCCATTTTGTTGCTGCATATATTGCTAATTTAGGAGCACCAATTAATGAAGATGCAGAAGAAATATTAATAATATGCCCTTTGTTTTTTTCAAGCATTGCTGGCATAAACGCTCTAATAGTATAAACCATTGATGTAAAATTGACATTTATCATATTCTCTAGTTCTTCGTCAGTACGATCCAACATATATCCTGTATATACTGTTCCAGCATTGTTAATTAAGATATCAATACCACCAAATATTTCTTTAATGATATTTGCATTGCTATATACTTGTTCTTTGTTTGTAACATCACACACCTGCGAAAAAACATCAAAACCTTGTTCTTTAAAATTATTAACAGATTTGTTTAGATCGTCTTCTTTGAAATCCCATAGAATGACTTTGCCGCCTTCATTGAGTATTCTTTGAGCAGTAGCTAGGCCTATACCTTTGGCACCACCAGTAATTAAGACGAGTTTATTTCTAAGATTCATAAATTAAAATAAAGCATTAAAAACTTGAATACCATTGAATTCCATAGGCAAGACAAACGCTAATAGCTAAACCTAGCATAAGTCTAAAAAAGTCAGAATAAAGCATTGGAAAAATAGCTTTTACGTTTTTATCGGTATACCTAAGGGTTCCATAACCTTGAGCAAACATAATACCAATTTCCCTTCCTGCTAACATACCCATAAATACAAATGTAGTACTCATAGGAAGATCATTAACTTCTTTAAAATAATACAGTACAAATACATATACTAAATCAACTAAAGTAGCAGAACGAACATATCTTGTGTTGGTTTTAGATAATACAATTTCTTGTATTTTTCCACCTCTTTCATAAAACATAAAAGCTAATCCAATTAACATTGTTCCAACTATAAGTATTTGAAAAGCTAATGTAGGGACTGACGAGTATCTTGGTAAGAAAACCATAATATTTGCCATATCATGTGAAAGCCAAGTTGACCAGAGCCAACCGGTTGTAATCCATTGGGCTGTTCTCCAGTAATTATTGTATTTATTATTCCCTTTTTCACCCTCATATAAAATATATTTACTTATGAAGTACCATGCAGCAAATGCAAAAACAAATGAAACTCCATATCCAACAAAACTTTTTAAGAGCATTTTTTCCATTAATCCCTCAACGCTAGCAGCAAAAACAGATAAAACTAAGAAAGTAGTTGATACAGGAATTTTTACTCTAGTTAAAACAACTAAAACAAGTGGTGCTAATGCATGGTACCACATGATTTCAATTTCGGGAAATTCGGTCAATCTACCAAAAGCAGGGTCTCCAGCATTAAAGCCTTGAATCATAGTAAGTACAAAAATTGATCCCATATAAGCAAACATCCAGTACCACTTTACATCAGCTCTGTTAGATGCAATGTATGTTCCTAAGGTTTGAATACTATCATTTGCAGTAACTGCATACACAGCAAACAAAAATCCTAAAAAAGACCAAATGGTTAAAAAGTCCATTAAAAATACCCCCTAATAAATTTAAATTTTTTCATCATGCCTAACAATTTTACCATTGATTTGAAAAATTATGTCTTCGGCTATATTTGTTGTATGATCTGCAGCTCTTTCAACATATCGAGAGATATTCGTAAAAACAATAAATTGTCTTAAGAATTCAGAATTACTTTTGGCTTTATCTTTAAAAAGAGTAAATATCTCTCTATTATTGTTATCAATAATATCATCCATTTCAATAACTTCAAATGCTTTTGCTTCATCAGATAAAATAAAGGCATTAATAACATCATTTAACATTGAAGTTAAAGTTTCTGCCGAATGTGATAGAATTTTAGGTAATTCTAGCTCTGGATGTTCAACCATAAACTGGGTATTTCTAGCTATATTGGTTGCATAATCTCCTATTCTTTCAAGCTCATTATTAATTTTCAAAGCAGCTAATAGATATCGCAAATCTGAATCAGTGGGATGAAATTTTTCAATAATTTCGTTGACTTCTTTTTCTATTTCGACTTCCATCATATTTATTTTAGAATCAACATTTATTACAATTTGCGATTTATCTAAATCTTTTTTTTCTATTGCACTAAACGCGTCTTTAATATTCGTTTCAACTAACGAGCTTAGTTTTAATAAATTATAGTTTAAATCTTGTATTCTATCTGACAATTTCATTCTCCATAATATAGTAAAAGTACAAAAAAATATTTAGGATTATGTTAGGATTCAGATAAAAAAAGAGGGAAGAAAACTCTTCCCTCTTTTCGTAGCAATATTCGCGATAGGAAATGCTATATTACATATTAAATTAGTTTAGTTACTTTCTTCTGACCATACTGTCCAGCCATCAAAAGCATCATCGTTGAAACCAGCTTTTAAAGCACCAACAAATGTTGCTGACGCATCCATGCTAGCCTCAGTTGGAGTTGATCCTGTAAACTCGGTTGCTGGAAGCAAGTTTGCTTCTGTTACACCAGTGTTACCATCTTGTGCATTAAATGTAAAGCTAGCACCTGGATCTGTTCCATCAGTAGCTGCAACCGTTGCAGGCTCAGGTACATCATCCATAACATTTGAAGGGTCTAACCAGATGTATCTTCCATCAGCATCATCTGAAGGAGGAGTTGAACCATTTACAACAAATGTTCCATCTAAATTTCCATCTTCATTAGTAGCACGGAAGCCTCTTCTTTGCTGATCTACCAACATATAATTTTGGAAGTGTCCAGCAGTTCCTTCTCTTAGCCTTAATGACTCGTCTTCTGAAGAAGCGCTATTATTTCCTACAATCGTAACATTAGAGAATTTAGGAAATGAATCGTCTGCAGCTTGGCTGCTGTTTCTTCCATCCATTTCATGACCTCTATTTGAGGTTGCTCCTCTAACAACAACTAGGAATTGTCCTGTTCCTTGGTATCCAGTGTCTGTATCAAATCCGTCGTCGCCAACTTTGTATACCATACAGTATCTTAAATCAACAGTTCCACCAAACATTTCAAAACCGTCATCAAAGTTGTAAGCAACTTCGCAGTAACTAACTTCTGTTCCAGTTCCAACACCAGCTAATGTAATACCATTAATTTCATTATCTGGAGCAATTGCTCTACCACCATAACGAACAGAAACATATCTTAATGTACCAGAGTCATCAGCAGCATCTGTACCACCATAAGGTACTGAAGCAACACCCTCAACGGTTCTAGTTCCACCGCCTTGAATTGGTGCATAACCACAGATAATTAATCCACCCCATGCTCTACCACCAACAATTGGAAGTCTGTCTGGTTCGTCTCTTGCAATAATTGATGTCATAAGAATTGGAGCACTAGCAGTACCTACTGCTTCAATCATTCCACCTTGCCATACTACGATTGCAGGAGCGTTTCCATTACCATCATCTGATAATGCATAAATGTTAGATCCAGCTGCAATTGTTAACGTTGCACCATCTTTAACTTGTAGCTGACCAGAAAGTACATAGTCACCGCTTAAATCTAAATCTGAAGTAACATCTCCATATAAACTTCTTTCAACATTCATATCCATTGAGTATGAATTTGACAAAGTTGTTGTACCATCTAAAGCGGTTGTAGTAACTGTTAATATAACAGTTTTTAAACCTCTTGAAGAGAATGTATGTGAACCACTTGCAGCAACAGCAGTTGCTTCACCATTAAAATCCCATGAATATGCTACTCCAGTACCAGTACCAACAGATGCAGCCTGGGAATCTGAAATAGAAAAATTATAGGTTAATGTTCCCATCACATGCTCAGCGTTAAATGCCTGTGCAGATGGAGGAAGAGTAGTATTATCTACAGTCTCTGAATCGTCTTCACATGATGTTAAAAGAAACATACTTGCGAAAATCGATAATAATAATATTTTTTTACTATTCATTTTTTTATCCTTTTAATTAATTACCAATTGTGAACCAATTTCACTCAAATAAATTAGATAGGTAAATTGAGTTTGTTGTTTGAAGTTTGTTAGAATTATGTTTGAATTTTTAATTAAAATCGTAAGTCATACTTAAAGATATAGATATACCTGGTTCAAGCATCTTTGTATCTAACTTATTTCCAGTATCAGTTTTCAAATAGTGTTCAATCTTGCTATTTAAAAGATTTTTTGCCCTTACACTAACTGATAATCCATTTTCAAATTTTTTCTTTGAAGTAAAATTTAAAGAATGAAAAGGTGCTTCATAATAATGTCCTGTTACATCCCCTACTTTAATAATTCTTTCACTAAAACCATTATAAGAAAGTGAAATTTCGTATCCTGAACTAAGAATTGTATCCAAGGCAAGATTCCCTAAAAATTCTGAATGACCCATTAATGGCCTATTGGTCTGATCTTCAATTGGAGTTACTGCAAATGGAGAAACTACAAAATCATTTACATTTACATCTGATGATGACAGTGTAGCGTTTGCAGTTAAAATTTGGGTAGCACTTGATGAGGGAAATAAATTTATCTTCTTCCTAATATCAAACTCTAATCCATAAATCACTGCAGATTTTGCATTGTTATACATACTATATGATCTTTCTACATTTACTAATAATACCTCTTCAACAGGTTTTTGCATATCTTTAGCAAATAATGAAACTGACCATACTTCACCTCCGGAAGGATATACTTCGTATCTAAGATCAAAATTTGTGACTTCTGATTGTTCAAGTGTCGGGACTCCAATATATTGATCATCTCCATAAAATGCCTGATATTCAAGAGGTGCATATTCTCGAAATTCTGCTCTTGCAACAGTTTGAGATAACGAAAATCGAACTTTTGAATCCTTTGAAGTGTCTAAAATAAAATTGATAGAAGGAAGTACATAATTTTCATCAATATCTACAAGTGTTGGCTCTTGTGTAGGGTTGTTGTAAGGGTTGACATACGTTTGACCAGTTACGGTATTATATGGCCTAAGATCTAATGTATACATTTCATATCTCATACCACCAATAAAAGTAATAGGTATAGCAAAAGAATCAAATTTTCTTTCAATCATTGAGAAAATTGCATTTGTCTTTTCATCTGCATCGTATGCAGCTCTTGCAAGCTGTGCTGCCTCTTCAACAATAATTAAACCGCTATTCCCATCAAAAAAGTTTTCTTCATCAAATGATCGTCCAAAATCATTGTCATTAACCTCAAGAAGATTGTTTGGCCATATTCCATTAGAATGAGTATAATAAAAAATTCTCTTTTTAAAAGTCCTATCTCTCTGCTGAATTCTAAGTCCACTCTTCAATTGAAAGTTTTCAAAATTAACTTTATATGACAAATCTATACTATTATTTGTATCATCTCCATCAGCCCAAAATCTTAAACCAGGTGACGTACTACTTACATCAACAGTGTAAGGATTTAATGCGCTTTGTCTAGAGTAAGTATGAGAGGAAACATCTGGTTCGTACAATGAGGCAGAACCTAAATTTATTGACCAATCAAGTTCGCTTGGATTTGAAGAATAAAATATACTATTACCTTCAAGAGATAAATTTGATAATGCTTTTTCACTATAATAATGCTGAATAGTTACTGCGTCCTCTAAATTTTTAAGTAGCCCGGAAGCATAAGATAATTTATCACTAGCTTTATGACTTAATAAAAAAGATAATTTAAACTTATGATCTTGTAAATATTTAAAACCAGTACTCATATTTAATACATGGTTTACATTATAAATAGATGTTTCTCTTTGGAGGTTCAAATATCTTGATAGTACTGTATTATCATAATATCTACCAATATTTTCGTCCTCAAAATCATAAGAATTGCCAAAGGAATAATTTATAAAGTATCCATACTCATAATCATCATTAGAACTATTGAACTTTTGACCATTTTCAATACCAAATGAAATCTGAGGACTGGTACTTTTTGACTTAAAACGATAATTTTGTTTAAATTTATTTGTATTTATTGATAGTAATTCACGCCACTGTGAAGAAGTATAGTTTTGTGGATTAGTTGATCCAGATGTTAATGGATATCTAAACTCTGACAACCAAAAATCTTTTGGAACATCAGGCATTTTATTATCATTTCCATCTATACCAGAGAAATTAATTCCATTATTAGATGTTCTAAATCTACTATTATCAATTGATGAAATTGTTCCAGCGCCAAACTTTAGCTTCATTATTTTTTTATCTGGATATGCTAAAGTTTTAATATTTACAACCCCTCCAGCAAAAGTTCCAGGTAGGTCAGGAGTAAACGTTTTTTTTGCACTTAATCCAGAAATAATTGAAATGGAAAAAAGATCTAAAGGAACAGCTCTTTTTTCAGGTTCTGGGGTAGCTAAATCAGAATTATTTAATTGCGTATTTGTATACCTATCACCTAATCCTCTTACAGCAACAATATTATCAACTACAGAAACACCAGTCACTCTTCTAAACGCATCTGCTGCATTAGAATCCCCCGCTTTTGACATTCTTTCTAAACTTATTGCATCTTCAACATTAGATGATTCTTTTCTGTCAATCATTATGCTTATATCGCTACCATCGACTGCTTGACCAGTCACCTCAACACCAGATAACTGCACGGCATCTATTGATAAAGCAATATTAAAATTATTCTGTCCTTCGATTAGACCTATTGAGAATCTTTCTGACTTATAACCTATATAAGAAACATTTAATACCACTTTACCAGGTTGAATAAAAATTGAATATGAGCCATTTAAATCAGAGGCTGATCCATTATTTGAGTTTTCAATAATGATATTTACACCAACTAGTGCTTTTCCGGAGTCCTTATCGGTGACAGTACCAGTTAGAACAGATAAATCTTGACAAAAAATGAAACTTAACGATAGAAATAATACCCCAAATATTCTCAATTTTATATCTCCTTTAAAATTAAAGAAAAGATATAAAGCTTATGTTAGGATTATGTTTGAATAGGTAAAAATATTTTTACAGAAGTTCCTTTGCCTATCTCACTGTCTATGGTAATATCTCCATTGTGTAGATCCAGAATTTTTTTTACAATTGGTAATCCCAAACCTGAACCTCCATAATCTCTACTTCTTGAGGATTCTTCTCTAAAAAATCTATTAAATATATTCTTAATATTTTCTTTTTTTATACCTTTTCCATTATCAATTATTTCAATAATGCATGAATCTTGTTGACTGTACAACATAATATTAATCTTGCTATTTGAATTTGAATACATAATTGCATTTTTTAAAATGTTGGATAATGCATTTTGAATAAGGCTTATATCAACCTCTAAATTGCAACAATTAAAATCTTTTGGCTGTTCAATAACTATATCTTTTTTATCTGCAAGGTGTTTCACAGCTTCAACCGAAAATAAAATTAAATCACTTAAATTAATCCCTTCTTTTTGAAGATTAAAAACAGAATTGTTTTCTAACATAGATATCTGCAGCAAATCATCAATTATTTCATTCATTCTCAAAGATTGTCTAATAATGATGTCTCTAAAAGGAGTTTCTGAAGGAATTATTTCAGAAGCTGCTAAAATAGAAGTGATTGGCGTTCTAAGTTCATGAGATACATTTTCAACAAACTCTCTTTGAGAGTTCTGTGCTTGTGTGATAGATGATATATCATTAAAAACAATTAAATATTTTGGCTTAGCGGATGCTTTAACTTTCAAAAAAGTTACTTTTGCATCAAAGGATTGAGAAGCATCAATAAAAAAGTCTTCTTCAAAGGTTTTAATTTCATTTTGATTTTCAATAGCTTTCATTGATTGCTCAATGAAGTTTAATATTTTGGGATTTCTAACAATACCTGATATTGGTTTTCCAATGAATGCTTCAGATAAAGAAAATATTCTTTTTGCTTTATCGTTAAAAAAAATTAAAAATTTATCTTTATTTATAGAAATAACACCCGATTGTATAGTATCAAGAACTGACTTTAAATCATTAATCGAAGTATTAATCTTTTTCATCATTAAACTTATATCCTATACCCCTAATAGTTTTAATATATTTTTTTGCAGTAGATAATTTTTTTCTTAATCCTACAATTTGAAAATCAATTGTTCTATCAGTAGCAGGATAATTATCTCCTCTAATAGAGTCAATTATTTGAGATCTGGTATATACCAAACCAGGATTTTGGGCAAGCATACTTAAAATTTCAAACTCACTAAATGTTAAATCTATTATAGAATTATTTATACTGACTTGATGTTTACCAATATCTATTTTTAAGCTATCAAAGTTTAAAATTTTTGAATCTGTTTTTTTGACTCTTCTCAAAACAGCAGCAATTCTAGCAGAAAGAACTGAACCAGAAAATGGTTTAACTATGTAATCATCTGCTCCCAATTCCAAACCTTTTACAATGTCAGCTTCACTTCCTTTAGCTGTAAGCATTATTATCAAAAGATCTTTTAATTGGGGGTCACTTTTGATAATTCTACAAATATCGTATCCATTAATACCTGGAAGCATTAAATCTAAAAGAAGCAAATTGGACTTATTATTTCTAAGATACTTTAGTCCAGATTCGCCATTTGAAAATGATTGTACTTGATATCCTAAACTTAAAATATTATATGAAAGTAGCTCGCGGATGTCTTTGTCATCTTCAATAATTACTAATTTTGTATTTTTTGTATCTGACATATAAGCTCCGGAGGAGAGACTCGAACTCCCGACCTGGTGATTAACAGTCACTCGCTCTACCAACTGAGCTACTCCGGAATATGTGAAAGAATTTTTCATATTATTATGAAAAAAACAAGAAATATTACACTTCAAGTTCGATAATTAAATCTCGTGATAAATCAAATTGTGCATGCCTCTGAACATCTTTTGAGATAATCACACCATCAAACTTAGAGACCGATCCAAGATTAGCATGGGTAGATTTTAATCCACCTAAATACCAACGCTTATCACTGATATACATGAGGTCCCCTACATTGCCTTTGATTTGATCCATATATTTTTGTGGAAGACATATTTTATTATTTTCATCCTCAGATACAATAATTTCGCTTCCAGGAACTGTAATAGTAATACCAGCATTTGGATTTACCTTTGCCCCCTTAAAGTGCTCTGCTCCATCTTTGATTGTCCAAAGAGTAAGTCCTTTAATATGGTCATAATTTTTTGGTGGTTTTGTGAACAAAGTGACAATGACTCCAATGGACACACAAGCTACTAAATTATATAATGCTCTGATATAAGAATAAGGTTTTTCTGGAACGAACTCGGTACCATGCGCAAATGGAGTGATTAATTCAAAAGGATATATGATACCTAAAACAATGAACACAGATCCTAAAACAAAACTCAATACAGCTGCTTGGGCAGAAAAACGTTGCCAGAAGATTCCTAGGAAAATCATAGTTACCATTGGAGGAGTTACAACACTATGAAATGCTCCATGCGCTTCATAAATGGTGCCGTATTGGGCAAATAAAAATGCTGCACCAATTCCTATTATTGTTACTCCGGCAGATGTTAACATTGATACTCTTAAACGGGTTTTTTCAGAAGGATTTTTTGCTCGAGGTGTATAAATATCATTTACAACCACTGCTGCAGATGCATTAATTTGAGAATCTAAGCTAGACATCAATGCTGCTACTACAGCTGCAACTAAAAATGCGAATACTGCTTCTGATGACGCAACAATACCAGCAACAACTGTAAAAATACTATTGGGGTTTGTAGTCTCAGCAAGTACTTCTGGTGATGTATTAGTAATGGCTCTTGCAACCCAACCAGCATTCGATACTGCAATAGTGGCAATTGGTAAGAAAACTAATACGTTCATCATTGTTGCTCTACGCGCATGTGCTACAGAGCGTGAAGATAAAAAGCGCATAATAACTGCCTGATTCATAAAAGCAAATCCAACAGATCCAACCACGCCATCTTGCCAGAATACACCTACAAAATTAAAGTCAGGCGGTGAATTAAAGTCAGCTAATGGTAGTTTATTAGTTGTAGATAAAGCATTCCAAAATATATCAAATCCTCCTAGATATGCGATACCGAGACCAAAGATTAAGAGCCCCGCAAAGAGCAGAACTACTCCCTGTAAAAAGTCCGTAAAGATAATAGCTGTCTGCCCACCTAAAGAAACATAGATTCCAGAAATTAATGCAATGGTAATAATGATTGTTTCAATATCCCAACCAAGAATGGGCTGTAATAGTGAACCTAGGGCTAACAAACCAATTCCAATATAACCTATTAGATATAGAATCATTGTGAAGGTTGATAAATTTCTTACTGTAGAATTAAATCGTCTTTCAAAATATTCTGGGATAGAATTCACTTTCATGTAATAAATAATTGGAATCCAGCCAAATAAAAGGAGTGGCATGAAGAACCAATCATTCATATAGGTCATTGTAGAAGAAAAACCATATTCAAATCCTTTTGATGCATATTTTGCAAAACTATGCGAACCTACTCCAGTGGCTAGCATTGACATTCCAATTAACCACCAAGAAAATCTTCTACCACCAAAGAAAAAGTCTTCTGTAGATTGATTATTACGTGCAAAGAATAAACCTGCACCTAATACAAAGGATACATAAAAAACTAGGATAACCCAGAATAATGAGCTTGTAGCAATTTCAGGAGTCATCGTATATACCTACTTAATAATAATCCAGTAATAATATATCCAGCCAAAATAACAAAATAAAGCTGTGGGGCATTATTGAGAGCAGCAATAGTCATAATTAAATGGATGGAGGTTACATAAATGAATCCCCAGACTAGTGCTACTACAAATGTTTTATACTCACCCCAAAGAACCTCATATCCATATGCTTTAAAGATTGCAAACAATCCTCCACCAAAAATTAGTAACCCAAAACTATATTGATATAAAAATGGGAGCCATGAATGTGAAAATAAATCCATTATCCTAATGCCTCAAAAGATGGTTTTAAAAGGTCGTATGTATCATGCAACCCTTGCGCTACAACTTTAGTTGATCCTACTACTGGCATAAAACTTGTATCTGAAGGCCATCGTGGTACGATATGAAAGTGTAAGTGACTTTCAATTGACGCGCCTGAGCTCTTACCTATATTTGCTCCAAAATTAAATCCTTCACAGTATAAGTGTTCTCTTAAAATAGCCATTGTTTTCTTTGTTACTTGCATAATTTCTGACAACGTATTATCGTCTAAATCTTCTATTGCATTCTTTTCTTCGTATGGAACCACCATAAGATGCCCATTATTATATGGATAATAATTCATAATTACATAGCATGTTTTTGCGCGGTAAAGAATAAAGTTTTCTCTGTCTTCACTTTCATTTGGTTTATCAGAAAATATTTTTTGTGATCCATCTTTATTTCTGATGTATTCCATTTTCCATGGAGCCCATAGATGTTTTTTATGCGACATACTCATTATCTGATTCAATATTATCAATCAGATCCCTTAATACTGGTTTAATATATACATTATCTAAATCCATTTTACTAAAACATTTTGCTAAGATATGTAAACGTTGCTCTAAAGGTTTATGCTTATTAATTACTACAACATTATCAGCAAATAACAGACAGCTATCACCATTAAAATCGCCTTTATCTTGAATAATCTTAATATCAAATTTATGACTTAATTCGATAAAATCATCTAGAAGCTGCTGATATTTTTTATTTTTTTTCTTATGTGTCACACTTAATTCCTGTAATCTCACTACTACTTCTTATTTTTTCTCCTAAACCATCTACCATCTCTATGTTATACTTTTTCATGACAGCCGTCTCTGGAATTTCTTCCAGACTTCTATCTCCCCCATTAGCAAAGATATCTGGTTTTAAATG
>ERZ802822.257-NODE-257-length-38308-cov-20.638409_pt1 | contig 38308 bp, 38 predicted proteins | sample MGYA00345649_ERZ802822 | MGnify/ENA primary metagenome ERZ802822 (study PRJEB30503, sample SAMEA104212359) | marine metagenome | biome: Westerlies Biome; feature: [SRF] surface water layer (ENVO:00010504) within the epipelagic zone...; material: water...
TGTTCAGCGCAGCACTGGCTGAGTTGGCGTTACATGTCTGCCCATCGCAGTAGCGTGGAAAGGCGTATGCACCATCATGCTGTTGCAGCCTCTTGGCAGCCCACAGGCTTGCCCCAACCAATGGCACCAGCCTTTCACTTCCCTTTGTCTTGAGACGTCTCCACGGATGAGGACGGATATTGATATGGGGTATGTCTGCATCCAGCACGATATCGTCTTTGGCCAGCCCAGCAGCTTCTGACAGTCTCATGCCAGTGTCGCTTATAAGGGCAAGCAACCACCTGTTCTCATCATCCACAGCCATGCACTCACGCTGGATACGTCTGATGGCATCCAGAGGTATTGGCTGGCGTTCCTCTGGCATCTCATCAGGCATGTAGATGCTGGCAAAGGGATTACGCCCTTCTATGCCATGCTCTGCCATTGCCAGATTGATGATGGCCTTTACAGACCCAAACATCCTCTTGATGGAGGTGACTGCCAGTCCTTTATCAAGCAGTACATCACGCAGCTTGCCAGCTTCTGATGACGCATAGTCATTGATGGGTCTGTCGCCCAACACCTCAATCACTGAGGCAGCATTGCGTTGGGCTGCACGGACAAAGACCTTGTCCTTACCGTCACCCTTCAATCGCAGATAGAAGCTGGTCGCCTCTGACATCAGAGGGGCAGACAGCTTTACAGGCTGGAACAGTTTGCTCTGCACATTATCCAGCCCCATCGCATCCAGCTGCATGTGGAACCACTGGTCGTCCAGTCTCTTGGATATGATTTGGCTTTGTCTCAACGCATCACGGAACTGCCTCGTCTTCAAGGCAACCACAATGCGGGGCTTTGGATAATGTTCCAGCAATGCCTTTGGCACACGCCTACAGAAGTAGTAGAAGCCACGTTTACGATAAAGATGATGGTTTATTTGACCTACCATGCGACCTACCCAATTCAGCAGTGATTGACTAACTGCTTGAATCAAGGTGCTTTATGGCAAGTGAAACACGGTAAATGGTGCCCGCTGAGGGAATCGAACCCCCAACTAATCATTACGAATGACCCGTTATACCATTTAACTAAGCGGGCGATGGCGGCGCTTATAACGCGTTTGCGCGATCAGGGCAATTGGCCCCACCCGTATTTATACACCCGCATTTATACGCCCGCCTTTATATCCCGATATCCGGCGCCATCCCCAACCACAAGCGGTATCAGTCGGGGCGCGGCGGTGCCGCCAGACGATCATCCGCATTGCTGTTGCTGACAAGCGGGCTCAGCCCGTCCTGCCGCCGCCAGTCCAGCGTGGCGAAACCGGCGCATCCGGCACAATGCGCCTGCCAGCGATCATGCAGTTGCTGACAGCTCGTGCATTGCCAGCGGCGCGGGCGCGGGGCCTCACCAGCCATCCGCAATGCCTTGTTGGCTGCTGCCGGATCAGGGTTGTCACCACTTTCGGCCAGTTGCGCGGCCAGACGCCATGTTGCAGCATCACGCTCGGCATCGGGAATTTCGCCAATCAGACGGCCCGCCTCGCCGGTAAGCCCGTGGGCCAGCGCCACAGCGGCCACAACGCTGCGCGCCTCATGGGCTGTATCGCCGCTGGCTGCCACCAGTTTCAGCAACCGCGCGACTGTCTCGCCTTCATTGCTGTTCCAGGCGGTCTGCAGCCGCGTGGCAATCGCCACATGCGGCATCGCCCGAAACGCCACCTCGAGGCTCTTTACCGCCTTTCGCGGCGCGGCTGCGGCCAGATGAATGTCAGCCAGCAAAATGGCCGCCGGCCAAAATGCGGGCCACGCGGCAAGGGCCGTCTGCAGCTGGTTGACCGTGCTGCTGTGGGCCGTGCTGCTGTGAACCGGGCCGCTGGAGCCAGTCTCCATAAAGCCTCCGCCCGTCGATTCGGCCCCCATAAACTCAGGAACACCTTCGCGCGCCAGCAGAAAGTTCAGCGCTGCCCGGTGGCGGGCAATCACCTGCGCATCCTCATCATCGGCGCCCGCCTTCGTATTTGGCGCCTTCGTATTTGGCGTCTTCATTTGCGGCGTCGGCACATTCAGCGCCATCACATTCAGTGCTGGCAAGGCGGCATCCCAGTTGCCGCGTTCAGCCTGCAGCACCATCACCTGCCGCGCGGCAAGGGCAGATTTCGGGCGCAATGACAGCGCCTTTTGCGCCTCGGCCAGCGCATCATCACTGCGGTCATCCTCCAATGCCAGGCGCGCCAGCCCGATATGGCCCAGAAACGCCGTGTCCGCATTGCCCGTCAATGATGTGAAATAACGACCAGCGGCCCGGTGATCACCAGACAGATTCGCCGCCTGCGCCGACAAAAGATCCGTCAGCTGCGGTGCCGATAACAGACGCTGCGCCCGCGATGCCTGACGGCGCGCCTCGGCTGGCTCACCCGCGCTGACAGCAATCATCCCAAGGGCCAGCGCCCGATGCCCCTGCGCCGCACGGCGGCGGGCAAGATTGCGCCCCAACAGGCCGGGCAGATCCAGCAGACCGCGCAACAGCCGGTCGGCAAAAATCACGATCAGCCCCAGAACCACGACCAGCGCAACAGCAAGGCTGGTCCGCATTTCCAGTTGATAGCCAAGCCACTCCAGCTGCAGCATGCCTGGCTGCGATGCCAGCCAGCTGGCAAGGGCACCAGCAACAAGAACAAGCAGGATCAGCCAGACAAGGCGAATGAACATCACTGATCCTCCGCCAGCGCCGGCTGCCTGCCGTTCGACCCGCTATTGCTGTTTGGTGCCAGCCCCTCATTCAAAACTGGCCCCTCATTCAAAACCGGCCCCTCATTCAAAACCGGCCCGTCTTTGAGTGTCTGCAGACTGTTGGTAAGCGACGCTGTCAGCTGCACCGCCAGGCTGGTCAACGCGCCATCGATGTGCAGACGCGCCGCCGCCGCATCGCGCCACTGGTCCATCTGCGGGCCCGTTTGCAAGCTGGCATCCAGACTGTGCGAGACAGCAACCGCCTCGGCAAGCTGGCCCGCCGCCACCGCCATGCGGAAATTCTGAAGCGGGGTTGGCTCAGTGTTGCCATCTCCGCTACTCTCACTGCCAGATGCAGCACCGGATACGCTGTCGACATCACGTATGCGCACAAAGGATGACAGATCGCTGGTAATCGATGACCACCAGCCAGTCTCATCTGTCGCACCCGGATCTTTTATTGCACCCGAATCTTGCGTCTTGCCCGCATCACCCGGCGGCGATGTGTTTGCCGCCATCGCGCCTGCGAGATCGCGCCCGGCTGCCAGCAGCTGCATGGTGGATGGCGGGCGGGCCGCCGCCGCCGCAGCCAGCGCATCCAGATTGCCAAGCGCAAGGCCGGCCGATTCCAGTGCCCGCAGATTTGGCAGCCATCTCTGCAGATCACCACCGGCGGAATTGTCAGCCAGCATGCCAGCCAGCGTTGCCAGCCCGGTCTGGGCCAGAATCAGATCGGACACGCGATCAATGTCAGACAAAGACGCCGATGCATTAGCAGCTGTGTTATTCGCGGTCTCCAGATTATTCTCCAGGGCGGCCAGCCGGTCCGCCATCGCATCAAGACGCATCGCGAAATCTGGCGACACCAGCCCATCCAGCTGATCAACCTGCCCGGTCAATGCTGCGACCTGCGCCATCAGCGTCTGCTGGCTGTCCTGCAGCGGTCGACGGGCAGCGGCATCTTCATCCCGCGCCGCTGCCATTTCGGCTGCCATTTCGGTTGCCAGTTGCGTTGACAAATCCATTCCCTGCGCCGCGATTTGTGCCTCTATATCTGACAGCCGCGCCTGCAGAATATCCTGCTGGCTATTGCGCGATTGCAGCATGTAGAGCGCGCCGGCCAGGGCGATGATCAGCACTCCCACCAGCAGCGTGACAGAAAACCAGCGGCCCGATAGCTTGCGGCCCGAGGAACTGTTTTCCGGTGAATTGCTTTCTGATGAATGACTGCCCGGCGCTTGTGCGCCGGTCCCCTGCTTGCTGGTGCCGCGCGCCCCGCCTGACCGTGTTTTCTTGCCAGCCTTGTCCGCTTGCTGGTCTTCTTTTTCCACAGCCACCCCTTCGATCACATCATCGGGGTCAGCCGCTGTCTTGCGTGTTGCCATGATCTGTTGATGTGCCTTTGTTGCGTTGTGGCGCGCTGGAGATCGCCTTGTCCGGAGAGCATCATCCGGGCCGGTCAGTCCAGCACCTCGCGTCGATGATAGAGCAAAGACGCAATGGCTAAAAGGCGCACGCGCGTCGGCCGTTTGGCAATATAGGTTTGCCGCCACCCGTCACCCGCCGCAGCGGCGATCGTCTCGCTGCCCGCAATGATGATGATTTCCGGACGGCAATGATCCATACCGTTCTCGGCAAGCTGCGCACAGAACAGCGTTGCCGATCGCGCCGACATCAACTTGACCGCCAGAATCTTGCCATAGGCAAGCGCATCCAGCGCATCGTCACTCAGCCGCGGCGTCTGTTCCATCGCATATACGCTAACATCTTCAACCGCCCTGTCCGGGGCCAGCGCGGCCACCATGTCAAAACCGCGATCCCGCGCCGCCGGCCATAACAGGGGCGGCGCATTGGCCGGTATATGGGCACAGATCAGCGGCACCAGCCCCGCACCACCGCCATGCCCCACCTGCGGAGCGGCAAACCCGGCCATTCGTGCAACCCGCGCCGTGGCCCGTCCCACCGCAAAAACAGGCAATCGCGACCATCCGCCTTGCCCGACATTTTCTGCTGCGCCGCCAAGCGCCGCAACCAGCCCGGTCACAGCATGGCGGCTGGTGAAAACAACTCCTGAATAGCCGGCCGGATCAGGCCGTGTGTCAGGACCGATCAAACGCGGCGCCAGCAACGGGGCAGCCAGCGCCGGTACGCCGCGCCGCGCCAGCGCCGCAACATCCAGATCACAATCAGGTTCAGGACGAACAGAGAGAATGAAAGGAGCCATGGCGGATTTGCCTTATGCGTATCTGTTGTTGCGCATCTGCTGTCTGCTTATGTTTTGCGATCCGCGCGCTCCTTGCAGACTGCGCGCGTTGCAGCCATGCCATCACACACAGGATCGAAACGCAACATTGCACCCGCAACGCCTGACCCGCAACGCCTGACTCACAACGCCTGACCCACAACATCTGTCAGGCCAGGAAATGCCGCCCGCCAGCTGCACCAAGAAGCTGGTCTGCCAGCGCCTCGCCAAGCTGTGTTGCATCGCTGCCAAACCCGTCAATCCTGTCCCGAAAAGCCTGACGACCGTCTTCGCTGAGGATCATTCCGTCAAGATGCAGCCTGCCATTTTCATCGCAGGTCGCGCTTGCCGCAATCGGTGTATGGCATGACCCGTCAAGGCGTCCCAGCAGCGCGCGTTCCGCCGTCACTTCAGTCGTGGTTTTCGCGCAGCCCAGATCGGCACTGGCAGCCATCACGGCAAGACTGCGCGGATCATCTCGGTCACGCGTCTGAATGGCCAGCGCCCCCTGACCGGCACTGGGCGGCATCACTGCCAGATCAAGCGGCGCATAATCAACGTCGAGGCCGAGGCGGCGCAGCCCGGCAACCGCCAGAATGATCGCATCAAACTGACCGTCCTGCAGCGCAGCGATCCGGGTGTTCACATTGCCGCGCAACAGTCCGATATCCAGATCCGGCCGGTGATGCAGCAACAGGGCCCGGCGGCGCACCGACGCCGTACCAACCCGCGCCCCGGATGGCAGATCCTCCAGCGTCTGAAACGGCCCGACCAGCGCATCCCGTCGGTCATCGCGTGGCAAGACAGCGGCAAGACGGGTGCCATCGGCAAGCGTTGTTTCCATATCCTTCATCGAATGCACAGCCGCATCGGCATCACCGCGCAGCAGCCCGCTTTCCAGCTCTTTGATGAACAGGCCCTTGCCGCCGGCATCGGCCAGCGAGCGGTCCAGAATCTTGTCACCTTTGGTGGTCAGACTCAGCACCTCGACCGGCAGTGGTGCCAGCCCGTCAGCGACGATTCTGGCCTGAGCGATGGCAAGCGCGGATGCGCGGCTGGCGAGTATCAGCGGTTGCTGATCAAAGAGAGGGGAATATCGGGTCATTGGCGCTTGTTCTAATGCTGCTGCAGGCCAGTTGCAAAACAAAAAGCACTGTTGATATGCCGTGCATTGTGTCGCAGATGATCATCGGTCCGTTTGTCAATCACGCGCGCGCTCACTATGCTGGCCCCATGCACCGGCGCACCGGTCACATAACAGCTGCCGTCTGACTGACCATATCGAATATCAAACAGCCAGCATCACGGCGGGAAGGGCATCCATGGGCAAGACATTCATCATGCTTGGCATTGAAAGCAGCTGCGATGAAACGGCAGCGGCCATTGTGCGTGATGACGGCACCGTGATGGCCAGCCAGATTGCCTCGCAGATGGACATTCACGCCAGCCATGGCGGGGTGGTGCCGGAAATCGCAGCCCGCGCGCATCTCGATTCAATAGACATCGTGATCGCAGGTGCCCTGCGCGATGCGGGGATTGGCATGGATGACATTGACGGGGTGGCGGCCACAGGCGGGCCCGGGCTGATCGGCGGCGTTGTTGTCGGTACCGTCACCGCAAAGGCCATCGCCAGCGCCCGCAATCTTCCCTATTTCGCGGTCAACCACCTGGAAGGGCACGCGCTGAGCGCACGGTTGGTGGACAAGGTGGCGTTCCCCTATTTGCTGCTGCTGGTATCAGGCGGCCATACACAGTTGCTGGCCGTGCATGGCCCCGGCGCGTATGAGCGCTATGGCACCACGATGGATGATGCCGCTGGCGAGGCCTTTGACAAAAGCGCCAAGATCATGGGGCTTGGCTATCCGGGCGGACCCGCTGTCGAGATGCTGGCGGCGCAGGGCGATGCCCGTGCCATTGCCTTGCCGCGCCCGCTGAAGGGCAGTCCGCATTGTCACTTTTCTTTCTCTGGACTGAAAACAGCTGTCGCCACACGCCACGCTGCCCTTGATCCGGATGATCCGGCCGGGCCGGCCAATCTGGCTGCATCACTTCAGGCGGCGATTGCCGATTGCCTTGCCGAGCGCAGCAGCCGCGCGATGGCCCGCTTTGCCGAGGCGTATGGCCCGTCGACACTGGTCATTGCCGGCGGTGTTGCTGCCAACAGGGCGATCTTTGCGCGCCTGTCAGATGCGGCTGCTACTGCCGGTTTTTCCATCAGCGTGCCGCCAGCCTGGCTGTGCACCGATAATGCCGCGATGATTGCCTGGGCCGCACTCGAACGCCGCCAGCAGCCCGACAATCTGGACTTTGCACCGCGGCCACGCTGGCCGCTTGATCCTGATGCGCCGCCACCGCCCGGTCGCGGGGTGCGCGCATGACCGGTGATCACAAAAAAAACGCGGTTGTTATTGGCGGTGGCAGCTGGGGATGCGCCATCGCGGCAGCCTTGGTGAAGGCCGGCACCCCGGCACAGCTGCTGGTGCGCAGCCCCGATACTGCAGATGCCCTGGCCAGGGGGATTTGCCGCCAGCTGTCAGATGCGCCTGTCCTGCCGCCGCTTGCTGCCAGCACCGAAGACAGGATTCTGGATACCGCAGACCTTGTCTTTGTCGTGCTGCCTGTCAGCGCCACTGCCGATTGTCTGAAGGGGCTGGCCGGACGGCTGGCACCCGAAGTGCCAGTCGCCTTGTGTGCAAAGGGGTTGATGGCAACAGCGGATACCGCTGGCATGCTGATGCCCGAGGTGGCTGGCCATCTGCTGCCAGACCATCACGCCGTGGTATTTTCCGGCCCGACCTTTGCCGATGAGGTGGCATCGGGCAAGCCGGCAGCCATCACCGCTGCCAGTCATAATCCGCAGGCCGCAACCATCATCCAGCAGGCCTTTGAAGGCAGTGCGCTCAGGGTTTATACCAGCGATGATCCAATCGGCGTGGCCATTGGCGGTGCGATGAAAAATGTCATCGCCATTGCCGCCGGATGCGCAGCCGGGCTTGGCCTTGGCGATAATGCACGCGCCGCCATTATTACCCGCGGGTTGGCTGAAATGGCACGATTTGCCATTGCGTTAGAGGCCAACCCCGGCACCATCTATGGCCTGTCAGGGGCCGGTGATCTGGCCCTTAGCTGCGCCGGACCGCATTCGCGAAACATGGCATTCGGACTGGCACTTGGGGCGGGGCGGACGCCCGATCCGGTGCTGGCCGAAGGTCGGCACACAGTTGCGGCTATGGTGGCGCGCGGCCGGGCAGCCGGTATTGAACTGCCAATCACCGAAGCTGTCGACAAGGTGGTTAATCAGAACCATAATCTGCAGGATGTGGTGAGCGGTCTGTTGGCCCGCCGCGCCCGGAACGAATAGTCGGCAATATATAGTCGGCAATGAATAGCTGGCAATGAATAACCGGCAATGAATAACCGGCAATGAATAACCGGCAATGAATAACCAGCAATGAATAGCCGGCACCAACACGGCCAGCACACAACATGAAGTGCAGAGCATGCAGTATTGGTTGATGAAATCCGAACCCGGCAACTGGTCGTGGGATGACCAGCTTGCAAAGGGGGACACAGGTGAAGGCTGGGACGGCGTTCGCAACCATCAGGCATCAAACAATATGAAAGCCATGCAGATCGGTGATCTGGCTTTCTTCTATCACTCGGTCAATGAAAAGCAGATTGTCGGTATTGTTCAGGTATGCGCCCTCTATCACCCCGATCCCACTGATGCCAGCGGGCGTTTTGGCATGGTCACTGTAAAGGCGGTACAAAGTATGAATCGCCCCGTCACACTTGCTGAAATCAAGGCAGATCCGCGGCTGTCCGATATGGCGCTGGTGCGCCAGTCACGCCTGTCTGTCACGCCGGTCAGCCCGGAACACTGGGCTATCGTGATGGCGCTTGGCCAGACATCTCTTTAGGAGCTGTCTCTTTCTTCGCCAGTATCACGCCGGATAAAATACAGATTGCGCAGATAGATAAACAGGCCCAGCCCCTGGCCGCAGATGATCACCGGGTCCTGCCGCCAGATCGCATACAGCAACAGCACGGCACCGCCGCCAATCGAAAAATACCAGAAAGCCACCGGTATCACCGATTTCGCCTGCTTTTCCGATGACAGCCACTGGATGATGAAGCGCATCGCAAACAGGCCCTGGCCGGCAAAACCGACGACAATCATGATCTGTTCGGGATTGGTCTCGAGGCTGGCTGGCAAAAAGGGAAAGATCGTCAGCAACAGGTTCGCAAATGCGCGCGCGCCTGCCTCGATATTCTGTGACAGAAGGGCAATCATCTGGCGGCGTCCTTTCTGCCGTTTTCTGTTCTGGCGGCGGTCGTGCCGATCTCGCTTACCAGACCCTGCTGCGGTCCCCGGCGCAACAGCCACATCACGCCAAACACATCACTGATCCCGACCAGAAGCCGGTCAAGCACACGGTATTTTGACGTGCCACGAAGGCGTTCACGATGCGCAACGTCAGCACCAATGACAAAGCCGCCATGGCGCGCAACAAGGCTTGGCATGAACCGGTGCATATGATTGAAAAAGGGAAGGCTGCGGAATAGCGAACGGTGCAGAACCTTGGTCCCGCACCCGCTGTCTGGATGTGTGTCGGCAAGAAGCCGCGCCCTGATCCAGCGTGCCATTCGCGATGCAATCAGGCGTTTTGCGCTGTCCTTGCGTCTGGCCCGAATGCCGGCGGCCATGCCGACCGGGCCTTTGCCATCCGCAACCGCCTTGTTCAGCACTGCCTCGAGATTCGGCAGATCAGCTGGCACATTCTGCCCGTCGCCATCCAGCACGCCGATCAGATGCCCGTGCGCCACCATCAAGGCTGATCGTATAGCCGCACTCTGTCCGGCTCTTTTCTCATGCCGCAAGACGCGCAGCTGCGAGATCTCGGCGGCGGCTGTCGCCAGCTCGGCCGGCCCGTCATCGGTGCTGGCATCATCGACATAGATCACCTCAAAACGCCGCCCATTGAAGGCGTCGCAGATCTCGTCGATAAGCGGGCGTATGTTACCTGCTTCATTCATCACAGGCACGATGACCGAAATCTCCAGATCCGGCGATCCTGCGCTGTTGCGAGGCTGTGATGTCATGCGGGAGCTCGGCACTCAGAGGAAATTATTGATCCAGCCACTGTCTTAGCCCTTGGGGGCGTTCGGGTCAAACGGCGCAGCACGATAAAGAAAGATTCGTACATCACTTCCCTTCGACATATTGAACCCTTCAAGCTGGTGGATCATCAAAACATCAAGCTGCAATGCGTCTGCCATAGTGACAAAGGCGGCGTTTTGCGTCTGCTCAATGATGGCCAGACCATTCGGGGCCTCGGCCAGAAACAGTGCCGCCTCCTGCCCGTCGACAAGCAGCAGGTCGCGGCCCAGCGTAAAGACCAGTGACGGCTCGTGAATGCCGGCAGCCGCTATCGCCGCTGGTGGTGTCTTCATTGTATGCAGCTGTGCATCAATTGCGCGGGCCAGATGAATCCGCGACAGGGCAGGAAACAGACCGGCAATCACGATGAAGTGAAAGATTGCGCCACATGCGATGACAGCCGCGACATGTCGAATACCGCCCTGGCGATGCCACAGAATGCCAAACAACAACGCACCGGCTATCGCCGCGCAGGCCATCATGGCAAAGGCAAAAGCCCGCCCGCCTGTCACCCCGCCATATGTCAGGGCAACCCAGATCATCGCCATGCCAAGAACCGGGCCCGCCGCCAGCATGGCCCATTCCAGCCCGATGCCGGCATAACGACGCAACAGGTCGGAAAACTTGCCATTCAGCTTGCCTGCCAAGGGCGCATCAACCGCGCAGACAAGCAACACCGCCAGCGCCGGTACAACCGGCAGCGGGTAATGGGGCAGCTTGGTTGGCACCAGTTCGATCACCAGCCAGAATGGCACAATCCAGGCGATCAGAAAGCGGCTTTCAACATGGGTCAACAGCAGCGAGGCCTGACTGACGGCGCGTGGCAATAACAGGCTGGCTGGCCACAACAACAGCGGCAACAGCAACAGATAGGTGCCAAGCGGCGCACCATGCGATTCCTGACCCGACTGAACCTTTGCAACAAAGTCTCCGCGAATGGCCAGATCAAGGAAGGCACCATCGGTCGCCAGCGTCACAAGAATACCCCAAGGCAAGGTCAGCGCCGCCACGATCACAAACCCGCGCAGGGGCCGAATCAGCCGCAACCAGCGGATCTCGCGGTGCCAGGCAGACAGCGCGGCAATTGTCGTCAGCGCCAGCAGCGGTGCCACAGGGCCCTTGATCAGAATGCCGGCAGCCATCGGCAACCAGACCCCCATATAGGACCAGTAGGGCAGCCGTCTGCCATTCTGCCACCCCTGATAGATCCGCATCAGGGCGAATTGCTGCAGAAGACAACACAACATCAGCATCGAATCCGTCTTTGCCAGATGCGCTTCGGCAAAGACCAGCAACGCACCACCGCAAGCCGCCGCAGCCAACACCGCGCGTTGCGGCTTGTACAGCGTGCGCGCAATCCGGTAGGTGCCATAGATGCTCAGCAACATGGCCAGCAGGCTGGGCAACCGGTAGGGCGCGATATCCTCGTCACCAAACAGCGCAGCCGATGCAGATTGCAGCCAGTAAATGCCGGCTGGTTTCTTTGCCCGCAATTCGTCCTGAAAACGGATGGTGACCAGATCACCACTGTTCAGCATCTGCTTGCTGGCCTGCGCAAAGCGGGATTCATCACGGTCCATTGGCGGCAATGTCTGATGCCCGATCAGCACCGCCGCGCCAAGCAACGCAGCAATCATCAATAGGACAGTCTTATGTCTCAAGACGGACACGATCGCATTCCCCGGCCCCTATGGCGGCCTTGCCCCGGCGGCGTTCAAAATGTGCTGACAACCAAGACATCGCCGACGTTTAAAGCATTTTTAACAGCGGTTTGCTATATCATTTGGATGTCATGACACATACCCTCGTCGGCGCGGCACAGCATCTGCCACCACCCTCAGCCAGATCGAAATACGGCACCACATGAATAACAGCAACCAATCACAAGCCGGCCCACCCGCAGGCAGCGAGACGGCCGCTGCTGCCGACTGGCGCCAGCATACCAGCTGGCGGCGAATCTGGTCGATCAGCTGGCCCGTCTTTCTGGCAAACATAACTTTCCCGCTTGTTGGTGCTGCCGATACCGCCATGATGGGACGGCTTGATGATCCCAGTTTTGTTGGCGGTGCGGCGCTTGGCAGTCTGGTGTTCAATTTCATCTATTTCGGTTTCGGGTTTCTGCGCATGGCCACAACCGGGCTGGTGGCCCAGGCCCATGGGCGCGGCGATAATGCTGCCATTGAGCATCATCTGGTGCGCGGCATGTTTGTTGCCTTTTTTCTGGGCTGCGCGATCATAGCGCTGATGCCGCTTGTTCATCTGGCGGCTGGCACCCTGCTGACTGCCAGTGACACGGTCGAATCGCTGATGAAGACCTATATCGATATCCGGCTGTTTGCCGTGCCGGCGGCGCTGTGCAATGCGGTGTTGCTGGGATGTCTGTTCGGGCGTCAGCAAATGCGGCTTGTGATGCTGCAGATCACGCTGGTGAATGTCGGCAATCTGGTGCTGAACGTCACCTTAGTGCTGGGCCTTGGCATGCAGATTGAGGGCGTGGCACTGGCCTCGGTCGCGGCACAATGGATGGGGTTGGTCTTCACGCTGGCATTACTCCGCTGGCAGTGGCGCGATATTCTGGCAGGTGTCTTGCGGCGCAGTCTTCAATGGCGACCCGCCTGGTTTGACCGCGACGCCTTCACCCGGTTCTTCCACACTGGCAGCGATCTTGTCATCCGTACCTTTCTGCTGCTGGCCAGCGAAGCGGTGCTTCTGAACTCTGCTGCCAGCCTTGGTGATCTGACCCTGGCCAGTGCACAGCTATATCTGGTGATGTTCGGGCTGATTGCATTCGGCCTCGACGGGTACGCGCATGCAGCAGAGGCACTGGTTGGCGAGGCAATCGGACGGCAGAACCGGCCGATGCTGGACCGCGTGGTACGCCGCACCAATATTCTGGCCGGACTGTCGGCGGTGGCGATTGCCGCTGTTGTCTGGCTGGGCGGGCCGGTCTTTGTGGCGATGATGACCACCCAGCCCGATCTTGCCGCCATGACATTGCAGCATTGGCACTGGCTGGTCCTGCTGGCACCGGCATCATTTCTTGCGTTCCAGATGGATGGCATCTTTGTCGGGGCGATGTGCAGCCGCGACATGCGCAACGCGATGATCCTGTCGGCAGCCGGTTATGTCGTGCTGGTTCTGATGCTGCGTGATTTCGGCCTGAATGGCATTCTGGGGGCCTTCACCCTATATCTGGGTGTGCGGGGTCTGACCCTGCAATGGCGGATGCATCACGTCCGGCGGCGCGCCGGCACTCCAGAAACAGGAAACTGACGACGATGACACATGTGACGATGAAACATGTAGAGCTGCGCGGACTTGAAAGCCTCGGTCTTGTTGGTCCGGATAAAACAGCGCGTCGGCTGCACCTGATGACACCGGCAGAATTTACCGCCTGGCGCGATGCTGGCGATGCTGCGTTGCAGGACTGGATTGCCGCTAACGCCTTCACCGGCACGTCCGGCAGCGCGCTGGTGCTGACCAAAAGCCTGTTCGGCAACACAGCGGGTGGCGGGCCTGCGATGGATGCCATCGGCATTATCGGCAATATCCCCATCTGGGATGCGGCGGCCATTGCACGGGCACTGCCTGCCGGCACCTGGCAGCTTGACCTGCCAACAGATAACCCGGCAGCCAGCGCCCCGATTGATCCCGCAGATTTTGCTCTTGGATGGGCGTTGGCCCAATACCGGTTTGATGCGTTTCGTGGCGGTGACAGCGATACCCTGCCGGGGCGTCGTCTTGTATTGCCAGAGACCGGCGATGATGCTGCCCGACTTTCAGGTGTTGCGCGCGGGGTCAGTTTCTGCCGCGATCTGATCAATATGCCACCAAACCATATGACTCCGGCCGGCCTTGAAGCCGCCGCACGCCACCTTGCCGATGAACATGGTGCCACGATCACGGTCACCAGTGGCACCGCCCTTGAAACAGATTTTCCGGCCATTCACACCGTCGGACGCGCCGCCGAAATTGCCCCGCGGCTGATTGATATGCGCTGGGGTAAAGCCGGTCCGAAAATCACCCTTGTCGGCAAGGGCATCACCTTTGATTCCGGCGGCCTTGACCTGAAGCCGTCAAAGGCGATGGAGCTGATGAAAAAGGACATGGGCGGGGCGGCAACCGTGCTGGGTCTGGCATCGGCCATCATGGAAAGCGGGCTGCAATTGCAGCTTCGCGTTCTGGTACCGGCTGCTGAAAACGCGGTGTCGGAGCGCGCCATGCGGCCCCTTGATGTCATTGATACACGCGCCGGTATTGCGGTTGAGGTCGGCAACACCGATGCTGAAGGACGGCTTGTTCTTGCCGATGCGCTCAGCCTGGCGCTCGAGGATACGCCCGATTTCATGATTGACTTTGCCACGCTGACAGGTGCGGCGCGGGTCGCGCTTGGCACCGAACTGCCAGCCCTTTTCTGCAATCAGGATGCGACCGCCGACGGCATTCTGGCTGCCAGCAACGCGGCCGATGATCCGCTGTGGCGCTTGCCGCTGTTTGATCCGTATGAACGCCATCTCGATGGCGGCCATGTAGCCCTGTCCAGCACTGGCGCATCGGGATATGGCGGGGCGATTACCGCTGCGCTGTTTCTGCGCCGCTTTGCCGGCAAATCCACAAACTGGGCGCATGTTGATGTGATGGCATGGAATCTTGGATCGCGCGCTGGCCGGCCAAAAGGCGGTGAGGCCATGGGGCTTCGCGCGCTGTTCCACTATATCTGCGGTCTCGCTTGAATCTGCGGTCTTATGCCGCTAATAGCCGCGTGACCAGTCCACCATATTGGCCGGAACCTGCCCGTCCATCATGCTGATGATCGCCGCCGCCACCTGATCGGCTGCGGTATCGGTATTCGTCTGCGCGGCCACATGCGGCCAGACACGCACCGATGGATGCGTCCAGTAGCGATGATCCTGCGGCAGCGGTTCAACGGCAAATACATCCAGCGCCGCACCCCCGATATGCCCGCTGTCAAGGGCCGCCAACAAGTCATCATCGACAATCTGCGGCCCGCGGCCGCCATTGATGACAAAGGCGCCAGCCGACATCCGGGCCAGAAAATCCGCATTGATGATGCCGGTCGTATCCGGGGTCAGCGGCAACACCGATACCACGATATCCAGCCCGTCGGCAAAAGCGGCCAGCTGATCACCGCCAGCAAACATCTCCACACCCTCGATATGGCGTTCCGAGCGGGCAAAGCCGCGTACTGAAAAGCCCAGTGCGGCAAACCGGCGGGCAATCACGCTGCCAATGGCACCAGTGCCCAGAATGCCGACCTGTCCACCGGTGGCCGGACGCTGCGGGCGCGGGTCCCATCTGCGGTCTGCCTGTGCGGTCCGGTAATGATCAGCATCACGCCAAAAATCCAGCGCGCACAATATCGCCCAATGGCTGAGCGCATTCGACATGTCCGGATCGACAAGCCGCACCAGCGGCACGCTGCGCGGCACCGTTTCATCACGCATCATATGATCAACACCCTGCCCCTGCATGATGATACCGCGCAGGTTGGCACAGTCGCTCAGCGCGCCCGGCGGCGGGGCCCAGACCAGCGCCACATCGCATTGCTGGCCGACATCATCAAGAAGACGCGCAATCTCGAAGGATGGCAGGCGTGTCTTCAACGCTGCGCGCCACAGATCGATATCGGCATCACTTCCATAAAACCCGATGCGAATCATCTCAATACATGTCCGGAAAGTGCATAATGAACGGGATATGGCGCATCATACGGCCTTCACGATGCGCAGCGCTTCGGCGTGAAGCGCCGGCGTCGCCGCGGCAAGCAGGCTGCTGGTTCCGTCAAGCGACACGGGCGCGCCCTGCTTGTCAGTGATGATACCACCAGCACCGCGCACCACCTCGACAACACCCATGATGTCATGCGTGGCAAGACCGTCTTCCAGCACCAGATCCAGATGCCCGGCTGCCAGCAGCGCATAATTGTGACAATCCCCGCCATATACGGTGATCGCCGCCTGATCCACCATCCGGTTGAACGCGGCAAGACTGTCGGGAAGCAGGGCTTCGGGTGCCGTGCTGGCAATGCGCGCCCGCGCCAGACTGGTCACCTGACTGGTGGTTGCTGCCGCCCCATTCAGCACCGTCTTGCCACCAACACCCACATAGCATTCATCCAGCATCGGCATGTCGATCAGTCCCGCGACCGGGGTGGTGCCATCAACCAGCCCGACCAGCGTGCCGAATACCGGCCGCCCGCAGACAAAGGCGCGGGTGCCGTCAATCGGATCAATCACCCATGAATATCCGGTCTTGCCGCTGCCAGGGCGGGCCGCGTGTTCTTCACCAAGAATGGCATCATCTGGAAAGCGGGCTTCAATGGCGGCGCGCAATGCCGTTTCGGCAGCTTTGTCAGCGCGCGTTACCGGCGATGCATCGGGCTTCCATTCCACCGCCTCACTGCCGCGAAACCAGTCGCAAATCACCGGTCTGCTGACGGCGGACAGCCCGGCCAAAAAGTCAGCCAGCTCGGCATCGCTGAGCTGGCTGTGCGTGCGGTTCCTGCCGGTTTCGGGCGTATCGGCGGTATCACCTGCCATACGCGATCAGCTTCCGCTTTCGGCAGCGATCTCGGTTTCGCTTGGCAGGGCTGCTGGCGCATCTGCCTGTTGACGAAGATAGGCGATCATATTGGCCCGGTCTTGCGGCTTTTTCAGACCGGCAAAATTCATCTTGGTACCCGAGATATACGCCTTCGGCTTGGCAAGGAACAGGTTGAGCGCGGCGTAATCCCACGCCCCGCCAAATTCGGCCAGCGCCTTGGAATAGGCAAAGCCGTCAGCAACACCCTTGTCAGTATTGACGATGTTCCACAATGCCGGGCCAACCTTGTTGGCACCACCTGAGTCGAACACATGACAGGCAACGCATTTCTTTGCCAGCTTTTCACCAGCAACCGCATCCGCGCTGGCCAGCATGGCCAGAATCGGCTCGGGACCCTTGTCAACGGGCGGCGCAGCGGCATCGCTGCCACCCTCCGGCACTTCGATGACATAGGCATTCTGTTGCAGTTCGGAATGCGGCACCAGGACATCGGCAAGTTTGATACCCGTCATAAGCAGCAGGCCGGCCACCAGAAACGCAGCAAATAATTTATTGAGACCAAGTTCATCCATGCTTGTATCTCCCTGTCGGGAGCTCCCCTCACATCCACGGTCAGGCACACAACCGCAGGCCAAACTTCTAGCGAAATTGCGCGGCGCTCTCAAGCCCCGCAACGCCGATTTGACGCATTTGCCTAGGCAAACCCGCATTTATGTGATGAATTGCCGCATTATGAGTAACCCGACGTCACCTGTGATCATCATTCCAGCCCGTATGGCAGCCTCGCGCCTGCCCGGCAAACCGCTTGCCGATCTTGCTGGCAAGCCGATGATTCAGCATGTCTGGGAACGCGCCGTCGAAGCCGATCTGGCACCGGTATGGGTGGCCACCGACCATGCGGACATTGCCGCCGTCATTCAGGATGCTGGCGGCAAGGCGGTGATGACCCGCGCCGATCACCCGTCCGGATCGGACCGTGTGTTCGAGGCAGCAGAGACCATTGATCCTGATCACCGCCATGATGCCATTTTGAATCTGCAGGGTGATCTGCCGGAACTTGATCCGGCAGTGCCACATGCATTGCTGGCCGCCATGGCGCATCAGGATGCCGCGCTGGCAACTCTTGTCACACCAGCCAGCGACGAAGAGGTGGCGCGCGAGCAGGTGGTAAAGGCCGTTGTCACCTGGGCACCACAGCCAGACCCGTCTGCCAGCCGGATCGGCACAGCGCATTATTTCAGCCGCGCGGCAGTGCCGACGGGACCGGCCCCCAAATATCACCATATTGGCGTCTATGGCTGGTGGCGGTCAGCATTGACTGCCTTTGTCGCCCTGCCGCCGTCACCGCTGGAACTGTCCGAAAGGCTGGAACAGTTGCGGGCGATCGAAGCCGGCATGGTCATCGCGGTCGCCGAGATTGATCAAGCCCCCGGCGGCATCGATACACCAGATGATCTGGACGCCGCACGCCTGCGCCTCGCTGGAACCTGATTCGCATTGGCACCCGATATTGACAGCTCCCTGCCAGCCAATGATACTCCGCCACGGCATCCAGCCACGCACCTAACGCGCCACGCAGACAGACAGCCATGACCGATCCAAAAAACATCATCGCCTTTCAGGGCGTTCCCGGCGCCTATTCGCATATGTCATGCGCCGCCGTAAAACCGGAGATGACACCGCTGGCCTGCGCCTCTTTTGAGGAGATGATCCTGAGTGTTCAGGAAGGGCGAGCCGGTCTTGCCATGGTGCCGGTCGAAAATTCGATTGCCGGCCGGGTTACCGACATCCATCACCTGTTGCCGGAATCCGGCCTGTTTATCATTGCCGAGCATTTTCAACCGGTGAACCACCGGCTTCTGGCCCCGAAAGGCGCAAGCCTTGATACGCTGGTTGAGGTGCATAGCCATGCGCAGGGGCTGGCCCAATGCCGCAAGCGGCTGCACAAACTGGGGTTGCGCCAGATGGTACATCCCGATACGGCCGGTGCGGCAAAGGACGTTGCCGCCTGGAATGATCCGAAGATCGGTGCCATCGCCTCGTCCCTTGCCGGTGAAATCTACGGTCTGGAAACGCTGGTCGAAAATGCCGAGGATGCCGAGCGCAACACAACGCGCTTTCTGGTCATGTCGCGTGAAGCTGAAACGCCGCCGCTGAGCGATATGGCAATGCTGACGACCATGGTCTTTACCGTGCGCAGCGTGCCAGCAGCCCTTTACAAGGCGCTTGGTGGGTTCGCCACAAATGGTGTGAACCTGACAAAGCTGGAAAGCTATATGCGGCCCGGCTCTTCAGCATCGGCCCAGTTCTACGTTGATGTTGAGGGCCATATCGATTCGCCAGCGATGCAGCTGGCGATGGAGGAATTGCGCTTCTACTGCGAAGATGGCGCGGTTTCGATCCTTGGCACCTATCCAGCCGGCAGCGCGCGCAACGCTGACTGAAACCACCGCCATTAAGGGCTTGTCGGCTCACCCGCTTTCGGCCATATAGGGGTCAGGAAGGCTGGATGGACGCAGCGCCTGTCTAACCGGTCAGGTCCGAGAGGAAGCAGCCAGGGCTGGCTTTTTGCGGGTCGTTCAGTCTTCCGCTTCCCACATGTCCGATTCTCCCTGCCATGTCCCCGATGATCCTGCGGGATGATTCCCGTTTGGCGTGTTTCGCTGTGGCAAAAGCCTGCGCACTGCGATAAGTTTCAGGCATCATGAATGACGACATCCAGACAGGATATCGCGTCCTTGCACGCAAGTACCGGCCCGACAGGTTTTCCGAGCTGATTGGCCAGGAAGCGCTGGTCCGCACCCTTGGCAATGCGCTCTCACTGGGCCGGCTTGCGCATGCCTTCGTTCTGACAGGCGTTCGCGGTGTCGGCAAAACCTCGACGGCGCGGCTGCTGGCCCGCGGCCTGAACTGCATCGGTCCCGACGGGACAGGCGATGCAACGCTCGAACCATGTGGCAAATGCGAACCCTGTGTGGCGATTGCGGCCTCGCGCCATGTTGATGTTCTGGAAGTCGACGCCGCCAGCCATACCGGTGTGGATGATGCCCGCGATATCATCGAAGGTGTCGGCTATCGCCCGGTGTCAGCACGCTACAAGATTTACATCATCGACGAAGTTCACATGATGTCGAAGAGTGCGTTCAACGCGCTGCTGAAAACGCTGGAGGAGCCGCCCGACAATGTGAAGTTCATCTTCGCCACGACCGAGATTCGCAAGGTGCCCGTCACCATCCTGTCGCGCTGCCAGCGCTTTGATCTGCGGCGCGTGGACAGCGATGTTCTGACCACCCATCTGGCCAGCATCTGCACGCATGAGTCTATTAATGCAGACCCGGAAGCATTGAGCGTGATTTCCCGTGCGGCCGAAGGGTCGGTGCGTGATGCGCTATCCCTGCTGGATCAGGCGGCCGCAATGACCGCCGACCAGATCAGCGCCGACAATATTGCTGCCATGCTGGGTCGGCCCGGCCGTACTGATTCGATTGCCATGCTTGATGCTGCGATGTCTGGTGATGCGGCTGGCGCACTGGATGCGCTGGCCAGCGCCCACACCAACGGGGCGGAACCGGAAATGGCCATCGCTGATCTGATGGACCTCATCCACCGGGCCAGCCTGATTGCGGCTGGCGGCAGTGCTGACAGCCTGCTCGAGGCTGAGCGCGCGCCTGTCACTGCGCTGGCGGATATGGGCATTGCCCGCCTTGGGCGCGCCTGGCAGATGTTGCTGAAAGGGCATGCCGAGATCACCACCGCGCCGCAACCCATGGCGGCAGCAGAAATGCTGTTGATCCGTCTGGCGCATCTGGCCAACATGCCGACCCCGGCGGATATCATTGGCAAGCTGGGACGCGGCGAAGATGCCGCCCCGACAGCTGCTGCAAAGCCGGCATCCACACCCGCTGCAGAAAGCCCGGCCCCGGAAAACGCTGCTCAGGTTGGCGCGCCATCGGACACGCCGCCCCCGCCAGCGGGTATGAGCGCTGCAGCCGGCAACGCTGTAATGGCACAAGCTGAACCCCGGGCTGAACCGCAGCCTGAACCCCGGGCTGAACCGCAACCTGAACCCCGGGCTGAACCCCGGACTGAACCCGCACCCGACATGCTGCCCGAGGACCGGACGCCGCATTTTGATGCCGGGCAGATGGCCGATCCGTCGGCACCACCACCAGCGGACCTGACGGGCAATACAGACATCTCTCTGACCAGCTTGCACGACGTGGCCGCCTTGGCCGAATCACATGATGAAGCCTTGCTTGCAGCCCGCATTCGGACATTTGTGCGGCCTGTCAGGCTGCAGCCCAATCTTTTGGAAATTGCGCTGGCCGACGGCGCACCCGATACGCTTGCCGGTGATATCGCCCGCAATCTCAGCCAGTGGACCGGTCAACGCTGGATGGTCAGCCTTGCCGAGGGCAAGGGCGGACAGACAATTGCGGAGGAACGCAGCGCCGCCCGCGATGCGCAAAAGGATGAAATTGCCGCCACGCCGACCGTGCAGGCCGTGATGAATGTGTTTCCGGGTGCAAAAATTGAAGATATTCGCCCGATAGAAACCGACCCGATAGAAACCGATATGCCGTCCGATGCGGAATCGGGCGCCCCTTCGAATGAGGATCACTGACAATGATGCGCAATATGGCCGGGATGATGAAGAAAGTGCAGGAAATGCAGTCCCGCATGGAAGAGCTGCAAGCCGAGATGGCCACAACCGAATTCAGCGCTACAGTCGGTGGCGGGGCGGTCAGCGTGACCGTAACCGGCAAGGGTGTGATGCAGGCTGTCAGGATCGACCCTGCTGCCCTCGATGTTGACGATATCGGCATGCTGGAAGACATGATCTGTCTGGCCACCAACAATGCACGTGCTGATGCAGATGCCGCCATGGCTGCCCGCATGAAAGACATCACTGGCGGCCTGCCGCTGCCGCCAGGCATGTCGCTGCCTTTCTGATATGGACACGCAACTTGAATCGCTGATCAAGCGTCTTGCACGCCTTCCCGGTCTGGGGCCGCGGTCGGCCCGCCGCGCCGCGCTGTATCTGCTGCAGAACCGGGACCGGCTCATGCTGCCCCTTGCCGAGGAACTTGGCAGTGTGGCGCGCACCGTCCGCAACTGCGCCGAATGCGGCAATCTGGGAAATGCCGATATCTGTGGCATCTGCAGCGATACGCAGCGTGATCGCAGCCTTCTTTGCGTTGTCGAGGATGTCGGCGATCTGTGGGCCATGGAACGCGCGGCCGTGTTTCGCGGCACCTACCACGTATTGGGCGGCACGCTGAGTGCGATTGACGGGCGCGGACCCGAAGATCTGTATATCGATCGTCTGGTCAGCCGCGCCAGCACCGGCGTCAGCGAGGTTATTCTGGCACTGTCAGCCACTGTCGAGGGTCAGACGACAGCGCATTACATTCATGAAAGATTGCAGTCCTTGCCGGTTGAGGTAACCCGTCTGGCCCATGGTGTGCCGGTTGGCGGCGAGCTGGATTTTCTGGATGACGGAACCTTGGCACAGGCACTGAAAGCCCGCGCCCGTCTTGGCTAGCCTGCCCACCCAAATTACATCACCCAAATTACATCGCCCAAATTACATCGCGCCAATTGCCTGCGCTAAATCGGCAGTTCCCTTGTGTCATCTGCCATTTGGTCATCCGCGGCACCATCATCGACATCGATCTGGGTAATCTTGCCACCGCGCGATGTAATGCGCCGCGTTGAAATCTGGATATCGTCAATATCCTTTTCCGTCTGACGGAAATGCGTCGCCAGTTTGCGTACGCGTTCATCCAGCCGACCCACATCCTGCATCATCCGGTCAACTTCAGCCTGGATCAGCCCGGCCTTTTCATGCATGCGGGCGTCACGCAGGATGGCGCGTACCGTATGCAGTATCAGCATCAGATTATCGGGCCCGGCCATATAGACGCGGCGCTTGCGGCTTTCATCGACCAGCCGCGGCAGTTGCAGATTTATCTCTGCATAGACGGATTCCGAGGGCAGAAACATGATCGCACTGTCTGCGGTTTCGCCCGGCACGATATAGCGCTCGGCAATATCGGTGATATGTTTTTTGACATCACTTTCAAGGGCCCGGCGGGCACGTTCACGCGCGGCCTCATCTGGCGAGTCAGTCAGCCCGCGATAGGATTCCAGCGGAAACTTTGAATCGATACAGATTGCACCCGGCGGGTTCGGCAGTTTGATATAGCAGTCCACACGCTTGGCATTTCCAAGGGTGTGCTGAAAACTGTAGGCGCTGTCCGGCAGCGCGTCACGCACCAGATTTTCCAGCTGTACCTCACCAAAGCTGCCGCGCGCCTGCTTGTTGGACAGGATGTTCTGCAGCGTGTTGACCTGTCCCGATAGCGCCGAGATATGGGCATTCGCCTCAGAGATCACAGCCAGCTTTTCAGCCATCCCGGTCAGCGACTGGTTGGTCCGGTCATTCTGGTCGCGCATTGATTTTTCCAGCCGCACGCCCAGCCGCCCTTCGGTTTCATGCATCTGTGTTGCCACTGTCTTTTGCAACTCGCCAGACTGCGCCGTCAGATGCGCCAGCTGTGCCCGAAGATCGGCAAGGGCATTGGCGTCAGAATCACTGCCGGCAGATGGGCGACGCAGCAGCGCCAGCAACAGAATGATCACCGCAGCCAGCCCGGCAATCAGGATGCTGATGATGATGACGTTTCCGGTTGCCATAGGGTGCCTTCGGGTCTGAAACTGCTGTAACAATGTGGGAGATGCGGTGCAGTCTTGCATGCCGGTGGCTTGACTGCAACGATCGCTTCTTCTACTCCAAACGCGTTCCAAGGGCAGAAAGGCAGCAGCATGGCGTTGATCCCGATCGTTTCCATACCCGACCCGGTGCTGCGCGTGGTTGCCACGCCGGTGCCCGAGGTGTCAGACGGTATCCGCACCTTGCTGGATGACATGGCCGAGACGATGTATGACGCGCCGGGGATCGGTCTCGCCGCACCGCAAATCAGCATCAGCCAGCGTCTGATCGTGATGGATTGCGGCGGTGAGGAAGACCGCCAGCTCTACAAGATGATCAACCCGGAAATTGTCGACTCCGCCGAGGACCGAACGGTGCTTGAGGAAGGCTGCCTGTCGATCCCCGGTCAGACCGCAGATGTCGAACGCCCTGCGCATGTCGATGTGCGCTATATCGATGTTGATGGCAATCAGCAGATGCTGCATTGCGAGGGGCTGCTGGCGGCCTGCGTCCAGCATGAGATTGACCATCTGAACGGCGTGTTGTTCATCGATCATATTTCACGTCTGAAGCGCGATATGATCACCCGCCGGGTCCTGAAAGACCTGCGCCAGACCGGTGGCAAGGGATAAGGGGGAAGCCGCGCTATGCAGCGTCGCCGTATTGTCTTCATGGGCAGCCCGGGCTTTGCCATTCCGGCACTCGACCGGCTGGCCGAATCGCATGACATCGTCGCTGTCTATTCACAGCCTCCGCGCCGCGCCGGCCGCGGGATGCAGGAACAGCCGCAGCCTGTTGCCGCGCATGCTGCCACGCATGACATCCCGACCTTCCACCCCCAGAGCCTGTCCCCCCAGAGCCTGTCTGGTCAGGATGATCTTGCCATTCTTGAGGGCCATGACGCCGATCTGTTCGTGGTTGTCGCTTACGGCCTGTTATTGCCGCGCGCGGTACTCGATATGCCGCGCTTTGGCTGTATCAACGGGCATGCCTCATTGTTACCACGCTGGCGCGGGGCAGCACCCATCCAGCGGGCCATTGCCGCTGGCGATACCGAAACCGGTGTCTGTGCCATGCTGATGGAAGAGGGGCTGGATACTGGCCCGGTTCTCGCACGCCGCAGCACGCCGATCAGTGATGATGATGATGCCGGCAGCCTGCATGACCGGCTGGCCAGCCTGAATGCGGACCTGCTAGCCGATGTTGCCGCGCGCCTGCCGGATATTCTGGATGACGCCGCCCCGCAGGATGACAGCGCCGCCACCTATGCACATAAAATCTCCAGCACCGAGGCGGTAATTGACTGGTCACGGCCAGCCGACCAACTGGCCCGCCATATTCGCGCCTTTGCCCCGGCACCTGCCGCCTGGTTCACCGGTCATCGCGGACGGGTGCGGGTGCTGAAAGCCCATGCCGCGCCCGAGACCGGGACTGGGACTGGCCCTGCCGGTTGCTATCTTGGCAGCACGGATGATGGCGGCGTGCAGGTGGGCACCGGTGACGGGGTTCTGGTGCTTGAAACAGTACAGCCTGCTGGCAGCAAACCGATGCCGGCGCAGGCCTTTCTGAACGGGGCGCGTCTTGTTGTCGGTCAGCCCATGGCACCCGATCTGCCGGAAGATGTGTGATGACCCGCCGTATCCTGATAATTGTCGAATATGATGGCGGGCCATTTTATGGCTGGCAGCGGCAGATTGACGGACCGACTGTCCAGCAGGTTCTCGAACAGGCCGCCGCCACCCTGACCGGCAGTGAAACCCTTGTGCAGGGGGCTGGCCGCACCGATTCAGGCGTTCATGCAACAGGTCAGGCAGCGCATCTGGATGTGCCTGACAAGTTTGATGCTGAACGCGTGATGCAGGCGCTGAATGCGCTGACAGGTGATCACCCGGTCTCGGTGCTGTCGGCGCGTGAAGTGCCAGCTGATTTCCATGCCCGGTTTTCGGCAACCGGCCGGCGGTATCTCTACCGCATTCTGCCGCGACGCCAGCCCCCGGCGCTGGATCAGGGGCGCGTCTGGCACCACCGAACGGCACTGGATGCTGATGCCATGCAGCAGGCCGCCAATTTTCTGGTCGGGCGACATGATTTTACCAGCTTTCGCGCCACCCATTGCCAGGCAGACAGCCCGCTGCGCACACTTGACGAATTGCGCATCGAGGCTGTGGGCGAAGAGGTTCATATCCACGCGGCAGCACGTTCATTCCTGCATCATCAGGTGCGCAACATGGTGGGAACGCTGGCGCTCGTCGGCAGCGGGAAATGGCAGCCTGATGCGGTGGCGACAGCTCTTGCCGCCTGCGATCGCAGCGCCGCCGGCCCGACAGCCCCGCCCGAAGGCCTGTATCTGACCGCCGTCAGCTATCCGATCTGAATATTCACCCGCAGCGGCTGGAAAATAGCCAGCATCAGATGAATGATATAGGTCACGGCCAGCAGGCCCGTCGCAAAGAAGCCGCCCTGGCCCAGCGTGTCACGCCCGATCCGCCACATCCAGTAGATGGACCACGCGCCCAGCGCGATAAACAGGATGCCCAGCGTATAGTCACCGGTCAGCACCATCGAGTTCAGCGCGAACGCCGAAAACAGGCTTTGCACATTGACCATCCACAGGAACGGCACCAGAAACTGACAGGCTGCCGGTTGCAGGCCGCGTTGCCGGATTATGGCATTCAGCACAAGAACCACAGCCAGAATCTGCACCAGCTCAAACAGCGTGTAAGACACCAGACTGCCGACTGCGACAGTCATCTTCAGGCTGATGCCAATGCCAATGCTGATGACAACAGACGCCCAGATTGCCTGCCACACCCCGTCCGGATCAGCCGCATAGCTGCCGGAAATGGGCCGCCGCCCCAGCATCACAAGCAAGGTGCGCTTGATCATCTCGACAAAGGCACCCGGGGATATCACTGATTTTTGACTGTCCATCAGCCCACCACCTCGCCGCACGCACGTACCAGAAACGATTGATAGATGGCACATAACTCCTCTATGTCGGCCACATCAACATGTTCGTCAACCTGATGCATGGTCTTGCCGACAAGCCCGAATTCAGCAACCGGGCACATGCGGGTGATGAAGCGGGCATCCGATGTGCCGCCCGTTGTCGACAGCGCCGGCGTTCTGCCGGTGATTTCGGTCACCGCGGCTGCCAGCATGTCGGTCAGGGGACCAGGGTCGGTAATGAACGGATCAGCATTCGCTTTCCACTGGGCATGCCAGTCGCCCCCGACGCGTGTGAAATGTTCTTCCAGCCAGCCACGCAGGCTGTCGGCACTATGTTCAGTATTGAAGCGGATATTGAATTTTGCCTCGGCCCGCGCCGGGATGACATTGGTCGCCGGATTGCCCACATCGATGGTTGTCACATTCGCGGCAGATGGCAGAAAATGCGGCGTCCCACCATCAAGTTCGGTGCCGTTCACAGGCGCCAGCATGGCCACCAGACGGGTCAGCGGATTATCGGCCAGATGCGGATAGGCAACATGCCCCTGACGGCCTGTCACCACAAGATGCCCGCTCAGACTGCCACGCCTGCCATTCTTGATCATATCACCAAGCGCATCAGGGTTTGTCGGCTCGCCAACAACACACATATCGGGGATCTGATCATTCGCCATGGCCCATTCGACCATCCGCACGGTGCCATTGACAGCATCACCTTCTTCATCACCGGTGATCAGCAGGCTGACAGACCCGCCAATACCGCCCTCGATAACAGCGGCGGCGGCGGCAACAAACGCAGCAACCCCGCCCTTCATATCGGCAGCACCGCGCCCGAACAGCACGCCGCCAACAATGTCACCGCCAAACGGGTCCCGCGTCCAGGCCGCGGCATCACCAACCGGCACAACATCTGTGTGACCGGCAAAACAGACATGTGGCGCAGCGCTGCCATAACGCGCAAACAGATTGTCGATGCGATCATTGCCCTCGCCAAAGGGCAGGCGCGTGCAGGCAAACCCGATGGCAGACAGCTCTGCCTCGAGAAGGTTGATTGCCCCGCCTTCGGCCGGGGTTACCGACGGACAGCGGATCAACCGCTGCGCCAGATCAACTGCATGCGCCTTGGCGTTCATCAGTCGCGAAGCAGGTCGTTGACCGATGTCTTCGATCGGGTCTTTTCATCCACCTGCTTGATGATCACCGCACAGGACAAGGACGGCCCCGGCGTGCCATCGGCAAGCGGCTTGCCCGGCAATGTGCCCGGCACAACCACCGAATAGGCAGGCACCCGGCCCATATGCACTTCGCCTGTCACACGGTCCACGATCTTGGTAGAGGCGCCGATAAACACGCCCATCGACAGCACTGCGCCCTGTTCAACAACGACACCTTCAACAACCTCGGAACGGGCACCGATGAAGCAGTCATCCTCGATAATCACCGGGCCCGCCTGCAAGGGCTCCAGCACACCACCGATACCGGCCCCGCCTGACAGATGAACATTCTTGCCGATCTGCGCGCAGGACCCGACCGTGGCCCATGTATCAACCATCGTGCCGCTGTCAACAAACGCACCAAGATTGACAAAGCTTGGCATCAGCACCGCGCCGCTGGCAATATGCGCTGAATGGCGCACGATGCAGCCGGGGACCGCACGAAAGCCGGCCGCCCGAAAGCGGGATTCATCCCAGCCGGCAAATTTCGACGGCACCTTGTCCCACCACACAGCTTCACCCCCGCCAGATTCACCCCCGCCAGATTCACCCCCGCCAGATTCACCATTGCCCCGATAGCTCGTGCCTGAAGGAATGACAGCCATGTCATTCAGACGGAAGGACAGCAATACCGCCTTCTTCAGCCACTGATTGACCTGCCACTGATGATCACCAAGCGGTTCGGCAACCCGGGCACTGCCATCATCCAGCATGCCAAGCGCCGCATTCACCGCATCGCGGGTTCCACCGCCGGTGTCGGTGTTGATGCTATCACGCGCATCCCAGGCCGCGTCTATATCCTGTTCAAGCTGTGCCCGGTCCATGGTGGTCTCCTGTGGTCAGTTCGGGGTCGTTTTGCGACACGACCGGTTTATTCTGTTCTGCAGATATCAGCATTTCAGGCCGGCTTGGCAAGTGCCGACAAAAAGGCTTTCAGATCATCAGCAACGAAATGTACATAATCCTCGTCTGCACCGCGCGCTGCCCAGTCGATATCGCTTGCCAGCCAGACGGTACGCATGCCCAGATGATGCGCCGGTTCAAGGTTGCGGGCCATATCCTCGATCATCACCGCACCTGCCGGATCAATTGATGTCACCTGCATGAATTTTTCAAAAGCCTGTTTTTCAGGCTTTGGCACGTAATCGGCGCCCACAATATCAAAAATCTGGTCAAAATGATGCCGGATGCCATAGGCGTTCAGAATATTCTCGGCATGCGGCACCGTGCCGTTGGTAAAGATATGCTTGCGGCCGGGCAAGGCGCCGATCATGGCGTCCAGTTCGGTTTCATACGGCAGGTCGCTGACATCAATATCATGCACAAAATGCAGATATTCCTCAGGCGTCAACCCCCGTTCGACCATCAGGCCGCGCATTGTCGTGCCATAGCGCTGGAACAGGTCCTTCTGGATCACCCGCGCCTCATCCTCGGGCACCTTGAAATGCTGCGCGACAAAGGCGGTGATTCGCACCGCAACGCGTACAAACAAGTTCGACTTCGCCGGATATATCGTGTTGTCGAGGTCAAACACCCAGTCATTGATCTGGTCGGTGGGAAACCCGTCAGGTGATTTCGGATCGATGGCCATTCATGGCTCCTTTGTCGGGGAAAAGCGGCCGATCAGTCGGCCTTGATGAAAGTACCTATGCCATGCTCGGTGAACAATTCGACAAGAAGCGCATGTGGCACCCGCCCGTCCATGATCACCGCAGCTTCTGCCCCCCCAAGGACTGCATTGATGCAGGTTTCGACTTTCGGAATCATGCCGCCCGATACTGTTCCGTCACGGATCAGCGCTTCCGCCTCGCTGATCGTCAACTCGGTCAGCAAATTGCCGTCATGGTCCAGAACGCCGGGCACATCCGTCAGCATCAGCATGCGCGTTGCGCCAAGGGCGGCGGCGATGGCACCGGCAGACGTGTCGGCATTGATATTGAAGGTCTCGCCAGCTGCGCCCACACCGATCGGGGCCACAACCGGGATCAGGCGCGCGGCGTTCAGCGCCTCGATCACCCGCGTGTCGATATGCGCCGGCTCACCAACATAGCCAAGATCGATGGCCGCGCGCGCGGCATCATCATCGCTTTTGCTGACAGCCATCAGCTTGCGCGCCTGGATCAGGCCGCCATCCTTGCCTGAAATGCCGACAGCGCGGCCACCGGCTACCGCAATGGCAGCCACCAGCGCCTTGTTGATGCCACCGGCAAGCACCATTTCAACCACCGATACGGTTGCTTTATCAGTCACGCGCAGTCCGTCGATGAAATTCGATTCGATCTCCAGCTTTTTCAGCATTTCGCCGATCTGCGGGCCACCGCCATGCACCACAACCGGACGTGCGCCCACCTGGTCCAGCAATGCGATGTCAGCGGCAAAGGCATTCACATAATCAGCCTCGCCCATGGCATGCCCGCCAAACTTGATCACCAGCGTCTGGTCAGAATAGCGCCGCATGAAGGGCAGCGCCTCGATCAGCATGCCGGTTTTCTCGAAGATCCGGTCTTCGATCAGTCTGTTGTCGGATTTCGTATCGTTGCCCATTATCTGCCTTTCACAGCCCGGCGCGCCGCACGCAAAAGGCAGCAGCTAGTCATCAGCCCGCCAAAATATCGGCAACAGCCCCTGCGGTGCAAGCCTTGACTTTCAGTGGTGCGGACAATGCTGTTGCGACCCAGCAATGTCCGCCCGACATATCATACTGACGTCTCAACTGCGGGGCAGTGCCAATGCACCTATATGCGCCCGCAATTCAGCGATGCCCGTGGCCGCTTCTGCCGAGGTGACAAACAATTCGGGGAAGGCCGCAACATGCGTGGTGATCCGAGCTCTGGTATCGTTGCAAACGGCGTCCAATGCGGCCGGCTTCAATTTGTCTGCCTTGGTGATCACAACGGCCCAGGACACCGCACTGGCATCCAGCAACGTCATGATTTCGGCATCCCCCGGGCCGATCCCACGCCGCGCATCAATCAACAGGAAGACGCGTTGCAAGGAGGCCCGCCCCGCCAGAAATTTTCGGGTCAGGGTTGTCCAGGCCTTGATATCGGTCTTGGGGGCCCGCGCATATCCATAGCCCGGCAGATCAACCAGCTGAATGCGATCCGCCAGCGAAAAGAAGATCAGCTGCCGCGTGCGGCCCGGCGTTTGTGATGTACGTGCCAGTGTCTTGCGCCCGGTCAGCGCATTGATCAGCGATGACTTGCCGACATTCGATCTGCCGGCGAAACAGATCTCGGGCAGCCCTTCAGGTGGCAACACCTTCATATTGTTGGCAGCGGCAATGAAATCGCAGGCGCCGGCGAACAGCAGCCGGCCATTCTCCAGCGCGGCCTCATCCGGCCCATCGGCACCGGATGGCATATCGCCGCCGTGTGACCCGCCGGTCACGCTTCCTTGGCAATGCTACGGATGATGTACCATTGCTGCGCCATTGAAAGCAGGTTGTTCCAGGTCCAGTAGATCACCAGACCCGCCGGGAAGGTCGCCAGCAGGAAGGTAAAGATCAGCGGCATGAACTGGAAAATCCGCGCCTGCACCGGGTCTGGTGGTGCCGGGTTCAGTCGCATCTGGAAGAACATCGACAGTCCCATCATGATCGGCCAGGCACCCAGCTGCATGAAGGGTGGCAGGAAATCGACGCCGAACGGCAACAGACCGAACACATTGAACACCGATGTCGGGTCCGGGGCCGACAGATCAGTTATCCAGCCAAAGAAGGGCGCATGCCGCATCTCGATGGTGACAAACAATACCTTGTAGAGCGCGAAAAACACCGGAATCTGCAACAGGACCGGCAGACAACCCGCAGCCGGATTGATCTGTTCCTTCTTGTACAGCTCCATCATTTCCTTGTTCATCGCCATCCGGTCATCGGCATGACGTTCGCGAATCTGCTGAATCTTCGGGCTCAGCAACCGCATCTTGCCCATCGAGCGATAGGATTTATTGGCCAGCGGAAAGAACACAAGCTTCACCACTACGGTGAAGGCAATCACCGCAAGACCAAAATTGCCAAGAACACCGTTCAGCCAGTTGATCGCATAGAAGAACGGTTTGGTCAGGAAATAGAACCAGCCGAAGTCAATCGCCCGGTCAAACTTTGCCAGACCATATGTCTCGCCATAACTGTCGAGAAGGGTCACCTTCTTGGCACCGGCAAACAGGCGCGTGGTGAATTCCAGCGTGCCGCCTGATGCAACCGATTGTGCCTGCGCATTTATATAGCCGGCCTGATACAGGGCATCCTGCGCGCCGACTTCCGAGAATTTGAAATTCAGCGGTGACTGCTGGTCGGGAATCAGTGCGGTCAGCCAGTATTTGTCAGAAAATCCGATCCAGCCGCCCTGCGAGCCATCAAATGTCAGATCCTCTGCCTTGCGCTTGTCGGTCCGCGTATCGGCAAGATCATCGTAATTCTGATAGCTGACAATTTCGTCAAACACACCGATCGGGCCTTCATGCAGAATCCAGATGCCGCTTGTCGTGGGCGTGCCATGCCGGCGCACCCGTCCGTAATGATTAAAGGCCAGCGTTGCACCGGTATCGTTGCGCACCGCATCAATGATGGTGAACAGATAATTCTCGTCGATCGCCATCTGGCGCGAGAACAGCAATCCCTGCCCGTTATCCCAGGTGAAGGTGACAGGCGCGCCGGGCGACAGCACATCACGGTCAGCGGTCCAGACGGTGCTGGCATCGGGCAGGGCCACGCCCGTGCCATTCAGCGTCCAGCGAAACTCGGCGAAAAAGGGCAGCTTTGCATCGGTGCGTTGCAGCAACTGAATGTTCGGCGAATCCTCCGCCTGCGTTTCCTGATAATCCCGCAGCACAACATCATCGATGCGCAAACCGGCAAGCGAGATGGACCCTGCTATCTGCGGTGCATCAATGGTGATCCGCGGCGCTGCCACCGCGGTGGTTGCATCATCGCCGCCAGCTGCCGGCATTGCTGCCGTACCGCCTGCAGAATCAGCAAGCGTGCTGCGGCTTTCAGCATCGGCCGCGGCAATTTGTTCGGCAATGACCTGCTGGCGTGCTGCCTCGCGTTCCAGTTCGGGGCCCACGAAAAATACCTGCCAGCCGAACAACACTGCCATCGACAGCGTGATCGCCAGGATCAGATTACGATTTTCTGGATTCATGCGGTTGTCCCCGTCGTCATATCGGTCATTCTTATTTCAGATCATTCGTCGTCAGGCAGTATCAGGTCGGCAAGTATAAAGTCAGTGCGTATCGCGTCAGTGCATATAAAGTCAGTGCGTATCACGTCAGTCACAATCAGCTTTCGCGCAGCCAGGATCAGCTTTTGCACTCCCTTGTGGCGGTTTCATGCCATTCTCGCCCGGCATGCCGGTTTTCACCGGCGGTACAGGATCAAGAGCTGGCAGTGCCCACGGGTGGCAACGCGAGATACGTTTTAGCGCATAGTAGCCGCCGCGCAAGGGCCCATGCATCCGGATCGCATCCTGCGCATATTCCGAACAGGTTGGCAAATGCCGGCAATTCGATCCCAGCAACGGCGAAATGAACAGCCTGTAGACCCGGATCAACCCCAGTATCGGCAGTGACAGCGCTGCTGACAGCAGCCATCTGGCCATGCGTAACAGACCGGTTGCCTGACCCGGCATCATGGGCGGCCACCCCCATTGCGCCGGCCCCCATTACTCTGGTCCCCATTGCTCCGGCCCTTGTCGAGATTACCCTTGTCGAGATTACCCTTGTCGAGATTACCCTTGTCGAGATTACCCTTGTCGAGCTGGCGGTGCAGATAGCCAAGCGCCTTGTCAAGGTCGTTTGTCAGATCAGACCAGGACCGGTCCACCGTGCCATGGCGGGCAATGATCACATAATCGGTGCCGGCGCGCGCGCGCGCGGCCAGTTCGGTGCGGGCAAGCGCACGCAACCGGCGGCGCGCCCTGTTACGGCGCACGGCATTCCCTGTTTTTTTCGAAGCTGTAAGGCCAAGCCGCCACTGGTCGCGACCCGTAGGCACGGCTTGCAGAACAAAACCGGCAGAGACAGCCTTTATGCCGCTGGCGCGCGCTGCAAGAAAACCGGCACGCGACGGAATGCTGACCAGACCGGTCACGGCGGCGTTATCCCGTAAGGTCAGGCCGACAGGCGTGCGCGGCCCTTTGCCCGGCGGGCACGCAGAACGCGGCGACCGCCGACAGTGGCCATGCGCGAACGGAAACCGTGACGACGCTTGCGGACAAGAACACTAGGTTGATAGGTGCGCTTCATAGGGACGCTCCTTCAGACAATCAGATGGTTATCAGAAACTGCACGCGTTGTAGGGTTCGTGGCGGCGACTGTCAATGTCTTTTGCCCGCATCTTTTACCAGTCTCGCCCGTGCGTTAGCCACATCACCATGGTGGCCCACATGTTCGCCAGTGGGGTGGGCCGCGTTTCCATGCTCACCAGAACCCTAAACGCCCCTATAATCGCGCCAATGACAGCATAGACAGGTTAATTTCAATGACGCCTTACCATAGAATGCAGGCTGGCCTAGCCCTTGTTGCCATTTCGCTTGTGTCACTGTGGGCGCTGTTTGCCACCATGCATCTGCAGTATCACCTTGTTGTGGCGTGGGCACTGTCACCTGCCAGCACCGTTATACATGCCGATGAGAGCCCGGTCGCCGCATCGCCGCTGGATCTGAACGCCCCTGCCGCATCGCAGCAATTGGCTGCTTTGCTTTATACATTGGTCTCACGCGATGGAGATGACCCGGCGCAGCACGGCCGCCTTGCCGTGATCCTGCCCGGGGATGATGCTGTGAATATCACAATGGTGCCACTTGCCGGCATGCGGGCAGAGCTGCGCACCGCCTTTCTTGTCCGACTGGTCGGCGGTCTTGGTGTCTTTGGTCTGCTTGCCCTGCTTTTCCGGCGCTATCAGATCCGCCGCGTATCCGCCCCGCTTGGTGCGCTGGTCGATTCCCTCAACAGCTTTAGCGTTGATCCCTCTGTTGCGACCCCGATACCTGCCATGGTGTCGCGCGCGCCCGAATTCATCGAGGCGGCAAACGCGCTGGAGGCGCTGCAACGCAATACATTGCTGGCATTGCGCCAGCGTGAAAGGCTGGCCGATATCGGCGAGGCAGTTGCCAAGATCAACCATGATATCCGCAATGTGCTCAGTTCGGCGACGCTGGTTGCCGACACGCTGCTGGCATCAAAGGATGAACGCGTGCGCCGCATGGCACCGCATATCGTGCGATCGCTGGAACAGTCTGTAGACCTTTGCCAGTCGATGCTGGATTACCTTGCCGAAACCCCGTCGCCCGAACCGGTGCGATTCGCCCCCGCCGAACTGGTGGCCGAAACCAGCGAGAGCGCCAGCATCCCTATCCGCTATTCGGGCCCTGATGAAGTGCGCATGGACCGCACCATGCTATCACGCATTCTGCTGAATCTTGCCCGTAACGCCGTCTCGGCCGGGGCGCAAGCGCTGAGCGTTGATATCTGGCGCGCCGGCAAGCTTGCCGTGATCGATATTGCCGATGACGGGCCCGGCATTCCACAGAAACACTGGGATGACCTGTTTCTTGCGTTTCGCAGCAAACAGCGCGGCGGGTCTGGTCTGGGGCTTGCCATCGCGCGCGATCTGGCCGTCGCACAGGGCGGCAATCTGAAACTGGCACGATCGAACGATGATGGTAGCGAGTTTCGCCTGCAATTGCCGCTGCAGGTTCTTGGCATCACGGATGATGAAGACTGATAGCCTGCAGCTAGGCGCGCTGTCCGATGATCGGTGTTGAGGGCTGCGGTTCCATGTCCCAGGGAAAGAAAATCCAGGTATCCTGCGATACTTCGGTAACAAAGGTGTCAACCAGCGGCCGGCCGGCCGGCTTGGCATAAACAGTGGCAAAATGCGCCTTTGGCATCATCGTGCGCAGCGCCCGTGCGGTCTCGCCGGTATCGACCAGATCATCGACGATCAGCCAGCCTGTGCCGTCACCCGCGCTTGGCGCATCTTTCAGCACAGCCAGTTCACCCTGGTCGCTGCCATGATATGAGGAAATGCACGCTGTTTCGATCAGCCGGATCTCCAGTTCCCGCGCCACAATGGCGGCCGGCACCAGCCCGCCCCGGGTGACCGCGACGATCCCTTCGAACGGGCCAAGCTCCAGCAACCGCCAGGCCAGCGCCTTGGAGGTGCGATGCAGTTCCTCCCACGAAACCGGAAAGGATTTTTGTTGGCTTTCAGTCATCTGGATCACCCTGAAATAAGCGAAGTTCAAACCTGCGCCGAGAGTAGTGTCTGCGCGCATAATGGCAAGCCTGAAGGTGCCGCCCGGCAGCAGAAAATCGTGATGCATCCAGATAGCCGCACAGCCCCGGGCAAGGGAATATCGCGCCAGACAGGGCCTGAAGTTCGGGCTTGCCAGCGCCAGTGCCTTCGCCTATTGTGCGCCATCTTTCGCAGGGCTGGCTTACGCCCTGCCGCGACGCGCTCGTAGCTCAGCTGGATAGAGCACCAGACTACGAATCTGGGGGTCGGGAGTTCGAATCTTCCCGAGCGCGCCACTCCTTCATCTGAACCGCCCGGATACCCTCGTGTTTCGCCTGCCGACGCAATCGGCGGTAGTACAAATGGTAGTACAATGGCGAACAGAAGGGTTCCGTACCTCTACACCAAACGTGGTGTGTTCTATCTTCAAAAACGTGTTCCAGCAGACCTCCAATATCGATACGGAAGACCGTTCATCCGGAAGTCGCTGCGGACCAAAGACCCCAAGCAAGCAAACCGACTAGCCAGTAGCCTTGTCGATGGCCTCGAACGTGAGTGGCTTGATCTGCGTTTCGGTATCTCAGAGGAAACGCCAGCGTCTGATCTTCTACTTTTGCAGAGAGAACAGGAGATCCTGCTTTCAGATGCCTGTGCTGACTATTGCAGGATGAAGGGACGGACTGACGATAAGAAGTTCAGACAGCTTGCAGAGCGTGTGACCGACCATGTGATGAATTTGTCTGGTGACAAGGCTCTTTCCGCTTACACCATCCACGATGCAAAGGCATTTCGAGATGCACTGATTTCGAGAGGTGTTTCAACACTGACGGTCAAACGGAACTTTGCTGTCATACGGTCGATCTGGAATCTGTCTGCAAGAGAGCATGGCATCCACAAGCCAAACCCTTTTGCCAACATGCACTATGGCATGGGTGCAGAGCCTGTTAAGCGCATGCCAGTTCCTATCGACAGCATTCGTCTGGTTCAGAATGAATGCATGAAGCTGGATGATGACATCCGCTGGCTGATCGCACTCATTAGTGACACCGGTATGCGGCTCGCCGAAGCAGCTGGCCTTCATATCTGTGATCTACACCTTGATGAGGACATACCTTTTGTACGTCTCGAGGAACACGCATCTAGACCATTGAAGACAACTGGCAGCCGACGAGACATACCGCTGGTCGGATCCGCATTGTGGGCGGCACAACGTGCAGCCGCGGAGAATGACGGGCCGTTCTTGTTTCCGAGATACTGCTCCGCCATGAAGTGCAAGGCAGACTATGCCAGCAACACTCTGAACAAGTGGATGAAGCCATTTGTACCGGATGGATGTGTCATCCACTCCTTCCGCCATAGTCTTCGAGACAGGCTCCGCGCATGTGAATGTCCGTCTGACATCATCGATCAGATCGGTGGCTGGCAAACAGCCGGCGTTGGGCAGCGTTATGGCAAAGGGTATGAGCTAGACGTCCTCTACAAATGGCTGAAAATGATCACGTAGTAGTGACCATCAACTCACTTGAAAGCATCGATTTCAGAAGAGGCTGTCATGCCCTTCACGTGTCTGTCACACTCGCGTTGTATCGATCAAGCATAAAAACAAAGGAGACGGAAATGAGCTTTGACGTTGGGCATACAACCTTCGGTTTTACAATGCGTGTACCCGATGCGGACGCAGCAGCTGTAGATGACTTGATTTCTTCGCACGCTGCTTGGATGAAAGAAACGCACTCCTTAACAGGAGAAGACGGAAAGCTTCACACACTGGAATATTATGTGTCTAAAGCAGCAGAACTGAACGACATGATGGATCCTTCAAAAGGCACGACTGGGAACGTCGTTTATACTGTCAGTGAAGTTCACAAGGACGACGAGCATTTGGGCAAGCATGCCGAGTTGGGGCAAAGCTGGGATCGGATCAATGAATTCTTTGGTCTGTTCGAAAAATACAGCCCGCTGGTCACTATGGGCGGCAGAATAACAGCTAAGCTCTGATATCTGTGAAACAAAGGTCCTCCCCAGCCAGACTACGGCTGGGGAGGCAGTCAAGTCGAAAGGCTAAGCGTGCCTAATCACGGAAATAAATAATAGCTCTAGCTAGGATCAAAGACTCGCCGGCCGATTGCGTCGGCAGGCGAAACACGAGGGTATCCGGGCGGTTCAGATGAAGGAGTGGCGCGCTCGGGAAGCGGCTTATCCAGTGTGTTTGCCTGCAACTCTGCGGATTCTGGATCCCGCGAACCTGTTTTGCAACATGCAATGTACTACCGTTTGTATCACCGCGCCTGTTTTGCGTGTTGTGGCGCGTTACCCTTTGGGGTGTCCCCTGGGGGAACCCCAGCGTGAGGCGCGACCCCTCCCCAAGACAAAGCCACAGGAGTCTGTTTCCCGGCGATCTGAGAGTCGCTGAGTCACCTCGAGGGTAGGCGGTGCGGTGTGTGTGGGTTGCGCAGGAGATGAGTCTGTGCGGGCGTCCGGGAGGGTTGGAGAGATGCCCCGGCAGAGGGGTG